>Ga0213875_10000939_pt1 | contig 20931 bp, 19 predicted proteins | sample BarmaccomBMRX_R8_FD_160105 | JGI IMG/M metagenome (GOLD analysis project Ga0213875, IMG submission 160105) | Root-associated microbial communities from Barbacenia macrantha in rupestrian grasslands, the National Park of Serra do Cipo, Brazil - RX_R8 | ecosystem: Host-associated > Plants > Roots... | reverse complement strand
GCGGTCCGGCGACGCGAGCGCAAGATGCAGCTTTTTAAGACGGCGAGATCAGTACAGCGTTTTCCTCAGCATCCACGCGGCCGTCCACAATGCGTTCGACCTCCAACGTCACCTGATTTCCAGATCGACCCTGCGAACCTTCAGAACGGAAGCGGCAGAGCAGTGGCAGCATGGTTGCAGCTGCATCAACATCCCATATCCGGCTTTGCTCCTTTGTCGTTCAATGGTTCCCGTGACAGAGCCATCGGCACCGCAAGGGGATACGGGAGATCGCTCGGGACACGGGGGTGTCCCGCAACACGGTTCGGCGTTATCTGCGGGACGAATCGGCGGCGCGGTACAAGCCGCGCCCGGTGCGACCGATGAAGCTCGACCCGTTCAAGGGCTATGTGATCGAGCGGCATTGTCACATCTAGTTGGCGTGTTATGGTGAGGACGTCGGTGGCGGACGGCTCGGGGTCAGAAAGCGCTTTGGCGCGTCTATAATCCTCCCTCCCATGAGGAGAGCAGGCGAGACCAGAGGTGACCCGACTCAGTAGATGTGACGGTGCCCACCGGCACCCTCAGCCCGAAATAACGATGCCAGCGATAGTGAACTTCCGCTTCATGCCCGATATGGGCAGAATGAACGGGTGATGGCGATCGGCCGCAAGAACTACCTCCTCGCCGGTTCCGATGCCGGCGGCCAGAGCGCCGCAGCGATGTACTCGCTGATCGAGACCGCCAAGCTCAACGGTCTCGACCCGCAGCGCTACCTCACTGACGTGCTCGCCCGCATCGCCGGCCACCCCGCCCGCCAAATCGCCGACCTGCTACCGTGGAACTGGCAGCCCGCTGATCGCGATCGCGCCGCCGCCTAAAACGGACGCCCTCGCCGAGCGCTTAAGGCGGCCGACCTGACGCGTCGAATCGGAGGGCCGATCGACTCTTGATCGGTCCGCCCTGTGAGTATCGCGTCCGCTGTGTCCAGGCGTGATGCCCTCGTCCCGCAGGGACCGGAAGCAGGCTGCGTACGGGCAGGGGGTCGCAGAATGCCTTCGACCTCGCCTGTATCGAGGGGCGGCAGGAGACCGAGGTCGGCATTGGTTCCGCTCCGCATACTGCCGCCCGAATTGCGCTGGCATGAAATTTGAACCCCGTTGCGTGGGAGGGCCGCCGCGCTGGTCTAAGAGGAGCGCCGACCGGTTCATGTCCGTCACAGAGGTCGACTCTCGTGCCGTCGCTAGTTCACGCCACACCGTCGAGTGGCGGCGGAATTGGGTCGCGCGCATTGTTCCGGCGCTGCTGCTATCGCCATCACTCCTGTTTCTCGCGCTGTTCTTCGCGATCCCTGCGGTAGGGCTGATCGGTTATAGCGTTCTCACCCAGTCGCCCGAAGGGACTGTCGGGCTGCCACTTACGATGGCACACTACCGTCATTTTTTCGGCACCTCGCTCTACTCGCGGGTCCTGCTCATCACTTTGCGGATCAGCTTGTGCACCACGCTGGCGGCGGCGCTGCTCGCTTATCCGACCGCGCTGGTGATGACGCACAGCACGCCCGGGGTGCGGCGCGCGATCACAATGATCGTCCTCACACCGCTGATTGTCAGCGTCGTGGTGCGAAGCTATGGCTGGGAGCTGGTCCTCGCTAACGGTCCGACGGGGATCCTCAACTGGTTGTTGCTGATCACGGGGATCGTGCGCGCCCCTATACGATTGCTCTACACCGAAACCGCAGTGGTCGTTGGATCGCTGCATGTATTCTTTCCTCTAATGGTCCTGCCGCTCGCGTCTTCGCTCGGCAAGATCGACCCGCGGCTCGAGGATGCAGCCCGGACGCTCGGCGCCGGCGCCTGGTGCACGTTTCACCGCGTGACCCTGCCGCTCAGCCTGCCTGGCCTCGCGGTCGGCTGCGGGCTGGTATTCTCGCTCACCGCCGGTTCGTTTGTGACACCGGCGATCCTCGGCGGCACCGGCGCCCAGATGTTGGGCATGCTGGTCGATCAGCAAATCCTGGTGATCTATGACTGGCCGTTCGGTGCGACCGTGGCGAGCGTGCTGGTGGCGATCGTGCTGATCGTGAATGTCCTGTCGAACCGGATACTGAGCCACCGCGACACCGAGGCGCTGTCGTGAGTGAAAGCTCAAGCGGCCCGTTCGCTTGGGTCCTGGCGCTCGTCACGGCGGTGACGATGCTCTTCATTTTGGCGCCGCTGCTCGTGATCGTGGCGATCTCTACTGAGTCTTCGCCTTTCGTCACCTTTCCGCCACGCGGGTTCACGCTCGGTTGGTACGGCCAGGTTCTGATGGATTCCGAATTTCGGCAGTCACTGCTGTTCAGCACTCTGCTCGCGTTCGCCGCGACAACCGCGGCGCTGGCGCTCGGTGTTCCAGCGGCCTTCGCGATTGTGCGTCACGAATTCTCGGGTCGCGGTGCGGTCGGAGCGATGCTGCTCTCGCCGCTGATCTTTCCGGTACTCATTACCGGCGTCGCGCTATTGCAGATGTTCGCGACCCTCAACTTCAACAACACGTCGCTCAATATGTTGATCGCGCATGTGCTGGTGACGATGCCTTATGTCGTCCGCACTGTGGCAGGCAGTCTACTGCTTGCCGATACGGCGCTGGAAGACGCGGCGCGCACACTCGGCGCGAACCGCTGGATCGTGTTCCGACGCATCACCATGCCTCAGATTTCGGCTGGTCTCGCTGCGGGAGCGCTGTTCGCATTCATGGCGTCTTTCGACAATTTCCCGATCTCGCTGTGGCTCGCCGACGCGCAGCACAATCCGATCCCGATCCTCCTCTTCCAGCGGATCGCCAACGTATTCAACCCTTCGATCGCGGCGATCTCGACCCTGTTGATGGTGCTGTCGATGGGAATAGTGGTCGCCATGGAACGCGCGATCGGCTTGCGCCGCGCCGTCGCGATTTGACCTGCTTGTTTGAGGAGGCAAGCATGAGCCCGCAGATCCGCCGTCGCAGCTTGCTCGTGGGCGCCGCCGGTGCGGCGTTCGGTGCGCCCTTGATTTTGGGCCGCCGCGCCGCGGCGGACGAGCGCTCGATCACCGTCGGCATCTATACCGGGCTGCAGGGTGATGTCGTGCGCAAGCAGATCATCCCGCCGTTCGAGGCTAAGCACGATTGCAAGGTCTACACGACGCAAGGCGTGACCTTGGAGCAGATCGCGCTAATGCGCGCCTCGCGCAACAACCCGAAATACAGCGTGATGTTTGTCGACGATATCGGCGTCGCGCTCGCCAAGAACGAGGGACTGATCGAAAGGCTGCCGGCCGAGCAAATCCCGAGCATGGAACGCGTGCTCAAGCGCTTTATCTTTTATGAGGGCTTCGGTGTCGCGTTTGCGATGTCCGCAGCGGGGCTCGCCTACAACAACGTGACCGGCAGGCCGCTCGAGAGCTACGGCGATCTGTGGGATCCGAAGCTAAAGGGGCGCTTTCTGATGGAGACCCCCAAGGCGACGCAAAGCCTCTATCTGCTGATCGCCGCCGTCTCGGTCGTCACCAGCAGGCCTTATCACGAGGCGCAATACTGGATCGACTCGGCCTGGCCGAAGATGGAAGCGCTGAAGCCCAACGTGCTCAGCATCTTCGACACCGACGCCACAGTGATGCAAGTAGCCCAGGGCCAAGCAGACGTCGCCGGGCTTTTCTATTCCAAAAGCGTCAATCCCTACACTATGCAGGGCGCGCCGATCGCGATGTGCTATCCCAAGGAAGGCACGTTCGCCGGCATCAATACCGTGACGCTCGTCAAGAACTGCCCGGAACGCGAGCTGGCGACCGCTTTCATTGACTGGATGCTGAGCCCCGCCACCCAGCAACTGCTGGCCGAGCAGACATTGACGGCGCCATCGCTGTTCGGCCTCAGCTTCAAACCGGAGGCTGAGAAATACATGGCCTATCCGGAATCAAAGATGGACGAGATGGGCATCTTCAGCCCGGATTGGAGCTTCATCAACCCGATGCGTTCGCATTTGATCGAGAGATACAACGAAGTGTTCGGGGCCTGAGCACGTGCCGGCTGCTCCCGCCGCGCTGCGTCTTGCCGAGCTGACGAAGATTTTCGGCTCGTCGCGGGCCGTCGACCGCGTCTCGCTTACGATCGACCCCGGCACTATGGTCGCGCTATTGGGACCGAGCGGTTGCGGCAAGACCACGATCTTGCGGATGATCGCCGGGCTGTTGCAGCCCAATGCTGGTGAAATCTATCTCGACGGAGCGCCGATCAGCGGCGTGCCAGTGCACCGTCGGAACATCGGCATGCTGTTCCAAAACTACGCCCTGTTCCCACACATGACGGTCGCGCAGAACATCGCGTTCGGGCTCGAAACGCGCGGGCTGACCCGCGGCGCGATTGAGGCGCGCGTAAACGAGGCGCTTCAGCTTGTGCAGCTTGGCGGATATGGCGAGCGCATGCCGTCTCGGCTCTCAGGGGGGCAGCAGCAGCGCGTCGCGCTGGCCCGCGCGATCGTTATCGAGCCGGCTCTTTTGCTCCTCGACGAGCCGCTCGGCGCTCTCGACAAAGGCCTGCGCGAAGACATGCAGGTCGAACTGCGCACGCTGCAGCGCCGGCTCGGAATTACCACCATCATGGTCACTCACGATCAGGACGAAGCGCTGACGATGTCCGACCGGATCGTTATCATGCGTGACGGACAAATCGAACAAGTCGGCCGGCCCCAGGACGTCTATCAGCAGCCCGACACTCGCTTCACCGCGAGTTTTCTCGGCGCTTCGAACTTCTTCCGCGGCGCGGTCACGAAAAGGGCGAAGGGTCAGCTTACGGTCGCGGTGCCGGATGGCCCGATACTCAGCATTCGAACAAGCCGCGAAGTCGGTAATGAGGTGACCGTCGCATTGCGACCGGAGGCGATCGCTATTGAGACACGCCGCGGCGAGTTCGATGCCGCGGTGCCAAATGCAACCGTCGCGGTGGCCGAGCAGCTCGTCTACCACGGGTTCGTCACCCATCTGCATCTACGTTTACCAAATGGCGCTCCGCTGTTGGCCTACGTACGTTTCAGGACCGATATCGCGGACGATCCGATCAGTCCCGGGACACAGATCGTCGCTCGCTGGTCTGCCGACGCGGCACACGTAGTACGCGACGAGGCGAACCCGAGAATTTGACCCTCCCAGCGCTCGAACCGGGCGGGTCTGGGTGACATCGTGGTTCTTAACTGGCGCGGTTCTTGCGTTGCGGCACCGGCCGCGCCACTCCGCGGTGCGCCGGCCGGGGAGCCGCGATGCCGACGGTCAGAGCTGAACCTTACGATTTTGAGCTGCGGGTTCCGGCTTGCGCGCTGGTCGTTATCGACATGCAGCGAGATTTCCTTGAGCCAGGCGGTTTCGGTGCGGCCCTGGGTAACGATGTCGGGCGCCTGCGCCGCGCCATCGGGCCGATCCGGCGCGTGCTGGCCGCCGCCCGCGAAACAGGCATGTTCATTGCGCACACCCGCGAAGGGCACCGGCCCGATCTCGCCGATCTGTCGCGCGCGAAGCGCGAGCGCGGACGGCTCGCTATTGGCATCGGCTCCCCGGGACCGATGGGCCGCATCCTGGTGCGCGGCGAGCGCGGGCATGACATCGTGCCGGAACTGACCCCGGAACCGGGTGAGCCCATCGTCGACAAGCCGGGGAAGAGTGCGTTTTACGCCACCGACTTCGAAGCAATGCTGCGCAATCGCGGTATCGAGCAGCTGATCGTCTGCGGCGTCACCACCGAGGTCTGCGTCAACACGACGGTGCGAGCGGCCAACGACCGCGGTTTCGAATGCCTCGTCATCGAGGATTGCGTTGCCTCCTACTTCGATGACTTCCACACCGCCGGGCTCGCGATGATCAAGGCCCAGGGCGGCATTTTCGGCTGGGTAGCGCCGTCCTTCGCGCTCTTGGCCGCGCTCACCTGATATCTCGGCTGGGACCAGGGACCGCAACAATGTCGAGCCTCGCGAGCCGCCCCCGCACCAGTCCGGAATGGTGGGTCCCCGGCGATTGGAACGGCTTTTTCGGCCTGTTCACGAACGTCGCGCTGAACGTGATCGTGCTGACCGGGCTGTGTCTCGGGGTCGTCAAGCTGCCCGAAGGCATCGTGTTCGGCCGCGTGCTGCCGGCGCTCGGCATCGCGCTGCCGATCGGCAATCTGTTCTACGCCTGGCTCGCCTGGCGGCTGGCGCAGCGCCAGGGTCGCGACGACGTGACCGCGCTGCCCTATGGGCCGAGCGTGCCGCACATGTTCATCTGCGTCTTCCTGGTCATGCTGCCGACCTATCTGAAGACCGGCGCCCCGCTGCTCGCCTGGCAAGCGGGGCTCGCCTGGGCCTTCATCATCGGCCTCATCATCCTTGCCGGAGCCTTTGTCGGGCCGACCCTGCGCAAGTACACGCCCCGAGCCGCAATGCTCGGCGCGCTGGCCGGCATCGCGATCGCCTTCATCTCGATGCGCCCGGCCTTCCTCAGCTGGCAGGTGCCCTGGCTTGCCTTCGTCTCACTGGGAATCATTCTGGTCAGTTGGTGCGCGCGCGTGCGGCTGCCGGGCGGCGTGCCGGGCGGGCTCGCTGCGGTGCTGGTCGGTACGGCGCTCGGCTGGCTGGCGACGCTGACCGGGCTGAGCCCGGTCATGGATCCGCACGCGATCGGCGGGGCGCTTGCCAAACTCGGACTGCACCCGCCGATCCCGTCGCTCGATTTTCTCCACGGGTTGCGCGATATCGGGCCGCTGCTGGTCATCGCGGTGCCGCTCGGAGTTTATAATTTCACTGAGGGCATGAACAACGTCGAGAGCGCGGCGGCGGCGGGCGACGATTACGATTTGCGCCAGGTGCTTCTGGCCGACGGCATCGGTGCGTTGGCGGGGGCGCTGCTCGGCTCGCCCTTTCCGCCCGCGGTTTACATCGGACACCCGGGGTGGAAATCGGTCGGCGGCCGCATCGGATATTCGCTGGCCACCGGGGTGCTTATCTCACTGGTGTGTTTTCTCGGCTTGACGGCGCTGTTGCTGGCCGTCGTGCCCTTGGTCGCGATCCTGCCGATCCTGCTTTATATCGGGCTGGTGATCGGGGCGCAGGCCTTCGAAAGCACGCCCCCGCGCCACGCGCCGGCGGTCATACTGGCGATGCTGCCGAACATCGCCTCCTGGGCACAGAACCAGATCGATGGAGCATTGGCCGCCGCCGGCACCTCGGCCGCGGTGGTCGGCGCCGAGAAGCTGGCGAACAACGGCGTCATTTATCACGGGCTGCAGCTGTTTGGCGGCGGCGGCACCCTCGCCGGACTGATGCTGGGCGCGATTGCCGCCTTCATCATCGACCGCAGCTTCGACCGGGCCGCCCTCTACGCGGCTGGCGCCTCGGTACTGGCGTTCTTCGGCTTTATCAACGGCACCGCGCTCGGCATCGGCAACTCCGCGCCAGTAGCGCTCGGCTACCTGTTGCTGGCGCTGATCTGCGTCGCGCTCGGCCGTTCTCGCGCCGCCGCTGTGCTGCCGCTCGCCGACGAGCCCACCGCCGCCGGGCCTCTCGGCGGCAAAGCGCTTGCCGGTGACTGATCGGTAATTACACGGAGCACCAGACCAATGACGTTGACGAGGCGGAGCGTTTTGGCGGCGGCCCTCGCCGTGCCCGGATTACGCCCGGCCGCCATCCTGGCGGGGGAACCCGTAACGGTACGGGTGGGTGCGTTGAAGCTGATCCATTCGATCACGCCGTGGTTTTACGAACGCTTCCTGCCGGACGGCTATCGCCTAGAGATCGTGCCATTCGAGAGCCCGACCGACGGCAAATCGGCGGTCGTGACCCGTTCAGTCGATTTCGGAACGTTCGGCGTCGCCGCCGCGATCCTCGGCGCCGCCGCGCATGAGCCCGTAGTAGTATTCGGCTCGTCCTGCAACAAGGGCATGGCGGTCGTCGCGCGCAAGGACTCGCCGGTAGACTCGATCCGGGATCTCAAAGGCCGCCGCGTCGCGATCTGGCCAGGCTCGACCCAGGAGGTATTCATCCTCGAACGTCTGCGCATGGAGGGCATGTCTGTCCATGACATCGAGCCGGTGCGCGTGTCCTTCAGCGAGATGCCGGCGGCGCTGGCGCGCAGGGACGTCGAGGCCTATGTCGGGGCCGAGCCGGGCCCAGGCCTGTCTATCTCGAGCGGGATCGGCAAGATCGTCGAATACCCGTATTCGACCGCGATGGGCAGCCTCAACATGATCTTGGCGGCGCACCGCGACGTGCTGGCGGAAAAGCCCGATCTCGCAGGACTGGTACTTAGGCTGCAGAAGCAGGCAAGTGAGTTCGCAATGGCTCACCCGGACGAAATGATCGCAACGACGGTCGCAAAGCTCGGCATGAAAAAAGACGCCGTCGCCGCTTCGGTGGGCAATGTCGAGTTGAATTGGCAAATGACGCCGAACATGCGGGAGGAATCCCGAACCTACGCCGAACACATGCTTGAGTTGAAGCAGATCCGTGCGATGCCCGATTTTGCGACTTTCATGGACCCCCGCTTCTCCGACGACCTGGCCCACGCCGCATGACACTCACAGTCGAGGCGACAGGCAGTTCAGTTTTCCAGGTGCCGTGGTCGCGGCGGTTGCGGGGATGGGCGCGGCAGCTGTTGCCGCTGTTGCTACCCTGCGCACTTTTGGTCCTGTGGTGGGCGGCTACGGCGCGCAATTCCGACGGGCTTATACCCAGCCCCGGTGCGGTCGGAATCGCGTTGTGGGATCTTGCCTTCGGCGGCATCAACGATGATGCGTTCAGCGGCATGCTGCTGACCGATTTCGTTGCCTCGGTAAGCCGGGTTTACGGCGCGTTTCTGCTGGCGGCGCTGCTGGCGCTCCCGCTCGGGATGCTGATCGGCCGGCTGCCCTCGATGCAATTATTGATCGAACCAATGTTGCAGCTGCTGCGTCCGGTACCGGTCACGGCTTGGCTGCCGCTCTCGATGATCGTGTTCGGGCTGGGACCGCGCTCGGCGTTTTTCCTGGTCGCGCTCGGCGCGTTCTATCCGATTCTGGTCAACACCGTATTCGCGGTGCGCACGGTTGAGCCGCGGCTGTTCGAGGCGGCGGCGATGCTCGGCGTATCGCCGACGCGGCTGTTCCCGAAGGTGGTGCTGCCCGCCTCGCTCCCCGGCATGTTCACTGGCCTTCGGCTCGGGCTCGGCTTCGCCTGGGTCGTCATCGTCGTCGGCGAGATGACCGGTGTGCAGACCGGGCTCGGCGCGATGATCATGGACGCCCGCCAGCTGTCGCGCACCGACATCGTGATCTCGGGCATGGCGGTGATCGGGGTGGCCGGGTTTCTGTCCGATCAGATGGTTCAGAGGGTCGGCCGCCGACTATTGGCCTGGAGCCCGCTCAATGGCTGAGCCGCTGCTCGCGATCCGCAATGCCTCGAAGATCTATCCGGGCGGCATCGAGGCGCTGCGCGGCGCCGAGCTGTCGATCGAGAAGGGCGAGTTCGTCTGCCTGATCGGTGCCTCAGGCTGTGGCAAGTCCACCTTGCTGCGCATGATAGGCGGCTTCGAGCTGCCGAGCGCAGGGCAGGTGCTGGTGCATGGCCGGCCGGTGACCGGGCCCGGGCCGGATCGCGGCATGGTATTCCAGGATTACGGCCTGTTCCCCTGGCTGACCGTACGCGGCAACATCGGCTTTGGGCCGGTGGCGCGCGGCATGCCTAAACCCGAGGTTATCCGCCTTGCCGATCGGTTCGTTTCGATGATGGGGCTCGACCGCTTCGCCGAGGCCTACCCGCACCAGCTGTCGGGCGGGATGAAGCAGCGGGTCGCGATCGCGCGCGTGCTGGCCAACGAAGCCGAGCTGGCGCTGATGGACGAGCCGTTCGGCGCCCTCGACGCGATGACCCGCGAGCGGCTGCAAGAGGAGCTGCTGGTGATCTGGCGGCAAACCGTTCTGACCGTCATTTTCGTGACGCACGGCATCGAGGAGGCGATCTTGCTCGCCGACCGGATCGTTGTGATGTCGCCGCGGCCTGGCCGCATCGTCGCCGAAGAGCACATACGACTCAACCGCCCACGCAACGTCGCCTCCCCTGAATTCAACGCGATCCGCCGACGCCTGACCGGGCTTTTGCATCCGGAACAGTTGAAGGGCGCGGCGTGACCCCAGTTGCGGCCGCGGAGGTCGCGCTCGCGGCGGATCGTGCACAGGGCGACGGGGCGATCTGGACGCTGCGCCTCGCCGACCAGGCGGTGCTGGCGCGGGCGCGCGAACTCGAGCGCGAGGGGCCGCGTGGCCGGCCGCTATGGGGTCTCCCGTTCGCGGTCAAGGACAATATCGACATCGCCGGCCTGCCGACGACAGCCGCTTGCCCGGGCTTCGCCTATCGCGCCGACGCGACCGCTCCGGCCGTGCAACGGCTGCTCGATGCCGGTGCGGTGCTAATGGGCAAGACCAATCTCGACCAGTTTGCGACCGGTCTCGTTGGGGTGCGCAGCCCCTATGGGGTGCCGCGCAACCGCTTCGCCCCGGAACGAGTGCCGGGCGGCTCCTCATCGGGTTCGGCTTGGGCGGTCGCGGCCGGCATCGTGCCGTTCGCGCTCGGCACCGACACGGCCGGCTCCGGCCGGGTGCCGGCCGCCTTCGCCAACATCGTCGGGCTGAAGCCGACCCGCGGCAGCGTCAGCGCGTGCGGCGTTGTGCCGGCCTGCCGCTCGCTTGACACGGTCTCAGTGTTCGCCCGCACGGTGGACGAGGCCCTCGCCGTGCAGCGGGTCATCATCGGCGAGGACCCGGAGGACCCATATTCGCGGCCGGCCCCCTTTCCGCATCTGCGCCGCGGTCCCTTGTCGCCGAATCTACGTATCGCTGCCGGAGACATCGGGGAACTCTGCGACGCCGCAACGGCAATGCAGCTCGACAGAGCCTCTGTTTTGCTCGGCGCGGTCAAGGTCAATGTCGCGCCCTTCGTCGATTTCGCGCCATCGCTCTATAACGGACCGTGGCTGGCCGAACGCAGCGCCGGTCTCCGCGATGTCGTGCTCGGCCGCCCCGAGATTCTGCATCCGGTGACTCGCTCTCTGCTCCAGGCTGGATTCGAGCGCCGCGCCGTCGACGCGTTCGAGGCGTTCGATCGTGTCGCCAAGCTGCGACGCTTCGCCGAGCAGCTATTCCGCGATTATGACGCGCTGGTCTTGCCGACCGCACCGCGCTGTCCGACGCTCGCCGAATTGGCGGCCGATCCGATCGGGCCGAATGCCGAGCTCGGGCTGTTCGGCCATTTCGTCAATCCCTGCGATCTGGCCGGTTTTACCGTCCCGGCCGGGATCGGCGGGGACGGGTTGCCGGTGGGTGTCACGATCCTGGGCCCGGCCTGGTCGGAGGGTCGGCTCGCGGCGATAGCCGACACGATACACCGAGCCTTTGCCGAGCACATCGGCGCCACCGGGCAGCACTTGCCGGATCCCGGTGAGCCCGACGTGCTCGCGCCGGACGAGACGGCACTGTTCTGCATCGGCGCGCATATGGCGGGGCTGCCGCTCAATGGACGTTTGACCGCGCGCGGCGGCCGGTTTGTGCAAACGGCCCGAACGGCGGCCGCGTATCGGCTTTACGCGCTCGCGGGACGGCCGGGCCTGGTGCGGGCCGAACCCGGCGCGGCGATCCTCGGCGAGGTTTGGGCTCTGCCGACCGCCGCTATCGGAGCGCTGCTTCGCGAAACGGCGCAGCCGCTTGGCTTCACCACGGTGGCCCTGCAGGATGGCGCGTGCCTCGGCTTCATTGCCGAGGCCGCCGGGGTTGTCGAAGCGGCCGACATCACCCGGTTTGGGGGATGGCGCGCCTGGCTCGAAACGGGTCGGGAGGGACGGCATGAGCGAGACTGACGACGGGAATGGCGATCTCGACGCGCTGATCGAAGTCGGCACGCGCATACTCGGCCTGCCGATAGCGCCGGAATGGCGGGAGGCGATCCGCCTTCATCTCGCGATCTCGCTCGCTCACGCGCGGGCCGTCGCCGGCTTCGCGCTGCCTGACGACACCGACCCGGCACCGGTGTTCGCGGCATGAGCGGCGATCCGGCTTTTGCCGAGGCCGCCGAGATCGCCGCGGCAGTGGCGTCCCGCCGTTGCAGCGCTGTAACGGTCGTCGAGGCAGCGCTCGCTCGTATCGCGCGGCTCAACCCGGTGTTGAACGCCTTCACCACCGTGACCGCCGAGCGCGCGCGGGCCCGAGCCGCCGCGGTAGACGCTGCTGTTGCAGCGGGTGAGCCGGCCGGGCCCTTGGTGGGGGTGCCGTTCGCGGTCAAGAATCTGATCGATGTCGCTGGCCTGCCGACCTTGGCGGGGTCGCGCATCAATCGCGACTTGCCCCGAGCCGCGGTCGACGCGACGCTGGTGCAACGCCTCGAAGATGCTGGCGCCGTGCTGGTCGGTGCCTTGAACATGGGCGAGTACGCCTACGACTTCACCGGCGAGAACAGCCATGATGGGCCGTCGCGCAATCCGCACGATCCGAGCCGCATGACCGGCGGCTCGTCGGGCGGCTCGGGCGCAGCTGTGGCGGGCGGGCTGGCCGCGATCACGCTCGGCTCGGACACCAACGGCTCGATCCGCGTGCCGGCCTCTTTCTGCGGCGTATTCGGACTGAAGCCGACCTATGGCCGGTTGTCGCGCGCGGGTAGCTTCCCGTTCGTTTCCAGCCTCGACCATCTCGGGCCGCTGGCACGCAGCACCCGTGACCTCGCACTCTCCTATGATGCCATGCAGGGACCCGACTCCAGTGACCCGGTCTGCGTGAGCCGGGCGGCCGAGCCGGCGCTCGCCAGCCTGCTGCACGGCGTTGCGGGACTGCGCATCGCTGTCGCGGGCGGGCATTTCCGCCGCGGCGCCGAGGCAACGGCGGTTGCAGCGCTTGACCGGGTCGCGGCGGCATTGGGTGCGAGCGCCATTGTCGAACTGCCGGAACCGGACCGCGCCCGCTCCGCCGCTTATGTGATTACGACCGTTGAAGGCGCGGCCTTGCACCTCGACCGGTTGCGCCGTCGGCCCGGCGATTTCGATCCAGACGTGCGCGACCGGCTGGTCGCCGGAGCGCTCATCCCCGCACCGCTGGTCGTGCAGGCACAGAAGTTCAGGCGTTGGTATCGCGACGCGGTGCTGCGCCTGTTCGACCGTTTCGATGCGATCCTGGCCCCTACGACACCCTGCGTGGCGCCGCTCATAGGGCAGAAATCGTTGATGCTGGACGGCAAGGAGGTGCTGCTGCGGCCCAATATCGGTGTCTATACACAGCCGCTCTCGTTCATCGGCCTGCCCGTCGTCGCCGTTCCGGTGCCGGGCGTGGATGGCGGTCTCCCGATCGGCGTGCAGGTCGTCGCCGGACCGTGGCGCGAGGAGATTGCTTTGCGCATCGCGCAGACGCTTGAGAGCGCCGGGATCGCCCGCGCGCCGCGCCCGCCGGAGATTGTCTGAATGCGGATCAACGACCCGAAGGTGCTGGCCGAGGTGGAGGCCGCGTTCGCGCGCTACGAGACGGCGCTGGTTGGCAATGATGTCGTGGAATTGCAACGGCTGTTCTGGAAGTCGCCCGAGACGATTCGCTACGGAGTTGCGGAAATCCTGTATGGGCATGACGAGATCGGCGCCTTCCGCGCCGCCCGCCCGGCGACCGGGCTCGAACGGCAACTGCATCGTACCGTGATCACGACCTTCGGCCGCGACTTCGCGACCGCGTCAACGTTATTCGAGCGTGACTCAATGCCCGGCAAGATCGGGCGGCAAACGCAGAGTTGGGTGCGCTTTGCCCATGGATGGCAGATCGTTGCCGCCCATGTCAGCCTGATCGATGCCGCTTAAGCTTTCCAGCGGTTAGGGTCCGGACGGGCTTGTAACGCTGTTGCTGCCATGCCTGAGCTAGGCGAGCCAAGCTCGCATATCGGTGCGCCCGCTGGAACCCCGCTTTCTCAATGATGGCCGGATCTGTCCGACGAACAAATGCGGCCGAGCGAGCGCTGCGCGGCATCGCCCTCGGGCGCCAATCATGGTTGTTCGCCGGCTCTGATCGCGGCGGCGCGCGCGGCGCAGCGATGTACGTCCTGATCGCGACCGCCAAGCTGAACGGCGTCAGGCCTGGCCTGCGATCGTCCTGCGGCGCATGGCCGAGCATCCCGTCTCGCGCCTTCGCGATCTGCTGCCCTGGAATTTGGCAAACAGCCCTGATCAGGCCACCGCCGCTTAGTCGCCGCGGTGCTCGCCGGATGCTTACGCGTACCCGTCCGGTGGAGGCCGCCTTGCGGGTTGGTGGCGGGCGGGCTTAGCACCGGTGCAAAGGACAGTGTTTGCACCGGTGCTAGTGAGGGGCGATGGCGAGGGTAGAGGTGATAACCGGCGTCGAACGCCGATGACGCTGGAGTGACGACGAGAAGCGGGCGATTGTCGCGGAGAGCTTTGCCCCGGGCGCGGTCGTCGCCGAGGTCGCTCGCCGCGCCGAGGTTTCTCCGGGGCAGATTTATCGCTGGCGTCAGGAGGTGCGCGCCGCGATTCACGTAGAGCATTAAGCTGCCAGCCGACGTGCATCTGCGCCGATCTCGTCGACCTTCGTGATCGCAATGGTGCAATGGTACGGGGATTCAGCTGCAGCATGATCGATGGCCTGATCGTAAGCGTCGCCGTCGTCGCCGGCTTCAACAACCACCTCGTAACGGGCTTCCGGATGTCCCGCGGGCTCGATCCTCAAGGTGTAGTGCTTCGTCGCTGCGTCACGTGGCGCTGCGATTGCCGGAAGCTGCCGGATCGGCATCTCTTTCTCCTATGTCCTCGTGGTAGGGGCAGCGCTTACGCGACCGTGCGGCGCACGTTGTCCAAATCGGCACGGCAGATTGAGCTGAACGCGAGTAGCGGATCGGGGTCGAGGTGCTTGGACAAAGCCTGTTTTGCGAGCTGCCGGAGCTCGACGCCGGGCTTCAGCGAGATTTCGACAATGGCCCTGAGGACTCCCTCGGCGCTATCGACCACAGTGGCCGGAGCGAACAGCCGCATCCGGTTGAGAAGCCCAATCATGCGCTGCTCGTCGCTGCCCAGCTCGATGTCGTCGTGCGTGTACGCCTTCAGCAGAAAGTTCGACGCGGTCATGATGAATTCGGCGTAAGCGGCCTCTCGTTTCGCCGTCTCGGATGCGACGCGTTGAACCCGATCCTGCCGGCGTTGCGTGTAGATTGTGCCGAGCAGTGTCGCCGCACCGCCCACCATTGCCCCAAGCAGCGCAAAAACCGGGCTCAGCAGAGTGGGATCGATGATCACCGTGGTCTCCTTCAAGGAGCGGACGGGGCGGTCTTACCGACCCTCATTCTCCGGGGCCGGGCCGGCTCGGGGGTCTTGATGCGGAACCACGTCACATAGAGCGCCGGCAGGAAAACCAGCGTCAGCAGTGTCGCGACCGCCAGCCCGCCCATGATGGCGTAGGCCATCGGACCCCAGAAAATCGTCGGCGCGATCGGGATCATGCCGAGAATGGCGGCGGAAGCCGTGAGCAGGATCGGGCGGAAACGGTGCGAGGCTGCCTCGATGACCGCATCCCAAGGGTTGCGCCCCGCTGCCTTTTCCTTCTCGATCTGGTCGATCAGGATCACCGAGTTGCGAGCGATCATTCCGGTCAGGGCGAGCACCCCGAGCAGCGCCACAAAGCCCAATGGTTTGTCAGCCACGAGCAGAGTGGCGACGACGCCGATGAGACCGAGAGGAGCGACGCTCAGCACCAGGAACAGGCGGCTGAAGCCCTGGAGCTGGATCATCAGCACGGTGAGAATCAGCACGAGCATCAACGGCAGCACGGCGGCAACCGATCCCTGCGCCTTGCCGCTCTCCTCGACCGTGCCGGCTACGGCGATATGGTATCCGTTCGGGAGGCCGGCATTCAGATCGGCGATTTCAGGGGCCAGCGCTTGCACAACCGTCGCTGCCTGAATGCCGGACCTGAGATCGGCCTGCACGGTCACGGTCGGCAACCGATCGCGACGCCACACGATCGGGTATTCCTGACCGTACTCGACGGTTGCGATCTCGGTTAGCGGAACAGTCTGCCCGTTGGGCAGGGGCACCTGAAGCGTGCGGATCGTCGACGGTGACATGCGCTCATCGGCGGAGGCGCGAACGAGCACGTCCACAAGATAGATCCCGCTGCGCATCTGGGTCGCGGTGACACCGGAGACGACCGTATTCACGGCTTGCGCCAAGTCCTGCGAGCTCAGACCCAACAGCCGCGCCTCGTCCTGGTTGACCCGGATACGGATGGTGCGCGCCGGCTCCATCCAGTTGTAGTTGACATTCTGCGCGTCAGGATCGGACGCCATCGTCTGCGCGATTTTGAACGCAAGGGTGCGTACCTTCTCCGGGTCCGGGCCGCTCACCCGGTACTGGAGCGGCCAGCCGACGGGAGGACCAAGTTCCAAGGGATAGACGCGGCCAACAGCATTGGGAAACTCGGTCGCGAGCGCGCGCTCAAGCCGCGCCTTGACCCGCTCGCGCTGCTCCAGGCCCTTCGTCACGACGACGAGCTGGGCGAAAGAGTCGTTCGGCAGCTGGACGTTGAGCGGCAAGTAGAACCGGACAGCCCCCTGCCCGACATAAGTGCTCCAATGATCGATCTCCTGATCGTCATTCAAAAGCTTGTCGAGGCGGGCCGAGGTATCCGCCGTCGCATAGATCGAGGCGTTCTCGGGCAGCTGCAGGTCCACGAGCAGCTCGGGACGGTCGGAAGGGGGAAAGAATTGCTGCGGCACGAAGCGCATCCCGTAGAGCGATGCCGCAAACAGGCCAAGCGTCACGAGAACGGTCATCCACCGTGCCCGCATAGCCAGCACGAGGCAGCGGCGAAACGCGCGCATGATCCGGCCAGGCTCCTCGGAGTGGGTGGCCCGAGGCTTTTTCAGAACCCACACGCCGAGCAGTGGGGCGAAGAGAACCGCGACGACCCACGAAACGAGCAGCGCAATCGCGACGACCGCGAAGATCGAGAAGGTGTACTCGCCGGCGCCGCTGTGCGCGAAGCCGATCGGGACAAAGCCGGCGACAGTGACCAGGGTGCCGGTCAGCATCGGAAACGCCGTCGAGGTGAAAGCAAACGTCGCGGCCTTGTCCTTAGTGTCCCCGTGTTCCAGCCGCGTTACCATCGTCTCGACCGTGATCATCGCGTCGTCGACCAACAGCCCGAGCGCGATGATCAGGGCGCCCAGCGAGATGCGCTGGAGGTCTATCCCGAAGAACTTCATCGCCACGAACACGGCGGCCAAAACCAGCGGAATCGACAGCGCCACAACCGCGCCGGCGCGCAGGCCGAGGCTAAGCAGGCTCACGCCGAGAACGATCGCGACGGCTTCCCACAGCGCCTCCATGAAATCGTCCACCGCGTGCTCGACCGTGACCGGCTGATCGGCGACGAGCGCCGTTTCGATGCCGGCCGGCAGGTTTGCGCCGATGTCTTTCATCGCGCGGGCAACGTTGCGGCCGAGGGCCAGCACGTCGCCACCCTGGCGCATCGCGATCGCCAGCCCGATGCCGTCTCGTCCGTTGACCCGGAACATCGGCTGCGACGGGTCGGCGGGGCCGCGCGTGACCCGGGCAATATCGCCGAGGCGGATGATTTTTCCGTTGGCGACGAAGTTGATGCCTAAGATGTCCTGCTCGGAGCGGAATGCGCCGGACACTCGGACGAGAAGCTTTTCGTCGCGGGTCTGCATCACACCGGCGGGTACGACGGCGTTCTGGGCCTGCAGCGCGGCGATTAGCGCGCTGCGGTCGATGCCGAGACCCGCCATTTGCCGGGTCGAGAACTCGACATAAACACGCTCATCCTGCGCGCCCAGAACGTCGATTTTCGAAATGTCGGGGAGCTGAAGCAGCTGCTTGCGGACATCCTCGACATAGTCCCTCAACTCGCGTTGGGTAAAACCATCCGCGGTAAAGCCGTACACGATTCCATAGGTATCGCCGAACTCGTCGTTGAAGGCCGGGCCGACCACCCCTTGCGGCAGCGTATTGCGGATGTCGCCGATTTTTTTGCGCACCTGATACCAGGTGTCCGGCACCTGAGCCGCGAGGGTCGAGTCCTTTAAGGTGACGAAAATCGTGACCTGGCCCGGCGCCGTGTAGCTTTTCACGTAATCGAGGTTCGGCGTCTCTTGCAGCTTGCGCTCAAGCCGGTCCGTCACTTGCTCCAGCATGTCGCCGACATTGGCCCCCGGCCATAAGGCTTGCACGACCATTGTCTTGATCGTGAAGTTCGGGTCCTCGCTGCGGCCGAGCCGGAGGTAGGACCAAACGCCGGCAACGGCGATGACAAGCATGAAATACGTCACCAGCGAACGGTGGCGGATTGCCCAGTCGGACAGGTTGAAGCGGTTCATCAGGCGTCTCCCAGAAGACGGACCTTCTGGCCCGGATGGAGTGTCTGCACGCCGGCCGTAACCACCAGCTCCCCGGCATCCAACCCTTGTGAAATCACCACCGTCGCCGGACCGTGCTGCGCGACGGCTACCGTGCGCAGCGACACGGCAAGGCTCTTCGGATCGACCACCCAGACCGCCGGATCGCCATTTACCTCGGTGAGGGCACTGGCCGGCAGCTCCACCCCAGCCGGGCCGGTAAGCCTTATGCGGCCGGTGACCGTCGCTCCCAAACGCATTGCCGCCGGCGGGTTGGTAATGGCGACCTTGACCTCGAACGTCCGGGTCGTCGCGGCGGCTTGCGGCGCGACCTCCCGCACCCGGCCTGCCGCGGTTACCTGCGGATTGTCGCTCAGGGCGAGATCCACGAGGGGGTCATGCGGAGCTGTCAGAATTAGTTGCTCGGGTACGTCGAATACGGCGTCGCGCCCACCCTCCCGCGCCACCTGCACGACCATGCGGCCGGGGCTGACGACTTCGCCCGGTTCGGCGCCGATGGCGGTTACGACGCCCGGCCCATCCGCGGCCAATACGGTGTAGCTGAGTTGGTTCTGCGCGAGGCTCAGCTTAGCTTTTGCCGAGGCGACCTGCGCTTGGGCTGTGGCCAAGGCCTGCTGGGCTTCGTCAAACTTTGCGCGAGGCGTCCAGCCGTCCTTTAACAGCTCCTGCTGCCGCGCGAAGGTGAGGCGCGCCTGGGTCAGCACCGCCTCGGCGGATGACAGATCCGCCTGTGCCGTGTGCAACAGGTCCTCCTGGCTGCGAGGATCGAGCCGAGCAAGGATTTGTCCTGCCTTTACGGTATCCCCTCGATTGACGAGCCGCTCGATGACGCCGCCATCGAGGCGGAAGCCTAGGTTGGCTTGGTCCTTGGCGCGGACCTCCCCGGTCAGCGAAACAATTTCGCCTTCTGCATGGCGTTCGACGACGACCGTTCGCACGGGCCGTGCCTGAGTGGTTGGCAACGCAGGTTCGCCGCACCCCGCCACTGTCGCCGCGATCAACGCTACGCACAAAATCTGAGGCTTGAGCATCGGTAGAGGCCTTTGGTGGGAAGGCTCAGGGCTATTTCCATATCCCGGTCGCCTTGACATTTGCACTGCACCATGCAATATAATACTTGCACCGGTGAGTGCAAGGAGATTTTTAGATGAGTGTTGGTGCGGGTTCGGCCAAGGCGATGCCGCCGAGAGCACGGCAGCAGATTCCGGCGCGCCGGTGGGGGTCGCGCGAAGCGATCGTCAACGCGGCCGAGCGCCTGTTCCTGGAGCGCGGCTACGGCTCCGTGAGCATGGACGAGTTGGCTGAGGCGGCAGGCGTGGCCCGGCGGACGCTCTACAACCAGTTTGCCAGCAAGGAAGAGATCTTTCGGGAGATGCTGCTCAGGGTATCGCGGCAGTTCGAAGCCGCGTTTCCGCCCGGTATCGAAACCCAGGGCGATGTCGAGGATGTGCTCCGCCTAATTGCGCGAGTGATTCTCGATCTTCACAAGCATCCGGAATACCTCGGCTTTTTGAGGATGGTGGTCGCCGACTCCCGCCAATTTCCATGGATCGCGGAGGAGTTTGCCGCCGTCATGGACCCGCAAACCGAACGGCTCACGCGGTTTTTTGCCGACATGACGGGAGTCGGCACCCTCGACTGCCGCAATCCGCTGCTGGCTGCTCACCAGTTCATGGGGCTTCTGAACGAGTTTTCACTGTGGCCCTGGATGATGGGGCGCGACGGCTTGGGGATTGCGGACAAGGACATAGTCGAAGAGACGGTTGGGATGTTCCTTCAGCATTACCGCCGCCCAATATGCCCGCCCCCGGAATAAAATTGCATAAGGGGTAATTCTGGAAAAAGCGACCGCGAGCCTCGGTGCCGCTTCTTCGCGAACCCGCGGTCGGCAACGAACCCGCGGTCGTGTTCAAGAAAACAATCGTCGCTATTATGGCGACTCCACGTTTAACAATGTACATATATCATCCCCGATCAGGCGCAGAATAGAGGGAGAGCTACTGAGAACGCGCTTTTCAGAGCGAGAATTTGTCGTCTGGATGATAAGGGCGGCGGGCCGCCTGACGGTCGGCGTCGGCGGTCTCGTCCTTGGTGGCGGGTTTGGGAGCTATTCGCGGCTGTACGGGATGGCCGGCCACCAGCCTTCATCGAGCGGAAATCGTCACCGCCGGCGCCCTGCGGATCGCAAACGCAGCGGTAGGCCGCTCTGCATTAGAAAACGCCGTACTGATCTCGCCGTCTTAAAAAGCTGCATCTTGCGCTCGCGTCGCCGGACCGCCTGATGGCTGTTCTCGGCTCGATTGTTGAGGCGCAAACCCTGCTCATGACGTAAGCATCCGGCGAGGGCCCGCGGGTGCGCTGATGGGCAGGGGTTTAGCGATGCTGCGGATGGTATGGACTGAGCGGGTTGGCATCGAGGTCGACGCTGTCGACGCAGCTTTGGCGCTGCATATGGCTGTCGCCGGCATGCCAAGGCCCGTCGCGGAGTTGGGCATCGCCGACCTTAGCGAGGTGGAGGCATTTCCATTGGCCAC
>Ga0213875_10000938_pt1 | contig 20936 bp, 18 predicted proteins | sample BarmaccomBMRX_R8_FD_160105 | JGI IMG/M metagenome (GOLD analysis project Ga0213875, IMG submission 160105) | Root-associated microbial communities from Barbacenia macrantha in rupestrian grasslands, the National Park of Serra do Cipo, Brazil - RX_R8 | ecosystem: Host-associated > Plants > Roots... | reverse complement strand
GGCCTTGGGGTTAGCGTCCGGATGATCTGGATCGTTAGGTTCTGCCGCTGCGACATGGCCGCCGGGCACCAAGCCCGGCACCGGCGGCAGCCTCAGGGCTCGAACACGAGCCTGCCGATCGTGTCGCCGTCGGCAAGCCGCTGCAGCCCGTCGCGGACGTCGCCGAGGCCGAGCCGCTCGCTGACCAGCGGGCGGACCACGCCGTCGGCGACGAGCTTGCTGAGCTGCTCGTGGCACTCCCGCACCGCGTGCGGGTCCTGCGTCTGGTACAGGCCCCAGTGCAGGCCGAGGATCGAGTAGTTCTTCAGCAGCGCGTGGTTCAGCGCGGCCGAGGGGATCTGCCCGCTGGCGAAGCCCACCACCACGATGCGGCCCTCGAACGCGATGCACTTGGTCGACCGCTGGTAGCTCTCGCCGCCCACCGGGTCGTAGATCACGTCCGCGCCCCGGCCGCCGGTCTCCCTGCGCACCACCTCCGGGAAATCCTCCTTGTGGCGGTCGATGACGACGTCCGCGCCGACGGCGTACGCCGCCTCGGCTTTCCGCTCGCCGCCGGCCACGCCGATGACCCGGGCGCCGGCGGCCTTGCCGAGCTGGACGGCGCCGCTGCCCACCCCGCCGGCCGCGGCGTGCACCAGCAGCGTCTCACCGGCCCGTATCCGTGCCCGCCGGTGCAGCCCGAACCACCCGGTCTGGTAGGTGATGAAGAACGCGGCGGCCTCCGCGTCGTCGAGGTCCTCGGGAGCGGGCAGCATGCTGGACGAGTTCATGACCGCGTACTCCGCGAAGCCGCCGTACGGCAGTGCCGTGCCGCCGATAACCCGGTCGCCGGCCCGGACCCCGAGCACGTCGTCACCGACTCTGGCCACCTCGCCGCAGAGCTCGACGCCGGGGGTGAACGGCAGCGACGGGCGGACCTGGTAGGCCCCGCGGCACATGAGCACGTCGGGAAAGTTCGCCGCGGCGGCCCGCAGCCGCACCAGAACCTGCCCGGGCCCCGGCTCAGGGACGGGAACCTCGGCGAGCGTGAGCACGTCCCGGGGCTCGCCGAGCTGATGTACCTGCCACGCCTTCACCACAGACCTCCCGCTTGACGTGATCGTGACCGTGATGGTGTAAGCCGGATTCCTCGATGCGCTGCTGCAGGCGGCCCATGCCGCGCAGCCATTTGTCCGTGTCGGTCGCGCGCAGCGCATAGTAGTCCCGCACCTCCGAGTGCGGCAGGATGAGGAAACTGCCCTCGTTCATGCCGTACCACACAGCGTCGGCGACCTGCTCGGGCTCGATCGCGGTGTCCAGGAGCACCACCTCGCCGGCCCGGCCGGAACCGGCCAGCATGCTCGTCCGTACCCCCTGCGGGCAGACGCAGTGCACCGTGAGCCCGCGGCGGCCGTAGGTCGCCGCGAGCCATTCCGCGTAGGCCACGGCCGCGTGTTTCGTCACCGAGTACGGGGCAGCGCCGAGCATGGTGAGCAGCCCGGCGGCCGACGCCGTCACGACGAACCGGCCGGCCCCGCGCTCCAGCCACACCGGCAGAAGTTCCCGTGACGCGCGCACGTGGGCCAGGACGTTGACCTCCCAGGCGCGCTGCCAGTCCGCCTCCGGGGTGTCCGGGCCGGTGCCCGCGGCGGTCCCGGCGTTGGAGCAGTAGATGTCGATCTCGCCGAGATGGCCGCGGGCGGCGGCGATGAGATCGCGCACCCCCTCTGCGGTTCCGGCGTCGCCGGGCACGGCGTAGCCGCCGATCTCGCCGGCCACGGTCACCGCGGCGGCCGGGTCGAGGTCGTTGACGGCCACCCGGGCGCCGGCGTCCGCCAGCCTGCGGGCAAGGGCGCGGCCGATCCCGCCGCCGCCACCGGTGACGACGGCTCCCTGCCCTTCGACGATCGTCATGCCGGAACGCTCCTCATGGGCGTGACGTGGAGCTTCGGTGACCGCATCGCAAGCATGGGAGTCATTATCGCCGCGTCTGGCCGCGCGGGGCCAGGAAGTCCCGCCACCGCCCGTTCCGTATCCCAGTAACGGTCAGCTAACACCTGTGCTGTGCCTCGGGCCGCGACGCCGGCATGCGCGTACCTTAGCCGCTGTCCGCCGCCGCGCATCGGCGCGCCGCGTGCGGATCGCGATTACAGGCAGGTACGTGCTGCTACTTTAAGTATCGCCTGACGGCGGCCATGCGGTCATGACACTCACCAGTGCCGAAGGGCGTCGCGGGTGCGGGGAATCGAACAGGTCATCGAAGGTGACCATTCGCAGGGGGTCTATCATGTCGCGGCCGTTGTGCGGCACGGCCGCCGTGATCGCCGGGCTGGGCACCGCGATCGCGGCGGCGGGCGCATGTCTGTGCGTGGCCGCCGCGGCGCCCGCGGCGCGCGCGTCCGTGTCGGGGGCGTCTTCGGCCGGGATCTGCACCGCGCGCACGGACTCAGCCGCCGACCGGTCGCTGGCGGAGCGGCTGTCCTCGGGCATCGCGGGCGCCCTGCGCGGCAGGGTGTCCAGCGTGGGACTGGACATGGACGATCCGGGCGCGGGGATCAGCTGCCAGCTCGACGCCGACCAGGACTACGACTCCGCCAGCATTGTGAAGGCGACGATCCTGGCCGCGCTGCTGCGCGAGCGCATGCAGGACCATGAGCCGCTGTCGGCTGGCGAACAGCAGCTGGCCACCGAGATGATCACGGCGTCCGACAACCACGCGGCGTCCTACCTGTGGCAGGACGTTGGCGCGTACGGATTCCAGCATTTCCTGGACCTGGCGAGGATGACGGAGACCATCCCGGGCCCAGGCTCGTTGTGGGGCGTGACCCAGGTCACGGCGCGCGACCAGGTACGGCTGCTGCGGGTGCTCTGCAGTCCCAACCGCGTGCTCGACGCCGGGGCGCGCGCCTACGAGCTGGGGCTGATGGCGAACGTGGAGTCTGGCCAGCGATGGGGCGTGTCGGCGGGGGCGCCGCCCTGGATGACCGTTCGCCTGAAGAACGGCTGGCTGCCCCAGCCGGAGACCGGCTGGCACATCAACAGCATCGGCTACCTTTCCGGCAGGCACCGCGGTTACTTCATCGCGATACTCTCCGACGAGAGCCCGAGCATGGACTACGGGGTCGAGACGATCTCGGGCGTCGCGGCGGTGATCAACCGCTTCCTGCCGTCCGCCCCGCTGCCAGGCGTGTCACGTCCAGTTCCACCGCCCCGCGGCCGGGCGCTGCTGACGCGGTCGAGGCATCGCAGGTCGCCGGCCCAGCTGCGGCCGCCAGGAGCCAGGACACGCCGCCACCCGGTCGCGCAGCTGGATCTGATGGATGCCGGCGGCCTCACGGTGATCGGCGCCGGCGGGATCGCCCTGATCAGCGCGGTGCTGATGCCGGGCTGGGTGATCGTCCAGCGCCGCCGCGCAGCCCGCGACGCCGCAGACGCCAGCGAGGCCGCGGGCTAAAGCGCCGGTCGAGTAGCCGCCACGGCGGCAGTCTTCGCCGGAGGCTCAGGACACACTGTACATATCCACTACCAACGTTATTTACCGGCGTGATGCACCAACTGTTAGTTCAGCTTCCGGCATCGCACTAGAATTGTGTTCCGGTGCTGATGGAGCCAATGGGCGTGCTGTTACTGTCTGGGCCTGAGGCCATCGCCGGGCGTGATGGCGGGCAGCGGTTCAGGGAGGCTTGCGGCCGATGCCGAAGGTCCTGCGTGCTGACACGATCCGGACCATCTGGCCGGCGAGTGGGGCTGGAGAGTAAGCGTCGCGGATGCGGGCGGCGAACTCGGCCAGGAACTGCGTGGTCTCGGCCTGGCTGAGCCGTTGCAGCACTGGCCTGAGGCTGGTGCTCTTGAGGTACTCAACGATGCCGTCGCGGTCGCCAGTGCAGTCGGTGATGACGGTGGTGTAGGTGGTCTCCCAGGTGTCGGCGCGCAGCCCGGCACCGGTCATGGTGATCAGGTACTCAGCCGGGGTGTCGACAGGGCGGAGCCCGGGGACGTCGGCCAGCTTGCCGTGCCAGCGGTCTTCGGTGCACAGGCCGAACAGGATGCGATCGGCTTGCCCGAACTCGACAGGCATCTGATAGGCGAGGAACCCGCCGGGGGCGAGGAAGCCGGCGAAGCGGCGCAGCAGCTTGCGGTGGCTCGGGATCCACTGCAGCACAGCGCTGGCGAGCAGAACGTCGACGAGGTCCCCGGGGGTCCAGTCACGGATGTCGCCGTGGCGGAACTCCAGGCTTCCCCGGCGGAGCAGGCGGCGCGGGCGAGCTAGCTTCCGGGCGGCCTCCAGCATCGCCGGCGAGTTGTCCAGACCCAGCACGTGGGCGCCGGGCCAGCGCCTGGCCAGCAGTTCGGTCGCGTTTCCGGGGCCGCAGCCCAGATCGACTATGTGGCGCGGCCTTACGGCGCTGACCTGGGCGAGCAGGTCGAGAATGTACCGGGTCTGGATGTTACGGTGCCGCAGGTACTGTCCCGGATCCCACATATCCCATCCGGTGCCGCAGTTCATGGCTTCTCCCTTGACGGCCGTTCACCCGCCTCGGCCGGAGCGTATATCCGCGAACCGGCAGCCTGGCAAGGGCGGCTACTCGGGCGGCGGATGGTGCGCCTTCCCATCGCGAGGGTATTCACTGCCCGGCCGCATCCGCCCGCCACCTGCATCCTGCGCTGTGACTCGCCGGCCTCGGCTGGGCAGTCCGGCGACGCGCCCGTCCGATGTGATCATCGTGGGACCGTCCCAGATCATGCCCCGGTGCACGGTCCATGGCAGGCAGTCGTCGATGATCGGCAGCCGTCTGGAACAGCGGCCGAGGAGGAAGCTGAAAGGCATAGCGGCAACAAGCAGGCCAGCCAGATGAGCACGTGGATCACGGTTGTCATGTGTGTTCCTTCGCGGTGCGGCCTCGGGTTCGGAGGCAATGTCCACAGTTGGCGCGAGCCTGTACCGAAATGCCACACATAGGCGCTCACAGGAACCGCACAGTCCCATGCTGTGTGGCGCGGATGGCCGCATCCGGCCTACTGTTGGCGTGAAGGTTCCTTACTGTCGGCATACACATCGCAGCCGGGAGTGCGGCTATGGCAGCGCGCGATGATGCGATCTCTTTCGCCGAGTTGCTCAGGGGCCTGCGCCATGCCGCCGGGCTGACCCAGGAAGGGCTCGCGGCGACCGCCAGCCTCAGCTCTCGGTGCATCAGTGACCTGGAACGCGGGATCAACCAGACAGCCCGCAAGGACACGGCGCGACTGCTAGCGGACGCGCTTGGCCTCGAAGGCAGGGAGCGGGACCAGTTCGAGGAGATTGCCCGCGGACGTCCAGGTTCTGGCAACGATCGCGCACCGGATCCGATGTTGCCGAGGACCGCCGGCAGCCCGCTGGTGGTCGGCGCGATTCCGCAGCGGCCAGCGGCAGCGCGGTCACGTGCGGACCTGCTGGCAGTGGTGACCCGGCAAGGCAATGGAGTGCCAGTCGTGTCTGCGCTCACCGGAGCTCGTGGCGTCGGGAAGACGCAGCTGGCCGCGGAGGCAGCGCGGGCGCGGGTCAAGGACCGGTGGTGCTTGGTCGCGTGGGTGAACGCGGGGAACCGGCGCCTCGTGCTGGCCGGCCTGCAGCAGGTTGCCCGTGAACTAGGCCTCACCGGCCGGGCCGCTGACGCGATCCAGGCAGCCGTGGCGGTACGCCAATACCTTGAGGCCGATGGCGACCAATGCCTGGTGGTCTTCGATGACGTTCACGAGGCAGAGGAACTGGCACCCTACCTTCCGGCCGCCGGGCTGGCGCAGATCCTGATCACAAGCAACCGCCGTGCCATGGGTAACCTCGGGCGGGCGGTGCCGGTGGACGTCTTCACTCCGGAGGAAGCAACGGCTTACCTGGAGGAACGCACAGGGCTGGGTGACTTGGGCGGGGCACTGCAAGTCGCGGAGGAGGTCGGGTACCTCCCGCTCGCGCTCGCGCAGGCCGCTGCGGTCATCAACGGGCAGCGCCTCAGCTACGGCACCTACGTCCAGCGGCTTTCGGCCGTCCCGGCTGCTGACTATCTGCCTTCTGCACCCGGCGATCCATATCCGCGCGGAACGGCCCAGGCGATCGCCTTGTCCGTCGATACGATCACGGACCGGCGAGGGCAGTGCCGTGCGCTGCTTGACCTGATCGCGATGCTTTCCGCGACCGGCGTGGCACGTTCCTGCCTGCACCGCGCCGGGGCGCTTGGCCTGCTCGGCGCAGCCGGGCCGTTCCGGCGCGCCGCCGCGCTCTCCCCAGCGGAGGTGGACGCACTGCTGGGCAAGCTTGCCGATTCGTCCCTGATCACGATCAGCCTCACTAGCGGGGTCGTCACGGCCCATCGCTTGGTCATGCGCGTCATCCGTGAACAACTCGCCGGGGGCCGCCGCCTTCACCGGGCCGCCCGCGCGGCGGCCACGCTCCTGCAAGACCTGCTGGTTCCGAACGAGCGCGCCTGGGAACGTCCCGGTGAGGTCGAGGACCTGGTCAAGCACGTCACCGCGCTGCATGAGCACCTGCCCTCCCAGACATGGACCACGGTTCCAGACCGGCGGCTCGCAGAGGCTGAACTATCTCTGCGCGCTCACGTCATGTGGTACCTCAATGACATGATGACACTGCCCGACCACGCCGTTGCCTTCGGCCACTCACTGGCCGCCGACTGCGAGCAAGTGCTCGGCGCCAGCCATCCACTCACCCTTCATGCGCAGCATCACCTGGCATACGCCTACGAAACAGCCGGACACCTTCCAGAAGCGATCCGCCGATACGAGCGCACGGCCGATGAACGGATACGAGTACTCGGGCCAGAAGATCCCGCTACCTTCTGGGTTCGGCGCCACCTCGCCTACGCCTACCTCACGGCGGGCCGGGTCAGTGATGCCGCCGCGCTGTGCGAGCAGCTCGCTGGCGAGGCAGAGCGTCTATGGGGCCCAGGTCATCCGGCGACGTTGAGCGCCCGTCACACGCTGGCGGCCATCTACACGTCGGCAGGCCGGTGCTCTGAAGCGATACAAATCGGCGAGAACGTGCTCGCCGCCCGCCGGAAAGTCCTCGGCCCGGATCACAATGACACATTCACCACCCGGAACATGCTGTCGCGCGCCTACGAGACCGCCGGAGACTACGAGCGGGCACTCACCCTCTACACGCGCAACCTCGCCGACCGGGAACGGGTGCTCGGGCACAATCATGCAGACACCCTCGCCTCCCGCTTTAACCTGGCCCGCGCCTGCCGCGCTGCAGGCCGTCACGACGAGGCTGACCAGCACGAGCAGGCGCTTGCCGGGTGTGATGCCGCCCTTGGCCCCGATCACCCCTATGCACGGGCAGTCCGGCAAGGCATAGCCGTCGTCCTGCGCGATCCCGACCTTACGAAGAACCCGGAGTTCAACATCCGGCGTCGCACCCGGCCGTTACTCATGCTGGCAACGACGGCGCGCTCCGCTGCGGACCGCCAACCAGCAGGTGGTGGGTGGTGGCTCCATACATCTCTGCCCAAAGTCGCGGAAACGCATCCTGTCCTGGAGCGGCATGACCTGGCAGGGTCTTCGGACAAGGCGGCCGGAGTAATCAGGAACCTTCCCGTTTCTACACCGCCTTCCGCCAGCGGATGGCGCCCGGCAGCATGCTGGCGATCTCGCACATCAAGTCGGACGGCACTCCCCTCGACGTCCAGGCCATGATCCGGGACGCCTACGGCGCAGCCAGCGCCCCGGCCGTGTTTCGGACCCGGCTAGAGATCGAAGCGTTCTTCAGCGCCCTCGAGCTCATGACGCCAGGGCTGACCGAAGTCGGCTCCTTGGCCCAGCCCGGATAAGCCGCCGTCCTCAACGCTGCAGTTTTTTGACGACGTAGGCATATTTCGCTATATATTTCGAATTAGTTGAATACATAGCACACTTGTCGAGGAGTGCCGAATTACGAACCACATCCCGGATCCAGCCCAGCCATTCCTGCTACACCGTGGATTGGGTGCAATCTGCGCTGCCATCACAGCACGAATCGCACCCAAACCCGGCTAGTCATGACCCCCGCGCCGCCAGCCGCCCGCGCCGCCGCCTCGTGCCGCGCCCGGCGGGGCCGCCGACTGGAGAATCGCGCCGATCTCAGCGAGCCGGGCTGCGACACGCGCGGACCTGCGTGACCGCCCGCACATACTTCGGGATAATCGGCCCTACCAGAGTGCTACGCGCCAGAGTGGAGACAGCAGTTGATCAAGACAACCAGGCCCGGACGGAATGGCACGGTTCGCGTCACCTTCGCGCTGCCGGTCGATGAGCCGGGCGAGGCGGTATCCGTGGTGGGTAACTTCAACGACTGGGATCCGTACGCCCACCCGCTGCGCAAGCGCGCGAACCGCACCCGGAGCGCCGCGGTGACCGTCCCGGTCGGCAGCACGCTGCACTTCCGCTACCTCGCGGAGGGTGGGCTCTGGTTCGACGATGGGACCATACCCGCGCACAACGGCCACGGCGCCACCGTAACGGTCTGATCCGGGCTCGTGCGGAGACGCTCGCACTACTGTAACGTCACCGCGGTCGCGGCCCTGCCGGGCTTCCGAAGCCTTCCGGGCGGCCCGGAAGCGTTTCAGCGCGCCGGGCTGAGCTCCGCCGACGCCTTGCCCGCCTCCGTCAGGGCCGCGGTCATCATGTCCGCGGCCTGGCCCGCGGCGGCCAGGGCGTCGACCACCTCGGCCACCCACAGATCGGGATTCTCCGCGTCCGGGCCGGCGCCGTCCCCGATCTGGCCGTCCTCACGCCGCACCACCAGCGTCCGGGCGAGCTGCTCGCAGAGCTGCGGCAGGTCCTCGCCCATCCGCTCCAGGCTCGCGATGATGTCGCGGACATCGTCGAGGCTCGCGAAGTCGGCGCCGTCCGATATCAGGTCGCTGAGCGCGCGGGTGGCCTCGGCGGCCTGGCTGGCGATCTCGCGCACCGTCATCGTGCTCGCCAGCTCACCCATGGGCTCACCTCCCGCTGCCAGGCGGCCGCGGGCGAGCGCGGCGGACTCGGCGTCTTCCGCGGAGCCGTAGGCACGGACCCGTCTGGGCATCTCTCTCCATCGTCGCTCGGGTACGGGCCGCTGCGGGACGGGTACAGGGTTACCCGCTTCAGGAAAAGGCCCTGCCCTACGATACGTGATGCGCCAGTCTGGGCGGCCTGTCAGGCGGTGCCGCCGTTGACCCGGATGTTCTGCGCGGTCACCCACCCGGCCGCGTCGCTGGCCAGGAACGCGACGACCGCCGCGATCTCGGCGGGCCGGCCTAGCCGGCCGAAGGCGCTCATCGCCTCCAGGCCGGCCAGGAACTGCTCGCTCTTCCCGGTGCGGTACGTCTCTGTCTCGGTGGCGCCGGGGCTCACGACGTTCAGCGTGATCCGCCGCGGCCCGAACTCTTTGGACAGTATGTGGCTCAGCTGCTCGACAGCGCCCTTGGTGGAGTCGTAGACCGCATATCCCGGTAGCATCAGCGCGGTCGTGGAGCTGGAGATCGTGATGATCCGGCCGTCGTCGGCCAGATGCTGCCAGGCGAGCTGTAGCCCGTGGAACACCCCTTTGACGTTGACGGAAAAACTGAGATCGAACTCCTCCTCGGTGACCTGCTCGAACGGTTTGGTGATGGCCACCGCGGCGTTGTTCACCAGGATGTCCCAGCGGCCGTAGGCGCCGAGCATTCGCTCGACCATCGCCTGGTATTCGGACCGCTTGCTGATGTCGGCGGCGATCGCGATCCCGTCCCCGCCCGCGGCCTTCATGTCAGCGACCACCGCGTCCGCCAGCTCAGGCGTGTGCGGGTGGTTGATCACCACGCGGGCCCCGGCGGCGGCCAGGGCGGCGGCGATTGCCTTGCCGATCCCGGTGGCAGCCCCGGTCACCAGGGCGGTCTTTCCGCTGAGCGAGGTCATTCGAACCAGTAGTCGAGGTAGACCTGGGCGCCTTCGCCGAGGTTCGCGCGGAAGCCGCCCTCGCCGCGCAGCCCGGCAAGCTCGCCGGTGCCGGAACCCGGGATGACATACCAGTCGCCGCTTACGATGCTGTCCTGCACGGTCCCGGCGTCCTGGAGCAGGAACGTGCCGGCCCGGCCGCCCACCGACCCGGTGACCCGCTCGATGCCGGCGAAGCTCGCCGATCCGTCGGCGCGCGCGGCCTGCAGGAACTCGACCACGCCGTCGCCGGAGATGTCGCCGGCGAAGCTCTCCTCAACGTGGATCCTGACGAGAGCCGGGCCCTCGGCGGGTTCGTCGTAGGTGGCCGGCTCGTATTTGTGCACGGTGATGGCCGCGCTTGCCCGTGTTCTCGCGCTCGTCTCGCTCATTCGGCGTCTCCTGTCCGTTAACCAGCCAGTGCTTCATCGAGGGTTCGCGGCTTCGCGCCGGTGACGTCGAGGACCGTGCTGTGCACCTGGGCGGCGTACCCGCCTGTGCCGGATCGCCGGTAGTCCTGGTACAGCTCGACGAGGCCGTCGGCGAGCCACCCGCCGACGCCCGCGCTCAGCATCGCCGAGCGCGCCACCGCGTCCTCGACGGGCACGTACCGAACCGGGCGGCCGAGCTGACTGCCGAGCTTCCGGCACGCCTCGGCGTGGCCGAGCGCCTCCGGCCCGGTCACGTCGTACACCTTCCCGCTGTGCCCGTCACCGGTGAGCGCGCGTGCGGCGACGGCCGCGACATCGCGCGCGTCGACCATGCTGATCCTCGCGTCCCCGGCGGGAGCGTAGTAGTTGCCTTCCTGGTCCAATGCCGCGGGCCAGAGTGCGGTGACGTTGTGCATGTAGAAGTTCGGCCGCACGATGGTGTACGGCACGCCCGACGCCCGGAGGTGCTCGTCGGCCCGGCCGTGATCGCGGATGAACCTGGAGGGCGAGTCCGGGCTGGCCGCCAGGATCGAGCTGCGCACAAGGAGCGCGACCCCGGCGCGGGCCGCCGCGTCGATCGCGTTCTGGTGCCACGCCAGCTCGCGGGGCGCCGCGGAGCACAACAAGAACACCTTGTCCACGCCGGCCATGGCCCGGTCGAGGGTGCCCGGCTCACCCAGGTCACCCACGACGGTGTCCGGCCCGTCGGCCGGGCCGGCCTCGCGGGTCAGGACGCGAAGCCGCGCACCCGCCCCCCGCAGTAGCCGCAGGAGTTCCCGCCCTGTCCTGCTGCCGCCCCCGATCACCAAGATCATGATTCCCCTCGCGGTTCCGCCCGGCATGCTCCCCATGGGCAAGCCTTGCCCCATCCGCCCAGGTGATCAACCGCTAAATACGCATCGATCCGCACCGCCCGTGAATCGATCGGCGCCGGCCAACCTATTCCGGGGCCGCCGCCCGGGCGCGGGAGGCGGGGTTTTCCGTCCTGGCGTGTTCCTTCGGGCCCGCTTGCCTCCGCAGCGACCGGGCGGTCGCGGCCAGCGCCTGGACGCGGGCGTTGTCGTGCGCCGTGCACCAGATCAGGCCGAGCGGCAGCGGCGGCATGTCCTCGATCGGGACAAGAACGATGTCGTCGCGGACCAGCATCGGTATCCCGCTCGCGGTCGGGTGGACGATCTGGCCGCGGGCGACCAGCGCCACGAGCTCGTGAATGCCGTGCACCGGCTGAGTGCGGCGGATGGGCCGGCCGGAGGGCGTGCGCGGCGGGATGATCGCGTCATACAGCGCCGGCGGGAACGGCGGCGTCATCAGCGCCACTTCCCGGTCGGCGAGGTCCTCCGCCGACACCGAGGGCCTCGCCGCGAGCGGGTCACCGGACGCCACGGCGAGCACCCGGTCCCGCTCGTCGATCACCGGGCCGACGGTGAGGTCGGGCTCGTCCACGGCCAGCCAGTTCACCAGCACGTCGAGCTCGCCGTGGCGCAGAGCCGTGTACGGGTCCAGGTTGGACACCGCGCCCAGCACCGCCCGGCAGCCGGGGTTGCGGGCCTCGAAGGCCTCGACCAGCCGGGTCAGCGCCCCGGTGCTGGAGGTGGGGGAGAACCCGATCCGGATGACGCCCACGGCTTCCGTTGCCCTGGCGCGGGCATCGTCGAGGACCGCGATCAGCTGAGCGTACGCCGGCCGCAGCTGGCTGGCCAGCTGCTGGCCGAGCGGTGTGAGCCGGACGCGGCGGCTGGTCCGTTCGAACAGGGTCCCGCCGGCCCGGCGCTCCAGGGCGGCCAGCAGCCGGCTCACCCGCGGCTGCGGAATACGCAACCGCTCCGCGGTCCGGCCGAAGTGCAGCTCCTCGGCGAGAACCAGGAACACCTCGATCTCGGCGGTATCCATGCTCGAGAGCTCCTCAGATCGCCTCGAGGAGGATGGCGCGCAGCTCGTCATGGCTGAGGGAGACGGGGTTGCCCCGCATGCTGCTCGACCTGGCCGCCTTGGCGGCGATGTCACCGGCGTGCCCCGGCTGGACGCCGAACGTGGCGAGGCGGGGCACCCCGAGCAGCGTGCTCGTCTCGCGGATCCACGCGAGACCGTCCGCGATCGAGGCGGCGGGCTTCCCGGTGAGCAGCCGGGCCGCTTCGGCGTACCGGTCAAGAGCTGGCCCGCCTTGGGGGCCGGAACGCAGCGCCCGCACGTTCGCCTCCACGACCGGTGCGAGCAGCGCGGCGCAGGCCATGCCGTGCGGCACGTGCGCGGTCCCCCCGATGACGCCTGCCAGGCCGTGCACGGCGCCCAGCTTCGCGTTGGCCAGCGCGATCCCGCCCAGCAGGCTGCACATGGCCATGTCCGCGCGCGCCGCGAGATCACCGCCGTCGGCATGGGCGGCGCGCAGCCCCGCCGCCGCGCGGCGCAGCCCCTCCCGCGCCAGGCCGTCGGTCACCGGGTTCGCCCGGACGCTGACGAACGGCTCCAGGCACTGGGTGAGCGCGTCCAGGCCGCTGGCGGCGGTGACCGGCGGCGGGCAGGACACCGTCATCTCCGGGTCGACCAGCGCGACCCGCGGGATCATCAGCGGGCTTCGCAGGCTCGCCTTGATCCCGTGCTCCGGCGACGCGAGAACGGCGTTGGCGGTGACCTCGGCCCCGGTGCCGGCGGTGGTGGGCACGGCCACACAGGGCGCCGCGGGCCTGGTTATCTCCCGGCCGGAGCCGATGACCTCCAGGTAGTCCAGAGGATCGCCGCCGTTGCCCAGCAGCATCGCCACGGCCTTGGCGGTGTCGATGACGCTGCCGCCGCCGATCGCGGCGACGACGTCGGCGCGGTGCTCGCGCGCGGCGGCGGCGCCCGCCCGTGCCACTTCGATCGTGGGCTCGCCGGCCACCGTGAACACCGCGGCCGGCAACGGCAGCGCGCCCAGCAGGCTGTCATGGCGAGCGAGGCTGGCGCCGGTGAACACCAGCGCCCGCGACCCCAGGCCGGCCATGACGGCGGGCAGTTCCGCCGCCCGCCCGGCGCCGGCGATGATCCGGCCAGCGGTCGCGAACTCAAAGCTCGCCGACGTCACGGCGAGCCGCTCACCCAGGCTTCGGCGCCGGCCGGGAACACCGCCGAATACCTGGTGGACTCGCGCGCCGACGCCATCATCTCCGCAACCGTGTCCCGCCAGGTCGCATAGTGGGGCGTCAGCTTGTGCGCAGCCGAGGCCTCGGCGTCACGGTAGACCTCGTTCAGCACGACGTGCGCGGGATCTTCCTGGTCCTGGATGACGTCGAAACGGAGGACGCCGGCTTCGTTCAGCGACGCCCGCGCGTTGACCAGCGTGGCGGCGAGGAAATCCCCGACCCGTTCCGGCCTGACCCGCACATGAACATGAACGACCAGCATGTCCTCATCCTGCACGCCATCACCCGCTAACGCGAGCGGCTCCGCTCGTTATTGCGTGCGAAAAGGGTCGGTTTTCCGACCCAAATAACACACGATCATGCGCGGGCCGCTCGCTCGCCGACTCAGCCGCGGTCAGCTCGGCTGGATGCCGCCGGTGGCGCTGACCAGGTACGACAGGTGGCTGCGGCCGATCCGCAGGCTCAGCCGGTACACGCCGCCCGTCCCCCGGGTGATGGACGCCGTGATCACCGCGCCAGGGCTCGACGGAGCGATCAGCGTGAGCATCGCGGCGCTCGGCCCGGCGCGCGTCATGGTGACCACCGGGGCGGGGAGGCGCTGGAGGTCGGCGCGCGACACCCAGCCCTGGTACGGCTTGGTCTGCCCGCGGACCACCCTGGTCGAGCCGGCCGGGAGCACCTGCCCGGGAAGCGGGATCTGGCGGATCTCCAGCTGGGTGCCCGGCGCGGTGGCGATCGCGTAGGAGGTGGCCACCCTGGTGACGGTGAGGCCGGGATCGAGGTGCCATAGCTGCTGGTAGCTGCGCGCGCCGGAGGCCCGGTCATACACCAGCACGAAGTCCGGGCGCTGGCTGACGTAGACGCTGCGGTACCGGGGGTGGCCGCCGAACGCGGTGTCGCTGAGCTCGAAGAACTGGCCCGCCGCGTCGGCGGCCTGGCGTATCAGCGAGGTGGGCGCGGCGGGGCTGAACCGCTCACCAGGCATGACAAGGACGCTGGCCGCCTCGGGCGAGATCAGGTACTGCCGGTAGGGATTGTTCGCGTACCCGTCGTGGCCGCTGTCGACGATCAGGTTCCGGCCGCGCGCATAGTACGTCAGCCCCATGTGGTCGTCGTGGCCATGGATCTCGCGGCCCGGGCCGAACCGCAGTGAATAAAAAGATTGTTTACCGAACGAAAGCCTGGTTCCCCAGCCGGACCGGCCGAGTACGTATCCGGCGGCATACACCCCGATGCGCTCCGCCGGCGGCGTCCCCGCGGCCCCCATGGTCGCGGCGAACTGGAGCGGGGTTCCCGCCCTGTCACGCGGGCTGATCACGTAGGTGTCGCCGATCTGCACGAGCTTGCCGTCAGGCTGCGTCGCCAGCGCGAGAAACATCGGCATCTTCGCGATCCGGGACCTGATCCAGCCCGGCATGGGGTCGCCGCACCGGGCAAGCTCCTGCTCGGCTTCCGTCCACAGGCCGAAGGTGAAGTTCGCGTACCCGGTCGCCTGCTCGTTGACCGCCCCCTGGGCGTCCACCGCCGGCCCGTACTGGTTGGGCTCGAAGGAGCCGGTCATCTGCGCCCTGGCCGTATTCTTCCACTGCGGCGGCTGCCCGTTCCAGGCGCTCGCCGGGTAGGCGCATCCGGCGCGCAGCAGTATGAGGTCCTGCGACAGCCCGTGGTTGTAGGCACCCTGCCAGTGCGAGGCGTAGTAATCAAGCAGGACCGGGATCTGGTCGTGGATCCATGCCTGCCCGGGGAAAGCCTGCGCGGAGCAGATGGCGGTGAGCGGATTCTTGTCCTGGACCGGCACGTTCTTCAGCCAGCCGGTCAGCAGCGCTTGCGCGCGGGCCCGGTAGGCGTTCGCGTTCGGGCCGCCGGCCAGGTACGCCTCGACGAGAGCCTCGATCCACTCGCCCCACTGGAAGTCGAGCATCCAGGTTGGGTCGTGGTACGGGTTCATCTTCCAGTTCACGGTGCCGTTGCGGTGCGGGTCGATGGTGACCGCGGGGAACGGCGCGATCGTCAGCCGCCCCGCCATGATCTCGGCGGCCGTCCCGCGCGCGAACCCCGGCATCGGCCCGCACGCCGCGGCGTCCGCCGACGGCGGCGGCACCGCCGGCCCGGGCGCGCCGTGTGCCCGCGCGGCGTGCGCCTGCATGCCGGGCGCCTGCGCGGGCCTGGACAGCGCGGCCGGGCGCATCGGCGGATCGCTCGCGCAGGCTGCCAGACCGGAGACGGCGGTGACCAGGGCGAGCAGCCCGGCCGACGGGGCCGCGAGCTTGTCGTTACGGCGCACCGGAAAACGCTACCGGCGAATGGGCTCCTCCTGCACGGTCTGTGCGTCATCTGTGAACAAAACTCTGGTACCGGTGGTGCGGTGCCGGTCACGGACCGCGCCGGCGGCCAGCCCGGCGGGGCCGGCCCGGGCCCCTGGGAAGGGAACTCCGTTCCGGCTCACAGGACCATGGCCATCTGGCGGTCCCAGAACCGCAGCTGGCGGCAGCGGGCGACGAAGTCGGCGCCGGAATGCTCATCGAGGCTGACGAACCCGCCGTCCATCAGCCGCTCCAGGCCGGCCGCCTCGAAGAGCGGTTCCGTGGTGCCCGTGTGGCCGATGAACTTGCAGTGCGCATACGCGTCCGACACGAAGTCCCGCGCGGCCGGGAGCGAGGCCAGCGCGCGCGCCGTCCTGTGAGACGAGGACAACGACGGCGTCGTAGAGCACCGACGGGCCGCCGTCGATCTTCTGACCGGCCGGGACGCGGCTGCCGTCGCTGGTCTCGATGCCGCCGACGGTGGGCGCGACCAGTTCGACGGTAACGCCCTCGGCCTCGGCCGCCGACCGCAGGTCGGCGAGCTTCGCGGCGTCGGCCCCGTCGGTGACCAGCACGCCGATTTTCCTGCCGGCGAAGCTCTCCGGGCCGTTGGCCAGGATGCTCAGCGCAGGCGACGGCGGCAGGTCGCGGACCGGCTCGCGGGCGGGCGGGAGCGGCGCGGGCATGTCCGGCAGGCCGAGACCGCCGGCGACCGCCTGGGCGAGTTCCTCGTCGACGTTGCGCAGCCCGGCCACCATCCGGGTCCTGATCGCTTCCCTGTCGCACTTGCTGAGCTCGAAGACGAACGCGTCGATGATGTGCCGCCGTTCGATCTCGCTCTGGCTCACGAAGAACTGCCGCGCCTGGCTGTAATGGTCGGCGAAGCTCTCGGCGCGCAGCCGCCGCTTCGGGCCGGCCTGCGTGGGCGGATAGGTCCGGAAACCGGCCGCCGGGTCCTCCCGCGGGCCGCCTTCCGCCGCATCCCACGAGTTGGGCTCGTAGTTCGCCCGCGTCGCCGGGTTGACCGTCGCCATGTGACCGTCCTGCTGGAACGTCGCGAACGGGCACTTCGGCGCGTTCACCGGCAGGTGCATGAAGTTGGGGCTGCCGAGCCGCTTGAGCTGGGTGTCGAGGTAGGAGAAGTTGCGGCCCTGCAGCAGCGGGTCGTCGGTGAAGTCGATGCCGGGCACGATGTTCTGCGTGCAGAACGCCACCTGCTCGGTCTCGGCGAAGAAGTTGTCCACCACCCGGTCGAGCACGAGCCGCCCGACGCGGCGGACCGGCACCTCCTCCTCGGGAATGATCTTGGTCGGGTCCAGGACGTCGAACGCGAACCGGTCGGCGAACTCGTCGTCGAACAGCTGGAGCCCAAGCTCCCACTCGGGAAAGCTGCCCTGGGTGATCGCGTCCCACAGGTCGCGGCGGTGGAAGTCCGGGTCGGCGCCGCTTATCTTGAGGGCCTCGTTCCACATCACCGACTGCATGCCCTGCTTCGGCTTCCAGTGGAACTTGACGAACGTCGACCGGCCCTCCGCGTTCACCAGACGGAAGGTGTGGACGCCGAATCCCTCCATGGTGCGGAACGAGCGGGGGATCGCCCTGTCGGACATGATCCACATCAGCATGTGGGTCGACTCCGGCATCAGCGAGACGAAGTCCCAGAAGTTGTCGTGCGCGGTCTGCGCCTGCGGGAACCCCCGGTCGGGCTCCTGCTTGGCGGCGTGGATGATGTCCGGGAACTTGATGGCGTCCTGGATGAAGAACACCGGGATGTTGTTGCCGACCAGGTCCCAGTTGCCCTCCCGCGTGTAGAACTTCACCGCGAACCCGCGCACGTCCCGCGCCAGGTCGGTGGAGCCCTTGTTGCCCGCGACGGTGGAGAACCGGACGAAGACCGGTGTCCTGAGCCCGGCCTCGGAGAAGGGATCGGCGCGGGTGATGCCGGTCAGCGGCTCGTAGTTCTCGAAATACCCGTGCGCGCCGAAGCCGCGGGCGTGCACCACCCGCTCCGGGATCCTCTCGTGGTCGAAGTGGAAGATCTTCTCGCGGAAATGAAAGTCCTCCAGCAGGCCGGGACCGCGTTCGCCGGCCCGCAGGGTGTTCTGGTCGTCGCTGATGACCACCCCCTGCTGGGTGGTCAGCCGGGGCCTGCCGTCCCCGGCGGTCTGGTGTGTCTCGCCGCCGTGCCCGCGCTCGGCCCACTGGTCGCCGAAGCGCACCTCCTGGCGGTCGTCGTGGTTACCTGTTGCCATGTCGCGCCTCCCGTGATCTCGTTCGGGCCCTGCTACCCGCCGGGGCTGCTGCAAACGGAAAGGATTCGGGGGAGGGACACCCCCGCTGCCGGCAGCCGGCCCCTGCGCGGGGCCAAATGCGCCAGCGGCCCCACTGGGCGGGGCCGAATGCGCCAGCGGCCCCACTGGGCGGGGCCGAATCGCCAGCGGCCCCACTGGGCGGGGCCGAATGCGCCAGCGGCCCCGCCGCCCCGGACAGCCCCGGCGGTCACCCCACCGGCAGCCGGCAACCGGCAGCCGGCGGCGCCGCAGCGCCGCCACCACGCGCATCAGGCTGCCCTCAGCCACAGCGACCTGCTGCGACAGGCCACAGGCGAAGGTCTCTCACCTCCACACGGACAACAGCGCCTCACGGCGCAACCGAGATGTGCGCCAGATCCCGAGGTGAGAGGGGCCGGGTTTGTAAATTTTGGGTGTCCGGGGGAGTAGCCGGATGCGCCGCGGGAAGCCCACTGGCCGACGCCGCGATCGCGGTACCTGGGGACGAGCACCAGGAAATCACCGAGACCCCATGAGGACGCGATGACTGCGACCGACTACGCGAGTGACTGGCGGGAGGCCGGCGCGTGCCTGTCCGCCGACCCGGACCTCTTCTACCCGATCTCGACGACCGGCCTCGCCCTCGCCCAGATCGCGAAGGCGCGCACGATCTGCTCTCGCTGCGAGGTGCGGCGGCAGTGCCTGGAATTCGCGATGGAGACGGGTGACATGCACGGCATCTGGGGCGGCACCACTCCCGAGGAGCGGCGCCGTGCGCGCCGCCGCAAGCGGGCCGGCGGCTCACGCAGCGTGCCCGATCTCGCCCGCGTTTCCTAGCGGCCCACGTTTCCTAGCGGATCGCCGGTCTGCAGGCTGACCGGCTTCAAGCCGCCGCCCCGCCCTCAAGCCCCCGCCAGACCCAGACCCAGAGCCGGAGCCGCTGCCGAACAGGGCGCTGCCGAGCAGTGCGCTGCCGAACACAGCGCTGCCCGCCCGCTTCTTTGCCCGCCGACAACTGTTTTGCCGCGGAGGCGGCGGGTAGCCGGCTCCAGCAGGGAGGTGTTAGAGGTGACTGAGACCGTCGTCATCACAGGGGCGAGTGCCGGCATCGGCCGTGCGGCGGCCCGGCTCTTCGGCGAGCGGGGCGCGAACGTGGGCCTGATCGCACGGGGCGAGGAAGGGCTGCAGGCGTGCGCTCGCGATGTCGAAGCAGCGGGCGGAACGGCGCTTGCGCTGCCTGCCGACGTCGCGGACTACCACCAGGTGGACCAGGCCGCCGAGCGGGCGGAAAAGGAGCTCGGGCCCATCGACACGTGGGTCAATGTGGCGTTCACCTCGGTGTTCGCGCCTTTCGGCGAGATTTCGGCGGACGAGTTCCGGCGCGTGACCGAGGTCAGCTACCTGGGTTTCGTGTACGGCACGATGGTTGCCCTTGCCCGGATGCGCCCGCGTGACCGTGGCACGATCGTCCAGGTCGGGTCGGCGCTCAGCGAGCGCAGCATCCCGCTGCAGTCCGCGTACTGCGGCGCCAAGCACGCCATCAACGGGTTCACGTCCTCGCTGCGGTGCGAGCTCTTGCACGACAAGTCCGGCGTCCACATCACGGTCGTGCAGATGCCCGCGGTGAACACGCCGCAGTTTTCCTGGGTGCGCACCAGGCTGCCGCGCCAGCCGCAGCCGGTGCCGCCGATCTACGAGCCGGAGGTCGCGGCGCGCGCGGTCGTGTACGCCGCCGACCACCCCAGGCGCAAGCAGTACTACGCCGGGGCAAGCACCGTCGCGACGATCCTGGCGAACAGGGTGGCGCCGGCGCTGCTCGACAGGTACCTGGCCAGGACCGGCTACGGCTCGCAGCAGACGGATCAGCCGGTGGCGCCGGGCCATCCGGACAACCTGTGGCAGCCGGCGGACGGCACGGACGGGCGGGACTACGGTGCGCACGGCCAGTTCGACGGCCAGGCACACCGCAGGAGTGCGCAGCTGCGCCTGGCCGAGCACCCGGTCCTGGCCGCCGTCGCCGGCGCCGGGGCCGCGGGAGTGGCGCTCGGTGGCGCGCTGGCCGTACGGGGTCGCAGGGCCGCCCGGCGTTAGCCCACCAGAAACCGGAGGGAACATGAAGGCAGTCGTCTACAAGGGTCCGTACAGCGTGGCCGTCGAGGACGTGCCCGACCCGAAGATCGAGGCTCCCACCGACGCGATTATCAAGGTCACCACGACGAACATCTGCGGCAGTGACCTGCACATGTACGAGGGCAGGACCGCCGTCGAGGAAGGCAAGATCCTCGGTCACGAGAACATGGGGATCGTCGAGGAGGTCGGCCAGGCCGTCACCTGGTTCCGGCCCGGCGACCGGGTCTCGGTGCCGTTCAACGTGGCCTGCGGGACCTGCCGCAACTGCACCCACGGCTGGACGTCCTTCTGCCTGCGGACGAACCCAGCCGAGGGGGTCGACGGCGCGGCGTACGGCTACGCCCAGATGGGACCCTACGACGGCGGGCAGGCGGAGTACCTGCAGGTGCCCTTCGCCGACTTCAACCTGCTCCGGCTGCCCGAGGGGGACGAGCACGAGCAGGACTTCACCACGCTGTCGGACATCTTCCCCACCGGGTACCACGGCGCCGACATGGCCGGCGTGCGCCCCGGTGACACCGTCGCGGTCTTCGGCGCGGGCCCGGTCGGCCTGCTCGCGGCGCACAGCGCCCGGCTGCGCGGCGCCGCCGAGGTGTTCTCGGTGGACAGGGAGCCGGACCGGCTGGCTCTCGCGGAGCAGTTCGACGCGGTGCCGGTCAACATCGCCGACGGGGACCCGGCCGAGCAGATCATGGCCGCCACCCGCGGGCGCGGCGCGGACTGCGGCATTGAGGCCGTTGGCTATCAGGCGCATGACCGGGACGGCAACGGGGACCCGGG
>Ga0213875_10000937_pt1 | contig 20973 bp, 14 predicted proteins | sample BarmaccomBMRX_R8_FD_160105 | JGI IMG/M metagenome (GOLD analysis project Ga0213875, IMG submission 160105) | Root-associated microbial communities from Barbacenia macrantha in rupestrian grasslands, the National Park of Serra do Cipo, Brazil - RX_R8 | ecosystem: Host-associated > Plants > Roots... | reverse complement strand
GGAGTGCCGCACCGCGTTGGAGAAGATGTTGGCCAGCACCCGTTCGAGCAGGCCGGGGTCGGCCCGCACCAGCGGCACCCCTTCCGGCACCACGATCTCCAGGTCACCCGGAGCGTCCAGGCCGCGCAGGGCGACCGGGGCCACCTCCTCGATCGCGGTCGGGCGCAGGAACGGATCCAGCGACCCGGTGTGCAGCCGGCTGAGGTCGAGCAGGTTCCCGATCAGCGCGTCCAGCCGATCGGCGTTCTGCTCGATGGTGGCCAGCAGGTCGGCCTCGTCGGCCGGGCTCCAGTCCACGTCGGTCTGCCGCAGGCTGCTCACGCTGGCCTTGATCGAGGCCAGCGGGGTGCGCAGGTCGTGGCTGACCGCGGCCAGCAGCGCGGTGCGGATCCGGTTGCCCTCGGCCAGCGCCTCGGCCTGGGAGGCCTGCACCCGCAGCCGTTCCCGGTCCAGGGCGGCGGCCGCCTGGGCCCCGAAACCGGCCAGCTGGGCGGTGGTCGCGATGCTGGTCTGGCCGCTGGTCAGCAGGGCCAGGCCGGCCCGCGGGTGGATGCGGGTGCCCTCGCCGCCGGCCAGCGTCCCGGCCGCGGCGCCGCCGCTGACCGCGACCCGGACCCAGCGGCCGGCGGTGAACTCCTGCAGCTCCGCCCGGCCGCCGAGGGTGCCGGTCAGGTGGTCGAGCACCGCGGTCGGGGTGTCGGCCCCGCCCAGCACGGTGCGGGCCAGGTCGAGCAGGGACGCGGTCTCCTCGCGGCTGACCGCGGCCTGCACGGCCAGCCGGGCGGCCAGGTGCACCACGCTGCTGACCGCGACCGCCACCGTCACGAACAGCACCAGGGCCAGCAGGTTGCGGGGCTCGCCGATGGTGAACGTGTGCAGCGGCGGGGTCAGGTACCAGTTGAGCAGCAGGCAGGCCGCCACCGCGGCCAGCACCGCGGGCCAGAAGCCGCCGATGACGGTGACGGTGACCACCGCCAGCAGGAACAGCAGCAGGTCGTCGGCGAAGTTCAGGCGGTCGTGGGCGGTGACCAGCAGCATCGTCAGCAGCGGCAGGCCGATCAGGGCGAGCGCCACCCCGGCCACCCGCCGCCGGGTGTTGATCGCCCCGGTCCAGGCCGTGCGCCGCCGCCCCGGCTGACCGCCCGCGCCCGCCAGGGCCGGCTGGCTGTCGTCCGCGCGCAGGTCCACGCCTTCCAGTGTGTACCGCCGCAGCAGCCCGCGGAACACCATCCCTGCCAGCGCGCCCCCGGCCACGGTGGCCGCCAGCGTGATCGCGGCGTCGGTGGCCAGCGTGCCGGTCGGCCGCAGGTCCGCGTAGGGCGGCCGGGAGAAGCCGATCACGGTCAGCCAGCCGACGACGCCGAGCGGGATCGCCGCCAGCGGTTCGGCCAGCAGCGCGGTCGCGCCGGCGATGACCGCGGCCACGATCAGCACGCCGAGCCCCGGCAGGCGGCCGGACAGCGCCGCGGTCACCGTGCCCAGCAGGAACAGGGCAGCGAAGGCGGCCGGCAGCGCGTACGGTGCCGGGATCCCGCTCCGTCCCTCACGTCGAGTCATCGTGAGTTCATTCGACCCCCGCCGGCCCCTGAAATTAATGATCTTGATGAGGCCTTAACGCCGTCCCGGCCAGTCTTGACGCCGTGCTTGCGGATATCCCCGAACCCAGCGCCTAGCGTTTTGAACTGCGGAAATGTCGACGAGCGGAGGCTGGAACCAGGTGGCGGTGCGTAAGGCGGCGGGGTTGCTGACCCGGGGCGACAACGTTCCCGAGACGTTCTCGTACGGGCTGAAGCGACGGCTGCTGGGTCCCCCGCTGGTCAACGACCAGCTCGGCGAGGAGCGGCTGTCCAAGCCGCTGGCGCTGGGCGTGCTCTGCCCGGACGGCATCTCGTCCTCGGCCTACGGCACCGAGGAGATCCTGATCGAGCTGCTGCACAGCGGCCTCGGGCTGGCCGCGTTCACGCTGCTGATGCCGATCACCGGGGTGGTCCTGCTCGTCCTCATCCTCGTGGTGCTGTCCTACCGCGAGGTCGTCATGGTCTACACCCGGACCGGCGGCTCCTACGTGGTGGCGCGGGACAACTTCGGGCCGCGGGTGGCCCAGATCGCGGCGGTCGCGCTGCTGATCGACTACACGGTCACGGTCGCGGTGCAGACCGCGGCCGGGGCGGCCGCCATCGTGTCGGCGTTCCCGGCCCTGGGCACGCTGAAGTGGATCAGCACGTCGGAGATGCTGACGCTGATCTCGGTCGTCTCCGTGCTGATCATGTGCTACGGCAACCTGCGGGGCATCCGCGAGGCGGGCCGGGCCTTCGCGCTACCGACCTACCTGTTCTCCGGCGCGGTGGTCGTGATGATCGTGCTCGGGCTCGGCCGGGAGGCGTTCGGCCACCTGGCCGTGATCGACCCGGCCAAGCTGCACGGGTCCTACTACCACGCCAGCCACAGTTACTCGCTGCTGATCTCGTTCGCGCTGGTGCTGACGCTGCTGCGGGCGTTCGCCAACGGCGGCTCCTCACTGACCGGCATCGAGGCGGTGTCCAACGCGGTCAGCGCGATGCGGCCGCCCGAGGGCCGCAACGCCCGCCAGGTGCTGGTCATGCAGGGCATCATCCTCGCCTTCCTGATCGGCGGGATCTCCTGGCTGGCCCACGTCACCCACGCCACCCCCTACACCAGCGGCGCCCCGACCGTCATCTCCCAGGAGGCGACGCTGGTCTTCGGCGGCGGCCCGGGCCGGATCGGGTTCTACTTCGTCCAGTTCGCGACCGCGCTGATCCTGTTCACCGGGGGCAACACCAGCTTCAACGGGTTCCCGTTCCTGGCCAGCTTCGTGGCCCAGGACGCGTTCCTGCCGCGCTGGCTGATGAAGCGCGGGCACCGGCTGGTGTTCTCCAACGGCATCATCGTGCTCACCGTGGTGTCGCTGGCCCTGCTGGTGGCGGTCGGGGCCAACGTCAACGGGCTGGTGCCGTTCTACGCGATCGGCGTGTTCACCGGCTTCTCGATGGCCGGCTTCGGGATGTCCCGGTACCACCTGCGCCGCAAGGAACGCGGCTGGCGCCGCAAGCTGGTCATCAACTTCTCGGCCGGGGTGCTGACCGCGATCGTGGTGCTGATCTTCGCGGTCGTGAAGTTCACCGAGGGCGCCTGGCTGGTGGTGGTGGTCGGCCCGATCCTGGTGTTCGTGCTGATCCGGCTGAACCGCGAGTACCGGGCCGAGGACCAGGTGCTGGAGACGATCGGGGACCGGCGGGCGGCCGGGATCGCCCCCCGCCAGCAGAACTACACCCGCCGGGTGGTGCTGGTCCTGGTCGACAACATCGACCTGGCCACCCTGGCCGCGCTGCGCTACGCCCGCAGCCTGCGCCCGACCTCGGTCCGGGCGGTGCACTTCGTCATCGACACCGCCAAGGCCAACGGGCTGCGCGAGCGCTGGGTCCGGTTCGGCCAGGACATCCCGTTCGAGATGATCGACACCCCCGACCGGCGGCTCGAGCACGCCGCCCAGGAGCTGGTCCGGCGGGAGACCGCGCAGCCCGGCACCCAGGTCACGGTGGTACTGCCCCGGCGCGGCTACTCGGCCCTGATCGGCCGGCTGCTGCACGACCGGACGGCCGACAAGATCGCGGCCGCGGTCAGCCGGATCCCCAACGCGGCCGCCACCATCATCCCGTTCGACGTGGAGAGCCGGGTCCGCGAGCTGGAGATACGGCAGGCGGCCCGGGCCGACCAGCCAACCGCGGTGGTCGAGGCGGTCGGCCCCAAGACCCAGACCCCGGACGGCGCCGCCCCGGCCCCGGCGGCCGACGGCGACGGGGATCGGCGGACCGGAGTCGCCACCCTGGCCCGCCCCGCCGAGCCCCGCCCCGCCGACCAGGGCCGGCCGCGGCCCGCCGCCCCCGCCGCGGCCACTCGCCCGGCGCCCGCCGGCCACGGAAAGGCGAGCACCAAGCCGCCCGCCCGCCCGGAGCCGGCCGCCGTCACCGGGGTCCGGCCGCTCGGCGAGCTGACCGAACCGGGCCGGGCGACGGTCGAGGGCCGGGTGATCTCGCTCGCCATCCGCCCGGTCGAGCAGAACTCGGTGCTGGCGGTGGAGATCGGCGACGGCAGCGGCACGCTGACCGCGCTGTTCTACGGGCGCAAGCAGATCCCCGGGGTCATCTGCGGCAGCAAGCTACGCCTGCACGGCACCGCCGGGTTCAAAGCCGGCAAGCCGGTGATGATCAATCCGCTGTACGAACTGATCTCCGCCGAGCCCGACGACTAGGAATCGGCGTCGGGGTCCGAGCCGACCAGCTCGTAGGCCGGGTTGATCATGACCGGGTGCCCGTCCTTGAAGCCGACCGGTCCCCGCAGCCGCAGCTTGCTGCCGCAGATCACGCCCGCGATGTGCGACCGGCCGTAGAACAGCGCGGTCAGGTCGCCGGTGGAGTCGGCCAGCTCGATCGCCAGCACCGAGTTCTGCTCGACCGGGCGGATCTCCAGCGCCCGCACCCGGCCCTCGATGCTGGCCTTGCCCGGCTCGGACAGCGTGCCGATCGGCTTGACCCCGGACGGTGGCTTGGGCCGGTCGTAGGCGGCCGCCTTGCGGTCACCGGTGGCGGCGTCACGCTCGTCGCGCCCCTTGATCATGTCGCGTAGCTTGCGCACCGACTTCATCTCCTCTTCGGACGGAGATTCCTGACCGGCCGACGCGGCCGTCGCCCCGGTCGGCTCCAGCTGGCCGTCCCCGGCCGGCTGCCTGGGCCCGGCGGGCGACTCCGCGGGCCGCTTGGCCCCGTTCGGCTTGGCCCCGTTCGGCTTGGCTCCATCCGGCGCCGTCCCGCCCGGCGGGATGGGCGGCAGCCCGTTGTGCACCCGTTCCTGCAGCACCCGGACCCGGCTCTGCACGTCGTAGGGCACGATCGTGGCGGCCGAGCGGGGGATCCGGCTGACCACGGCGGCGATCTTGTCGGCCGTGCGGTCGTGCAGCACCCGCCCGAACCAGGCCGAGTAGCTGCGCCGGGGCAGGATGACGGTGACGTGGGTGCCCGGATCCTCGACCTCGTGCCCGACCAGTTCGGCGGCCGCCTTGGTGAGCCGCCGGTCCGGCACGTCGATGAAGTCGAGCACGACCCCGCGGTTGGCGGCGGTCCACTCTTCCCGCAGCTTCTCGGCCCGGGCGCTGTCGATGACGAAGTGCACCGCCCGCAGCGAGGTCGGCCGCAGGCTGCGGGCGTAGCGCAGCGCCGCGATCGTGGCCAGGTCGAAGCTGTCCACGAACAGGAACACGGTCCGCCGGCTGTAGTGCGGCGGGGGTGGCGGCTGCCGCCCGCTGATGGCCGCCAGCACCTCCGACTCCATCGTGTACTCGCGGTTCAGCCGGATCAGGGCCGGCACCAGGATCGCGAACAGCACCACCACGATCCAGGCGCCCTCGGTGAACTTCACCACCGCGAAGATCGCCACCACGATCGCGGTCAGCACCCCGGCCGAGAAGTTGATGACCAGCTTGCGGCGCCAGCCCCGCTCCCGGCGCCGCGAGTGGTAGCGGGCCATGCCGAACCCGGCCATCGAGAACGCGGTGAACACGCCGATCGCGTACAGCGGCACCAGGTTGTTGACGTTGGAGCCGCGGATGATGATCAGCGCCACCGAGGCGATGGTGAGCAGGATGATGGCGTTGGAGAAGACCAGCCGGTGCCCGCGCTTGAGCAGCCAGCGGGGCAGGAAGGCGTCGCCGGCCACGTAGCTGGCCAGGAACGGGAACCCGTTGAAGCTGGTGTTGGCCCCGGTGTAGAGGATCAGCGCGGTGGCCGCCTGGACCACGTAGAACAGGATCTGGCCCACGAACGTGTGGCCGAACACGAGGTCGGCTTCCTGAGCCAGCACGGTCGGGTAGCCGGTCGACCGCGGGGTGGCGTGGCTGGCGTGGGCCAGCCAGGAGATGCCGGCCACCAGCACGCCGAGGATGATCCCTTCGGCGACCAGTACCTGGCGGGCGTTCCGGCCCTCGGGCGGCCGGAACCCGCCGACAGCGTCCGATACCGCCTCGATCCCGGTCAGCGAGGCGCCGCCGTTGGCGAAGGCCTTCAGCAGGGTGAACACCGTCACCCCGAGCACCAGGGTGGAAACGTGGTGCACCTTGATCGTGTCGTGCACGGTGGCCAGGTCCAGCACCGGCAGGTGGAAGAAGATCTCCCGGATCAGCCCGACCACGATCATCAAGATGACCGCACCGGAAAACAGGTAGGTCGGGATGGCGAAGAACCGGCCGGCCTCCTTGATGCCGCGCAGGTTGCCGAAGCACATCAGCAGCACGACGCCGATGGTGATCCACCGGTCGTAGGGCCCGATGGCCGGGAACGTCGACGCGATCGCGGCGGTGCCCGCCGCCGTCTGGACCGCGACCGTCACGATGTAGTCGATGAGCAGCGCCACCGCGCAGACCTGGGCGGTTTTCGGCCCGAAGTTCTGCCGGGCCACCACGTAGGATCCGCCGGGGCGGATGTAGACCATGACGACTTCGCGGTACGACAGGATCACCAGCAGCATGACCAGCAGGATCACCAGCGTGAACGGCAGGATCAGGGTGAACGCGACCAGGCCGAAGTACGGCAGCAGCTCGATCAGGATTTCCTCGGTGCCGTAGGCCGACGAGGAGATGCCGTCCGGGGAGAGCACGCCCAGCGCGAGCGGCCGGGACAGCCGCTGCTCGCCGAGCTGCTCGTTGACGAGCGGGGGCCCCAGCAATCGGCGTTTCACCGAATACAGGAAGCCTTCGGGAAGGTCAGGGCCTCCCTCGAGGACGTCCGCCGCCTTGCGCATGGCCACTAATCCGCGCCTCTCCTATTTGTAGGCTGACCTGGCCTTCATACCACCCGCCCCGAACTGGGTTAAACACGACGGTCCCAGGAGAGTTACCCAGGCTCGCCCCCGGGTACGCCGGCGGCGGAACCCGATGGTGACGCGCGGACGTCCAATTCGCGGCTATTTACTGGAGAGGAGGGTCATGACCGGCCCCGCAGGCAACGATGACGGCGTGAGATCGCGCCGCCGCCCGTGGGCCGCCTGCGCTGCTGGTTCCTCTCCGCCTGGCCTGGTCGGCGCGGCTGGTTCCTCTCCGCCCGGCCTGGTCCGCCGTGCTGGCTCGCCCCGCCCGGCGGCCGGCCCGGCCGCGCTGGCCCTGCTGGCCGCGGTCCTCCTGGCCGGCTGCGGGTCAGCCGCGCCGTCCGGCCACCCCGGCCCCGCCGCTGCGGGCGGCTCGGAGGGCGGTCAGCCCCGGAGCCCGGCTGGTTCCAGGCCCGCCACCACCGTGCCCCGCAGCACCGCATCACGTTTTAATTCGATGAATAAAACGTCTGACGGCCAGGCGACCCCAGCCGGGGGCGGGAGCACTACCGCGCCAAGGTCCGGCTGTACCCGCTGGCCGGCCGGCTCGACCGGTGACACGTTGCTCATCACCCAGGCCAGCAACGGCCGGCAGTACTGCGTGCAGCCCGGCCAGTCCGTGCAGGTGTACCTGGGCGGGGTGCTGTCACCCAAGGACGGCTCCGAACCGCCCCGGCTGACCGGCAGCGGGCTGGTGGCCGCTCCGTCCGGCCAGGCCCACCTGCTCCGCGCCCCGGCCGCCACCTACCAGGCGGTCCGAGCAGCCCCGGGTGACGACCCGGGCCGGGCGGTGCTCACGATCGTCCGGCTGCCCTGTCACTCGATCGAGCCGACCCCGACGCCGGCCGCGGGCCCGGCCGGGGCCAGCTCGCTGGGCGACCCCGGCGCCGGAGCCGGCGTGAACGCCGTCGAGTTGGCCGACCGCGGCGCCGGAGCCGGCGGTGACGCCGTGGAGTTGGCCGACCGGGGCGCCGGAGCCGGCGCGGGCGCGGTGGAGCCGGCCGACCGGGGCGCCGGAGCCGGCGTGAACGCCGCGGAACTGGCCGACCGAGGCGGGGCACCGGTCGGTGCTGACGCGGTGGAGCTGGCCGACCGAGGCGGGGCGCCGGTCGGCGCCCAGTGCGCGCTCCAGCAGGCGCTGCGGGTCACCGTCGTCGTCCCCTGAGCCGGGACCCGAACCCGTCAGCTCCACCACTGGACGCAACGTTGCGTCCAGCTCATGACCAGCCAGCGCTGCTGCCAGACGCAACGTTGCGTCTAGCGCGCCGAGGCCGGGCTCCGGTCGGCTGGACCGAGCCCCCAGCCGGCCAAGACCTTTTCTTTCACACAATGCCGCCATTCAGTCACTTTGAGTCCGGTAAGCTCACGCTCCGAAATCAGGAAACTTCATAGCGTGAGAAAGGGAACTCCCCATGTCACGAGTTCGTTGGTCGCGTCTGCCTGCGCTCGCCGCTCTGCCCGCCCTCGCGGCCCTCGCCGTGACGGGGTGTTCGGGCGGCGGCGGGTCGACGTCCGCGCACGCCACCCAGTCGACCGGCCAGGCCACCAGCACCCCGTCGATCACGACGACCGCCTACACCGCGACCCAGCTGCGAGCGGCGCTGCTCACCAAGATCAACGGGCAGGCGCCGGCCGAGCCGGTCGAGGCCGGCCAGTACGGCTCGCTGGCCGAGGTCAAGGCGACCAAAGACACGATGACCGGGGTCAAAGTGAAGCCCGCGGCCTGCGCCCAGACCACGGTGACCGGGTTCAACTCGCCGGAGTTCGCGACCGTCCCGGCCACCGTGTCCACGTTCAAGGTCGGCAGCAACGGCGTCTCCGAGGTGCTGCTGTCCCCGTCCAGCCCGACCGCCGCGCTGGCGCTCAAGAATTCGATCCCGTCCAGCTGCGCCCGTTACACCGCCACCGTCAAGGGCAAGACGTTCGTCTACACGGTCAGCGAGCGGACCGTCAGCCACCTGGCCCAGCAGGCCCGGGCCATGAACATCGAGGCGACCGGGTCCGAGAGCATCAACGTCTGGTCGGTGGTCTACCGGGCCAGCGACTTCGTCGGCGCGGTCACGATCGTCGGGCCCAACGCGTCGGCCACCGTCGCCACCACGCTGGCCGCCCAGGCCTACGCGCACGCGGCCAAGACCCTGCACTGACCGGGCCAGCCCGGACCGGGGACCCGCACCGTCCGGTGCGTGCGAGACTGGGCGGGTGAGTGAAGCGCCGCGGCTCCGCCGCATCCTCGACGACATGCCCGGCTACAAGCCGGGCGCGACCGCCCAGGCCGTCGGGGGCCGGTCGTTCAAGCTGTCGTCCAACGAGAGCCCGTTCGGCCCGCTGCCGTCGGTGGCCAAGGTCATCGCCGAGGCGGCGCTGGAGGTCAACCGGTACCCCGACAACGGGGCCGAGCTGCTGACGGCGGCGATCGCCGGCCGCTTCGGGGTGCCCGCCGACCACGTGGCGGTCGGCTGCGGCTCGGTCGGGGTGGCCCAGCAGCTGCTGACCGCGGTGGCCGAGCCGGGCGCCGAGGTGCTGTACGCCTGGCGCTCGTTCGAGGCCTACCCGGGGCTGACCGCGCTCACCGGGGCCACCTCGGTCCAGGTCCCGCTGACCGGCGAGCGGCACGACCTGGACTCGATGGCGGCCGCGATCACCCCGCACACCCGGCTGATCTTCGTCTGCAACCCCAACAACCCGACCGGCACCGTGGTCCACCGCGATGAGCTGACCCGGTTCCTGGACCAGGTGCCGCCGGACTGCCTGGTGGTGCTGGACGAGGCCTACCGCGAGTACATCAGGGACGAGTCGGTCCCGGACGGGCTCGAGCTGTACCGGGACCGCCCCAACGTGGCCGTGCTGCGGACGTTCTCCAAGGCCTACGGGCTGGCCGGGCTGCGGGTGGGGTTCGTGGTCGGCCACCCGGCGGTGGCCCAGGCGGTCCGCAAGACCATGCTCACGTTCACCGTCAACAGCCTGGCCCAGGTGGCGGCGGTCGCGTCGCTGGCGGCCGAGGAGGAGCTGCTGGAGCGGGTCGAGGCCACGGTCAAGGAGCGCACCCGGGTACGCGAGGCACTGCTGGCCGACGGCTGGACGGTGCCGCCGTCCGAGGCCAACTTCGTCTGGCTGCGGCTGGGCGGCCACACGATGGACTTCGCGGCCGCCTGCCACCGGTCGGGGGTCAGCGTGCGCCCGTTCGCTGGTGAGGGCGCCCGCGTCTCGGTCGGCGAGCCCGAGGCCAACGACCTGTTCCTGGCCGTCGCCCGCGCGTTCCCGCACCGGGCCTGACCTGGCCGCCGTCCGCGCCGCCGGGGCCGCCGTCCGGGCCGTGGCTCAGGACGGCGTCCGCGAGGGCTCCAGCTCCTCCAGCTTTTCGGTGATCAGCCGGTAGAACTGCCGGGGGCGGCCGGGCTGGGCGGCCCGGCTGGGCGGCAGCGGCCAGGCCAGGCCCTCGTCGACCAGGCCGCGCAGCAGCCGCCGGGCGGTCCGGGAGGTGACTCCGAGCAGCCGCCCGGCCGTCTCGGCGTCGACCACCAGGGCGGTGTCCGAGCCCTCGAGCCGGTCGGCCAGCCGCGACAGGGTCTCCACCCCGCGCGACGGCGCGGTCCGCAACGCGGTCGCCCGGCGCGGCGGCGGGACCAGCGGCTGGCCCTCGCGGGCGGCGGTGGCGGTCGGCGTGGCCGACCGGGTCCGGGCCAGCGAGGTCCGCGCGTAGGTCTCGGCCTCCTGGGCGGTGCGGCCGGTGCCGACCCCGACCTCAATCGTGATCCCGAGCTCGGCCCGGGCCCGCTCCTCGAACGGCAGCTCGGTGAAGTCGCTGGTCAGCGCGGCCAGCGAGCCGCGGGTGGCGGCGATCACGAACGAGTGGTCGTCGGCCTGGATGACCATCGCCTGGATGCGCTGGGCCTCGGTGGTCAGGAACCGGTGCACGGTCAGCCGCAGCTCGTCCCGCGAGTACCGGGACAGCGCCCGGCGGGCGCCCTCCCGCAGCCGCGGCACCTCGACCACCACCACCGCCAGCTGGGCCGCCTCGAGCCGGTGGTGGCCGCCCAGCAGCACCGCGTTCCAGACCGCGGTCCGGATCGCCGCGTCGGTCGGGCGGATGCTGATGACCGGGACGCCGGCCCGGGTCAGCCGCCGGCTGACCGAGTCCAGGCAGGTCAGGGCGACCGAGGTCTCGCCCATCCGCCACAGCCGTTCGTGGAACGCGGCCAGCGCGGCCGGGCTGGCCGGGTCCTGGCGCAGCCGCACGCCGTCCGAGGGGATGCCGAGCTCGGCGTAGGTCTCGTCGATGGCGGCCCGGTCGAGCACGTCCACGCTGATCCGCTCGATGTCATGGCCGTGCTCGCGGCTGGCCCGCAGCAGCGCCGCGTACAGGGCGCCGCCGTCCAGCCGCACGTAGGTGGAGGGCACCGAGATGACCTCGGCCCGCCGGGAGTACTCGTACGGCACCGGGCTGGCGAACAGGCACACGTCGATGGCGGCGCCGAGCCGGGCCACCTTCTCCGGTGCCTCCCGCTCGCGCCGGTAGGCGGCCGCGATCAGCCGCCGCGGCAGCGTGCCGCCCGCCAGGCCGCGGGGCTCCTCCTGCGACCAGGCAGGCGGGCCGGGAGGCAACGAGCTGCCGGTCGCGGACTCGGCCGTCTCGGCCCGGAACGCGGACTCGGGCGCGGCGGCGCTGACCGCCTCGTCCCGGGCGGCTGCCCCGGACAGCATGATCCGCTCGACCAGGTCGTAGGGTCCGACCACGCCGATGACCAGTTCACTGGGCAGGTGCCTGCGTGCGGTCATCGGGCTTTTCCCCCGGAGACCGTTAACCCCGGGCAGCCCGTAAAGTCGCTGCTGACGTACGCGCTCACCGTTCACTCCATCCGCATCCGGTAACCAGCTACCAGCCACAGTTCGCTTAATCCACTCACCCCATCACGCCGAGTAGATGCCGGTCAGTACTTTTCGTAACTCATCCGGCTCAATTTGTGAAGAGGGGCAACCAAGCCGAAATCATGCCATCGGCTCATCTCAAAACCGGTTAATTACCCGCACACCGGCGTTTCATTCACTGGGATGGCACGGGCGGCGTCGCTGGCGGGAATACGGGCTGGTCACAGCCGTGCGGACGCGGCCGTAACGGCCGGTGAAGACCGCGGGGCCCGGGCGGGGCCCCGCGGTAAGACCCGGTGACCGGGCCGGAAAAATCAGGCCGAGAAGGCGGGCTCGTTCTGCTCCACCTGGATGTCGGCGCCCAGCGTGGTGAGCCGCTGCGCGATCGAGGCGTGGCCGCGGTCGATGAGGTACCCCGGCGCCACCACCGTCTCACCCTCGGCGGCCAGCCCGGCCAGCACCAGCGCGACGCCGGTGCGCAGGTCGTGCGCCACCACCTCGGCCCCGTGCAGCTTGCTGGGGCCGTGCACGATGGCCACGTTGTTGTCCATCTCGACGTTGGCGCCCATCTTGTTCAGCTCGCCGACCAGCGTGTAGCGGCCGTCGAAGATGGTCTCGCGGATGTAGCTCGACCCCTCGGCCAGGCAGGCCAGCGCCATGATCGGCGACTGCAGGTCGGTCGCGAAGCCCGGGTAGGGGGAGGTGACCACGTTTATCGGCCGCAGCGGGTGCTCCCGGCGGACCTGGAGGACCGCCCCCTGGGTGGAGAACTCCACGCCCATCTGCTCGAGCTTCCAGCGCACCACCCCGAAGTGCTCGAGCGAGCCGCCGACCAGGTTGAGCTCGCCGCCGGTGATCGCGGCGGCCATCGCGAACACGCCCGCGTCGATCCGGTCCGGCATCACCGTGTGCTCGACCGCGGTCAGCTCGTCGACCCCCTCGACGGTCACGAACCCGGTGCCGCCGCCGCTGATGCGGGCGCCCATCTTGGTCAGGAACGCGATCACGTCCAGGACTTCCGGCTCCTGGGCCGCGTTGTCGATGATCGTGGTGCCCGGGGCCAGCGACGCCGCCATCGTCAGGTTCTCGGTGCCGGTGTGGGACGGGGTGTCCAGGTACAGGTGGGCGCCGCGCAGGCCGTTGGTGCCGGCCTTGATGTGGATGACGCTGTCGCCCTCGTCGACCACCGCCCCCAGCCGGGCGAAGCCCCGGTAGTGGAAGTCCAGGTTGCGGTCGCCGAGGTTGCAGCCGCCGATGCCCTCGATGTGGGCCTCGCCCAGCCGGTGCAGCAGGGCGGGCACGAACAGCACCGAGCCGCGGAACCGGCGGGCGATCTCGGCCGGCATGACCGGGTTGTTGAGCATGGAGGCGTCGACCACCAGCGTCCGCTCGGGCTCGTGGAACTCGACGATCGCCCCCACCGCCTGGGCCAGCTCGACGGCCCGGCGTACGTCCTCAATGGGCGGCACGTTCCGCAGGACCGTCCGGCCCTTGGCCGCGAGCAGAGACGCCGCGATCATCTTGAGCGCGGCGTTCTTCGCGCCCTGCACGAAGACGGTGCCGTGCAGCGGCGCTCCGCCCCGTACGCGGTAACGGGTCTCAGTGCCCATCGTCATATGGATGCAACTCCTGTCGAGGGGTGTTGAAGGAATCCGGCGTGCAGCCGGGTCAGCAGGCGACCGGAACCGCGGCCAGCGCTCCACGCAGAAGCGGTGCCCAGTATTCCACCCGGCATGCGGGGGAGCGGCGGCTTGACACGATTTGCGTGCATATCGCCGCTCTTCGTGCACTGAGTGGTCATGTCAGGTGCTCCAGCCGGTCGAACACCGGTCCCAGGCGCGTCACGTAGCGCTCGGGCCGGCAGGCCTCGTCCAGCCGCGCCTCGTCGATCGCCTGCCCGCGGGCGGCGGCCTCCTTGCGCAGCGTCTCCCGGAACGGGGTGCCGGTGTTCCAGGTCTGGTTGGCCGCCGTCTGGACCAGGGTGTAGGCGTCCTCCCGGGCCATCCCCGAGCCGACCAGCTCGAGCAGCGCGGCGGCCGAGTACAGCAGGCCGTGGGTGGCGTCCAGGTTGGCCCGCATCCGTTCGGCGTCCACCACCAGGCCCTCGATCAGCCCGGTGGTGAGGTGCAGCAGGTAGTCGACGCTGATGGCCGCGTCCGGCAGCGCGATGCGCTCCACGCTGGAGTGGGAGATGTCCCGCTCGTGCCACAGCGGGATGCCCTCCAGCACCGGGGTCACGTAGCCGCGGACCACCCGGGCCAGCCCGCAGATCCGCTCCGAGCGGATCGGGTTCTTCTTGTGCGGCATGGCCGAGGAGCCCTTCTGGCCCCGGCCGAACGGCTCGGCCAGCTCCCGGACCTCGGTCCGCTGCCCGTGCCGGACCTCCAGCGCCACCGCCTCGCAGACGGTGGCCAGGATGGCCAGCGCGCTGATCCACTCGGAGATCCCGTCCCGCATCACCACCTGGGTGGCGACGTCGGCCGGCCGCAGCCCGAGCGCGGGCATCACCTCGGCCTCGATGGCGGGGGCGATGTTGGAGTAGTTGCCGACCGGCCCGGACAGCTTGCCGACGGCCACGGCCGCGCGGGCCCGCCGCAGCCGGTCCCGGCCGCGGGCGGCCGCGAACGCGAAGTCGGCCACCCGGTGGCCCCACACGTCGGGCTCGGCGTGCACCCCGTGGGTGCGGCCCGGGCGCAGCGTCTCCCGGTGGGTCAGCGCGTGCTCGCGCAGCGCCGCCACCAGCTGGTCGGCCTTGGCCAGGAGGATGTCGGTGGCCTCGAAAAGTTGCACTGCCGCGGCGGTGTCGACCAGGTCGGACGAGGTCATGCCGAAGTGCACGTAGGCGGCCGCGGAGCGCGGGAAGGTGTTGTCGGCCCAGGCGGTGAGGAACGCGATCACGTCGTGGTCGGTGACCGCCTCGACCTCGGCCACGGCCTCGGGGGTGGGCGGCGCGGCCGCCCGGACCGGGTCGACGCTGTCGGCCGGCACGGTGCCGGCCCGCGCGTGCGCCTCCAGGACCAGGGTCTCCACCCGGCACCAGAGCTCGTACTTGTGGGCCTCGCTCCACACCTGGCCCATCTCGGGCAGCGTGTACCGGCTGATCACGACCTGACCCCCTTCCCGGGCTGCCCCGGAGCTGGCTGACGCTCGCGGGCGGCGATGTCGGTGCGGTACCAGCCGCCGCGGAACTGGATCTCGCCCGCCGCCTGGTAGGCAGCGGCCCGGGCGGCCTCGATATTTCCCCCACTACCTACGACGTTCAGGACCCGCCCGCCGTTGGCGCGAATTTCGCCGTCGGCGCCGACCGTGGTGCCCGCCTGCAGTACATACGCGCCCGGCACCTGTCCGGCCTGCTCCAGGCCGGTGATGACGTCCCCGGTCACCGGGCGCTCCGGGTACCCCTCGGCCGCCAGCACCACGGTGACGGCGGCGCCCGGCCGCCAGCGCAGCGCGGCCGCGCCGTCCGCGCCGTCCGCGCCCAGCGTCCCGGCCAGGTCACCGTCGGCGGCCGCCCGCAGCAGCCCGGCCAGCGGCGTGGCCAGCCGGTCGAGCACCACCTGGGTCTCCGGGTCGCCGAAGCGGGCGTTGAACTCGACCACCCGGATCCCGGCCGCGGTCAGCGCCAGACCCGCGTACAGCAGCCCCTGGTAGGGCGTGCCCCGCCGGGCCAGCGTGTCCACCGCGGGCTGGACGACGGTGGCCATGACCTCGTCGGCCAGCCCGGCCGGGGCCCAGGGGAGCGGGGCGTAGGCGCCCATCCCGCCGGTGTTCGGTCCCTGGTCGCCGTCGTGGGCGCGCTTGAAGTCCTGGGCCGGCAGCAGCGGCACCGCGGCGCGGCCGTCGCACACCGCGAACAGCGACACCTCGGGGCCGTCGAGGAACTCCTCGATCACCACCCGGGCGGCCGCGGCCGCGTGGGCGCGGGCAGCGTCCGGGTCCTCGGTGACCAGCACGCCCTTGCCCGCCGCGAGGCCGTCGTCCTTGACCACGTAGGGCGGCCCGAACTCGGCCAGCGCGGCGTCCGCCGCCGCCGGGCTGGTGCAGACCCGGGCGGCCGCGGTGGGGATGCCGCCGTCCGCCATGACCTGCTTGGCGAACGCCTTGGAGCCCTCGATCATGGCCGCCGCCGCGCTGGGGCCGAAGCAGGCGATGCCGGCCGCCCGGACCGCGTCGGCCGCCCCCGCCACCAGCGGGACCTCGGGCCCGATGACGACCAGGCCGGCGTCCAGCTGACGGGCCAGGGCAGCGACGGCGTCCGGGTCGGAAGCGTCGACGGGGTGAAGGTCCGCCAGCGCCGCGATACCCGGGTTCCCGGGGGCCGCGTGCAGGCTGGTGACCGCCGGGTCCGCGGCCAGCGCCCGGACGATGGCGTGTTCCCGGCCCCCCGAACCGATGACAAGAACGCGCACGGCCGCGAGCCTACCCGCTGACCTCGTGGTCAGGCCGGCTCATCAGATCAGCTCGCGGATCTGGAGGGTCTGGTCGCGGCGGGGGCCGACGCCGACCGCGACGATCGGCGCGCCGATCATGTCCTCCAGCGCCTGCACGTAGCGCTGGGCGTTGGGGGGCAGCTCCGCGAACGACGTGCACTGGGAGATGTCCTCCCACCAGCCGTCCAGGTACTCATAGACCGGGCGGGCGTGGTGAAACTCGGTCTGGGTGGCGGGCACCTCGTCGCAGCGCCGGCCGTCGACCTCGTAGGCCACGCAGACCGGCACCTTGTCCAGGCTGGACAGCACGTCCATCTTGGTCAGGAAGTAGTCGGTGACGCCGTTGACCCGGGTCGAGTAGCGGGCGATGACCGCGTCGAACCAGCCGCAGCGGCGCGCCCGCCCGGTGGTCACGCCGTACTCGCCGCCGGTCTTGCGCAGCCACTCGCCCTGCTCGTCGGTCAGCTCGGTCGGGAACGGGCCCGCCCCGACCCGGGTGGTGTAGGCCTTGACCACCCCGATCACCTTGGTGATGCGGGTCGGGCCGATGCCCGACCCGGCGCAGGCGCCGCCCGCGGTCGGCGAGGACGAGGTGACGAACGGGTAGGTGCCGTGGTCGACGTCGAGCATGGTCGCCTGGGCGCCCTCCAGCAGCACCACCTGGCCGGCGTCGAGTGCCTGGCCGAGGACCAGCCCGGTGTCGGCCACGTACGGCCGGAGCCGCTCGCCGTAGGCCAGGTACTCGTCGGCGATCGGGCCCGGCTCGATCGCCCGCCGGTTGTAGACCTTGGTCAGCACCTGGTTCTTCTCGCGCAGCACCAGCTCCAGCTTCTGCCGGAAGATGCCGGGGTCGAACAGGTCCTGCATCCGGATCCCGACCCGGGCGATCTTGTCGCCGTAGGTGGGGCCGATGCCGCGGCCGGTGGTGCCGATCCGGGCCGAGCCCAGGTAGCGTTCGGTCACCTTGTCCATGGCCTGGTGGTACGGCATGATCAGGTGCGCGTTGGCCGAGATCAGCAGCCGCGCGCACGACACGCCGCGCGCCTCCAGCTCGTCGATCTCCTCCAGCAGCACCCGCGGGTCGACGACGACCCCGTTGCCGATGACCGGCACCACGTCCGGTGACAGCACGCCCGAGGGCAGCATGTGCAGGGCGTAGCTCTCGTCACCGATGACCACGGTGTGACCGGCGTTGTTGCCGCCCTGGTACCGGACCACGTAGTCGACCCGGTCGCCGAGCAGGTCGGTCGCCTTGCCCTTGCCTTCGTCACCCCACTGGGCGCCGACGAGCACGATGGCGGGCACGGGGCTGTCCCCTCTCTAACGCACCGCGAAGCCCCTGACCCGCTCGGTACAGCCGTGAGCGGCAGGGGCTCTTACGGCTTGAGATTACCCCAGCCAGCACGAATGATTCGGTAACCGCACCCGGCCGAGTCGCTCGATGACCTTCCCGGCGATCGCGTCGAGGGTGGCGACTTCCTCGGGGGTCAGCAGGTCGATCAGGTGGCGGCGGACCGAGTCGACGTGCGGCGGGGCGGCCTGCTCGAGGGCCTGCTGCCCGCGCGCGGTCAGGCTGATCAGGGCGCCGCGGGCGTCGTCGGCCAGCGGCTGCCGGGCCACCAGGCCGCGCTGCTCCATCCGCCCGACGTGGTGGGCCAGGCGGCTGGTCGACCACAGCAGCCGGGTGGCCAGGTCGCGGGCGCGCCAGCCCCCGCTGGGCTGCTCCGACAGCGTCGACAGCACGTCGTAGTCGGCCTCCGACAGCCCCGAGTCCCGGTTGAGGTCGCGCGCGATCTGCAGGTCGAGCAGCGTGCGCATGAGCCGGTACCGCCGCCAGGCCCGTTCCTGCGGCCCGGTCAGCCAGCGAGTGGGTGCCACACCGGCGATCGTACCTATTGCTGACGTGTCAGCAACTAGCTAGGGTTGCTGACATGTCAGTAAAATCTGAAATGGTCTTCGGGGTGAACGTGCCGGCATCGGCGGCGGCGGGCGACGACCCGGTCGCCCTGGCCCAGGCGGCCGAGCGGCTCGGGTACGACTTCGTCTCGACCGCCGACCATCCGTGCGGCCGCGCGCCCAGCTACGAGACGGCGACCCTGCTCACCTGGATCGCCGCCCGGACCAGCCGGATCACGGTGGCCAGCCGGGTGCTGGCGGTGCCGTTCCGCCGCCCGGCCATGGTCGCCAAGCTGGCGGCGTCGCTGGACCTGCTCTCGGGCGGCCGCTTCATCCTCGGGCTGGGGGGCGGGTACTCCGACGACGAGATCGCCGCGCTCGGGGCGCCGCTGCTGTCACCGGCCGAGAAGGTCGACGGGCTGGCCGAGGCGATCGAGGTCATCCGGGGCGGCTGGACCCAGCCGGGCTACACCCAGCACGGCCGCCAGCACAGCGTCCGCGCGCTCGAGCTGGAGCCCCGGCCGGCCCGGCCGATCCCGATCTGGCTGGGCACGTTCGGGCCGCGGGCGCTGGCCGTGACCGGGCGGCTGGCCGACGGCTGGATCCCCTCGCTGGGCTACCGCCCGGTCGAGGAGTTCACCGCCATGCGCGGCCGGATCGACGCGGCCGCCGAAGCGGCCGGGCGGCGGCCCGGGGACATCCGCGGCGTGCTCAACCTGGGCGTCCGCATCGACCCGGGCGCCCCGCCGCGGCCCGACCTCGTCACCGGTTCACCCCAGCAGGTGGTGGCGCAGCTGCAGGGCCTGGCCGCCCGGTACGGCTTCACCGGCTTCAGCTTCTCGCTCAGCCACCCCGAGGACCTGAAGCGCCTGGCTCAGGACGTCCTGCCCGAGCTGGCGCGCTAGTTCAGAGCAGCTCGGCCGCCGCGGTGGCGCTGGAGTCGGCCAGGAAGAGCTGGCAGCGCACGGCCTCTTCCTCTTCGTTGATGGCGTCGGCCGACCTGGCCAGCATGGCCAGCGAGCGCAGGAAGCCCTGGTTGGGCTCGTGCTCCCACGGCACCGGGCCGTTGCCGCGCCAGCCCGCCCGGCGCAGCTGGTCCAGGCCGCGGTGGTAGCCGGTCCGGGCGTAGGCGTAGGCGGCGACCACGTCGCCCTGGCCGAACGCCCGCTCGGCCAGGGCGGCCCAGGCCGCCGACGAGGACGGGTAGCGGGCCGCCACCTCGGCCGGGTCGGTGCCGCCGGCCAGCAGCTCGGTGGCCGGGTCGACGGGCAGGTGGGTCGGCGCGGGCCCGGCCCCCGCCAGCAGGTCTTTGTGTTCCATCGATTTCCGCCCGTCGTCAGCTGAGCTTGGTGCCGGTGGACTGGAGGTCCTGGCAGGCGTGCACGACCCGGGCGGCCATGCCCTGCTCGGCCGCCTTGCCCCAGGTCCGCGGGTCGTAGGCCTTCTTGACGCCGACGTCGCCGTCCACCTTGAGCACCCCGTCGTAGTTGGTGAACATGTGGCCGGCCACCGGGCGGGTGAACGAGTACTGGGTGTCGGTGTCCACGTTCATCTTGACCACGCCGTAGGAGATGGCCTCGCGGATCTCCTCCAGGGCCGAGCCCGAGCCGCCGTGGAACACCAGGTCGAACGGCTTCTCCCGGCCGTACTTGGCGCCCACCGCGTCCTGGATCTCCTTGAGCACCTCCGGCCGCAGCTTCACGTGGCCGGGCTTGTAGACCCCGTGCACGTTGCCGAAGGTGGCGGCCAGGATGTACCGGCCCCGCTCGCCCAGGCCGAGCTTCTCGGCCACGTCGAGCGCGTCGCCCGGGGTGGTGTAGAGCTTCTCGTTCATCTCGCCGACCACGCCGTCTTCCTCGCCGCCGACGACGCCGATCTCCATCTCCATGATGATGTGCGCCTCGGCGCAGGCGTCCAGCAGCTCAGCGGCGATGTCGAGGTTCTCCTCGAGCGGGACGGCCGACCCGTCCCACATGTGCGACTGGAACAGCGGGTCCAGGCCCTTGGCCACCCGCTCCTGGGAGATCTTCACCAGCGGCCGCATGTAGCCGTCGAGCTTGTCCTTGGGGCAGTGGTCGGTGTGCAGGGCGATGTTCACCGGCACCTTGGCCGCGACCACCCGGGCGAACTCGGCCAGCGCGCTGGCCCCGGTCACCATGTCCTTGACCGAGCCGGACAGGTACTCGGCGCCGCCGGTGGAGATCTGGACGATGCCGTCGCTCTCGGCCTCGGCGAAGCCGCGCAGGGCGGCGTTGAGCGTCTGGCTGGACGTGACGTTGATGGCCGGGTACGCGAAGCCCTGCTGCTTGGCCCGGTCCAGCATCTGGGCGTAAATCTCCGGCGTGGCGATAGGCATGGGATCGGCTCTCTCTGGAGTTGCGTCGTGGGTTCCTAGTATTGCGAAGCCCCGGCCTGCTGTGTACCAAGGTCGACCTCGGGCGCCGCCATCATGGGGTACAACTGAAGGCCTATGGAGAGTTTCCTCACCTCGGCGGGCTATGGCGCGCTCATCTTGTTCGCGTTCCTCGAAGCGTGCTGTATCCCGATCTCCTCGGAGATCACGTTCGGCTTCGCCGGGGTGCTGGCGTTCCAGGGCCACCTCAGCCTGGTCCTGGTCATCGTCATCGGGACGCTGGCCGAGCTGGCCGGGTCGTTCACCTCGTTCTCGATCGGCCGCTGGGGTGGCCGCCCGCTGGTGGACCGGGTCGGCAAGTACGTGCTGATCACCCGGACCGACGTGGACCGGGCCGAGCGGTTCCTGGCCGGCAAGGGCGCCTGGGCGGTCCCGGTCGGCCGGATGCTCCCGGTCATCCGGGCCTTCACCTCGATCGTGGCCGGCCTGATCGAGATGCCGCCGCTGCGGTTCACCCTGCTCAGCCTCATCGGCACCGTCATCTACACCAGC
>Ga0213875_10000936_pt1 | contig 20989 bp, 21 predicted proteins | sample BarmaccomBMRX_R8_FD_160105 | JGI IMG/M metagenome (GOLD analysis project Ga0213875, IMG submission 160105) | Root-associated microbial communities from Barbacenia macrantha in rupestrian grasslands, the National Park of Serra do Cipo, Brazil - RX_R8 | ecosystem: Host-associated > Plants > Roots... | reverse complement strand
TCTGCCTCCCGGCGATCTGGCCGCGCTGGCGCGCCGCATCGCCGATGCCGGGGTGGCCGTCACCGTGCTGCCGGCGACCGACCTTTACATGATGAGCCGCGACCGCGACCACAGCGTCCCTCGCGGCGTCGCCGACGCCAACTTCCTCGCCGAGCACGGTGTCAATTGCTCGATTTCGAGCAACAACATCCTGAACCCGTTCACCCCCTATGGCGACGGCTCGCTGATCCGCATGGCGAATATGCACGCCAATGTGCTGCAGGTCAGCGGCGCGGCGCGACTGCGCGACTGCTTTGCGATGCTGACGGCGCGCTCGGCGCGGCTGATGAACCTGCCCGATTACGGCATCGCGGTCGGCAACCCGGCCGATCTCGTCGTCATCGACGCCGAGAGCCCGGAGCAGGCCGTGGCCGAAATCCGGCACCCGCTCGCGGTGTTCAAGCGCGGCCGCCGCACCGTGACCCGCCACCCGGCCGAGTTGCACCGGCCGGGGTAGGCCGTCATCGTGGGGCGAGTGGCGGACGCCCTGCTAGCGATCCCGACACCCCCTACCGGATGTCGCCGAGCTCCGGCATCAGCAGCAGCGCGGGGTCGCGGGCCAGCGCCTGCAGGCGCTGCATGACCCGCGGGGCGAAGCCGAAGCCAGGCAGCGCAACGCCTTGCTGCCCGAGCGCCGGCAGCACTGCCGGCAACATCGCGCCGGCTCCGGCGGCATCGTCGAGCTCGCGCTCGCGATGCAGGATGCGGTTGTAGATGATCTCGCCCGGCCCCTGTTCGCGCGGGAAGGTGACGAGCTTGAAGGCCGCATCCGGCGCCAGATTGGCGGCTTCTTTCGCGAGGCGTAGCGCGGCCGCATAGCCGCCCAGCTCATCGACCAGCCCGCGCGCCTTGGCGTCCTCGCCCGACCAGACGCGGCCCTTGGCGGCCGCCTCGACCTGGTCGGCCGACAGGTGACGGCCGGCGGCGACATGGTCCTTGAAGCCCTGGTAGATCAGGTCGAGGAAGGTTTCGAGGCGCTGATGCGCCTGCGGCGAAAATTGCGAGGTCGGATCGAACATCCCGGCATTGGCGCCGAACTGCGCGTGGTCGACCGTGATGCCGAGCTTCTCCAGCAGGCCGCCGACCGCCGCCTTGCCTGCGACGACGCCGATCGAGCCGGTCAGCGTCGCGGGTTCGGCGACGATCTTGTCGGCCGGCGCGGCAATGTAATACCCGCCCGAGCCGGCGAGGTCGCCCATCGAGACGACGACCGGCTTGCCGCGCTCGCGCGCCCGCCCGATCTCGCGCCAGATCGTCTCCGACGCAACCACCGAGCCGCCTGGGCTGTCGATGCGGAACAGGATCGCGTGCACGTCCGAATCGCGCTCGGCTTCGCGGAAGGCGCGGGTGATCTCACGGGCGCTCATCCCGGTCTCGGTTCCGATCAGGCGCGCCGAGCCCGCGCCGCGCTCGATCAGCCCGGTGCCGTAGATCAGCGCGATCGCCGGGCCGCTGGCGTGCGGCCGACCGGCGCCGTCGAGATAGCTCGTCAAGGAGACCGGATCGGCGCCGGAGCCGGCGCGTTCGCGGGCGCGCGCGACCGCCTCGTCGCGATAGCCGAGCCGATCGACCAGCCGGGCCTCGCGCGCCTCCTCGGCGAAGAGCGGCCCACGATCGATGACGGCCCTGACCTCCGCCTCCGACAGCTTGCGGGCCTCGGCGATGCCGCGCACGATCTGGCCCGCCATCGACCCGATCAGCGCGTCGACCTCCTCGCGGTGCGGCGGCGTCATCCGCGTCTCGGTCAGCGTGTTCATCGCCGTCTTGAATTCGCTGCGGCGGTCGAAATCGGGGGTGATCCCGAGCAGATCGAGGGTGCCCTTGAAGAACGGCACCTCGGCATAGAGCCCGGTCAGGCCGACCAGGCCCATCGGCTGCAACCAGATCTCGTCGAAGGCGGTCGCCAGGTAATAGGGGCGGCTGCCCGGCCCGAACTCGCCAAAGCTGTCGGCAAAGGCGATCGCGAATTTGCCCTGCGCGCGAAAGGCGGCGACCGCGTCCCGCACCTCCTGCGTGCGGGCGAGCCCGAGCGAATCGTCGCCGAGCGGGGCGTACAGCCCCTTGACGCGAGGGTCGCCCGCGCCGCGTTCGAGCGCGTCGAGAAAGTCGCGCAGGCTCGGCTTGTCGCCGGAGACGAGCCGCGTCAGCGTGTCCGGCCCCGGCCCTTCGGCGAGACCCTGGGTCAGATCGACGGCCAGCACGATCGTGTCGGGCAGCTTCGCCTGGGTTCCGACCGAGGTCAGCCGCGACGCCAGGACCGCGACCGCGATCGCGACGAGCACCGTCAAGAGCCCGATCAGGGCGAACAGCCCCACGATGAAGCGCCGCATACCGCCTCAGCAGCGCCCGGTCAGCGCGCGGTGCCGCAGCAGGTGGTCGGCGAGGACGCAGGCCACCATCGCCTCCCCGACCGGGACGGCGCGGATGCCGACGCAGGGATCGTGGCGGCCATGCGTCTCGATCTCGACCTCGTTGCCCTCGACATCGACGGTTCGCATCGGCTGCAGGATCGAACTGGTCGGCTTTACCGCGAAGCGCACGACGATGTCCTGTCCGGTCGAGATGCCGCCGAGGATACCGCCCGCATGGTTCGACAGAAACGCGACTTGGCCCTCGACGATCCGCATCTCGTCCGCGTTCTCCTCGCCCGACAGTGAGGCTGCGGCGAAGCCGTCGCCGATCTCGACCGCCTTCACGGCATTGATCGTCATCAGCGCGCGCGCCAGATCGCCGTCGAGCTTGTCGTAGACCGGCTCACCGAGACCGGCGGGCACGCCGCTCGCCACGACCTCGATCACGGCGCCGGCCGAGGAGCCCGATTTGCGCACGGTTTCGAGATAATCGGTCCAGCGCGCCGCCATGTCGCGGTCGGGGCACCAGAACGGGTTTTCCCCGACCGCCGACCAGTCCCAGCGGCGCCGCTCGATCGGGTGGGGCCCGACCTGCACCAGCGCGCCGCGGACGGCAATGCCGGGGCCGAGGATCTTGCGCGCGATCGCCCCGGCCGCGACGCGCGATGCCGTCTCGCGCGCCGAGGCGCGCCCGCCGCCGCGATAGTCGCGGATGCCGTATTTCTTCCAATAGGTGTAGTCGGCGTGACCCGGCCGGAAGCGGTCGGCGATGTTGCGGTAGTCTTTCGAGCGCTGGTCGGTGTTTTCGATCAACAGCTGGATCGGCGTGCCGGTGGTCTGCCCGTCGAAGACGCCCGACAGGATTTTCACCAGGTCCGGCTCGCGCCGCTGCGTCGTGAAGCGCGACTGCCCCGGCCGGCGCCGGTCGAGCCAGTGCTGGATGTCGGCCTCGGCGAGCGGTAGGCGGGGCGGCACGCCATCGACGACGGCACCGATCGCCGGCCCGTGGCTTTCGCCCCAGGTCGTGAAGCGGAACAATGTGCCGAAGGAACTGCCCGCCATCAGGCGCTACCGCCTGCTATCCAGCTCAAACGCGAGTGCGTCTCTGCCCTCGACCGACACGGTGTGTCACACGACCGAGATATCGGGGGCATCGACCGCCTTCATCCCCACCACGTGATAGCCGCAATCGACATGGTGGACTTCGCCGCTGACCCCGGCCGACAGATCGCTCAGCAGATAGAGCCCAGCGCCGCCGACATCCTCGATCGTGACATTGCGCTTCAGCGGCGCGTTGAGCTGGTTCCATTTGAGGATATAGCGGAAATCGCCGATCCCCGAGGCCGCCAGCGTCTTGATTGGCCCCGCCGAAATCGCATTCACCCGTATGTTATGGCCGCCGAGATCGACCGCGAGATAGCGCACGCTGGCTTCGAGCGCGGCCTTTGCGACGCCCATCACATTGTAATGCGGCATGACCCGCTCGGCGCCCGAATAGGTCAGGGTCAGCAGGCTGCCGCCCTCGTGCATCAAGGGCACGGCGCGGCGGCAGATATCGGTAAAGGAGAAGCACGAGATCTCGAGCGTGCGCAGGAAATTGCTGCGGCTCGTTTCGATGTATTTGCCCTTCAGCTCCTCTTTGTCCGAGAAGGCGATCGCATGCACGACAAAGTCGAGCCGCGCCCAGCGCCGGCCCAAATCGGCGAACACCGCATCGAGGCTTTCCGCCGAGGTCACGTCGGCTTCGAGGACGACATCGCTGTCGAGGCTCTCGGCCAGCGGCCGCACGCGTTTGCCGAGCGCCTCTCCCTGATAGGTGAAGGCCAAGGCGGCGCCCTCGGCGCGCAATGCCTTGGCGATGCCCCAAGCGAGCGAATGGAGGTTGGCCACCCCCATGATGAGGCCCTGCTTGCCGGCCATCAGCGGCATCGTCCGGCTCCTTCCCCGAGGCTGCGGCGAGCGGAGCCGGGCCCTTAGCCCCTTCGCCCGCCGGCATCCTACACGAACCCTCTCACCGCGGCCAATCGCCGGCCCGATCTGACCGGCGGGAGAGGCCCGACCTTCTTCAAACCGAAGGCCTAGAACAGCTCGGTCGGCGGCCGCTCTGCGGGGCTCGTCGCATGGCTCAGCGCGGCCATCAGGGCCGGGATGTCCGGCACGGCGCGCATCAATCGGGCAATCGGCGGCGCCGCGAACCCGCTCGCGACGATGTGATCGAGCAGCGCGAAGAGCGGCTGCCAATAACCGCCGATATCGACGACCAGCACCGGCTTGTCGTGCAGCGCCAGGTGGCGCCAGGCAAGGATCTCGAACGTCTCGTCGAGCGTGCCGATGCCGCCGGGCAGCACGGCAAACGCGTCCGCCCGCTCCGCCATCACCCGCTTGCGCTCGTGCATGCTGTCGACCACCAGCAGCTCCGTCGCGCCGCGATGCGCCAGCTCGGCGTCGCGCAGATGCGCCGGGATGATGCCGGTGACCTCGCCGCCGGCGGCCAGCACGGCATCGGCGATCGCCCCCATCAGCCCGACCCGGCCGCCGCCATAGACGAGCCCGATTCCCGCCGCGGCGAGGCATGCGCCGAGTTCGCTCGCGGCGGCGGCGTGCTGCGGGTCGTTGCCCATGGCAGAGCCGCAATAGACGCAAAGCCGGCGGATCGGCCGCATGAGTTCTCCGTGCCAATAAACCGGTCGGCGGCCGCGAGATCGCGCGCCGCGCACGCCTCTTCCCCCGACCGGGCCGCGATTGCAAGGCTTCCTGCCGCGACATACATTTCGCCTATGTCAATTCGGTGACGCGCGAATCGGGCGAAAGGCGGGTATCGGGTGCGACGCAGACTGTGGCTCGGCGCGGCTGCGGCGGCATTGGTCGCGGCCGCCGCCGCCGGATATCTCTGGGTCACGGCGCCTGAGGGGACCGGGCCTCTCGCGGCAAGGGCACCGGAAGCCGGCCACCAGCCGGCCGCGCCGACGCCCACGCTGCCCGCAAGCCCGACGACCGCCGGCCAGCAGGGCAACGCCGCTCCCGCGCCGGGTGCGTCGCCGAGCGCCCCCACAGAAAGCCAGGTCAATACCGGGCCGGGCGCGGCCCTTCCGGCAGGAAGCCAGGCCGGTGCCGCGCCCCCAGCGGGCAGCGCGGCGGGCGCCGCGTCGCCCGCCACCGCCGGAGTGCAGCCCGGACCGGCGCCGAACCTCGCCCCGCCGTCCTCTCTGCCGACGCCCGGCCAGCAGGCGCTGGCGACGGCGCCGCCGTCCGGCGCCGAGGCGGCCCCGCCTCACCCCGCGCCGGCTCCGGCTCTTCCGGCTCCGGCGGCCGGGCAACAGGCGCTGGCGACGCCCCCGCCGTCCGGCGCGGAGGCGATTTTGCCTCCGGCCGCACCCCTGCCGGCACGCCCCCCTCCGGCGCCTGGCCCCGCAGCGCCGATCGCACCAAGCTTCGACATCGTCAAGGTCGCGCCGAACGGCGACGCCGTCATCGCCGGGCGCGCCGAGCCCGGCGCTTCGGTCACCGTGCATGACGGCGACAAGACGCTCGGCGAGGTGACCGCCGACGGCCGCGGCGAATGGGTCCTGGTTCCGAACCAGCCGCTCGCGCCCGGCGACCGCCAGCTCACCCTCGAATCGCGCAATCCGCGGACCGGCGCGGTGACCGAATCGAACGACAGCGTCGCGCTGTCCGTCGCGCCCCCGCTCGTCGCGCCCCCACTCGTCGCGCCCCCTGCCGTTGCCTCCCCGACAGCGCCACCCCCTGGGGCCGCACCTTCCGCGGTGGCGTCGGCGGGTCCCGCTGCGGGCGGGGCCGGGACGCCGGCCTCGGCGCCCCCGACCTCGTCCGGCGAGCGCAGCGAGACGACGATGGCGGTGCTGCTGCCCGGCGACCCGGCGCAGGCGCCGCGGGCGCTGCAGCAGCCGAATGTCGCGGCCGAGGCGCCGCAATTGTCGCTCGACATTCTCGACTACGATCCGCGCAGCCAGCAGCTCACGATGTCCGGCCATGCCGCACCCGGCGCACAGGTGCAGCTGTATGTCGGAAATTCCTGGGTCGGCACGGTGACGGCCGACCCGCAGGGCCGCTGGTCGGCGACCGGCCATGTCCCGCTCGCTCCGGGAAATTACGAGGTGCGGGTCGATGCGCTCGGAACGAACGGCGCCGTGGCGCAGCGGGTTGCGGCGCCGTTCGAGCGCAAGGCGACCCCCGGCTTGGCGCCGGGCCGCCGCTTCGCCTACCTCGTCCGGCCGGGCAACAATTTGTGGGAGATCGCGCGCCGCACCTATGGCGACGGGCTGCGCTACACCGTGATCTACTCGGCCAATCACGACCGCATCCGCGATCCCGACCTGATCTATCCCGGCCAGGTCTTCCGTCTGCCGCGCTCGTGATCCCGCGCTACAGCCGGCCCCAGATGGCGCGGATCTGGGAAGCGGAAAACCGCTACCGGATCTGGCTCGAAATCGAGGCGCTGGCCTGCGAAGCGCAGGCGGCGCTCGGTATCGTGCCGGAAAGCGCTGCGCGCGCCGTGCGCGAACGCGCCGCCTTCGAGGTCGACCGCATCGACGAGATCGAGCGCGAGACGCGGCACGACGTGATCGCCTTTCTGACCAACCTCGCCGAGCATATCGGGCCGGAGGCGCGCTTTCTGCATCAGGGCATGACGTCGAGCGACGTGCTCGATACCTGCCTCGCGGTGCAGTTGACGCAGGCGGCCGACCTGCTGCTTGCCGACCTCGACGGCCTGCTCGCCGCGCTGAAGCGGCGCGCCTTCGAGCACAAGCACACGCCCACCGTGGGCCGCAGCCACGGCATCCATGCCGAGCCGACGACCTTCGGTTTGAAGCTCGCCGGTCACTGGGCCGAATTCGCGCGCAACCGCGACCGTCTCGTTGTCGCCCGCCGGGAGATCGCGACCTGCGCCATTTCCGGAGCGGTCGGCACCTTCGCCAATATCGACCCGGCGGTCGAAGCGCATGTCGCGGCCCGGCTCGGCCTCGAGCCCGAGCCGATCTCGACTCAGGTGATCCCACGCGACCGCCACGCCGCCTTCTTCATGGCGCTGGCGCTGATCGCGGCCGGCATCGAGCGGCTGGCGACCGAGATCCGCCACCTGCAGCGCACCGAATTGCGCGAGGCCGAGGAATATTTCTCGCCCGGGCAGAAGGGCTCCTCGGCGATGCCGCACAAGCGCAACCCGGTCTTGTCGGAGAATTTGACGGGGCTGGCGCGGCTGGTCCGCGGCGCGGTGGTGCCGGCCTTGGAGAATGTCGCGCTGTGGCACGAGCGCGACATCTCGCATTCCTCGGTCGAACGGGTGATCGCCCCCGACGCGACGATCGCGCTCGATTTCGCGCTGGCGCGGGCAACCGGCCTGATCGAGCGGCTGGTGGTCTATCCCGAACGCATGCGCGCCAATCTCGAATCGCTCGGCGGCCTTGTCGATTCGCAGCGCGTCTTGCTGGCATTGACGCAGGCCGGGATGAGCCGCGAAGACGCCTACCGCATCGTCCAGGAGCACGCGATGGCGGCGTGGCGCGGTGAGGGCAATTTCGCCCGTTTGTTGAAGGACGATCCCGAGATCGCGCGGTATCTGACCCCCGCCGAGATCGACCGGCTATTCGACCCGGCTTACCATTTCAAGCATGTCGACACGATCTTCCGCCGCGTGTTCGCGGAGTGATCGGGAACGGTAATCGCACTCGCAACCGGCCTCGCCGAAGCGGAGGGCAATCGTCGGCTCGGCAGGGCCGGCAGGGCCGTGCCGTTACTCCGTCATGATCTGCTGTTTGGCGGTTGCGGCGAAATGGTCGAGTTCGAATTGCAGTTGGGCCGGGGTGCAGCTCTGGCCCTTGGCGGCGAGGTCGGCGCATACCTTGGCGGCGACCGCGCTGTCGCCGCCGGGCTCGAACTCGGCATCGACGACGGAACGGGCATAGGCCTCGGCGGCGTCGGCGGCGAGGCCCATGCGCTGCGCCGCCCATAATCCGAGCAGCCGGTTGCGGCGCGCGATGACCTTGAACCGCAGCTCCTCGTCGTGCTTGAAGCGGTTCTCGAAATCCTTCTCGCGGTCGTCGAAGGTGGTCATGCTGCCTCGTCCCTCTCCTGCCGGCGGCCTCCGTCGCGATATTATCGCACCCGGATTGCGGTTTTTCGAGGACCTGCCGTTCCGGTCCCCCGCCGGTCGCCCGGGCAGATGCTCGGGCAGATCCTCGGGCAGATGCTCGGGCAGATAGATGTGCACGCTGGCTATCCTGCGGCGGCCTGAGCACCCGTGGCCGGTGCTGGTCGGGGCCAATCGCGACGAGATGATCGACCGGCCGGCGCTGCCGCCGGGCCGGCATTGGCCGGACCGGCCGGAGGTCGTGGCGGGCCGCGACTTGCTGGCCGGCGGGTCGTGGCTCGGCCTCAACGATTGGGGCGTGATGGCCGCGGTGCTGAACCGGCACGGATCGCTCGGTCCGGCGGCCGGCCGGCGCTCGCGCGGCGAACTCGTGCTCGAGGCGCTCGACCATGCCGATGCGGTCGCCGCGGCGGCCGCCCTGTCGCATATCGACCCGGCCGCCTATCGCAGCTTCAACCTGATCGTCGCCGACAGCCGCGACGCATTCTGGCTGCGTCTCGCCGCGGGCGGGCCGGTCGAAGCCCATCCGATCAAGGACGGGATGTCGCTGATCGCGGCGGGCGACCTCGGGGAGACCGAGACGCGGCGCCTCGCCTTGGCGCTGCCCCGCTTCCGTGCCGCCGCGACGCCCGACCCAGACGCCGAGGATTGGGCCGGTTGGGAGGCGCTGCTCGGCAGCACCGACGCGCCGCCCGGCGAGCCCGACAACGCGCCGCTTCGCTTTCGTACCGCGGGCGGCTTCGCAACCGTGTCGAGCGCGCTGATCGCCTTGCCGGCGACCGAAATAGGCGAGCGAAAGCCGGTGTTCCGCTTTGCCGCCTGGCTGCCCGAGCCCGCGCCGTGGCGCGATGTGATGCGGCCGGCGTAGCTCGCACCGGGACGAGCGGCAGGCCGGCGTTGTTCGGCCGCGGCCGGCTTGCTATACCGGCCGGCGATGAAGGCGCGCGTACACATCACCTTGAAGCGAGGGGTGCTCGACCCGCAGGGCAAGGCGATCGGCAATGCGCTCGCCGCGCTCGGCTTCTCCGGGATCGAGGAGGTTCGCCAGGGCAAGATGATCGAACTCGACCTCGCCGAAACCGATCCGGCACAGGCGCGCCGGCAGGTCGAAGAGATGTGCCGGCAGCTGCTCGCGAACCCGGTGATCGAGACCTACGCGATCACTCTGGATTGAGCGGCGACGGCGCGTCGCGGCTCACCTCGACCCGTTTCATCGCGGTTGCGGCGGCGGAATAGCCGCCCGCGGCGCCGTCGAGAAAATGGATGTGGTCGCTGCGGTAGACCGACGGGGTCAGGCAGGTCATCAGCGCCGCCTCCTGCCGATGCAGGCCGTAGACGACGATCCCTTCGGCGGCGGCCGTCGCAAGCCGGCGCTCGATCGCATCGGCCAGCTCGGGCCGGCAGTCGATCGTCATGATGAGCCCGTCATCGTATTTCCGGTAATCCGAATTGGCGACGAGCTGGTCGAGGTAGCGGTGCGGATCGAATGCGCCGACCGGGATGCGCAGCCGCAAAACGACGTACGACAGCGCCGTGCGCGCGAGCAGATTGAGCCGCCGCAACGGCAGCGAGCGTCCGCCGAATTGCCCGGTGCGCGCCTCCAGATCGAGCCCGGTCGGCGGCCAAGCCAGCGGCGGACCGCCCTCGCGGACCGGGCGCGCCATGTTGGGGCTATCCTCGACCAGCCGGATCACCTCCTCGATCACCGCGCGGTACGCCTCGCCGGGCGCCGCCATCGAATCGGCCGACCGCACGATCATCGACAGGATCACCCCGCGCTGCGCCGGCATGGCTTCGAACCGGCAGGAGAGGCCCGTCAGGTCCGGATGCTGGCCGGGCGCCGGCGCGACGGCGAATTCGCCGGCCTTCATGCGCGCTTCGGCCCAGGTCAGACCGCCTCCCGAGAACATCGCGTAATCGAGGTCGGGCGAGGCCGCGAAGCGGGCGATCCGGATGTCGAACCCGGCCTGCCGGATCGCCGCGACCGGCACCATCCCGGTGCGCAGTTCCAGCTCGTAGATTTCGGCGACAAAGGCCGCGGTGCGGGCGAGCGCCTCGCGTGCCGCCGCGGCCGCCTCGGCGGGCACCGCAAACCGCGCGCCGTCGCCGCCGAACACGAAGGGATAGCGGATCTGGCCGAGCGCGTTCGACACCGCCGCGATCACCGCGGCGCCGGCCATGTTGACCTTCTTGTAATGCCCGGCCTCGATCGCCTGGGTCGAGCTGATCACGTCGGCGAGGCCGACCACCCAATCGTCGGGCACCGCGGCGTAAATCTCCGGGTCGAGGATGCGCCCGAAACGCGTGACGCGCGGCACCGTTTCGAGAAAGGCGTCGGCGCTCGATCGCTCGATCATCGGCGCAGATTACACCCGGCGATTGTCGGCGCGGAGCCCCCCCTTTCGGTGGCGGGCCGCGCATGCCTTGAACGCCGCGGCGCCCAGGCGTATGTCACAGAACTCCGTCGCCGCCGAGGCTGCGCCATGAAAGCTGCGGTCGTCATCTTCCCCGGTTCCAACCGCGAGCGCGACGTATGCATGGCGCTGAAGCGCGCCGCCGGCGTGGAGCCGGTCCGCCTCTGGCACCGCGACGCCGAGCTGCCCGATGCCGACCTGATCGTGTTGCCGGGTGGGTTTGCCTATGGCGATTACCTGCGCTGCGGCGCGATGGCGGCGCATTCCCCGATCATGCGCGAGGTCCGGGCGCGCGCCGAGCGGGGCACGCCGGTGCTCGGCATCTGCAACGGCTTTCAGGTCCTGACCGAGGCGGGGATGCTGCCGGGAGCCCTATTGCCGAACCGCTCGCTGCAATTCACCTGCCGCGATGTGCATCTGCGGGTCGAGAACAGCCAAACGATCTTCACCTGCGGCTATGCGGCGGGGCAGACGATCCGGGTGCCGGTCGCGCATCACGACGGCAATTACACCGCCGATCCCGACACGCTCGACCGGTTGGAAGACAGCGGCCTCGTCGCCTTCCGCTATTGCCGGCCCGATGGCGGGCTGGACGATGCCGAGAACTTCAACGGCTCGGCCAATTTCAATGGGTCAGCTCGGGCCATCGCCGGGATCTTCAACGACAGCCGCACCGTGCTCGGCCTGATGCCGCACCCGGAAAACGCGACCGACCCGCTATGCGGCGGCACCGGCGGCCAAGCCTTCTTCGCCGGGCTCGTCGGCGCGCTGCAGTGATAGGATCGGCATTAACAGGCAACAGGAGCGCCGCATCCAGATGGCCGACCGGTTGGCGCTCGCCAATGCCTTGGCTCAGGCCAAGATCGATCGAAGCGCGGCGGAGCGCATCGCGACGGAAATTTTTGACGTAATCCACCAGAATGTTGCGACTAAGACAGACGTCGAACTGCTAAGGGCAGACTTGGAATTTGTGAAAGTCGAACTTAAGGGGGGAATAGAACGCGTCAAAGGGGATGTTCAACTTGTGGAACACCGGCTGCTGATGCGCCTCGGCAGCCTCGTTGTCGTAGTAGCGGGGATGTTGTTCGCAGCATTGCGCTATCTGCCGCCGGCCCATTGAGTACCGCCCGCAGATGGATCAAATCGTGAGAACCCGCCATTCGGTTGTCAATCCCGTCGTCGCGGCCGATTTTATCTTCAATTCGATCGACTAGCAGTGGGCAGCGACGTCACCGCGGCACTCGCCGCCGAGCACGGGCTTTCGGCCGAGGAGTTCGCGCGGGCGTGCGCCATTATGGGCCGCACCCCCACGATCACCGAGCTCGGCATCTTCTCGGTGATGTGGAGCGAGCACTGTTCCTACAAATCCTCGAAGGTGTGGCTGAAGACCCTGCCGACCGCCGGGCCGCGGGTGATCTGCGGCCCCGGCGAGAATGCCGGGGTGGTCGATATCGGCGACGGTGACGCGGTCGTCTTCAAGATCGAGAGCCACAACCACCCGTCGTTCATCGAGCCCTATCAGGGCGCGGCGACCGGGGTCGGCGGCATCCTGCGCGACGTCTTCACGATGGGAGCGCGGCCGATTGCGCTGTTGAATTCGCTGCGCTTCGGCAGCCCGGAGCATCCGAAGACGCGCCATCTCGTCGCCGGCGTCGTCGCCGGCATCGGCGGCTACGGCAACTGCGTCGGCGTGCCGACGGTCGGCGGCGAATGCACCTTCGACCCGGCGTATAACGGCAACATCCTGGTCAATGCGATGTGCGTCGGGCTGGCGCGCGCCGACCGCATCTTCTATTCCGCGGCGGCCGGCCCGGGGAACCCGGTCATCTATGTCGGGGCCAAGACCGGGCGCGACGGCATCCACGGCGCGACGATGGCCTCCGCCGAATTCGGCGCCGATGCCGGCGAGAAGCGGCCGACCGTGCAGGTCGGCGACCCGTTCACCGAGAAATTGCTGATCGAGGCGTGCCTCGAACTGATGCAGGGCGCGGCGATCGTCGCGATCCAGGACATGGGCGCCGCCGGGCTGACCTCGTCATCGGTCGAGATGGCCGGCAAGGGCGGGCTCGGCATCGAGCTCGATCTCGACCGCGTGCCGGTGCGCGAAACCGCCATGACCGCCTACGAGATCATGCTGAGCGAGAGCCAGGAGCGCATGCTGATGGTGCTGCGCCCCGGCCACGAGGCGGAGGCGCGTGCGATCTTCGAGAAATGGGAACTCGATTTCGCGGTCATCGGGCAGGTCACCGCGACCGGTCGCCTCGTGCTGCGCCAGGCCGGCGCAGTGGCGGCGGACATCCCGGTCGGGCCGCTGGTCGGCGAGGCGCCGCTTTACGAGCGCCCATGGCGCCGGCGCGACCGCGCGCCCGACATCGAGGCGGCGGCGTTGCCGCACCGCCACCCGCTCTACTCGCTGCGCCGCCTGCTCGCCTGCCCCGACCTCGCCTCCAAGCGCTGGATCTGGGAGCAGTACGACCATCTCGTCCAGGGCAACACGGTGAAGCGCCCCGGCGGCGACGCCGCGATCGTCCGCGTCGGCGAGACGAAGGCGCTGGCGCTCGCCACCGATTGCACGCCGCGCTATTGCCGGGCCGATCCGGTGCGCGGCGGCATGCAGGCAGTGGCCGAGAGCTGGCGCAACCTGAACGCGGTCGGAGCCGAGCCGCTGGCGCTGACCGACAACATGAATTTCGGCAATCCGGAGCGGCCCGAAATCATGGGCGAGTTCGTCGGCGCGATCGAAGGCATGCGCGAGGCCTGTATCGCGCTCGATTACCCGGTCGTCTCGGGAAACGTCTCGCTCTACAACGAGACGAGCGGCCAGGCGATCCTGCCAACCCCGGTCATCGGCGGCGTCGGCTTGCTCGCCGACGCGGCAATGGCGGTCGATCTTGCGCTGAAGGCGGACGGCGATGCGCTGCTCCTGATCGGCGACACCGCGGGCCATCTCGGCTGCACCCTGTATTTGCGCGAGATCGAAGCGCGCGAGGACGGCATGCCGCCGCCGGTCGACCTCGCCGCCGAGCGCCGCAACGGCGAGTTCGTGCGCCGCCTGATCGCGCAGCGCCGCGTGTCCGCCTGCCACGATGTCTCCGATGGCGGGCTGCTGGTCGCGGTGGCCGAGATGGCGATGGCGGCGGATCGCGGCGTCGCGCTGGAGCCGGCGCCCGCGGGCCTGCCGCCGTCGGCTTTCTGGTTCGGCGAGGACCAGGGACGCTACCTGGTCGAAACGGCCGACCCCGAGGCCGTAATCGCCGCTGCCGCCGCTTGCGGCGTGCCGATCCGGCGGCTCGGCACGGTGCGGGGGGTCGAATTGACACTTTCCGGGGTCGGTGCCATATCGGTAGGCGCGCTCAAGGCGGAGCACGAGGCTTGGCTGCCCGCCTATATGGCGCAGGGCGGAGCGGCATAGGGGCGAGCGACGGAGAGCCGGTCATGGCGATGGACGCTGCGATGATCGAGCGGCTGATCAAGGAAAGCCTGCCCGACGCCAAGGTCTCGATCGAGGATTTGCGCGGCGACGGCGACCATTACGCGGCGCATGTCGTCTCCGGCGCCTTCCGCGGCAAGAGCCGGGTGCAGCAGCATCAGATGGTCTATCAGGCGCTGCGCGGCCGGATGGGCCAGGAATTGCACGCGCTCGCCCTGCAGACCGGCGCTCCCGACGAGTGAACAGCGATCTTTTTCAAAGACGAGGACCGATGATGGACAGCACCGTTCACGACCGCATCCGGCAGGAGATCAACGACAACCCGGTCGTGCTCTACATGAAGGGCACCCCGGTGTTCCCGCAATGCGGGTTCTCGGCGGCGCTGGTGCAAATCCTCAGCCATCTCGGCGTCAAGTTCAAAGGCATCGACGTGCTGGCGGATTCCTCGGTGCGCCAGGGCATCAAGGAATTCTCGAACTGGCCGACCATCCCGCAGCTTTACGTCAAGGGCGAGTTCCTCGGCGGCTGCGACATCGTGCGCGAGATGTTCGAGACCGGCGAATTGCAGCAGACGCTCGAGCAAAAGGGCGTTCCCGTCCGGGCCTGATCGGTCCCATTCGCCCCGGTTCCGCGGCACGGCGCCTTGCGCGCCGGAACGCTTGCTGTATAGTGCGGCCCCCCTTGCCGGCTATCGCCGGCTGAGCCCGTTGCGCGACGCGTGCCGGGCCGAAACATCCGCAAGGGTTCGTCTCCGATGTCTCTTTACGAGAATGTCTTCATCGCGCGCCAGGACATCACCGGCGCCCAGGTCGATGCGCTCGCCGATACCTTCACGCAGCTGATCGCCGACAATGGCGGCGAAGTGAAGAAGCGCGAATATTGGGGCCTGCGCAATCTCACCTATCGCATGAACAAGAACCGCAAAGGGCACTACGTGCTCTTCAACATCGATGCGCCCGCGGCGGCAATCGCCGAGATGGAACGCACGATGCGCATCAATGAGGACGTGCTGCGGTACCTGACGATCAAGGTCGAGAAGCTCGAGGAAGGGCCCTCGCCGGTAATGCAGAACCGCGGCAGCCGCGACGATCGCCCGCGGCGCAGCGATCGCGACCGCTACGGCGAAGGCCGCGACCCGGGTCCGCGCGATGCGGCGCGCGACCCGGCTGCGGAGCGCCCGGTTGCCGCCGAGCGGGCCGAGCGAACCGAGAGCGCGCCGGCCGGGGTGGAGGCGTAAATGGAAAGCCAGTCGGGCGGCGATCGCGGGCGGGGTGGGGCGGCGCGGCGGCCGTTTTTCCGCCGCCGCAAATCCTGCCCCTTCTCGGGGCCGAACGCGCCGAAGATCGACTACAAGGACGTCAAGCTGCTGCAGCGCTTTGTGTCGGAACGCGGCAAGATCGTGCCGAGCAGAATTACCGCCGTGTCGACCAAGAAGCAGCGCGAACTGTCACAGGCGATCAAGCGCGCGCGGTACCTCGGTCTGCTGCCCTATGCGGTGAAATAGGCGGCCGGCGCCCCCGAGGCAGCCGCCGCGATGCGCCGGCCGGCCGTTGCGGCAATCGCGGCGTTGCTCGGCGGCCTCGGCGCCTGCCTCTACATGGCGATCCTGCTCGGCTCTCCCGGCGCGCTGGTGCTGGTCTATCTGACGCAATTGCCGCTATTTGCCGCCGGGTTGTGGCTCGGGACCGGCGCCGCCGCGATCGCCGGCCTGACCGGCGCGGTGATCCTGCTGGCCGTCGCCGACCTGATGGCGGCGGCATTGTTCGTCGGTCTGAATGCCGCCCCGGTCGTGCTGCTGGTGCGGGAGGCGCTGCTGGCGCGGCGCGACGCCGCGGGCGCGATCGCGTGGTATCCGGCGGGCCTGCTCGGGGCGTGGCTGGCGGCTCTCGGGCTGGCCGGGATCGGCGTCGCGCTGTTGTGGCTCGGCGGACCGGGCGGGGTGGATGAGGCGTTATGGCATTTGCTCTCGCGGCTGCTCGGCCCGGCGGACGGTCAGGACCCGGCGGAGCGCGACGCGCTCGCGAGCGCGCTCGTTGCGGTGCTCCCCGGCATGATCGCCGCGTCCTGGATGGCAATGACCGCGATCAACGGGTGTTTGGCGCAAGGACTGCTCTCGCGGTTCCGGGCAAACTGGCGGCCCTCTCCCGACATCGCCCTGCTAAAGCTGCCGCTATGGCTGCCGATCGTGCTGTTGGCGGCCGCCGCGGCGAGTTTCTTCGACGGTGCGGTGCGATTCCTGGGCGTCAATGCGATGGTCGCCCTGCTCGTGCCGTTCGGGTTGGCCGGTCTGGCCGTAGTGCACATGGCGGTCCGCCGCTTGTCGCACCCGGCGGTCGCGCTGACCGCGTTCTATGTGTTCGCGGGCATGTTCGGCTGGCCGCTGTTCGTGCTGGCCGTCGTCGGGGTATTCGAATCGTGGCTCGGGCTGCGCCGCCGCTTGGCGCCGCCCGGCCGTTCCGGAGGTGATATCGATGGTTGACCTGATCCTGCTCGAACGTGTCGAGAAGCTCGGCCAGATGGGCCAGATCGTCAAAGTGAAGCCTGGCTACGCGCGCAACTACCTGCTGCCCCAGAAGAAGGCCTTGCGGGCCACCAAGGCGAACCTCGCCTATTTCGACACGCAGCGGGTGCAGCTCGAAGCCGCCAATCTGCAGCGCAAATCGGAAGCCGGCGAGGTCGGCGAGAAGCTCGAAGGGCTGACCGTCGTGCTGGTGCGGCAAGCAGGCGAAAGCGGCCAGCTTTACGGCTCGGTCTCGGCACGCGACATCGCAGAGGCGGTCACCAAGGCGGGTTTCACGGTCGAGCGGCGGCAGGTCGTGCTCGATCGCCCGATCAAAACGCTCGGCCTCCACCCGGTTAGGATCGCGCTGCACCCGGAGGTCAGCGTCGGCATCACCGCCAATGTCGCGCAATCCGAAGAGGAAGCGCGCATGCAGGCGCAGGGCATCGATCCGCTGCGCCGGCGCGACGAGGATGATGACGACGCGGGGTTCGCGGCCGAAGCGCGACAGCGGCCCGAACCGGCCTGAGCCCGCGACCGTCCGGCATCGCGCCGGGTCGCGCCCCGGCGAGGCAAGGTCCCTGCCGTGAGCGCTTGTCGCGGGGCGGCGATCTTCGGATATTAATAGCCCTTGCGACCCAGACGGGGTGGCGCCGATGCTGCTGGCGCGCTTTTTCGATCGCGTGATTCGTACCGGCCGGCTGTCGCTGATCGACGCAGACGGGAAGCGCCACCTGTTCGAGGGCGCGCCGGGCAAGTCGGTCGCGATCCGCCTTCACGACCGCTCCTTGCATTGGCGGCTGGCCGTGCGCCCGCGGCTTTATCTCCCGGAAGCCTATATGGACGGGCTCCTGACGCTCGAGGACGGCACCAGCCTCTACGATCTGATCGATCTGTTGGCCTTGAATACCGAGGCGCTGCCGATCGGCACGTTTGACGAGATGATCGGCCGCGTAACCCGTCGGCTCCATCAGTACAACCCGATCGTCCGGTCGCGGCGCAATGCGGCGCATCATTACGATCTGTCGGACCAGCTCTATGAGCTGTTTCTCGACCGCGACCGGCAATATTCCTGCGCCTATTTTCGGAGCCCCGACGACGATCTCGACACCGCGCAGCAGAACAAGAAGCGCCATATCGCTGCCAAATTGCTGATCCGGCCGGGCATGAAGGTGCTCGACATCGGCTGCGGCTGGGGCGGGCTCGCCTTGGCCTTGGCGAGCGATTGCGGCGCCGACGTGACCGGGCTCACCTTGTCGGTCGAGCAGCATAAGGTGGCGCAGCGCCGCGCGGCGGCCGCAGGGCTCTCCGACCGGGTGCATTTCCACATCCGCGATTACCGCGAGGAAGCGGGCCAATACGACCGTATCGTCTCGGTCGGGATGTTCGAGCACGTCGGGCTGAACCAGTACCCGACCTTTTTTGCCAAGCTGAATGCGCTGCTGAAGCCCGACGGCGTGGCCTTGCTGCATTCGATCGGGCGCATGGACGGGCCGGGCTCAACCAATCCGTGGCTGCGCAAATACATCTTCCCGGGCGGCTACGCGCCGGCCCTGTCCGAGGTCGTACCGGTCGTCGAGCGCCAGCGCCTATGGATTACCGATGTCGAGATCCTGCGCCTGCATTACGCCGAGACATTGCGCGCCTGGCGCAGCCGCTTCGAACAGAACCGCGATCGCATCCGCAGCCTCTACGACGAACGCTTCTGCCGGATGTGGGAGATGTACCTCGTCGGCTCCGAGATCGCCTTCCGCCGCCAGGGACATCTGGTGTTCCAGATTCAGATTGCGCGGCGGGTCGATTCGGTACCGCTGACCCGCGACTACATGGTCGATTGGGAGCGGCGACAGAGCGCCGCGGCAGACCGGGCCGCGTAGCACCGCAACCCGCTGAACTGCCAGCCTTAGTAGGCCAGTCCCCGTATTCCACAAGTTGTGGACAGGATTTGGCTCGGGCCGGTTGGCCGCACGATGCTAAGTTCGCCGCGATGGAAAGCACGATCGTTTCCCGCATCGCGCCTCTGCGCGAGCCCGATCCGGCGCTGCTGCGGGCGCCGCCCTACAACGCGGACGCCGAACAGGCTCTGCTCGGCGCGATCCTGATCAACAACGCGGCCTACAGCCGGGTCTCGGAATTCCTGCTGCCGGAGCATTTCGGCAATGGTGTGCACGGCCGCATCTTCGCCGCGATCGGCAAGCTGATCGAACGCGGCCAGATTGCCGACCCGATCACCTTGCGCAATTTGTTCGACCAGGACGGCGCGCTGGCGGAGATCGGCGGCGCGCAATATCTCGCGCGGCTCGCGGTCGGCGCCGTCACGATCATCAACACCGAGGATTACGGCCGCGCCATCCACGACCTGCACCTGCGGCGGCAGCTGATCACGCTCGGCGAGGATGTCGTCAACGACGCGTTCCGACAGGACCTCGACGATCCGGCGCGCGAGCAGATCGAACGCGCCGAGGCGAAGTTGTTCGATCTCGCGACCGTCGGCCAGACCGAAGGCGGGTTCCGCCCGTTCAGCCTCGCGCTGACCGATGCGATCATCAACGCCGAGGCGGCTTTCAAGCGCAGCGGCAAGACAGTCGGGGTCGCCACAGGCTTCACCGATCTCGACAAGAAGCTCGGCGGTCTGCACCCGTCGGATCTGATCATCCTCGCCGGCCGGCCGTCGATGGGAAAGACGGCGCTCGCCACCAACATCGCGTTCAACGCGGCCAAAGCGTATCGCGGCGCGCGCACCGCGGATGGCCGCATCGTCGCCGAGGACGGCGCCGTGGTCGGCTTCTTCTCGCTCGAAATGTCGGCCGAGCAATTGGCCACGCGTATCCTTGCCGAGGAATCCGGCACGTCGTCGGACCGCATTCGGCGCGGCGAGGTGCGCCACGAGGATTTCGACAAATTCGTACAGGCGAGCCAGCGGCTCGCGGCCGTCTCGCTATTTATCGACGACACCCCCGCTTTGAGCGTCGGGGCGCTGCGCACCCGCGCCCGGCGCCTGAAGCGGCAGCATGGGCTCGGCCTGATCGTGGTCGATTACCTGCAGCTGCTGCGACCGTCGAGCGGCGGCCGCGCACCGGAGAACCGGGTACAGGAAATCTCCGACATCACCCGCGGGCTGAAGGCCTTGGCGAAGGAATTGGATGTTCCGGTGCTGGCGCTGTCGCAATTGTCGCGCGCCGTCGAACAGCGCGAGGACAAGCGCCCGATGCTGGCCGATCTGCGCGAATCCGGCTCGATCGAGCAGGATGCCGATGTCGTCATGTTCATCTTCCGCGAGGAATATTATCTGTCGCGCGGGCAGCCGACGCCGCGGCCGGAGGAGAGCGAGGCGAAATTCAACGAGCGCCACGACCGCTGGAAGGAGCGGTGCGAGGCCGCCTTCGGCCTCGCCGAGGTGATCGTCGCAAAGCAGCGGCACGGCCCGATCGGCACGATCAAGCTGCACTTCGAGGGCGAAACCACCCGGTTCGACAATCTGATCGGCCCCGACCATCTGCCCGGGGCCGGGTATTGAGGCCGAGTGCGGTTTCCGACCCGGCGCTGCGCGCCGGCACCGTGCTCGACATCGATCTCGCGGCAATCGTCGAGAATTGGCGCTCGCTGGCATCCCGGGTCAGGCCGGCGCAGTGCGCCGCCGTGGTCAAGGCGGACGCCTACGGTCTCGGCGCCGCGCCGGTTGCGCTGGCGCTGGCGCGCGCCGGTTGCGCCCTATTCTTTGTCGCCACCGCGGAGGAGGGGATCGCGTTGCGCGCGGCGCTTCCGGAAGCGAGCGAGATCGCGGTCCTGAATGGGCCGCCGCGCGGCTGTGCAGCGGAGGTGGCGGAGCATCGCCTGATTCCGGTGCTCAACGATCCCGGCCAGATCGCGGAGTGGGCGGAGCTCGGCGCGGAGCGCGGCGGCTTTCCCGCCATGCTGCACATCGACACCGGCATGGCGCGGCTCGGTTTGAGCGAGCGCCAGCTCGCCGAGCTCGAGGTCGCTGCCACGGCGCCGCCGTGCTGGCGCGCCGTGCTCAGCCACCTGGGTTGCGCCGACACCCCGGCGCACCCGCTCAACCGCGTCCAGCACGCGCGGTTCACGGCGGCACTCACGCGGTACCGCGGAGTGTCGGCGAGCTTTGCGGCGTCGTCCGGCATCTTCCTA
>Ga0213875_10000935_pt1 | contig 20990 bp, 14 predicted proteins | sample BarmaccomBMRX_R8_FD_160105 | JGI IMG/M metagenome (GOLD analysis project Ga0213875, IMG submission 160105) | Root-associated microbial communities from Barbacenia macrantha in rupestrian grasslands, the National Park of Serra do Cipo, Brazil - RX_R8 | ecosystem: Host-associated > Plants > Roots... | reverse complement strand
TGAGGGCACCAACTGCGAGAACCTGCCGGAAACCCATGCCTTTCTAAAACAGCTTCGCGAGCACATTGACACGAAATACAAGGATCGGATACTGCTCGCCGAAGCCAACCAGTGGCCTGAGGACGCGGTCGCCTACTTCTCGGGAGGCGCTGAGTGTCACATGGCATTCCACTTTCCTCTGATGCCTCGCCTGTTCATGGCAATTCGCATGGAGGATCGCTTCCCGGTCATCGAAATCCTGCAGGACACGCCGGCCATTCCACCTACTTGCCAATGGGCGCTTTTCCTGCGCAATCACGATGAACTGACGCTCGAAATGGTTACCGACGAAGAGCGCGATTACATGTATCGCGTGTACGCGCACGACCGCCGCATGCGAATCAATCTCGGCATTCGCCGGCGCCTGGCGCCGTTACTCGAGAACGACCGCCGGAAAATCGAACTCATCAACGCGCTGCTGTTCTCGCTGCCGGGCACGCCTGTAATCTATTATGGCGACGAGATCGGAATGGGCGACAACATTTACCTCGGCGATCGCAACGGTGTACGCACGCCGATGCAGTGGAGCGCGGATCGCAACGCGGGCTTCTCGCGCGCCAATCCGCAGAAGCTTTACATGCCGATCACCATCGATCCCGCCTATCATTACGAGGCCATCAATGTCGAAGGACAGCAGGACAATCCGCACTCGCTCCTATGGTGGACCAAGCATTTAATCGAGCAGCGTAAGCAGTTCAAGGCGTTGGGCCGCGGGACCCTCGAATTTCTGCGGCCTTCCAACCGCAAAGTATTGGCGTTCTTGCGTAGGTATCAGGACGAGATCGTTCTGGTGGTCGCGAATCTTTCGCGCTTTCCGCAGCACGTGGAACTCGACCTGGCGCAGTTTCAGGGCATGACGCCTCTCGAGATTTTCGGCCGGGCGGAATTCCCGCCGATGAGCGATCGGCCGTATCAAGTCACCCTGGGCTCGCTCGGCTTCTATTGGTTTTCTTTTGAAGCCAAGCAGGCTCATACTGAAACTATTGAAGTACCCACCACGCCGTCGGGGCTGCCTCTCATTGTTGTTGAATCGTGGGCGCACGTGCTTCAAGGCCGAAGTCTTGCGATTCTGCTGCGCCGTCTGCCCGCTTACCTCAAAACGCGACGCTGGTTCTTGGGCAAAGACCGGACCATCCGCACCATCGAAATCTTGGACGTCATTCCCATCCCCGATACGGCGGCAAATATTCTCTTGGGACAAATCGATTACACCGATGGCGATCCCGAGATTTACGTAATGCCAGGCTCGGTGGCTACCGGCGAGGCAGCCGAGCAGGCGAAGGCCAAACTGTTGGACGTCTCCGTTGCACAATTGCACGCCGAGGATGGCACGCGGGGCGTCCTCTACAGCTCGATGTGGGATCCTGCGTTCTGCAACGCTATGCTGGGCGCTATTCTCCGGCGGCGCCGATTTCGCGGGCGTTCGGGTGAACTGGTTGGCTCGCATACCCGCGCTTTTCGCGCAGCTTGGGGCGGAAGCCACCCCGACCTTGGATCGGTGGTTCTGAAAGCCGAACAATCGAATACATCTATCGCATACGGAAATCGGTTCATTCTAAAAATCTATCGTCGCGTAGAGGCCGGGACCCATCCTGAAGTCGAGATGGGCACTTTCCTCACGGATCGAAAGTTCCCGTATAGCGCGCCCCTCACCGGGACCATAGAATATCGGGCCAACAGCGGCCAGACCACCACTGTCGCCTCCTTGCACGCATTTGTGCAAGACCAGCAAGGCGACGCCTGGCACTACACGCTCGATTCACTCAGCCGGTTTTTCGAAGCGGCGCTGGCGCGCAAAGAGAGCGACTTCTCCGGCCCGCCCGCGAGTCATCCTATGGATCTTCGTAAAGTCGAGGTTCCGCCCGAGGCGCATGAATTGATCGGAAGCTATCTCGATTCCGCGCATCTTCTAGGCCGCCGCGTAGCCGATCTTCATTTGGTCCTCAGTTCGGATGCCGCCGACCCCCAGTTCGCGCCGGAGCCATTTACCGATCATTACCGGCATGCCCTGGTGCATAGCTTAATGAGTCTGGCGGCCGAGACGTTCTCGTTGTTACAGCAGCGGCTGAAATCACTGCCGGATCCTGCGCAAGTGGCCGCTCAGAAATTGCTGGATCAGCGAGAGGACATCCGAGCTCGCGCGCGTCTAATATTCGATCGCCGTATCGCTGCGCTACGCATTCGTCTGCACGATGATCTGGGTTTGAACCGCGTGCTTCACACCGGCAAGGATTTCGTCTTTATCGGATTTGATGGACAGGCTCGTTTGCCCCTGGGCAGCAAGAGAATCAAGCGTTCGCCGCTCCGCGATGTGGCCAGCATGCTTCTGTCGTTCCAATATGCGGCCCAATCCGTTTTCTTGGATCAGCTCCCCGGTGTGACACGCCGTCCGGAAACTGCGGACGCTCTTGAATTCTGGGCACGCTATTGGTCCGGTTGGGTATCGGCGGACTTCCTGAGAGGCTATCTCGAAGGGTTGAGCCAAGGTGATATACCGCGTCCGACTCCACTCATTCCATCGAACGACGAGGACCTCCGAATCCTTCTGGACAATTGCCTGATGGAGCAAGCTCTCGAAGAGGCCAGTGCGTTGCTTCGCGACCGCCCGGATTGGGTGCGAGTTCCCGTTGGAGTGCTGCTACGGATTCTCCAAGCTCCCATGCCGGTGACCTGATTTGCCGTGAAATCTTATGCGTGTCCCGGAGTCCATTGAGGGAGAGGGACGCCATCACCCGCTGACCTCCCGCAACACCGTCCGTAAATTCACATGACGCGCCGCGAAACATCGCCGCTCTACATACCTTCAGCGACTTATCGCCTGCAGTTCAATAAGTCATTTACGTTTGATGACGCCGCCAGTCTGGTGGATTATTTGGACGAGCTCGGAATCACTGACGTTTACGCTTCGCCATTTCTGATGGCTCGGCCAGGGAGCTTGCACGGCTACGATGTCACCGATCACTCGCTCTTCAATCCTGAAATCGGCGATGAAGCGTCGTTCTTGCGGCTTTCTGAAGCGCTGCAAAAACATGGGATGGGAGTGATCGCTGACGTGGTTCCCAACCATATGTGCATCGTCCACCCCTCGAACTGGTGGTGGTGGGACGTATTGGAGAATGGTCCCAGCAGCCCCTTCGCCAAGTGCTTCGATATTGACTGGCATCCTCCCAAAGAAGAATTGGTAAATAAAGTTCTCTTGCCAGTGCTCGGTGAACAGTATGGCCGGGTCTTGGAGGATCAGCAAATCCAGATTGCATATGCGGACGGACAATTTCAGGTTTTGGTTTATAACAATCCGCTGCCGCTAGCGCCCGGTACTTGGTCCATGATTTTGGAGCCCGCTGTGTCGAAACTACGGGAAAAATTGGGGGCCGAGCACGAACACGTCGCGGAAATGGAAAGCATCGTCACCGCGTTAGGTCATCTCGCCGGGCCCGTAGAAACCGATGAGGCCAAGGTGCGGGAGCGCCACAGAGAGAAGGAGATCGTCAGGCGCAGACTCTCGGGATTGCTCGAGGCGAATCCCGAAGCCTTGCAGTCGATGCAAGATGCCCTGGTTGAAATCAATGGACAGCGTGGTGAGCCCCGCAGTTTCGATCGGCTGGAAAGGCTGCTTGAGAGCGAAGCCTATCGCTTGAGTTTCTGGCGCGTCGCAATGGATGAGATCAACTATCGGCGCTTCTTCGACGTCAACGAGCTTGCGGCCATTCACGTAGAGGATCCAGAAGTTTTTTCTTCCGTTCACGCTCTGATTTTCGATCTGGTGCGGCGAGGCCACATCCGCGGGCTTCGCGTAGATCATCCGGATGGGCTTTTTGAGCCGGAGAAATATTTTCGGTTCTTACAAGATGGTTGCAAGGCCTGGAGCGCGGCTTCAGGCGGCACGCCCAATCAAGATAAACCGGACAAACAAAATGGCGGCCCAAGGACATTTTACGTTGTCGCCGAGAAAATCCTGACCGGACATGAACCTCTCCGCACGGAATGGGCAGTGGAAGGTACCACGGGCTATACGTTCCTGAATCTGGTAAACGGGATTTTCGTGGATCACACCAAGGAGAAAGCATTCCAGCAGATCTATCGCCGCTTCACTGGATGGTCCATGGCTTTTCGCGATCTGATGTGCGATAGCAAGCGGCTCATGCTGCAAGTGGCCATGTCCAGCGAGCTGAATGTGCTGGCGCGCAAGCTGGACCATATTTCGGAGCAGCATCGCTGGTTCCGCGATTTTACGCTAGAAAGTTTGCGCGACGCCTTGCGCGAGGTGCTGGCGACTTTTCCTGTATATCGCACCTATGTTCGCAGCGACCAAAGTGAAGTTGACTCGCAAGACCGGCGTCAGGTGAATATTGCCATCCGTGAAGCCAAGCTACGGAATCCCGCCATCAGTGAATCGGTCTTCGATTTCATCCAGAGCGTTCTGCTGCTGGAGCATCCGAGCGGCGTCGATGAGGCCCAGCGCGCCAAACGCAAGATGTTCACGATGCGGTTTCAACAGCTCTCTTCGCCGGTCATGGCGAAGGGCGTGGAGGACACGGCGTTTTATCGATACTATCCGCTCGCGTCTTTAAATGAAGTGGGCGGCGATCCATCGCGTTTCGGACTTTCGGTCAATGCTTTTCATCGCCGTAATCTGATCCGGCGGCAGTTGTGGCCCAACACGATGAACGCCAGCTCCACGCACGACACCAAGCGCGGCGAAGATGTCCGCGCGCGCATCAATGTCTTGTCTGAGGCGCCTGGAGAATGGTATCGCGCGATTCGTACTTGGCGGACCTTAAACCGAGCTGCCAAAGCAGTGGTAGATGAACGCCCGGCTCCGGACGCCAACGAAGAGTACCTCCTTTATCAGACGCTGGTTGGCACCTGGCCCTTGTATCCGATGAATGCCGAGGAGCATGAGGCATACGTTCGCAGGATCGACGGCTATATGCAGAAGGCTCTGCACGAGGCGAAGGTGCATACCAGTTGGATAAATCCGAACCGGGAATATGAGCAGGCTGTAACCAAATTTGTAGAACGCGTGCTCGACCCTTCACCCGATAATGCCTTTTTGCAGCAGCTCCGTCAATTTCAGGCCCCGATTGCAAAAGCCGGCATGTGGAATAGCATCGCCCAGCTTCTGGTTAAGATCGCGTCGCCGGGTGTTCCGGATTTTTATCAGGGCAACGATATCTGGGCTTTCGATTTGGTAGATCCCGACAATCGGCGGCCGGTGAACTATAACACGCGCCGTCAAATGCTCAAAAATTTAGCTGAGCAGGCAAAGCGGGATCGAGTGGCGCTGGTTGACCGCTTACGAGAGAACCCTTGCGATGGCGCGATCAAGCTTTATGTCACAAGCGAAGCGCTGCGATTCCGGCGCAGCCATCGCGACCTGTTCTCGCAAGCATCTTACGCAGGTCTTGCGTCCGAGGGCAACCGTGCGCGGCACGTAATTGCCTTTGGACGAGCGACTGAACATCAGACGGTGATCGCTTTAAGCGGCCGTTTTTTCTTAAAACTGTGCAACTCGCACCGGCAGCCTGTGGGTGAGGTTTGGGGCAACACGTCCATCGCGCTGCCGAAGAAAATTAGTGCACAAACCTTGCGGGATGTTTTCACCGGCAAAACCATCACCGCCGAGCAAGGTAAAGATGGGCTTTGCCTTTCGCTGCGCGAGGTCTTCTCGCATCTACCCGTCGCGCTGCTTTTTGCAGAAAGCGCTAACGGCGCACCTCAGGCTCCTGTTACGCCTTCGCGATTGTGCGTGAGCGTGGCCGATCACTCGCCGTGAAATCGGCTTTTGCTTCCGTCGTCGTCGACACGTCTTCGGCGCCCGTTTGTTCCAGGATCTCGCGTGCCGATTTCACCCACTGCATATCATCGCAGTGCACTGAGAGTAGAATCCCGCCTTTCCGAATGCGGCCCTCATAGCGTTTGGCTTCGTATTCGGGAGTTCCCAGCCCAGCGAGTGCGCCCGTGATTCCCCCGATCACGCCGCCGACCCCGATGCCGCTCAACATCGCCATGATGGGACCCGCCGCGACAAAAATTCCGAGACCAGGAATCGCCAGCGCTCCTATGCCGGCTAGCCACCCTAGAATTCCACCAACCACAGCACCGCCTCCCGCTCCCGCAGCTGTTCCTTCCGGAGCTTTGGTACTTTTTTCGAGCGCTAGATCTTTAGTCCCGCTGTTGTCTGGGAATAAAATCGATATATCGGTGCTGCGAAAACCAGCCAGCTTCAATCCATGCACTGCATTCTCCGCGTCCAACTGACTGACGTAGATTCCGAATACTGCTCTGTTTTTTGCCGACATGACCGACTCCTTTTTGGCACACCGGCCAACGCCCTCGCTCCCCAGCGCTCCCGGTGTATTCTTAAGGCCATTTAATAATGTGCAAGCCGAGGGCCACGCGTAAATCGCCTAAACTGCGTGTGCGAATAGATAGAAAGTACTATGTGAGACGCCGTGGCAAGGAAAATTTGCCTTCGTCTCACGGTTTGATCCCCACCGTAAAGTTCCTGGCCTAGGATGCGTCTATAAAATAAATGTCCCAAAGGCTTCGAAATCCAGGTGGTTTCAAGCTCAGCAGCTTGCTTCAGCCCCACCGCAAACTCCTTGTCGTAGGTTTTCTCGGTGTTGTCGGTGAGGGTATTGCCAATCTGCTGCAGCCTTTGCCGCTCAAAATCGTTCTCGACAACGTACTCAAGTCAAAGCCCGCGCAGGGTTGGCTGAACACTTGGATTCTCTCCACGTTCGGACCCGATAAGCTCGGCGTATTGAAGTTCGCCGCACTGGCGGTAATCGTCATTGCAGTCGTGGGTGCGGGCTGCTCTTATGTCGAAAAATACGTGACCACCAGCGTCGGCCAGTGGGTCACTCACGATCTCCGCCGAACGCTCTATTCGCATATCCAGCGGCTTTCACTTGCCTACCATGATCACAAGCAGACCGGCGATCTGATCAGCCGCGTCACTGGCGACATCGACGCGATCCAGAGCTTTATTGTCTCAGGGCTGCTGGATGCCATGATCAACAGCCTGACCCTCGTCGGCATGATAGGCGTAATGCTCTACTTGAATTGGCGCTTCACTCTGATCACGCTCTCGGTGGCGCCGTTCCTCCTCCTGGTGGTCTTTACCTACACGCGCCGCATCAAGAAGGCGGCGCGGGAAATGCGCAAAAAGGACGGTGAGATTGTCTCGGTTATGCAGGAGGTGCTCTCGTCCATCCGCGTGGTGAAGGCATTCGCCCGGGAAGACTATGAACAAAAACGTTTAGAAGAGGAGAGTCTGGAAGGCGTCGAGATCGGCCTGAAGGCGCGTTCCCTGAAGGCCAAATTGTCGCCGCTGGTGGAGCTGATCGTCGCCGTTGGCACTTGCCTGGTGCTATGGTTTGGCGCGCGCATGGTGCTTAATGGTGCCCTTTCCGCCGGAACGCTGGTGTTTTTCATTCTGTACCTGGGAAAGATGTACAAGCCCATGCAACAGCTCTCCAAGATGACCGACGCATATTCGAAAGCCGTGATCGGATCCGAGCGGATTCGCGAGATCCTCGATACGCACGCCGAGATCAAGGATCTACCGGGAGCGAGGCGCGCTCCGAAATTCAAAGGCAGAATTGAATTCGAAAACGTAAGCTTCAGTTACGAGCCGGAATGCCCGATTCTGAAGAACGTGAGCTTCCAAATCGAGCCCGGACAAGTGGCCGCTTTGGTTGGCCCGACAGGCGCTGGAAAAACAACGATCATCAGCCTGATTCCCCGCTTCTACGACCCCACCTCCGGCCTCGTCAAGATCGACGGTCAGGATGTGCGCCGCTTCCAGCAGAAGTCGCTGCGAGGACAGATCAGTTTCGTGCTTCAGGAGACTTTGCTGTTCCATGGACCGATCTGGAACAACATCGCTTACGGCAAACCGGAAGCGACGCGCAATGAGATTCTGCGCGCGGCTGATCTGGCGAATGCGCACGAGTTCATCGAAAAATTGCCAGCCGGTTATGACACAATTATCGGCGAGCGCGGCGTGACGCTTTCCGGCGGCCAGCGGCAGCGAATCGCCATCGCCCGCGCGATTATTCGCAATACCCCGATCCTGATCCTTGACGAGCCAAGTTCCGGCCTGGACGCTGCGTCGGAGAAGTTAGTTTTCGAGGCGCTGGATCGATTGATGGAAGGCAAAACGTCGATCGTGATTGCGCACCGGCTGTCTACCATCCGGCGGGCGGATGCGATTTTCGTGGTGAAAGACGGAAGCATCGTGGAGCGCGGCAATCATGAAGAACTGCTGCGCGCCGGAGGACTTTACTCCGAGTTGCATGACATCCAATTTCAGCAAGAGGAGCCGCAACTTGTGGAGCCGGGATCGTAGGGAAGTACTCGAAGTCCACAGTGCCGAGGCCGGGGGTAAATCTCTTTGCAGGTTCCCCAAACTCTATTTGATCTTTTTGATCCAGACCAGGATTGGTCCCGACACCGTTTTATCGCGAGTGTCGATCGAAAATACTTCCGACATGTGGCTCTCGCCTTTGGCGTACAGCAGAGTTGGGCAATGAGCGGGGCCCTCTTTGCAGAGCTCGTCATGCAACATCTGGTTAAACGGGACGATGCCTCCGTTGACGGCGGGATCAGCTCCTGGATCCAGCTCAGCATTGGCGAGAAGTATTTTCACGGATGTCTTCTTCAACTCTGGAAGACTTGACCGTGCCAACCGCGTCGCGTCATCGACGGGGGGACCGCCGAAACCTGCCGGTGGTCCGCCGGGACGGCCACCCGAACTCCCTGATGTTGGAGAGCCCCCGGGTAGATTAAAAGCCGGATCGGGTCCACCCGGTTGTCCCGCAGCGCGTCCGGGCAATGCACCTTCCGAAGATATCGCTCCTCCCTTGGCGCCGCACGTTTTGCCGGCATCCGCGAGAATCGCGAATGGATTCGATCCCGGCGGAGGCGGTGGTAGCTCGAGCGGCGCGATGTCAAACGGTGCCGGGGACATAAAGATGACTCCCTTTACGCCCACGCCTTTCGGTCCGTACAGCTCCGGTCTGCCGATATAGGTTCCGAGCGGCATATTGCCGGCCGAGTGCGCCCAGATGAACATGCGATCTGGGTTGCCATGATATTTGGAAATATTAGCCTCCACCCACTGGATCATGGCTGAAATATCTTTCGCTCCATCATCCCAAGCCTGGCCGGCGTGACGCTGCATGTTCACCCCAACCATGCCGTTCTTGGTCGCCCATCTGCCGATATTGTCGTAGAATGCGTTTGCTTCTGTGCTTTGAAGCTCAAGTTTGTTGCCGGCGCCCCCGGGGACATAAATCAGTACGGGACGCGAGCCGGGGCCTTGGTCGGCAGTAAAAATGTCCACAACGTCCTTTGGATTGGGGCCGAAGGAAGCATCACGAATAACAGTGATCCCTGGATACAACGGCGTTTCGTCACTCCTGATATCGTTGGCCGGCATAAGAGGCCGATATAGTTTCGCGGTGCACGGCGGATCGACGATGTGCCCTATCTTTACCAGTTGCGCCTCGATCCCCGCGGGTACTTGAGCTTCGGCTGCAACCACCCCCATGAAAACCGTCAAGAGTGCGGCGGCGTAGCGGGCCCACCCCTTCGTGCTAGTTCGTTTAAACATCAGTTCATTCCTCCGGGTAATCTTCCGCTGCCGAATCTATCATACTTTTCGGAGGAGCATTTTCCTGCGGTACACTTCGCACTACGACGAAAGACGGTGTGATCACTGAAGTGCAAATCCTCCATCGCTTTGGTGCCCGCCAAGATAAGCAGCGCGAGCGCCGGTGACCATGCGACTGCCTTTCGACGGCAATAGTAACGTGGCTTACCGATTGCGGCCAAGTATTAAGTTGCACGCAATTGCGTCACCGTGACAGGTGATAGAGGTGTACTAACCTGGCGTCTCATAGCAAATATGCACGTGTTCAAGGTCTGGTCTCCACTCGCCTCTAAGGTCGAGCTCAGAATATCGGGCCTACTTTATCCAATGGAAAAGGTGGAGCACGGCTGGTGGCAACTGCGTGTTCCAAACGCCCAGCCGGGCATGGACTACCAATTCGTGGTCGACGGCGGCGATGCTCTGCCCGATCCAAGATCGCGCTGGCAGCCGCAAGGCGTACACGGTCCATCGCGACTCCCGGACGCCACATTTGCTTGGCAAGATCAGCACTGGAATCCGCCGCCGCTCGGGAGTGGTATTATTTACGAACTACATGTCGGTACCTTCACGGTGGAGGGCACGTTCCAGGCGGTGATCGATCGACTCGATTCTCTGGTTGACCTGGGAATCACTCACGTCGAATTGATGCCGGTGGCGGAATTCCCGGGCGGTTGGGGCTGGGGCTACGATGGAGTCGATGTTTATGCGCCCAGTCATAATTATGGTTCGCCTGCCGATCTGAAGGCCTTAGTGAATGCCTGCCACATGCGTGGATTGGCTGTGCTGCTGGATGTAGTCTACAACCACTTCGGACCTGACGGCAATTACCTGAGTAAGTTTGGACCTTACACAACGGAGCGCTACGAGACGCCCTGGGGTAACGCCGTCAATCTGGACGGCCCCTATTCGGAGACTGTGCGCTCATTCTTTGTCGATAACGCCGTCATGTGGCTGCGCGATTACCATTTCGATGGTCTGCGGCTCGACGCAGTTCACGCGCTGATTGATAGCAGCGCGTGTCACTTTCTGGAGCAATTAGCCGATCGAGTGAGAACTCTGGAGGCGAAACTCGGCCGGCATCTGGTATTAATCGCCGAAAGCGATCTCAACGATCCGCGTATCGTGCGCCCGTCCCAGATCGGAGGGTATGGAATCGACGCACAGTGGGCGGACGATTTTCACCATTGCCTGCATGCAGTTCTTACCGATGAACGCTCGGGTTACTATGGCGATTTCGGGGGCCTGGCTCGCTTGGCCAAGGCGCTGCAGCAGGCATATGTATACGACGGCTGCTTTTCGGAACATCGTAAACGCCGCCACGGCAGGACGCCCATCGGCATTCCCGGCTATCGCTTCGTGGTGTGCACGCAAAATCACGATCAGGTCGGAAATCGCGCTTGCGGCGATCGGCTAGGCCATTTGGTCGGCCAGCGAAAAGCCAAACTCGCAGCTGCATTATTGTTCAGTGCGCCCTACGTGCCGATGATCTTTCAGGGCGAGGAGTGGAACGCCTCGACGCGCTTTCAATATTTCACTCAGCATGAAGACGCCGAGTTGGGCAGGGCAGTGTCCGAAGGCCGCCGGAATGAGTTTGCGGCCTTCGGCTGGTCCCCAGAAAATGTGCCCGATCCGCAGGATCCGGGCACCTTCGAGCGATCGAAACTGAACTGGGACGAACGCTCGCAGGTGGAACATGGCGAGATGCTGGCGTGGTATCGATCCCTCATCCGGCTGCGACAAGCGACGCCGGATCTGTGCGACGGCGATTTGAGTGAGGTCAGTGTGAAGTTTAACGAAGAGGAGTCGTGGCTATTGCTGCAGCGGGGCTCAACGTGGGTGGCATGCAATTTTGGGCAGAATCCATGCTTTGTCCCGGCACCGGAGAATGCCGCTGTGGTGCTCGCCAGCGCCGAAGGATCTCGAACCGGCGCCGATGGCGTCAAGGTGCCGGCCGAGTCCGTCCTGATCCTGAGTACATCATCCGAATTGCAGGACACCCAAAGCGAATCAAGCGACGCTCTCTATAGGGTTCACACCGCAACGTGACCCCGACGTTGCCGGAACACTGCCGGGAATCAGTCGGGGTTGGAGCGGCATTCGGAACTTGTGTCGCTTCTGCTGCTGGGCGACCGTTTCTCCGAGTGAACCTCGGTGGGCGCATCGCGTTCAAGGGTTGAGAGCTACTCGCCCGCTATTACGTGAACAGATATGACGTGTGGCGTTGCTCGGTCCGCCAACCGGCGTCGGATAGTGTTCGCGTACTTTCATGTTTGTATCGGTCATAGTTGTTCCACGATAAATCGTTATCCACTATTTGCTGATCGATGGGCGCAGCAAGAAATAGAATGCGGCGATATGCGTGATCATCAACAAAGGCACATAGATGATCACGATCGCGTAGGTGCTGCCAAGTTGCCCCACCATCGCGGGGAGGCCCAGCCGAATGGCGTGGTAATAGTCGACGATAATGTCGGTTGCTCCCACGAGATTAAAGGCAACAACGAAAGACCAGAACAGCGGACGTATCCTGGCGGTAAGAAGCGCCAGCATGGCCAGCAGTCCGGTGGCGAAGTCGCCGTAGGCGGCGAAGGTGGCGAACCCGGCGGGCAGATCACGGCCCACTATGCCCGGAAGGATAAAGACGAGCCCGAAGAATCGGAAGCTGTGCAGGGTAGCGATTGCACGTTGGGCATCGAATCGGCCCATCGCCTTGAGCCTGGGCCAAACGTAGATGCTGAAGCAAAGCAGCCACTCGACATAGCCCAAAACGAGTTGAATTGGGAAGAGAGTTTCTGATGACATTCAGACCTCCTGAGTAGTGCTGCCGAAGAATCCGGCATTCTCCCGGAAGAACTCCTCTAGCGTTTGTGGATTCCTGCCGGTGACCACGCGGATCGCATCGGTCGGCTGGTAGCGTTCTTCACCCCCGCGGAAGGTTTGCCAAAGATGTGAGAGATGATCGAGCGCGTGAGGACCGAGGCGCTCCTTCGCTGCGTTGGCCCACTGCTCGTCCGTGATAGCCACGTATCGGATTGGACGTCTGATCGCTCTCTCCAGAGCTTCGGTGATTCCTCTCACTGTGGGAGTTTCGCCGACCAGCGCGTAGGCGCTCTGAGACGGCACCCCGGTATTGGCCAAAAGGGCTGTGGCGACACGGGATACATCTTGCGCGCCGACGAGTGGAATCACCGTCGTATCCTCGCCCCACGGCAGGAACACGGTACTTTGCCCGGCGACGCTCGCGCTCGTCAGCCGGAGCACGTTTTCGTAATAGGGCGGCGCCTGGAGATGAACAGCGCTCACCAGCGCCCAGTCGAAGATGCGATCCGCCAGGCGATGCTGCAAATTGCGGAAACTGGCAGCCCGCCTTAGATTGCGAAACGCGGCATCCCCGGGCCTGGCCTGATACTGCGAATTGTTCACCACCAGCTCCAGAGCCGCATCGCGAGCCGCTGCCGCGAAGATCGTCGCGGCCTCAAGCAAGCCCTCGGCCACGGGATAAGTGAAGTAGGCGCGTTTAACATTCCGCATTGCGGTCTGGACGGAAGCGGGGTTCAGGAGATCGCCCTCCACCACTTCCGCACCATGTTGACGGAGTTCATCGGACCTCGAGTCGAGCTTATGCACAAAGGCGCGAACCGGGATGCCTTGTTGCAGTAGCGATCTTGCTATTCGGCGTCCGGTTGAGCCTTGCGCTCCGCCGGCTGCGCCGGTAACCAAAATTGAATGAGCCATAGCAGTTCTCCTTTTCGCTCCATAGGATGATGGGCATAATCCCATAGATTCAGGTTTTCTTCGGTTGCGTGAAAAGTGCCCGGAAGATTGCGTCTTTGGATGATTCATAGCATCCTATAATCGATGCGTTACGGGCCCGAACATAAACTCGAGATCCATCGGGAGATTGTGAAAGACGCCTCGCGCCGCGTCCGGGCCAAAGGCTTAAACGGCGCTGCGGTTTCGGCCGTTATGAAAGACGCCGGCCTGACCCACGGAGGTTTTTACAAGCATTTCGGGAGCAAGGACGACCTGCTCCTGGAGTCGCTCCGCGAGGGCTTCCGGGAGATCGAGGATGTCCTGGCTCACGCCGCTGAACAGTCGCCGCCTGGGGAGGCGTGGAAGGTCATTGTAAAAACCTACCTGAGCTTAGATCTCTGTGAACATCCTGAGCGCGGGTGCCCCCTGGCGGCGCTTTCGCCGGAACTGGCGCGGGCAGATAAGAGAATGAAGCCGCAGATTGTGGCGGAACTGGTGAACTACAAGAGCCGCATGTTGCCGTTCATGCCTGGCCGGCAACCGCCGGACAAGGAACGCGCTTTCTTCGCAATTTTTTCCACGATGATCGGGGCGGTTGAAATTGCTCGACTGCTGCCCGATCGCGCGATGCGAGAGAAAGTGCTGGCGAGCACACGAGATTTTCTCTTGCGCAGCTTCTAACTTCGGCAACCGGGTAGCCGCGTGCGCCAGTCGATTCATCCCTGCACCACGATGGATCCTGCGGTGAGAATCCACGGGCAGTGCTGGTAATCAGAGATGTGCTTAACCCGCCCGTCCGCTCCGCTATCGAGCCGAACGATTCCTTCGATTTCCCACTCGCCATTGCGCTTGTTGAGGAGAATGATCGAGGGCTCGCCGTCCACTTCTCCCACCGTCAGCCGCCACGTCACCTGCATACGTGAGTAGACGCCAAGATAGCCACCGGCGGCGAAGCTTCCCGAGTAGCGATCAACAACCAGCAGCCGAGCGTCGGCGCTGATCAATTCGCGCAGCCCGTCCCAGTCGCGGCTGTTGAACCGTTCGACGTAGAGCTGAAGGATCTGTTTGTTCTCGGGCGTCGAGCCGCGCGAGGCCGCCGGCCGGTCCTGCAAAGACTCCAGTTTCGACCTGCCGCGATTCAGCGCTGCCTTCACGCCGCCCACCGTCGATTCGACGAGCGCCGCGATTTCCTCCAGCGAATATTCGAAGACATCCTTCAGCAGCACACATGCACGTTCCTTGGGCGGAAGGTTCAGCACGAGGTGTTCGATCGCAGGGCCGATTGCCGGTCCCATGGGATCGCTGGGCTCGATGAAGTCCGGCTCCGCCGCCGCTGCTTCTGCCTCGACTCGCACGCCGCGGCTCCGTAGAAAATCGATGCACTGATTGTGTGCAATGCGAAAGATCCACGGGGCGAGGGCCCGGCTGTCGTCCCAGGTCTCCAGGCTGCGATAGGCGCGAAAAAGGGCGTCCTGCACCACGTCTTCGCCCTCCGTGATCGAGCCGGTCATCCGAGCACAGTATCGGTGGAGCCGTGGCCGAAGGGAGCTGATGGTTTCGAGAAATGCCAGATATCGAGCTTCAAACTTTCCGGTGTCTTCCATATATCCGCCCGCCTCGGCCACTCATTCTTTCCGCCCGGGGTCGCCCCTGCCCGTCGTGAACAGGCTCGGTACGACCGTGCTCAGCTTTTCTGGCGCGGCGTGGCAAGATTGTCCGAGCGCCCGGCTTCGAGGCGAGGCCATTGGGAAATGGGGCGTCCGCCCGGCCACGCTGGCTCCCAAGTCGGAGAGCCGGTGCTGGTCCGCGTGTAGGTGCACTGTTGCGGCCAACCGGCGGGGGAGTCTTTCCATGTCTCTTGTCGCCCGTATACGGTCAGGTCGAGCAAGTGATAACTGTTATCCATGACTTCGACCCCCCGCGCCGTCGTCCAGTAAGTCTCGAAGACTTTCGATCCCTGTCGCAGGTAGCAAACGAGGTGCATCCGGCCCACGCGGCGTCCAACCAGGAGTGTTTCGAGCGAGCCCAGCGCCGAGTACCAGGGCAGCATCTCCCAGCCCATGAAATCACAGTACCGGGCGCTCTCCTCGTAGGGACCCTGGCAGAACACCGCAAATGTGGCATCACGAGAATGGAGATAGGACAGCTCGCGGACTTGCGTGGTAACCCAGGTGCACCCCTCGCACTGCTCCGGCGCAGGATGGCCGGTGTGCCACATGAAGTAGTAAGCGACCAGTTGTCGACGACCCTCGAACGCCTCGGAAGCGTCACCGGGCCGTTCGGGCCAATCAGCGCGATGCTCGGGTCCATCTCCACCATGGGGAGGCGCCTGCGGGCGGCCGCGATAGCATCACCTTCGTGCGTGTGCGCCTTCTCCCGAATCCGCAGCGCATCCAGTTCCGCCTGAAAGCTGCTCCGATCCACTACCTGCGGACCTCCAGGTTCACTCATGATGTCTGTCATGAGCAGGTGCATCCTTTCGCCTCGTCCTCGCGCCTGCGGGCGGCGGCTCCTTCAGGATCGGTGATCATATCGAGCCACTTCGCGCTGGGCGCCTTCTCGACTTCGTAATTGTCATGCCATTTCCACCACCGGTAAGGCGGAGTCTGTGGATAACCCTCTGGCGAATCCTCCCAGACCTCCTGACGGCCGAGCGGCGTAATATCGAGATAGCTCCAAACGCTCCCCATCGCCTCGTCCCCGCGGCCGCTGATAAGGTACGTGCGGAACACCTTATCGCCATCGCGGAAGAACACGTTGTGGCCATGCCACTGATCGACGCCGAAGTCTTTGTCGAAGCTGTCCGTGATGGTGTACCAGGGCATCTTCCAACCCATGCGCGCTTTGAGACGCTCAATGTCCTTCTGCGGAGCTCGCGAGGCATACGCGAGCGTCGTGTCACAAGCATTCAAATGCGCGAGGTGGCCGACCTGATCCGCGCCGAGAGAGCATCCGGGGCAGGCATGCTCCGGCCACCCGAGAACGCCGGGCTCGAAAAAGGCGCGATAGACGATCAACTGCCGGCGGCCCTCAAACAAATCGAGCAGGCCTACCTTGCCGTTGGGTCCATCGAACTCGTACTTCTTCTCAAGCGCCATGCACGGCATCCGCCGGCGTTCGGCGGCGAGCGCATCACGGGAGCGTGTAAACGCTTTCTCTTTCACGAGGAGCTGCTGGTGCGCAGTCTCCCACTCCTCTCGCGACACGATTGGGGGTGTATTCATTGCCATCTGATTTCTCCTTTCATTTCCGGAATAGACTGAGACGATTCACTCTCATTTTTATCGCGCACAACGGACATGTGCAGGCTGTGCGCTCTGAAAAAGTTCGGAGCCTACCAATGCAGACCGCGAGAAGTCCTCCCGTGGATCCGGCTCCGGCTATCACTGCTGCTGCGCTTGCGATGCATACGGGGCACATTTGTTCCTCCTTCACCTCACGCCGCACTGGCGGGGGTCTGAGGCACGAAAGCCGCGAACTGGCGCTCCATCGCCTTGACCGCGCCGTTGCGCCAGGCATCGGCGATGGATCCCGACGCCGGATCAGGAAAGATTTCGTCTTCGCCTCTCTCTAGTCCGTCGAGAATGCCGGCCGCGGCCGACTCGGACGAGGCTTTCGGTATTTCGAGACCGCGGCTCATCTCCGTGTCGATCGGGCCAAGGACAACCGCGTGGACTGAAACGCCTTCCGCGGCGAGGATCGCCCGCAGCGACTGGGTCATGTTGAAGGCGGCCGCCTTCGAGATAGAATACGCAGGGATCATCGGCAGGGCAGCGAGAGCGGCCAATGACAGATTGTTCATGATCGCCCCTTTGGAGCGCTTCAGCATCGGCACGAACGCGTTCGTCACCTTGAGCGGACCCAGGAGGTTGACCGCCAAGTGCTGTTCGACCACGTCGGGATTCGTCAAATCGTCGTAAGCGATGCCGGCGTTGTTGATAAGGACATCCAGGGCGCCCACCTGATCGACGGCACTCTGAATCTGCGAAGCGCTGGTCACGTCCAGTGTCAGCGGTGTCACTCGTTCATCGGCAATCTGCCGTGGGACACGTGAAGCTGCATAAACCCGCCTAGCTTCCCGTTTCAGGGCTTCATTGACCAACGCCCGGCCGATGCCGCGGTTGGCTCCTGTGATCAAAACAATTTTGTCGGCTACGCTCATTCCTTTTGTCATGGTGAAATCTCCTTTCATCGCTAACTACGGTCTTCGGGCGGAAAAAGATACGTGCTCGCTCGGGGGACTTCCTCCCTTTGGTTCTCGTTCACTTTTCCAGCCACTCTAAACCCGCGTCCCTAAGCTCAGTTCGGATGGCCAGAACTGCCTGGAAGTATCTCGTCGCACGCGCCTTTGCGAACGGTGTTCCTATTGTCCGGTCTGCGGAAGCGACTATACGAGACCTATTCAACCATCGAGCCGCTATTCCATATCTAAGGTTCTGTCGCTCTTCCCAAGCGAATCTATAGAAGCTGCGCGTCAGGACACAGAACTTAGGTGATGATCATTGCTCGCTGAGGGACCGCCGGTGACTTCTGCCGGAGTCGCAAGCAGACGAATGACCCTAAGCAGGCCGATAAACAAGGGTTGACAGTATTAGTCGCAGCGGAGCGCTACGACAGGATCAACACGGACAGCGCGGCGGGCGGGAATGGCGCAACCGAGCAGCCCAGCGAGAATCAGAACCAGCGCGGCTCCGGTCAGGCTCAATGGATCGCCAGGAGCGACGCCAACCAGCAAAGCGCGCAACACAAAGGTAACGGCGCCGGCCAGCGGCAAGCCAATCGCGAGGCCGATCAGGATGCGCCGCATCCCCTGCCAGAAAACCAAGCGGACAATATCGCCCGCGGTTCCTCCCACCGCCATCCTGACTCCGATCTCGCGCGTGCGCTGGCTCACCGAATGCGCCACCACACCGTAAAGCCCCGCCCACGCGAGCAGCAGTGCAACACCCGCGAAAACGGAAAAAAGAGTGACAAAGACGGCGGCGTCGCCCCGGCCCTGTGCGATGACTTGTTCGAGCGTCCTCAGGCGATCAACCGGCAGATTTTTATCCAAGCGCTGTAGTTCCCTTCGAAAAGGCTCGCTCATGGTTGATGGCGGCACAGTTGTGCGCGCGACGAGGACCATTTCGCGTTGCGGCTCGGCGGCATAGGGTAGATAGATCATCGGCGCCCGATCCACAGGGTGCTGGAAGTTCTGCTGGATATCAGGAACCAGACCTACGACGGTCAGCCAACGCTGTGGCATTCCTTGCGGTGCCCAGCGAAAATGCTTGCCGAGGGGGTTCTCCCCCGGCCAAGCCTTCGCGGCGAAGCTCTCATTAACTATCACGGCCGGAGCACCACCGATTCCATCGAACTCGTTGAACACGCGGCCGCGCCGGATAGGCACCTGCATTACGCGGAAATAGTCAGCTTCAACCACAAGGCCGGCAACGAATGACTCGTGGTTCGGATCGGCACGCGGCTGGCCCTCGAGTAGGTAAGGGTAATAGGGCACGAACCCTTCAGGCAACGAGGAGACGAGCGAGACCGCGTCGACTCCGGGTAGCGACTGCAAATTCCGCTTCAGGCGACGCAAGAACGAAACCAAATTCTCGTTCGACGGATACTTAGCTTCCGGCAGATAAACTTGCATCGTGAGCACGTTCGACGCGTTCACGCCAATGGGCGCACGGTAGGTGTTTACCGCGCTGCGGATCGTGAGTCCAGCACCGCTGAGCAGCACCATGCAGAGAACTACCTCGAACACAACTAACACGCCCGCCAGACGCTGGCTGCTGCGGCTGCCGACGCCCCCGTGTCCGCCGTCCTTAACTGCATTGTTGACGTCGACTTTGGCCAGCCGCAAAGCAGGCACTACGCCAAATGAAATGCCCGTACCGATTGAAACCATCGCTAAATAGGCTAGGGCATGGAAGTTCATCGAGAAGTCAATCCAGGAGGGCCGCGTGGTATTGATTGAAGCCGCGTCAAACCAGCGAAGGCCTGCAACCGCGACGAGCCAACCCAGCAATCCGGCGCTGCCCGAAAGCAGGATGCTTTCAACTAGAAGGCGTTGAAAGATGCGCGCTCGTGTGGCGCCGATTGCGATGCGGACGGATATCTCTCGCGCTCGTGAGGCGCAGCGGGCCAGCATTAAATTTGCGACGTCCGCGCAAGCAATCAATAGAACGAATCCGACTGCGCAAACCACCGCAATCAGGACTCCGCGCACAGGGTACAGGCCAAAAGAATTGAGGAACGGCTGCATACCGACAATAAGGCCTTTGTAGGATTCCGGGGCCTTGTCTTGCAGCCGGCGGGCGATCGTGTCCACTTCGGCGCGGGCCGATTGCAATGAGACGCCATTCGCGAGCCGTCCGAACAGAATCACTTGTGGGGCCGCGCCCCGGAGATCGGAATCGAGCGGCGTCCAGAGTTCGGTGTCCGCGGGGAACTGCATTTTGGAAGGCATTACGCCGATTATGATGCGAGGCACATCGTCCACCCGGACGGTCTTGCCGAGGATTGAAGGATCTTGGCCGTAGCGGTTCTGCCAGAGATGGTAAGAGAGCATCACAACGGCAGCCGCACCGGGCTGCTCATCCTCTGCTGTGAAATCGCGGCCCAGCACGGGTTTGACCCCCGCAACAGCGAATCCGTTCGCCGACATTCGCATGAGGCGGAAGCGCTCGGGCGGCCCAGTGGAATCACTCCAGTTCACGTTCGCCGGGCGGTACGCGGCTAAAGCCTGGATCGACCTCAACGCGTTGCGCAAGTCGCGATATTCCGCCCAAGAATGCGGGAATGGATCGCCCCGCATTGCAAAGGTGTTGATAACAACCAAACGGTCCATCTCCTTCACTCCGGTGTTGAAGGTTAGCGCGCTGCTGACCACCGTGTAGATAACGGTATTTACGCCAATGCCAAGCGCCAGCGCGAGCACCACGATGATCGTGAAACCGGGAGTTTTGCCGAGCGTGCGGGTGGCATGGCGAATATCCTGCCAAAGTGCTTCGATCCAGACGAAGGCCCACATCTCACGGCAGGCCTCGTGCAATGCCGTGGGATTTCCGAACTCTTTTCTTCCGCCGCCGTGCATCTCCTCCGCCAACATCTCCTGATGAAACCGCAGCTCGTCCGCGAGGTCCCGATCGAGCTCCGTGCGGCGCCAAAGCGCGCGCAGGCGTTTCAGAAAACGATTCATGCGGTCTCCATCACTTGCGCGATAGCGCGCGCCAGGCGCCGCCAGTTATCGGCTTCCTTGGTGAGCTGTTTTCGGCCGACGGCCGTCAGGCGGTAGTACTTCGCGCGGCGGTTGTTGGACGATTGGCCCCATTCGGAGTCGATCCACCCGTCAAGCTCCAGGCGGTGGAGCGCTGGATACAAGGAGCCCTCTTCGACGCGCAGTACTTCATCAGATGCCTGTTTGATGATCTGGGCGATTCCATAGCCGTGCTGCCGGCCTCGGGTCAGCGATTTCAGAATCAACATATCGAGCGTGCCCTGGACGAGTTTTCCGTGGCTCTGTTCCCGGTCTCCCATAGACGCTCGATGG
>Ga0213875_10000934_pt1 | contig 20993 bp, 18 predicted proteins | sample BarmaccomBMRX_R8_FD_160105 | JGI IMG/M metagenome (GOLD analysis project Ga0213875, IMG submission 160105) | Root-associated microbial communities from Barbacenia macrantha in rupestrian grasslands, the National Park of Serra do Cipo, Brazil - RX_R8 | ecosystem: Host-associated > Plants > Roots... | reverse complement strand
GGCGCGTAAACAAGGCGAAAGGGGTATGCGATGCGAAAGTACTTGAGAGCCAGGCCGATGGGGCTGGCTGTCGTGGCGGCCGGCGCGGCCGCGCTCGTGACACTCGCGCTGGGGCCGGCGGGCGCCGCCGCCGGCGCCACTCCGGGCACCGCCGGGCAGGCGGCGGCCGGAACGGCGCGGCCGGAGGCGCGGACGTTCAGCAACCCGGTGCTGGGCCCTGGTCAGGATCCCTCGGTGGTGACCTACCGGGGCTGGTACTACTTCACGCAGACCTCGCCGCAGTCGAACTACATCACGATCCGCCGGGCCCGCTCGATCAAGAGCCTCGCTGCGGCGCCGAAGACCGTGGTCTGGCGGGGCGGCACGGCCGGGTCGCCGTGCTGTGAGTGGTGGGCACCGGAACTGCACTTCGTTGACGGGGCGTGGTACATCTACACGACCGCCGACAACGGGAACAACAACAACCACCGGCTCCAGGTCCTCCGGGCGCGTGACCCGCTGGGTCCCTACACCTACAAGGGCCAGCTCACCACGCCCGGCAATCACTGGTCGATCGACCCGTCACCGCTGCAGCTCCCGGACGGGCGGCTCTACCTGATGTGGTCCGGGTGGCCCGATGACGTGAACGGTGTGCAGAACATCTACATCGCGCGGCTGGCCAGCCCGTGGATGATCACCGGCCCGCGCACCATGCTGAGCACCCCGACCTACCCGTGGGAGCTGCACTCCGGCAGCGTCCCCGTGAAGGTGAATGAGTCGCCGGAACCGCTGCTGCACGGCGGCAGGGTCTTCGCCACCTACTCCGGGTCCGGCTGCTGGACGCCCGACTATGCGCTCGGGCTCCTCTCCGCCCCCGTCGGCGCGAACCTGATGGACGCCGCCTCGTGGACGAAGTCCGCTCAGCCGGTCTTCAAGAGCAACCCCGCCGCGGGCATCTACGGCCCGGCCAGCAACGGGTTCTTCACCTCCCCGGACGGCCGCCAGACGTGGACCGTCTTCCACGCCGTCAACGACCCGAACGGGAACTGCGGCCTGGAGCGCGACGTCTACGCCCAGCGGGTCACCTGGAGCGCGAACGGCTTCCCGCAGCTCGGCGGCGAGCCGGTGCCGATCACGACGCCGCTGCGGGTCCCGTCCGGCGACCCCGGGGCGCCCTGAGCTCAGGCGGGGGTGACGGTTTCGGTCTTGGGGGCCTCGGCCTGCTCGGGGGCGCGCTTGCCTTGCTTGATCGCCAGGCAGCTCAGCGCGCCGACCCCGAGCAGGATGACCGGCAGCACCATCGTCTCGCGCATGGCGGTCACATAGGCGAAGGTGAACACGTCGTGGGCGATGCGGGCGATCTCCGCGGCGATCCGGGCGGGCAGGCCAGGGCCCAGGTGCGTGCTGCCGCCTGACTGGCCGGCCCCGACCTGGATGCCGTTCTTCGCGGAGCTGCCGATCCCCGCCAGGAACGGGGCGCGCAGCCGCGGCGGCAGCGCGGCCGAACGGGTCGCCGCCTGGGCCGCCATCGAGGAGACGAGCCTGTTCTGCAGCAGGGCGCCGACGGCGGCGGTGCCGATCACCAGGCCGACCTGCCGCACGGTGTTCAGCACCCCCGACGCCGCGCCCGCCATGCGGGGGTCGATGTTGCGCATGGCGACCGTGACCATCGGCGCGAAGATGCAGCCCATGCCGAACCCGGCCACGATCAGGGGTGCCAGGAAGACGGGCCACGAGGAGTTCGGCTGGGCGATGAGCGCTATCCAGCCCATCCCGGCACCGAAGAGGGTCAGCCCGGACATGAGGATGAACTTGCCGCCGATCCTGTCGGTCATCTTGCCCGCCACCGGGGCGACGAACATGGAGACCAGGGAGGCGGGCGCCATCGTGAGCCCGGCCTTCAGGGCCGAGAACCCCAGCACCGACTGGAGGTAGATGGTCAGCGGGATGAAGATCCCCATCATCCCGAGGGCGAGCACGCCGGACACCCAGTTCACCACCGAGTAGTTCCGGTCCCGGAACAGCGCGAACGGCACCAGCGGCTCGGAGTCCTGGGTGAGCTTCTGGACCAGCAGGAAGGCGAGGAGCAGCACCACCCCGAGGCCGAGAATCAGCGGGATGCTGACGAACCCGGTGATCTTCCCCCAGTTGTACTTCTGCCCCTCGACCAGGCCGTAGCAGATCGCCAGCAGCGCCGCGCTGGCCAGCAGCACCCCCGGGATGTCGATGCGGTGCCGCCGGCCGGGCCGCACGTCCGGGATGATCAGCGGGGTGACCAGCAGCACCAGCACGCCGATCGGCAGGTTCACGAAGAAGATCCACCGCCAGTCGAACGCGGTCACCAGCAGCCCGCCCAGGGTCGGCCCGGCGACGGTCGCTACCCCCGCCACCGCGCCCCACACCCCGAACGCCGCACCGCGCCGGTCGGGCGGGAACGTGTTCGTGATGATCGTCAGCGTCTGCGGCATGAGCATCGCCGCGCCCAGCCCCTGCACCGCGCGAAAGCCGATCAGCCATCCCGGGCTCGGCGCCAGCCCGCACGCGGCCGAGGCCGCGGTGAACACGCCAACGCCGGCCATGAACATGATTCGCGACCCGATCAGGTCGCCCAGCCTGCCCGCGGTGATGACCAGGACGGCGAGCACCAGGGCGTAGGCGTTGATCACCCACAGCACATCGTCCAGCGAGGCGTGCAGCTTGCTGATCAGGTTCGGGATCGCAATGTTGACGATCGTCAGGTCCAGCAGCGTCATGAAGAACCCGAGCGAGACGACGAGCAGCACCGCCCACGGGTTCGCGCGAAACTTACTCACGAATCCACGATAGGCCTGGCCCCCGACATTCGGCGGCCCGGGACCGGCGATGTGGCCCGGCCGTTACCGCCGAAGGCGGCCAGTTCCGGTACCCAGGCGTGAGGCCGGCGGCGGATACTCGTATCAGCACGCGGTAGGTAGCTGGCATGGACCATTCCGAAGCGCCGCTGCTGGCGGCACTGGCCGACTACCATGCCCGTGACCGGTACGGATTCACCCCGCCGGGGCACCGTCAGGGCCACGGCGCGGACCCGCGGACGATCAGCGCGATCGGCCGGGACGCGTTCCGCTCGGACGTGCTCGCCACGGCTGGCCTCGATGACCGTAAGTCATCGCACGGTTACCTGTCCCGGGCTGAACAGCTCATGGCCGACGCGGTCGGCGCGGAGCAGGCCTTCTTTTCCACCTGCGGCAGCTCTCTGTCGGTCAAGGCGGCCATGCTGGCGGTGGCCGGCGGCCGTGGCGGCCTGCTGGTAAGCCGGGACGCGCACAAGTCCGTCGTGGCGGGACTCGTCTTCGGCGGGGTGCAACCATGGTGGATACGGCCCCGGTACGACGAAAGACTGCATCTGGCCCATCCGCCCTCACCGCAGCAGGTGGATGAGGCCTGGCAGGAGCATCCGGATGCGGCCGGTGCCCTCATCGTCAGCCCGACACCGTACGGCACCTGCGCGGACATCAAGTCCATCGCCGACATCTGCCACCGGCGGGGCAAGCCGCTGATCGTCGACGAAGCCTGGGGCGCGCACCTGCCCTTCCACGAGGACCTGCCGACCTGGGCCATGGACGCCGGCGCGGACGTGTGCGTGGTCAGCGTGCACAAGATGGGCACCGGGTTCGAGCAAGGATCCGTCTTCCACCTGCAAGGCAGCCTGGTGGACCCGGACCAGCTGTCAGCATGCGCCGACATGCTCATGACCACCAGCCCGAACGTGATGGTCTACGCGGCGCTCGACGGCTGGCGCCGGCAGATGGCCGAGCACGGCCATTCCCTGCTCGGTGCCGCGCTCGGCCTGGCCGACCGGGTCCGGGCTGACATCGGGACCCTGCCCGGCCTGCGAGTGCTGCGGCAGGAGTTCCTCGGTGCCGAGGCCTCGCACGACCTCGACCCGCTGCACGTGGTCATCGACGTGTCCGGGCTCGGCGTCAGCGGCTACCACGCCGCCGACTGGCTGCGCGGGCACCAGCGCGTCGACGTCGGGCTCAGCGACCACCGCCGCATCGAGGCCACCCTGTCGGTGGCCGACAACGACCGGACCGCCGGCCGGCTGCTCTCGGCGCTGAGCGCTCTCGTCCGCAACGCCGCCGACGTGCCCCGGGCGAAGGAGGTCCAGTTGCCCAGCGCGGCCGGGCTCGAACTCGAGCCCGTCATGCTGCCCCGCGACGCGTTCTTCGCCGACAAGGAAACCGTCGCCGCCGACAAGGCAGCGGGACGCGTCTGCGCCGAGCAGATCACTCCGTATCCTCCGGGCATCCCCGTGATCATCCCCGGCGAGCGCATCACCGAGGAGCTCCTGAACTACCTGCGCAGCGGCCTGGCCGCCGGGATGCAGCTTCCCGACCCCGCCGATCCCAGCCTCGGCACCATCCGGGTCGTCAGCGAAACCGCATGGCCGAACCGGTGATCCCGGACCGTGCCCGGCGTGGCCGGAACCCGCCGGTGTAAGGCCGAAGCGGGTAAGGCCGAGGCGGATTGCTCCGCCGCCCGCTCCAGCTCGGCCGCCTCGGCCTCCGCCACCCGCCGCTCGGCCGCCACGTCGATGGACCGGCTGAAGACGTAGTACAGGGCCGCGGCCACGGGCAGCCCGATGAAGAACGAGATGTCCGCGCCGCCCAGTGCCTTCGCCGCCGGGCCCTCATACAGCGTGCCGACGCTGAAGAACGGTGTCATGGCGGCGAAGCCGATCAGGTAGGCGATGACCCCCCGCCAGCCCCACCGGCCGTACATCCCGCGCGGCTTGAAGATCTCGGCGATCGCGTAATGGCCACGCCGCACGATGTAGTAGTCGACGAGGTTCACCGCGGTCCACGGGACGAACAGGTACAGGACCAGCAGCAGGAAGTTGTTGAAGTTCGAGAGGAAGTGCTTGGTCGCCGCGAGCGCGCCGATCAGCGAGAGCGCCGCGGTGAAGGCCACGGTCACGGCGCGCAAGGTCAGCGTCGGCCGCATCCTCCGGATCGAGTCGGCCGCGCTGATGAGCGTCAGCGAGCCACCGTACATGTTCAGCGCGGTGACCGAGACCAGGCCGAGCGCGGCCAGGATGAGCACGACCCCGCCGAACCCGGTGAAGACGTGGTTGCCAACCTCGTCGAGCTCGGCGATCGCGTTGCCGCTGAAGTTCTTGCCCGCCCATGCCGCGAGGACGGAGCCCACGATCATCATCCACGCCCCGCCGATCAGTGAGCCCCAGTAGGTCCAGTAGAAGGTCTTGCGCACCGGCACGTCAGGAGGCAGGTAGCGCGAGTAGTCCGAGACGTAGATCGCCCAGCTGATCTGGTAGCCGGCCACCACGCCGAACTGGCCGAGGAACGGGCTCGCCCTGAAGGTGCCGACGCCGAAGGTGCCCGGCGGGTAATGGATGAGGAACAGCGTCACGGTGAAGATGCCGAACACGATGATCATCGCGTAGGTCAGCAGCCGCTCGGCCCGGTGGATCAGGTCATACCCGACAAGCGCGACGGCCAGCGCCACGACCGTCAGGATGATGACCCACAGTTTGACCGGACCGTGCGCGACACGGTTCATCGCATCGCCGCCGAGGATGGTGTTGAACACGTTGAAGCCCGCGTACTGGATGTAGGCGAACAGCCAGACGAGCAGCGCCCCCAGATAGCCGAACTGCGGGCGCGACTGGATCATCTGCGGCAGGCCGAGCTGCGGGCCCTGGGCGGAGTGGAACGCCATGAACAGCGTGCCGACCAGCATGCCGATCACGATGGCCAGCACCGACCAGAACAGCGAGGCGCCCTCGCTGATGCTTATCAGGCCGACGGCCAGCGTGGCGATCTGCGCGTTGGACATGAACCACAACGGGCCGAGGTGCCAGACCTGGCCGTGCCGTTCGGTCAGCGGCACGTAGTCGATGGAGCGGACCTCCAGCCCGCCCGTCCGCTCCCGTGTCATTGCCATGCGCAACTCCAGCGTGATCGTTCTGCAGGGCAGTTTCCTGACCGCAAAGCTTCCTGACCAGCGAGTATCTAAACCTGTACTCAAGTTCGAACGTCGCAGCGGCGCGCCGCACGGGCTGAGCCAACGGTGCTCGTTATGTTCATACCATGCTGGGTGAAGCTGACATTCTGGACGGGCTGAACGAACAGCAGCGACGGGCGGTGACGCACCAGGGCGGACCGCTGCTGGTGCTGGCCGGGGCGGGCACGGGCAAGACGCGCACGCTGGTGGCCCGGGCGGCGTGGCTGCGCGACTGCCAGGGTGTGCAGGCGAACCGGATCCTGCTGCTGACGTTCACCCGCCGCGCGGCGGCCGAGATGCTCACCCGGGCCGCGTCGCCAGGCGGAGCGGGCACGCACCCCGGCCGGATCTGCGGGGGCACCTTTCACGCGAGCGCACACAAGGTCATCCGCCAGCATGCCGAGTCGTTCTCGCTGCCGCCGCAGTTCACCGTCATCGACCCGGCCGATGCCGCCGACATCATGGACGCGCTGCGGCCGGACCACGGGCTGGCCGGCACGGGCCAGCGCGTGCCGCGGGCGGCGGTGTGCGCGGACATCTACACCCGGTGCGTGAACACGGGGCGGCCGGTCAGCGAGGTGGTCACCGCCAGCTTCCCGTGGTGCGTGCCGTTCACCGCCGAGCTGGCCAGCCTGTTCCGCGCCTACACCGCACGCAAACGGGGCCGCCACCAGCTCGACTTCGATGACCTGCTGCTGCTGTGGCAGGCGGCGCTGGCCGACCCGGTGGCCGGCCCGGTGCTGCGCGGCATGTTCGACGCGGTCCTGGTGGACGAATACCAGGACGTCAACGCGATCCAGGCCAGCATCGTCCGGCTGCTCCAGCCGGACGGCAAGCAGCTGACCTGCGTGGGTGACGACGCGCAGGCCATCTACGGGTTCCGCGGCGCCGACCCCGCGCACCTGCGGCGGCTCACCGCCGACTACCCGGGCCTGGACATCGTCCGCCTGGAGCGCAACTACCGGTCCCGGCAGGGCGTGCTGCGCCTGGCCAACGTCATCCGCCCGTCCGCGCCGGGCCTGGACCTGACGCTGACCGGCGACCGGGGCCCCGGCATGCCGCCCCTGCTGGTCCGCTGCCACGACGAGGCGACGCAGGCGCGGGAGATCTGCGCCCGGGTCCTCGGCGCCTGCGAGGACGGCGCCGCGCTGCGGGACCAGGCGGTGCTGGTCCGCGCCGCCCATCACAGCGACATCCTGGAGATCGAGCTGGGCGCCCGGCGCATCCCGTACGTGAAGTACGGCGGGCTCCGGTTCACCGACACCGCCCACGTCAAGGACTTCCTCGCCACCGCCAGGGTGCTCGCCAACCCCGCCGACGACCTGGCCTGGTTCCGCCTGCTGCGCCTGCACGAAGGCATCGGCCCGGTTCACGCCCGGCGCATCCTCGGCATCCTGGCCCCGGCCCCAGACAGCCCAGACAGCCCGGACGGCCCGGGCAACCCTCGCGCTCCGGGAACCGCGCCGGGGACGTGGGAGCGGGCCGCCGGCGCCGCCCCCGCCCGGTCCAGGCGCGCCCTCGGCGCCACCCTGCGCGTGCTCGCCGCCCCCGGTGACTCCGCCGCTGCCCAGGCCGCGGCGGTCCTGGCGACCCTGGACCCGCTGATCCGCGCCCGCTACCCCGACGCCACGGCCCGGATCGCCGACCTGCAGCGGCTCGCGGACGCGGCCACGGCCTGGCCGTCCCTGCACGAGGCGCTCGCCGAGCTGACCCTGGACCCGCCGGTCTCCGGGTCCGACCTGGCCGGACCGCCCCGGCTGGATGAGGACTACCTGACCATATCCACCATCCACGCCGCCAAGGGCCTGGAATGGCCGGTCGTGCACGTGCCCCACCTGGTGGACGGCGCGCTGCCCAGCGACATGGCCCTCGGCGACCCCGGCGGCCTGGCCGAAGAACACCGCCTGTTCTACGTCGCCGTCACCCGGGCCCGCGACCACCTGTACCTGTACGCGCCGCTGCGGCTGCACATCCACCGCTACGGCCGTGACGACAGGCACGGCTTCGGCCAGCTCACCCGCTTCCTGCACGCCGAAGCCCTGGCCGCCTGCGACGAGGTCACCGCGGCGCCGCCGGCCGCCGCGCCGCTCGCGGCCGGGCCGCTCACCGTGCAGGTCGATGCGGCCCTCGGCGCCCTGTGGGACGCCTGAACCCGCATGCGGGGCCGCCGGCGCCGAGGTGATAGGACCGCAGCCGGACGATGGAGCGGAACAGCGCGTACCGCATCGCGTCGCGGCCGAGAGCGACGAGACTGGCGGGGGTCGAGTAGGTCGAGTACTCGGTCGGGTTCGGCAGCCCGCTGAAGTCCGTGAAACGCGTGCGCGTCAGGCCGAGCGCTCTGGCGGTGGTGTTCATCTTCGCCACGAACCGGCCCAGGCCCGGGCCGTAGGAGGCCGCAAGGGTATAGGCGGCGTCGCAGCCGGAGGGAATCAGCAGCGCGTAGAGCAGCTGCCGCGCGGTGAGCATGTCGCCGACGGCAAGTCCCGCGCTGCTCCCGTCGAACTTCCCCAGGTACGCGATGACGCCTTTCGGCACCCTGATCCGCCGGTTCAGGTCCCCGGCGCGGAGCACCACGAGCGCGGTCATGACCTTGGTGATGCTGCAGCATCGACTCCTATTCTGGCAGTGCCGCCGCTAACCGTCCAGGTTGCCGGCGTGACCCCGGGCTGGGCTGGGAGCGGAGCCGCCGCCGGCGGAGCCGCGGAGCAGGTACGCGGAGCGGAGCAGTTCCGGGTTCGACCTCAGCTCGCCGGCCGCGCCGGAGAACCGGATCCGGCCGCCCTCCATGACGTACGCGCGGCTGGCCAGGCCCAGCGCCACGGTCGCGAACTGCTCGATCAGCAGCACGCCGGTGCCGCCGTCGGCCACCGCGCGGATCACCGGGATCAGCCGGCTGACCACCACCGGCGCCAGGCCCAGCGAGAGCTCGTCGATCAGCATGAAGCGCGGCTGCGAGACCAGAGCCTGGGCCAGCACCAGCATCTGCTGCTCGCCGCCGGACAGCGCGCGCGCCGGGGCCGGCAGCCGCCGCGCGATCTGCGGGAACAGCTCCAGGACGCGGGCGCGTCCCGCCTCCGCCTGCGGCCGTGGCAGCGCGTACATGGCGACGCGGAGGTTGTCCTCGACGGTCAGGTCGGACAGCATCCGCCGCCCTTCCGGCACGATCGCGACGCCCGCCTGGCGGATCCGCTCCGGCCTTCGGCCGGCCAGATCGGTGCCGTCGAGCAGCACCGCGCCGGACCGCGGGCGCAGCACCCCGCCGGCGGACAGGACCAAGGTGGATTTCCCCGCTCCGTTCGGGCCAAGCAAGGCGGTCACCTGCGCGGCGGGGACCTCGATCGAGACGTCGCGGACTACGGCGCGTCCGCCTCGCTCCACCGTGAGCCCGGACAGGCTGAGCGCGCTCACGGGAACCCCGCCGCTCACAGGACCTCCGCGGTGCCCAGGTATGCCCGCGTCACGTGCTCGTCGCGCAGCACCGCGGCGGTCGGGCCGGACGCGATCAGCTTGCCGAAGTCGAGCACCGCGGTCGTCTCACAGCACGCGGACACCAGCGACATGTCGTGATCGGTCAGGATCGTCAGCGCCCCGGTGTACTCGGGTATCCCGCTGATCACGTCGCCCAGGTGCGCGGTCTCCGCGTCCGGCAGCCCGGCGGCGGGCTCGTCCAGCAGCACCAGCCGGGGCCGCCCCGCGACCGCGCGGGCGACCTCGACGAGCCGGCGCTGGCCAGTGCCGAGCGTCCGGACCGGCGCCCAGGGCTCGGGAAGGCCGGCGAAGCCGATCGCGGCGAGCACGTCCGCACGCCGCGCCGCGCCGCGCAGCGGCGAGTGCACCATCGCCACGTTGTCAAACACCGACAGCTCCTCGATGGCCTGCTCGGTCTGAAACGTCCGCCGCACCCCCCACCGCGCGCGGCGGAAATGGGCCATCGCCAGGAGGTCTACCCCGAACGCGCGGACGGTCCCCGCGGCCGGCCTGACGAATCCGCTCAGCACGTTGAAGAACGTCGTCTTCCCGGCGCCGTTCGGCCCGATCAGCCCGCAGGTGCCCCGCTCGAACGTCAGCGACATGCCGTCCAGCGAGGTGACCCCGCCGAACCGGACCGTGAGGCCGTCCACCTCGATCATTCGGCGTCACCCCCGGCGGGAACGGCCGGGCGCGACGCCGGCCGTGAGAACAGGCGGCGAGCCAGGCGCCACAGCCGCCGGAGGTCCTTGGGCACCTGGTCGGCCAGCCCGGCGGGCGCCGTGGTGAGCACCTGCAGGACGCCGAGCCCGAACAGGATGTACAGCCAGTCCGCGGAGACCCCCCAGTTGTTCAGCAGGGCGGGCAGGAACTCCAGCAGGAAAGCGGCCACGACCGCTCCCCACATGCTGTACGCGCCGCCCATCAGGACCACCGCCATCAGCGTGATCGAGTCCTGGGTCGTGAAGTCGATCGAGTACAGATAGCGATCCGCGCCCGCCAGCGCGGCGCCCGCGACGCCCGTGACGAACGAGGCCAGCGCGAACGCCCACAGCTTGTAGAACGTGGTGTTGATCCCCGCGGCGAGCGCGGCGGGCTCGCTCTGCCTGATCGCCGCCCACGCCCGGCCCGGCCGGGTCCGGATGTGCGCGAACACCAGGCCGAACATGACGATCGCGATCACCACGCAATAGCGGAAGTACGCGGGGTCGCCGCTCGCGATCGATGGCCGGCGGATCGGCGGGATGTGCACCGAGCTGCCGTTGTAGCCGAGGAAACCGCCGCCGCCGTTCGGGAAGTTCGTGCTGGCGAGCACGACGGTGATCGCGCCGGCCAGCATCAGCGTGATCAGCGCCAGGTACAGGCCGCGCAGCCGCAGCGCCGGCAGCCCGATCACCATGCCGATGACCATCGTGACCAGCCCCGCCTCCACCAGCACCAGCGGAAACGGCTGCCCGGTGGCGAACAGCAGCCGGGCGCCGGACCACGCGCCGATGGCCAGCACCGCGCCCTGGCCCAGCGAGAACAGCCCGACGCGGCCGACCAGCACACCCAGCCCGAGCGTCACCACCGAGTAGATGGCGACCTGCGTCATCGTGTCGATGTAGTACAGGCTCAGCAGCGACGGCAGCCCGAACAGCGTGAACAGCAGCAGCACGGCGATCACCGCGGGGCGGATCAGCTGGTCACGGCGCAGGCCCCGCCCGGGCTCGACGGCCTGCCTGGGCCGAAGGAGCTGACCTGGCGCCCCGGCCATCAGGCCTCCTCCCGGGAGCGCGTCATGATCCGGCGGGGCGACATCACCAGCAGCGCCACGATCGCGAGCACGAACGGGGTCATGTCGCGGTAGTTGGTGAGGGCGGTGATGGGCGTGAGCAGGTCGTGGATGAGGCCGACCGCGATCGCGGCCGCGAACGTGACCGCGATCGACCGAAGCCGCGCGATCAGCGCCGCGGCCAGCGAGGAGATGACCAGGAACGTGAGCGTCGTCGCGTCGAGCGCCACCAGGTCGGCGAGCAGCAGCCCGGCGACGCCGGCCAGGATGCCGCAGCCCAGCCACGCGGCCGCCTCCACCCGGCGCACCGGCACGCCGAGCGTCGCGGTGATCACCCGGTCGTTGGCCATCGCCCGCATCGCGGTGCCCAGCTTCGTGAAGCGCAGGAACGCGGCCGTGCCCACCGTCAGGGCGACCCCAGCGCCGAGCGCGATCACCTGGGTCCAGTTCACCTGCACCTGCCCGACCGTGAACCCGCCGCTGTCGGTCGGCAGCGTGATCGCGCGGGACTGCCCGCCGCCGGTCGTCCACAGCAGGTCCATCGCCCCGAACAGGATGAGCGTCAGCCCGAGGGTGGCCACCGCCTTCACCAGCGGGTCCCGCTGGGCCAGCAGGGGGCCGAACACCATCCCGTAACCGAGCGTGACCAGGCCGCCGAACGCGACGCAGACGACCCACCCGGCCCAGCCGGGAAGCCCGGCGTGGCTCATCGACCACGCGATCAGCGCGCCCATCGCCCCGACCGCGCCGAACGCCAGGTAGAGCACCCCGGTGGCCCGGTACAGCACGACCAGTCCCACCCCCGACAGGGCATACACCCCGCCCAGGGCGAGACCGCTCACGATGAAGGGCTCGAAATCCTGCCAGGCCGGCATCCGCTCATCAACCCCAGGGCGTTACGGCGCCGGGGCCAGCGCCGCGGTGCCGGCGGCCTTGCGGTACGCCGCGATCTGCGGATCGACCGAAGAGATCTGCGTGCACCCCTGGGCCGTGGTCATCTTGCCGTTTTGCGGCGTGACCGTGTAGTCCATGTTGTTCGGGATGTGCATCGGGTAGCTGCCGTAGGTCCAGAGCTGGCAGAGCATCCCGGTGTTGAAGTCCGTCACCGACTTGAACGCGGCGTTGACGCTGGAGGTCGTGTACGCGCCCTTGACCGACTCCAGCGCGTGCACGGCGATCTCCGCCTCGGTGAAGCCCATCTGGCTGAAGCTGCCGATGCCGCCCTGCACCGCCTTGCCGTACTGGGCGAGGATCGCCTTGTACAGGTTCATCGCCGCCGTGTTCGTGGAGTCCGGAGGTGTCAGCTCGGCGTTGACGAACAGCTTGCTGTTCCATTTCGGCCCCAGCGACTGGGCGAGGAAGTCGGTGTTGCACGGCGTGGAGCAGCCCCACAGCTTCACCCGGTCCTCGAGGCCGAGCTTCTGCGCGGCCTGCAGGATCACCAGCGCCTCCGGCGGGGTGAAGTTGAGCACGACCGCGCCGTTCGGACCGGCGTCGTCGACCTCCTTGATCGCCACCGAGTTGGCGTCGGCGATCGGCACGGTCTCGGTGAGCTGGACGATCGGCACGTGCGCGGCGGCCGCGAGCGCCGCGGGACCCGCCGCGATGTACCCGGTGCCGGGGACGTTCGACTGGTCGAAAACGACCTTGGAGACGTGCTGTGAGAGCGCGTACTGCACCGCGCCGTCGGAGCTGTACCGCGGGCCCATGTTGACCGCGGCGCTGTTCGCCGTGGAGTAGCACTCGGGGGCGATCCCGGAGTCGATGACGTAGTAGCCGAGGTGCGCCCAGTAACTGCTGTCGATCGAGCACTCGATGATGGACGTGTTGCCGATGATGCCGACCACATGGTCGCTCTGCACGAGCTGCCTGGCGTCGGCGGCGATCTGCGCCGGGTTGGTCTGCTCGGTCGCGATGTAGTACTTGATCGGGTGCCCGTTGACGCCGCCGTTGGCGTTCACGCAGGCGAAGTACGCGTTCGCCATGTTCGCGATGTCGGTGAACGAAGTGCCCGGCTGGTCGGTGACGATGCTGCCCAGCGCGATCGGCGTGCCGGTCGCGGGTGTGCCGGGCTTGCTGCCGCACTGCGAGGTGCTGACCGTGGAGCCGCCGCCGCCCGAGCCGGCGGCCGCCGACGACGGTGCCGCGCCCGGCGTGCCGCTGTTCGGCGTGCTGCTGCTGCTACTGCTGCAGCCGGCCAGCACGGCGGCCACGACCGCCGCCGCCACGCCGAGCGTCACCGTCCCGGCCGCCCGCGCCGTCCCAGCGGCCAGCGCCGCCCGCGCCATGCCGACGCCCCGCGCCGTTCCGGCCGCCCGCGCCATGCCGACGCCCCACGCCGTCCCGGCCGCCCGCTGTCTTCGCTGAGCGAGAGTGAATATCTTCATGTCTCCCCACCTGCTGGGCCGTTAATTTTTTTTCCGAACGAAAGGTGGCGCTCCTTACCCGAATGCGCCACTCGTTAAAGGTTCTGCGTCGTTCACGAGGCTGAATCGATCGTAACGAGGATCTTGACCGCGCCAGGCTGGCGTTTCATCGCCAAATCGAACGCCTCGGCGGCCCGGCGGAGCGGGAACCGGTGCGTCAGCAGCGAGCCGACGAGCCCCGCGTGCGCCGTGACCAGCCGTATGGCCTCGGCGAAGTCCGCTCCAGACGCGCAGCTGGAGCCGAGGACGTCGATCTCCTTCTCCGGCAACACGCCGGGCCGCACCTCGGCGGTCCCCGCGGACATGCCGACCACCACGACCCGCCCGGCGGGGCAGGCCATCTCGAGGGCCTGCGCAAGCACCGACGGCTCCCCGCTCGCCTCGATGACCAGCGGCGCACCCTCGCCCCCGGTCCACTCGCGCACGGCCTCGAGCAGGCCGGCCGGCTCGCCCCACACGGCGCGGCTCGCGCCCGCCGCCATGGCCAGGTTCTGCCGTGTCACCTCGGGGTCGATGACCATGGTCTCGGCGCCGGCGTCGCCGGCGGCGATCACGGTGGCCAGCCCGATGGGCCCCGCTCCGACTATCACCGCCCGTTCCCCGGTTATGGGCCCCGCGCGGCGAAGGGCGTGCACGGCGATGGACATCGGCTCGACGAACGCGGCGCGCCCGGCGTCCAGGCCGCCGACGGGGAACGCCGCGTCCGCGGCGACGTCGAGGTACTCCTGCAGGCCGCCGTCGATGTGCACGCCGACCAGCCGCAGCCTGGCGCACACGTTCGGGCGCCCGGACCGGCAGGGGTAACAGCGCCCGCAACTGGTCAGCGGCAGGACGGCCACCCGCGTCCCGGGCGACAGCTCCGGCGGGCAGCCCGCGCCGGCCCGCTCGACGACGGCCGACACCTCATGCCCCTGGATTCGCGGATAGAACTCGGGGACGCCGGACAGCGAGCCCACATCACCGGAAAACAGGTGAAGGTCGGAACCGCAGATTCCGACGACTTCGGGCCGCACGATAACCCGCCCGGCGGCCGGCGTGGCCGGTGCCGGAATATTGTCCAGCACAAGGTTGCCCGGCGAACTCGTCACGGCGGCGAGCACGGGCCCACCCCTTTCTGGCCTCGATGCCACGTGCGGGCCAGTCACTCTAGAGGCGAGAATCACACGCGTGACGCGGCCGGGCAATGACGAGAAAACCAAATTAGCCCCCCGATTCCTGCGCCCCGCCACAAACCCTCGCAGGCGCCGGGGACCAGGCCGCTGGGACGCTGCGCGCGGGCGCTCTCCCCTCCAGTCGGTTTGGGTGCAATCCGCGTCGTTATAGCAGCGCGGATTGCACCCAAACCGCCGATTGGCGGCCCGTTACCGTGGACAAATAGGACAAATCGGGCGCACGTCAGGTGAGGTTGGCTTGCTTGCGGAGGGCGGGGGCCTTGTCGGTGAGCTCCCAGGTGAATTCGGGGCGGCCGAAGTGGCCGTAGGCGGCCGTCTTGCGGTAGATGGGGCGCCGCAGGTCGAGGTCGCGCAGCAGCGCCGCGGGGCGCAGGTCGAAGTTCTCGCTGACCAGCGCGGTGATTAGCGCTTTGTCGACTTTCTCCGTGCCGAAGGTGTCGACCAGCAGCGACATCGGGCGGGCGACGCCGATCGCGTAGGCGACCTGGACTTCGGCCCGGTCGGCGAGGCCGGCGGCCACGATGTTCTTCGCGACGTGGCGCGCGCCGTAGGCGGCCGAACGGTCCACCTTCGTCGGGTCCTTGCCGGAGAAGGCGCCGCCGCCGTGCCGCGCGAACCCGCCGTAGGTGTCCACGATGATCTTGCGCCCGGTCAGGCCGGTGTCGCCGACCGGGCCGCCGATGACGAACCGGCCGGTCGGGTTCACGTAGAACTCGCGGCGCAGCGCGGCGGCGTCGTACAGTTCCGGCGGCAGCGAGGCGGTCACCACGTGCTCCCACAGCGCGTCCGGGAGCTTGGCCTCAACGCCGTCGGCGTGCTGGGTGGAGATGAGCACCTTCTGCACCGCGGCCGGCCTGCCGGCCGCGTCGTACCGGACCGTCACCTGCGTCTTGCCGTCCGGCCGCAGGTAGGGCAGCAGGCCCTCGCGGCGGACCTGCGCGAGCCGGCGGGCCAGCCGGTGCGCCAGGGTGATCGGCATCGGCATGAGATCGGGCGTCTCGTTCGTGGCGTAGCCGAACATCATCCCCTGGTCGCCGGCGCCCGCCGCGTCGAGCGGGTCCGCGGAGCCGCCGGCGCGCGCGTCGTGCGAGGCGGTCACGCCGCGGGCGATGTCGGGCGACTGCCTGTCCAGCGCCGTGATCACGCCGACCGCGTTGCCGTCGAACCCGTAGTCGCCGGTGTCGTAGCCGATCCCGCAGATCGTCTCGCGGGCGATCGCCGCGTAGTCGAGCGTGCAGTTCGTGGTGATCTCGCCGGCGAGCACGACCAGGCCCGTCGTGAGCAGCGTCTCGACCGCGACCCGGGAGCCGGGATCGCCGGCCAGCGCGGCGTCCACGATCGCGTCGGAGACCTGGTCGGCGACCTTGTCCGGATGCCCCTCCGTCACCGACTCGGAGGTGAAGAGGAATCCGCCGTCATCCATGGGCTGCTCCTGAGGGTGAAGGAGAGGGTGCGGTCAGCTCGCTCCTGACCAGGGCCGCGCCCGCCACCATCGCGCGCAGCTTGGCGCGGGCGACGTCGGGCGCCAGGTGCCGAAGCCCGCAGTCCGGGTTGATCACCAGGCGGGTCGCGTCCACGTACTCCAGCGCGCGCCGGATGCGCGACGCCACCAGCTCCGGGGACTCGACGGCGGAAGACTTGACATCGATGACGCCCAGGCCGAGCGCGCGGTCCCACGCGTACTCGCGGATCAGCCGCAGGTCATCCAGGCCCTTGCGGGCGAACTCGAGGACGAGCTGGTCCACGCGGGCCGCCGCCACCGCGGGGAACAGGAAGTCGTAGTGGCCCTCCCACGACGGCCGGGCGTACCTGTTGCCGTAGCAGACGTGCAGCGCCCAGGTCGCGGCCACGCCATCGGTCACGATGTTGACCGCCTCGATCGCGAGCTCCGCCTGTTCCGGGTACCCGGCCAGGAACGGCTCGTCGATCTGCAGCAGGCTGGCCCCGGCCGCGGCCAGCTCGCGGGCCTCCGCGTTCAGCCTGCGGGCGAGCGCACGGACGAGGTCGGCCGGGTCCGGGTACGCGGCGTTCGTGATCCGGCGGGACAGCGAGAACGGGCCGGTGAACGAGAACTTGACCGGCCGGCTCGTCACCCGGCGGGTGAACTCGAAGTCCGCCGCCAGGCCCAGGCTGACCTTGTCGTCCTCGGGCAGCGGGCCGGTGACCTCGGCGTCGTAGTAATCGTAGTAGTCGGCCTTCGCGCGCTGCGGTATGTGCACGCCCGGCATCCGGGCGAGGAAGTAGTCGATGTCGTTGTCGCGGCGCAGCTCGCCGTCCGACACGATGCTGATGCCGGCGAGCTCCTGGTCCTTCACCGCCGCCTTGATGGCCACCTCGTGGATCTCGGCCAGGTGCTGGGCGCTGATCCGGCGCTGGTAGTACTCGGTCTTGAGCCGCTCCAGCCACTCGGGCACCGAGTACGACCCCACCACCGTCGTCGGCAGGATCACGTCGCTGTCCACGGCCTCACCGCCTCCCGGCTCAGTCCCGGACCTGCGCGGTCATGGTCTTGACGTTCGAGCCGGGGCGCTGCCGGAACGGCGCGAACCGCACGTCGAAGCCGCGCCGGCTTGCCAGCAGCTGCAGCAGCGGGCCGTTGACCCAGTTGACCACCGAGCCGTCGTACTTGCCCGGTCCGTAGAAACCGGTGCGGTAGTCGGCCTGGCCGGTCAGGAACAGGTCGTGGCACTGCACCCTGCCGAACGGGTGCAGCAGCGGCAGCGTGTCGGCGAAGCTGGCCATCGTCCCGTTGCTGACGTGCATGCGGATGTCGCCGTGCCCCTCGAGCAGCGGCCGGAGGATCTCGCCGGTCAGCGACGGCGATATGCGGTAGGTGTCCAGGCCCTCCAGCAGCACGTACCGTTCCGCCAGCCGCAGCGCCTGCCACGCGGCCTGCCAGAACGACACCGCCTGCGACGGGTCGGCGAAGTGCTCGGGCACCGACTCGCTGAGCAGCTCCGGGCCGATTCGCAGCAGCCGCTGGATCAGGGGCTCCAGGTCCTGGCGCTGGACGCCGAACCTGCCCGCGAGCCGGCCGGCCCCGGCGACGTGGGCCCGCGTCTGGACCAGGTACATCCGGCCGTCGATGCATGCCACCTCGTCGGTGGGCAGGTTGTCGTACACGTTGGAGATGTAGACGAGGAACGTCTTCCCGGTGAGGAAGCCCAGCGTAATCGCGGGCCTGGTCGCCTCCACGACCAGCGCGCTGACATGCTCGCCGTGATGCGCGACCGCCTGCCTCGCCCGGTCCAGGACGTGCGCGGAGTAGTCGCCCATCAGGTAGTGCAGACGGCGGTAGTAGTCCCGCCCGTGCCGCCTGTCCAGCTCCACGAACTGGTCCAGCCAGGTCCTTGCCTGGTTGCCGTTGCCCACGCCGAGCTCGAGGACGTACAGCTCCTCGGGCAGCGCGCGCCGCGCGTCGAGCTCGTCCCAGAGCTTGAACAGCTCGAGTATCAGCTCCCTGGCGGCCTCGGTGTTGCGCGCGTCGCTCTCGCCGCCGGGCAGCGACTGCTCGTATTCCCGGCCCGTCGCCTTCTCCCACAGCGACAGCGCCTGCCAGTACAGCGAGTTGAACCTCCAGATGCAGCTCTCCCGGCCCGAGACCCACGGTTCCAGCCACGTACAGCCGCCGGCCTCCGCGGGCTCCCCGAGCACCGCTGCCACGGCGCCCGGCAGGTCTGCGTCCGCGCAGCGGCGCAGGTCGATGGCCAGCTCGAGCTGGCCGGGCTCGCCGCCGATGACCTGGCGGGAGGCGACCGGCTCACGGAAGTTGCTGGAGTACTGGATCCAGTCGCAGACGACCCGGAGCCTGGACAGGTCGGCCGGCGACCTGCACAGCGCCTCGATGAGCGGGCCGAACGCGGCCTGCGCCGCCGCCGACTCGCGCAGCTTCCCGACCGGCCGTACCTCAACGTCCATGGCTGTCCCCCGCGACGGCGTCTCCCGTGACGGTGTCCCGCAGCCCCAGGCCGGCCGCGGAGAGTACGCCGGGGACGGCGGCCTCGTTGCCGGCCGCGAGCAGGTGAACGCCCGCGACCCCGGGGATTTCCCGTACCTGCTGGATCACCTCGGCGGCGATCCGCGCGCCCTCCTCGGCCACGCGATCGCCGGGGACGCCCCGCAGCCTGCGGCTGGTCTCCTCGGGGATGTAGACGCCGGGCACGTTGTCCGCCATGAACTCCATGGCACGCACCGAGCGGATCGCGCCCACCCCGGCCAGGATGTGGCACCGCTCGTGCAGCCCCAGGTCATGGACCTGGCTCATCCACTCGCCGAACGCGGGCACGTCGAACACGAACTGGGTCTGGACGAACTGCGCGCCCGCGGCGACCTTCTTGCCCAGCCGCTCGGCGCGGAACCCGGCCGGCGGCGCGAAGGGGTTCTCGACGGCGCCGAGGAAGCAGTCGGGCGGGGGGTTGAGCGTGCGGCCGGACATCAGCGTGCCCTCGTCGCGCATCGTCCGCGCGGCCCACAGGAACTGGATGCTGTCCAGGTCGAACACCGGCTTCGCGCCGGGATGGTCGCCGAACTTCGGGTGGTCGCCGGTCATCACCAGCACGTTGCGGATGCCCAGCGCCGACGCGCCGAGCAGGTCGGACTGCAGCGCGATGCGGTTACGGTCCCTGCAGGTCATCTGCATGATGGGTTCCAGCCCGGCCGACAGGGCGACCATGCTTCCCGCCATGCTGGACAGCCGCACGTGCGCGCCCTGGTTGTCGGTGACGTTGACCGCGTCGACCCAGCCGCGCAGCAGGTCCGCCTTGCGCCGAACCGGGTCGCCGCTGGCTCCGCGCGGGGGGCTGATCTCGGCGGTGACCGCGAAGCCGCCGGCCGCCAGGCGCGCGCGCAGCGCGCTCGTGCTCACGAGTTCCACTGCAGCTCTCCGGTCTGCACTTCCCCGGGCTCCCCTTCCCCGGGCGCGGGCTCATCCGCCCCGGCAGCCGACGGTTCCCCGGCGCGCAGCGCCGGGGACAGGACATCCTCGGTGGTCCACAGCGTATCCTCGCGGCCCTGCCAGTAGTTCAGCCAGGCGCTCTCCCCCCAGCGGCGATGGTCGACGGGACGGTGCAGGCGGCGCAGGTCACCGGGCCGGCCCTGGCTCGCGGCCCGTTCGTAGGCCACCACCCAGACGCAGCGCATTTCCGGGTGGACCTCGCAGGAGCCGTCCGCGCCCACGCCGCCGCACGGGCCGTTGCGGAGTTCCTTGGGGCAGCTCATCGGGCACGCGTACCCGGTGACGGGAAGCGCACACTGACCGCACATCCGGCAGCCGAAGAGCGGCTCCTTCGCTCGTTTCTCCGTGGCGGTGAAGAGCCTGCGCAGCACGGGGAAGCGCTCGACCGCCGCGGCCAGCCGCCGGTAGAAGGCATTGGGCGCGAGCACCCGCTGCAGCAGGTACGCCGTGCGCGGCGCGAGCCTAGGGCGGGCGGGCCTGATGGGGTGAGGCTCTGCCGCCTCCTTCGGCATCACCACTGCCCTGAAATCCGGTAAACGCGAGCCGGAAGGAAAAAAGACCCGCCTGAATACCGGCGCGATTCCCGCAATGCCACGGGCGCGTTAACGGGAGCCAGTATGGGGTCCGCTGCCACATTCTTCATGGTGCCGGACGTGCCCGCCCGCTTCATCGATGGCCGCTACAAGCTTTGTCGCCGATCGGTTGTGCGCCACGCACAAGCAAGTGCATTTATTCGGTTCCGGTGCCAGTCAGGCCACGAAAAAGGCGCCCAGAGTTTTGTGTGCGGGCACAGATAGCGGGGCGCCCGGCGCCGCGGGCAAGGGCGGAGCGGACGGGCCGCCGGGCAGCGCCCGTTCCGTTCAGTATGACCATCAGGCCAGCCTGGACACCACCTCGCTGCCGAGCAGGCGGATGTGGTCCGGGTCGTTGGGGCCGTATACGTGGAAGTACACGGTGTCCGCGCCGTCGGCCGCCAGTTCCTCGACGCGCCTGAGCACGTCCGAGGGCGAGCCGGTCACACCGAGGCGCAGCATCCGCGCGCCGGGCTCGCCGAGCGCGGCCGCGCGGCGGGCGGTCTCCTCCGGTGTGGCGCCGCAGCACACCGGCAGCGTGGTGGACAGCCGCACCTCCGCCGGATCGCGGCCGGACTGCTCGCACACCCGCCGGAAGTTGGCGAACCGCTCGCGGTCGCTGCCGGCGATGCCGCTGTTGAACTA
>Ga0213875_10000933_pt1 | contig 21085 bp, 21 predicted proteins | sample BarmaccomBMRX_R8_FD_160105 | JGI IMG/M metagenome (GOLD analysis project Ga0213875, IMG submission 160105) | Root-associated microbial communities from Barbacenia macrantha in rupestrian grasslands, the National Park of Serra do Cipo, Brazil - RX_R8 | ecosystem: Host-associated > Plants > Roots... | reverse complement strand
CACGATCGTCGGCTTTATCGTCGGGATGCTGATCTCGTATCAGGTCATCTACACCGACCTCTCCGAGCAATTGCCGCAATATGCGACGCTGAAGGGAATGGGCTACGGCAACGGCTACCTCGTGCGGATCGTTCTCGAACAGGCTGCCTTGTCGGCGCTCGCCGGCTATCTGCCGGCCTGGCTGCTGTGCATCGCGGTGTATTGGGCCATCGGCCGGATCGCCTTGATCCCGCTCGCGATGAGCATCAGCCTGACCGCGATCAGCCTCGGCCTCACCCTCGGGATGTGCCTGATCTCGGCAGCGCTCGCCGTGCGCCGTGTCATCGCCGCCGATCCCGCGGAGGTATTCTGATGAGCCTCGGCGCCGAAAATGGCGGCGAGCCGCGTCCCGAATTGGTCGTCCGCATGGAGGCGGTCAATTTCTTCTATGGCGAAGGCGAGTCGCGCAACCAGGTGCTGTTCGACAACCGCCTCGAGATTCCGGCCGGTCAGCTGGTCGTGATGACCGGGCCTTCGGGCTCCGGCAAGACCACCCTTCTGACGCTGATCGGCGCGTTGCGCTCGGTGCAGCAGGGCCGCATCGAGGTGCTCGGCCAGGATATCGCGAAGCTCGGAACGCGCGACCTGGTCCGCACCCGGCGCGATATCGGGTTCATTTTTCAGATGCACAATTTGTTCGATTCGCTGAGCGCCTACGAGAACGTCAAAATGGCGATGCAGCTCGGCAGGATCCCTGCGGCGGAGATGCCGCAGCGCGGCACCGGGATCCTCGAGCGGCTCGGGCTCGGCCAGCGCGTCGATTACAAGCCGCATTCGCTATCGGGCGGCCAGCGCCAGCGGGTCGCGATCGCCCGCGCTCTCGTCAACCGGCCGCGGCTCGTCCTGGCTGACGAGCCGACCGCGGCGCTCGACCGGGAATCGAGCCGCAACGTGGTCGATCTGCTGAAGGAAAGCACGGTCGAGAACGGCGCCGCGACCCTAATGGTCACGCACGACCACCGCGTCATCGAGCGGGCCGACCGCCTGGTCCATATGGTGGACGGACATATCGTCTCCGACGTGCTGCTGAGCGATGCCTTGCGCATCTGCGAGTTCCTGAAAACCGTCGATGTGTTCAAGCCGCTGTCGCTGAACGAACTCACCAATGTCGCGGAGAAGATGACCCGGCGTCACTTCGACCGCGGCGAGGTGGTGATCCGCGAGGGCGAGCCGGGCGAGGAATTCTTCCTGATCTCCGGAGGCGAAGTCGAAGTCGTACGCGAGGAGCACGAGGTGGCCCGCCTCGGCGCCGGCGATTTCTTCGGCGAATTGGCGCTGATCAGCGGCGAGCCGCGCAACGCGACCGTCGTGGCGTCAGGCGGGCTCGACGCCTATGTGCTCGGCAAGGACGCCTTCCGCGCCGCCCTCGAAACGAGCGCCACCTTCAAGGACCAGCTCTTGCGGGTGTACTTCCAGCGACATTGACGAAAAGGAAACTCATCATCTCTTTCGTTTCAGCCCTTCGCCCATGGGTGGCGGATATTGTTGCGCCGCTTCTGCTGGTCGTGGCGGTCGCGGTTCAAGGTTATGTCGCTCACACTACCGATGTGACGCTGGCTGCCGTGAGACAGGCAGCTTACGAAGCTAATAAACTCAGCCAAGCAGGCCTGAGGCCATATATAGGAATTAACGCACTCGTCAACTTTGACGCAGGTCCTAGCAAACCGAGCGACGCGTCAAAACGCTGGCTTTGGGCCACCTGGGTGAATAATGGCAACACTCCTGCATCAGTTAGACTTCGGGGTGGGTGTAGCAACTTCCCGTCGTTCGCGAGCGGAACGGACCTCTCGTTCGATCAGGGATTTCTTGTTATTGGTCCACACTCACACGTGATTTTCCGTACCTGCGAGCTACGGGCTGACAATGTCATGACTGATATCCAGAATCAGAGATCAATCTTCGTGTATGGACAAGCCGATTATCAGGACGGCGCAGATTTAGGCGGAACGCCCCGCGTCACGCGCTATTGCGAATCCATTGGTGCGATTTCTGGACAATTTTCGGGTACGCTTCGCGGATTAATCCAGCCCTGTAACAAGGAAAGTAGTAACTGCGTTGATACGCAGTGCACTGACACCAGTTGGCCAAGCTTCAACTAGGGCCAACCCTCACGAAAGAGTCGTGGTCAGACTGGATACCCGGCCCGTCGCGGCGAGAGGTGGATGCCGCAGCGCGCCGCTTCGAGCAGGTAGTAGCGCGTCATCTGCACGATATCGGTGCGCCAATAAAGCTGCTGCGGCTCGTTTTCGAGGAAATCGGGGGCGGCAAAGGCGTAACAGTAGGTCTCGACATAGCGCCGGCCGGGATCGCCCGCGAGCGGCGCATCGCGCCAGCCGAATTTCCACCCCGCATGTTCGGCGCCGATCCGCCAGCGGTCGAGCCGCACCGCCAGCGTGTTGGCATCGAGCGCATCGACGGCCGGGACCCGGTAGACCACGACGAGCCGATGCACATTCAGCTGCAGCTGCATCAGCAGCTCGTCGCCGAAGGCCTGCACGAGGTAGGTCGCGTCGGGGGCGCCGCGCACGTGCCGAAGCTCGACCCGCGAACGCGCCGCGGTCTCGATGTCGATGTGCCGGGGTTCGGTATCGAAGCTCGGCAATTCGTACTCGACCGTGTGCAGCGCCTCGAGCATCTGCCCGGTCAGAAACTGCTCGGTTCGCCGCAGCGCTTCTTCAATCGACAGCATATGTCGGAAACGGGGCGGCGCCTTTGCCCGTTCCTCTCTCTAGCGGCCGCCCTTCTGGTTGACGGCTTCCCGGATCAAGGAGCGCGACGCCGCGACGGTCTCGTAAAGACTCGCGACCCCGCCATTGCAGATGGCCGGAAAATCCGGTCGGCGCTGGATCGCGATGCCGCTCGCGACGCCGGCATTGAAGGCGTCCGACAGTTCGCGCTGGCGGTCGGGCAAGGCCGGGCGGGCGAGATAGGCGGTCGCCAGCTCGTTGTCGGCGGTCGAATTGATGCGGCAGGCGCTGGCCGCCCCGACCGCCGCGCCCAACTCGCGCATCGCAACCGTTGCGGCTTCCTTCTTCGGCTCGGGGGCAATCCGCACGCGATCGCCGCCGCTGAACATGAAGACCGCCAGCGGGACGCTCAGGATGACCAGAATGACCAGAATGGCCCTTGTCACCGCGCTTCCTCACGCCGAACCGCCCCCGACATTAGAGGCGCCCAAGGTTAAGAAAGCCGAAACCGGAAGTCGTGGTGCGGGTGAAGGGACTTGAACCCCCACTCCCTTACGGGAAGCAGATTTTGAGTCTGCCGCGTCTGCCGTTCCGCCACACCCGCGAACGCCCTGGGAGGATAGCCATGGGTCATGCCGGCCACAAGCCGAACGGCGCCGCGTTCAGCTGGCGAGCGGATGCGGGCGGGGGTTCGAGCCGTCGGTAAAGCGCGACAGGCGGAACGGGGCCGGGTCCACCAGGGTCGGGGCGCCGGTCACCATGTCGGCCACCAGCTTGCCGGCGCCGGGACCGATCCCGAAGCCGTGGCCGGAAAAGCCGGTCGCGATAAAGAAACCGGGCAGCGTATCGACCGCCGAGATCACCGGGATCGCGTCCGGCATGACGTCGATCATGCCGCCCCAGCTTTGCGCGACCGACATGTTGCGGAAAACCGGAAAGGCCTCGGCGACGCTGGCGCGAGCGCGATCCAATACGAACGGGTCGGGTTCCGGATCGAGCACGCGCACCGCCTCGAACGGCGACTGCCGATCGATCGCCCAGCGGCGCGGCATCCGCCATTCCTCGACGAACTTCCGGCCGACCCGGAAGCGCAGTTTCTGCCAATGCAGCCGCGCGCTCGGCAGGTATTCGGGAAACAGGCGGAAGCTGTCGGGCACGATGTCGATCGTGCGCACGCCCAAGGTCGCGACCGTGTAGCCGCCGTCGAGACGCTTGCGAAAACCGAACAGGCCTCCCGAGGCGGAGATCTCCGGCCCGCCCTCGATCGGCGCGGTGCGCATCACCGAGCCCAGCACCTTCAGTTGCGGCAACTCGATCCCGAGATTGCCGCAGAACAGCCGCGACCACGCGCCGCCCGCCAGCACAACCGACCCGCAGGCGATGCGCCCTCTCTCGGTCACCACCCCGGCGACTCGCCCCGCCGCGAGATCGATGCCGCGCACGGCGCAGCCGGTCACCACGGCGGCGCCGAGCCGACGCGCCGCCGCCGCGATCGCGGGCGCCGCCTTCTGCGGCTCGGCCTTCGCGTCGCTCGGCGTGTACAGAGCGCCGGCATAGGTCCGGTTCAAGCCGGGCATCAGCCGCGCCACCTCGGCGGCGCCGATCGCTCGGGTGTCGAGCTGATATTGCCGCGCATGGTCGAGCCAGGCCTCGAGGCGCGCGAGATCCGTTTGCGTCTCGGCGAGATACATGATCCCGCAGGTGCGGAACCCGGTCTCCGCCTCGACGGTGCGATCCAGTCCCTGCCACAGGCGCAGGCTTTCCACGATCAGCGGGATTTCGCGCGGGTCGCGCGCCATCTTGCGCACCCAGCCCCAATTGCGGCTCGATTGCTCGCCGGCGATATGACCCTTCTCGCACAGCGCGACCGACACCCCCTTCTCGGCCAGGAACAGCGCCGCGCTGGTACCGATGATCCCGCCGCCGATGATGACGACATCGGCCCGCGCCGGCGGGACCTCGTCGATGCGTATCGGATCGACCGTCGGACCCATTTCTCGATCCTCTATCTCAATGTTCCGATAGTCTGACCGGCGCGGCCCATCTTGCAAGATCCCGCGCCGCTCCGATTTTCGTGTGGGCAAGCGGCCGATCGGGTTTTGCCCAAGGATGATCCCAGAGATTCCGCAAACGGGGCGGCGCGATGGCTGAACCGGCCTTCCAACGAATGGACCTGGCAGCGTTTCTTCGCTGGGACGGCGACGGCGATACCCGCCACGAGCTGATTGCCGGCGAGCCCGTTGCGATGGCGCCGCCGTCGCGCGCGCATGGCATCGTGACGGCGCGGCTGTGTGTCGTGATCGGAACGGCGCTGCGAGCCCGTCCGCAATGCACGATCCAGGTGGAAGCCGGCATCGCGCCGCCGGACCGCAATGACACCTGCTACATCGCCGACCTCGCCGTGAGCTGCAGCCCGCCGGGACCGCAGGAGCAGCTCATCAGGGACCCTGAACTGATCGTCGAGATCCTGTCCCCGTCGACCGTGTCCTGGGACCGTCAGCACAAGGTCGCCGATTACCGTCACATCCCCTCCGTCCGGGAGATCCTGTTGATCGACTCGCAATCGATTTTCGCCGAAGTGCTTCGGCGCGACGGCGAGCGGTGGATCACGGAATTGGTCCGCGGCCCTGGCGCGGTGTTGTCGCTCGCCTCGGTACCGCTCGCCGTTGCGCTCGCCGAACTCTACGAAGGCCTCCCGATCGCCGCCGAGGCGTCCTGAGCAGCTGGCCGCATGCTGGATCGCCTCTATGCCCGCGCCCTCGACATCGCGGCCGGACCGCGCGCGGTGTGGGCGCTGGTCCTGGTCGCCTTCGCCGAAAGCTCGTTCTTTCCGCTGCCCCCCGATGTGCTGCTGATCCCGATGATTCTGGCGCGGCCAGGCCGGGCTTGGCGGCTTGCGGCGATCTGCACCGTCGCTTCGGTCGCCGGCGGGGCTGTCGGTTACGCGATCGGCTATCTCCTGTTCGATGCGATAGGCCGGCCGGTGCTCGAATTTTACGGTGCGATGGACCGCTACGCGGCATTGCAGGCCGGCTTCCGCGAATGGGGCGTGTGGATCATCATCATCAAGGGGCTGACGCCGATACCCTACAAGCTGGTCACGATCGCCAGCGGCGTCGTGCATTTCGATCTGGTCGCCTTTATCGCCGCCTCGATCGTCTCGCGCAGTCTGCGCTTCTTCCTCGTGGCCGCCGTCTTGTGGCAATTCGGCGCGGTCGCGCGCGATTTCATCGAGCGGCGCCTCGCGCTGATGACGACCTTGTTCGCGGCAGCGCTCGTTGGCGGCTTCGTGGCGCTGCGTTATCTATGAGCGCATGATCGTCACGACCCGGATGTTTGCGGGTTTCGTTCTGGCAGCGAGCGTCATCGTGCTCGGCGGGGCGTTCCTGTCGGAGTATTGGGGCGGGCTCGCGCCGTGCGAGCTGTGTCTGCTGCAGCGCTGGCCGTGGGCCGCCGCGATCACGATCGCGATCGTCGTGCTGTTCGTCGGCAATCGGCCCGCCCTCCCCTGGGTCGCGCTGCTGCTCGGGCTTGTGTTCCTGGCCGGGGCCGGGCTCGCCTTTTATCATCTCGGGGTCGAGCAGCATTGGTTCCCCGGTCCGAGCGCCTGCACAGGGGGCAGCGTGCATCCGAAGACCGTCGAGGAGATGCGGGCCCTGATCCTGAAAGCCGCGCCGGTGCAGTGCGACCAGGTCGCCTGGTCGCTGTTCGGGGTGTCGCTGGCCGGCTGGAACCTGCTGGCGTCGCTCGTCATGGCCGCGGGTTGCGCGGCAATGCTGAGCCGCCGCACGCGGGCCGCCAGGCGCCGACCGAGCTTGCGGCAGGGAACGGCGTGAGCGCGCCCGAAAGCGCCGCGGCGCGCCCGCCGAGCCTGCCGGGCGACCCGCCCCTCGCGGCCGAGACGGCGCGCATGATCCGCGTCGATCATGCCGGCGAATATGGCGCGGTGCGGATCTATGACGGCCAGCTCGCGGTGCTCGGCCGCGGGCGTGGGCACACCGCGATCCGCGAGATGGGCGAGCAGGAGAAGCGCCACCTCGCCGTCTTCGAGGCGCTGGTGACCGCCCGCCGGGTGCGGCCGACCGTGCTGCAGCCGCTGTGGCATGTCGCCGGCTTCGCGCTCGGCGCCGCGACGGCACTGCTCGGCGAGCGCGCGGCGATGGCCTGCACCGTCGCCGTCGAGGAGGTCATCGACGAGCATTACCGCGAGCAGGCGGAGCGGGTCGGCGGCTCGGACCCCGAACTCGCCCGGACGATCCTCAGCTTTCGCGACGACGAGCTTGCGCACCGGCGCACCGCGCTCGGGCACGGCGCCGAGGACACCCCCGGCTACGGCCTGATCAGCGCTGTCGTCAAGACCGGCTCGCGCCTCGCGATCTGGCTCTCGACGCGGATATAGGGCTCAGCTCAGCGCAGCGGCACCTTCTTGAAGTGCTTGCTGAGCGCCAGGCCTTGGCGCTGGTAGGACGACCCGATCCCGCTGCCATAGAGCTTGTCGGGGCGCGCGATCAGCCGCTCGTAGACGAGGCGGCCGACGATCTGGCCATGCTCGATCAGGAACGGCACCTCGTGCGAACGGACCTCCAGCACGGCGCGGCTGCCGCTGCCGCCGGTCTCGACGGCCCCGAAACCGGGGTCGAAGAAGCCGGCGTAATGCACCCGGAACTCGCCGACAAAGGTATCGTAGGGCAGCATTTCGGCGGCGTGATCGGGCGGCACGACGACCGATTCGCGCGACGCCAGGATATAGAAATCGTTGGGGTCGAGCACGATGCCCTCGCCGCGATGCGAATAGACCGCCTCCCAGAAATCGCGCGGGTCGTAATGCTCGATGCGGTCGACATCGACGACATCGGTGTGCCGCCGCGCCTTGTAGCCGACAATGCCGGTGGCGAGGTCGCCCGATACGTCGACCGTAAAGGCGAGGCCGTTGCGGATCGCGTCGCGGCCCGGCCTGTCCCCCGGCGGCAATTCCACCAGCGGGACCTGTTCGTGCAGGCGCCGCAACGCGGTGTCGCTGAAGGGCGGCGACCCCCGCCGGATGCGCAACTGCAGCAGCCGCGACCCGGTGCGCACCAGGATGCTGAAGGCGCGCGGCGAGATTTCGGCGTAGAGCGGCCCCTTGTACCCCTCGCGGACCCGGTCGAATTCGGTCCCCTGATCGGTGATCAGCCGCGCGAACACGTCGAGCCGCCCGGTCGAGCTTTTCGGGTTGGCAAAGGCCGAGCTGCGCTTCCTCAACGCAACCATCTCGAGCAACGGCACGATGTAGACGCAGTCGCGTTCGAGCACCGCGCCCTGCGTCAGGTCGATCCGGTGCATCGACAGATCGTCGAGCTTGTCGCGCACGGTCATGCGCGCGCCGGGCAAAAAGCTCGCCCGCACGCGATACGCGACATCGCCGAGCCGCAGATCGAGGCTCGCCGGCTGGATCTGGTCGTCGCCGATCGGCTCGCGCGCCTGCACCTCGTGCCCGAGCGCCACCGCCGCGCGCAATAATTGCGACGGCATCAGCCCCGTCGAGCGATCGCTCTCGGGCGCCGGAAACAGCTCGCCGGGGCTGGGCTCGGTCATAAAGCCCGTTCTAGGGCAATCCCCACCGCCCGCAAAGCGCCCCCGCCTCTCATCGCGGCGATGCTCCGCGCGCAATGGGTCGGCCCCGCTCCCGAAATCCGGAACGCGCTCCCCTCCCCCGCCCCAGCTGTCTGTTTTGCTGTGCTCCGCCCCATCGGGAGCGCTTCACGCCGATCAAAGCTTTTCGGTCAAACGTAGTATTTAAACGGTTGCCGATCCGCGTCCCTGGCAGATCCCAGGGTAAGCACGTCGCCAACCATATTGGCGAAGCGCACAGTCACGGGTAGGCCGTCATTGAAGTTACAGCTATTATAATTAATCTTCGTCAGCATCATGATGTCGGTTAAAACCTGCTCGATATTGGGCATTTTGTATTTGCTGCGCAGGATCGTGATGAACAAAGGGTTCGGCGTTTCCGGCCCGATATAGGTATCGAGCTGCGGCACATACCCCGTCGTCCAGAGGTTGGCGTTGCGGTCGTCGAGTATGAGCGCCGTCCCGCGCAGGACCGGATAATCGCCGTCTCGAAACAGTTTTGTCTCGCCGCCGGTCGTCTTGATCCGCACGCCGACCACGTTCGTTCCGCAGGGCGCCGCCCCCTCGAACGCCTGCCATTCCGCATCATCGAACGCGGCCTGGCCATGGATGAACAATTCCTTCGGGGGGCCGCCATGCGGTTCGGCGTAGGTAGCGAGAACCTTCTCGATCAGGGCTTTCGCGGCGTACGGCTTGAGGTGATATTCATAGTCGCCTGTCTTCCAGGGGCCGTTCGCGCCTCGAAAGACGACGCCATCGCCTTCGCTCAAAAACATCTGCGCGGCGCAACAGGCATGATCGGGCGCGCCGCCCGGCAGGTTTTTGAAAACCAGGCCCACATAGCAGACACCGGGCCGGACGCCGGACAACCGCCACGGCGGCATCGGCTGAGTTTTGTAGTACAACCCCGTTGCTATATTCCAAGCGACGGTAGCGCGATCCTGCAACTTCCGGATTGGATAGCCGGCTCTGTTGAGGAATGCGGCCGGCGCGAGCGTTGTTTCGCGCAGGATCTGGGTTGGCGAAATCGTCAGGAAGGCAGCTTTCACTTGGCGATGGAAATCGGGGACGTCGTCGAAGATCTCCTCCAAGGCGTGGTCCACGAGCTCATGGAGAAGGGGCAGGTCGGAGCGTTTCCGCTGCTTCTTCCCGAAATCGCCTTTCTCCATAGGCAGTCCGGCGCGCTTTGCCTCGGGCCGGCAGCGTTCGTAAATCAGCTCAGGCACGATAAGAACCCAGAGGTCGACCGCCCGTTCGTCGTTCGCGAGATGCCGCCGCACGCGGGCTGCATAAAGGTCGACGACTTTGCTGACCGCTTCATGGTGGTTGAGGATGCGCGACGTTCTGTCGATGAGCGCCGGGTCGAGAGTCAACGGGACAAGGCACCGCTCGTCGATGGCAATCTGGAAGGCTTCCTCCAGACCGGGGAAATTGGCGAGGTGAAGGCGATCCTGCTTTTCACCCTTGGCGGGCGGCGGCACCGCGATGCCTTTCCTGATCTCGGCCATCCAGCTGCGGAAGTGGGTAATTCCCGTCGCCGTACCGACCATGCCGACGCGCACGACCTGGGTTTTCTTCGGTTTGAGATGCGGCCCGTAAAGAAACAGGCCATCCTTGGGATGTGCCGTTCTTTGCGCCATTCCGAATTCGAGAAGGGGCTCCGGCAGGTGAAGCACCTTCAGCGAGCGTTCCGGAAAATCCATTTACGGCTCTTCCTCGGGCTCCGGACGGCCGAGCGTGGAGCTGTCTTCCTCCTCATCCTCGTACCCCATGCGGTTCGGGAGATCCGTGCTGACCGGTGAGGAAAAAAGGATCGGGACTGCATCCAGCCGCACGAAAGCGCTTTCGCCGAGCGGCAGGGCGATCGTGGACATGTCGCCGGACAGCAGCTCGATGAAGGCCATCAGCCGGCCATGCCACTGCTTGTTCCGCCAGCCTTTGCAAACGGTTCTCCGCAACCGGTGCTGTTTCCTGTGGTCGTCAAAGGGCTCGCCCGCCTCGTCGGCGACCGGCGGGCTGAACAGGACGCGGGATTTCAGCTTAAAGTGGGGAAACGGCCAGAAGGCAGGCGAGCAACTGACGCCGAATTGCCAGACCTGGCCTTTTGCCAGATTCCGGAGCATCGATGAACGGCGGTCGCCCTGCCGGCCCCACGGAATGCGTTCTCCGATGCGCGCCTGGACGGAGGATGCGTGAAAAGCCGTCGCTTTCGAGTAGGTGTACTCGTTAAATCCCCGCTCGCGGCAGTATCCGTTCCATGCTTGGCGGAACATCGACACGACGGCGTTAGAGGCATCCTGGCTGCGCAACCTGCATGCCGGCAGCCCGTCCGCGATGAAGGTCATCAGGTCCACCTCCTGCCTGGCCTCGAAGCGTCCGATCGATGCGAAGGCCGCGTTTACTTCGTCTGCCGTGCGAAACGAGAGGAAGCCGAGATGGGCGAGGCCGGCCGGATAGCGGGCGTCCTGGCAGGCGTCCGCGAGCGCGATCCGGTTTATGGGCCCGGTTGGCTCAAAATACCGGATGACATCCGGGGCACTGGCGACCCGCAGCCAGTTCGATGTGAGGCGCTCGGGCTCGTTCCGAAGCGTTTTGGCGCCCCGCAGGCGGTAGTTTTCCCAGTTCGGGTTGATCCTGACCGCCGTCTCGTTCCGAGCGACCCTCTGTCGCTTGAGCGTAGTCAAAAGTTTAACGAGCCCTTCCGCCCAACCCCGCACAAAGTCGATATATTGAAGTTCGCCGATGCCGAAGAGCTTCCTATAAGGCTCAAGCCGCAGCGGGATGAGAAACTTTGGATCTTGCAGAGTTTTAACGAGATCCAATGCGATCCCGATCTCCTCCTGGACCCCTTCTTTGGCAAGCGTGCTGTCGCGACAGCACAACAGCATCTTGACGGCCCGATCCTGCAAGGTTTCGGTAATAACGCGGCGCCACCGCTCGCCCGCCTCAAGGGTCAGCAGATCGGCAAAAACGGTGTACCCCACCTCTTCGAGCCGCGGGCCGAGCCACACAGCAAACTCGTCGTCGCCAGGTGTAGCCTTGCTGATGAAGATGACATCCCGCGCGCCGCCCGGGGACGTGGAGGGGCGAAGCGGCACAACCGCTTTTACGAGCATACCCGAAACTCCGGGATCGGATTGCGATCCTACACGGCTCAGTTTGGGCCTTCTAATCGATGCCGGGTGACCACCGAATCGGTAGCTTTCAGGGCCAATTCCCGTTGGTGATCTGCGTGAAGCAACCGAATCGCTTCTGTTCGCAGCCCTTCAGGGCAAACGGGCAGAATGATCTGGGCACCCGCCAAAAAAGTTGCTTCTGCTGAAAATTGTCAACCGTGTGTATACGTTGTCGTAGGGCCGCTCACAGCGCGCAAGGGGCCGTTGCGGCGCCGAAAATCGCGGGACCACCCAGCCGGCCCACAACTCAAGCAGGCCCGCTCGGCGACGCATCGCAGCGGCGCCGGCCGTCTTGCCCTTGTTCCGCGCTCGCCGATAGAGTCTGTTGCGGGGCGGACGGAGAGGGGCATGCAGATACGGGACGGGTTTATCGGCTCGATCGGCAAGACGCCGCTGATCAAGTTGCGCCGCGCCTCCGAGACGACGGGGTGCACGATCCTCGGCAAGGCCGAGTTCCTGAACCCCGGCGGCTCGGTCAAGGACCGCGCCGCCTTGTTCATCGTCAAGGACGCCGAGGAGCGCGGCTTGTTGCGGCCGGGCGGGGTCATCGTCGAGGGCACCGCCGGGAATACCGGGATCGGCCTCGCGCTGGTCGGCAATGCCTCGGGGTACCGCACCGTCATCGTCATGCCGGAGACGCAGAGCCAGGAAAAGAAGGACATGCTGCAGCTGTGCGGCGCCGATCTGCGGCTCGTCGCGGCGGCGCCATACAGCAACCCGATGAACTACGTCCGCTATTCGGAACGCCTCGCCGAGGAGATCGCGGCCGCCGAGCCGAATGGCGCGATCTGGGCCAACCAATTCGACAATACCGCCAACCGCCGCGCCCATATCGAGACGACCGGCCCCGAGATCTGGGAGGAGACCGAGGGCCGGATCGACGGGTTCACCTGCTCGGTCGGCACCGGGGGCACGCTGACCGGGGTCGGCATGGCGCTCAAGGAGCGCAACCCGGCGGTCAAGGTGTGCCTCTCCGACCCGATGGGCTCGGCGCTCTACGGCTGGTACGAGAATGGCGAGCTGAAGGCCGAGGGCAACTCGATCACCGAAGGGATCGGCCAGGGCCGCGTCACCAAGAACCTCGAAGGGTTCGCGTTCGACGGGCAGTACCAGATCACCGATACCGAGATGCTGCCCGTGCTGTTCAACCTGGTGCAGGAGGAGGGCTTGGTGCTCGGGGGCTCGACCGGGATCAATGTGTGCGGCGCGATCCGCCTCGCGCGCGAACTCGGCCCCGGCCACACGATCGTCACGATCCTCGCCGATTCCGGCACGCGCTATCAATCGAAGCTGTTCAACCCCGCCTTCCTGCGCGAGCGTTCCCTGCCGATCCCGCCCTGGCTCGAGCCGGCCTCGCACGGAGCCACGGCATGACCGAGCTGTTGTTTCGCGAGGACGGGTATGCGCGGTGTTGCGCGGCTCGCGTCGTGGCGGCGGATCAGCGCGGTATCCGGCTCGACCGGACGGTGTTCTATCCGACCGGCGGCGGGCAGCCGGGCGACACCGGGGTGTTGCGGCCGGTGGGCGGCGAACCCGTCGCGATCGTCGACACGGTAAAGGGCGAGGCGCCGGACGAGGTCATCCATGTGCCCGCCCCCGGCGCGGCGCTTCCCGCCGAGGGCACGGAGGTCAGCGCCGAGATCGACTGGGAGCGGCGGCACCGGCTGATGCGCATGCACACCTGCCTGCACCTGCTGTGCAGCATCGTGCCCGGCGCCGTGACCGGGGGACAGGTATCGGACGGGCGCGGCCGGCTCGATTTCGATGTGCCCGGATCGAGCCTCGACAAGGAGGCGCTGACCGCGCGGCTCAATGCGCTGATCGCCGAAGGGCGCGCCGTCGAGCCGCGCTGGATCACCGACGACGAACTCGCCGCGCGCCCCGAGCTGGTGCGCACGATGTCGGTCAAGCCGCCGACCGGGATGGGCCGGGTCCGCCTGATGGAGGTGGCCGGCATCGACCTGCAGCCCTGCGGCGGGACCCACATCCGCAACACCGCCGAGATCGGCCGCGTCGCGATCACCAAGATCGAGAATAAAGGCAAGCAGAACCGCCGGGTCATCGTCGCCTTTGCCAAGTGACGCCGAAGGAGTGCGGATTTATGTCCTATGCCCGCCCCGACGCGCTGGTCAGCACGGAGTGGCTCGCCGCGCATCTCGACGACCCGAGTCTGCGCATCCTCGACGGCTCCTACAAGCAGCCCGGCATCGCTCCAACGGCGCGCGAGGATTACGAGCGCGGCCACATTCCAGGCGCGGTGTTTTTCGACATCGACGATGTCGCGACGCCGGGAACCAGCCTGCCGCATATGGTCCCGTCGCCCGAACTGTTCGCCCGCAAGATGGCGGAGCGTGGCATCGGCGATGGCGACCGGGTCGTTGTTTACGACAGCGTCGGCCTGTCCTCGGCCGGGCGGGCCTGGTGGATGCTGCGGCTGTTCGGCCATCTTAATGTGGCGTTGCTCGATGGCGGGCTGCCGAAGTGGAAGGCCGAAGGAAGGCCGCTCGACACGATGACGCCGCAACCGCCGGCGCGGCGCTTCACGCCCCGCTTCGACCCCTCGCTGCTGCGTGACAAGCAGGCGGTGCGCGACAACATCGCGAGCCGGCGCGAGCAGGTCGTGGATGCGCGCTCGGCCGGCCGCTTCGACGGCTCCGCCGAGGAAACCTGGCCGGGGCGGCGCTGCGGCCACATCCCGGGCAGCCGCAACCTGCCTTTCGACCGGGTCACCGACCCGCAGACGCGGCAGATGCGCAGTGCCGAGGAATTGCGCGCGCTGTTTCGCGAGGCCGGAGTGGCGCTCGACCGACCGGTCGTGGCAAGCTGCGGCTCGGGCGTGACGGCCTGCGCGATAGCCTTTGCACTGCATCTCGTCGGCCACCCGGGCGCGGCCGTGTATGACGGCTCCTGGTCGGAATGGGGCTTGCCCGGCGATACGCCGGTCGAGACCGGCCCCGCACGCAGCGCAGATTAACGCGGCCCGGGCGCACCTCGGCGGCGCATCCGAAACTCTCAGCGGCTCAGAAGGAGCATTCCATGGCGATCAGCATGTATCAGGCCTCTGTCCCGGTCTTCGTACAAATCCTCGGCGGCCTCACGGGCGTGCTCGATAAGGCGGAGACGCAGGCCGGTGCCAAGAAGTTCGACCCGACGGTTGTGCTCAATACGCGGCTCTATCCCGACATGTTCCCCTTCGCCCGCCAGGTCCGGCAGGCGAGCGAGCACGCCCTCGGCGCCGGGCGCGCCGCCGGCATTGAGGTCCCGAAATTGCCCGACATCGACACCAGTTTCGCCGAGATGAAGACGCGCATCGACAACACGATCGACTTTCTGAAAAGCCTCAAAGCCGAGCAATTGGACGGCAAGGAGGAGAGCCAAATCACCGTCACCGTCGGCGGTCAGCCGCGCAATTTCCGGGCGCAAAATTACCTCTTCCACTTTGCGATGCCGAACTTCTATTTCCACACGACGACGGCCTACAACATCCTGCGCCATCTCGGGATCGAGATCGGCAAGCGCGATTTCATGGGCCAGATGCCGTCCTAGGCTCGGGCGACGCTATCGGAACGGCAACGCTGTCGTCCGCTCTTCATAATCTGCCGGCGTGCGGCGATGACGGCGCGGATCGAGGATGTCGTGACCTACCTCGAGATGCTGGAGAAACCGGCGAACCGGCCGGTTCCGGCTCCGCTCGCCAGGCTGGCGCTGCTGCGGGCGGAAGGCTGCACCGTCTCGTTCTACCGATACCTCTACGAGACGGTCGGGACGCCTTGGGTGTGGTTCGAGCGCCGGCTGATGGCCGACGCGGAACTCGCCGCGGAACTCGCCAAGGATACGACCGAGATTTTTGTGCTCTCGGTCGCGGGGGTCCCGGCCGGCTTCTTCGAACTCGACGCGGCGCCACTACGCGAGACGGAGCTGCGCTATTTCGGGCTCGTTCCGGAGTTCATCGGACGCGGGCTCGGCCGCTTTCTGCTGCAAGCGGCGATCGACCGCGCATGGTCGCGCCCGATCGGCCGGTTCTGGGTTCACACCTGCACCTTCGACCATCCGCGCGCGTTGGGGTTGTACCAGCGCGCCGGTTTCGAGGTGTATCAGCGCCGGCCAACCTCCTTCGAAGACCCGCGCCTGCGCGGCATCCTGCCGAGATCGCTCAGCCATCCGTTGCTGCCGCGGCTCGACCCGGCACCCGCTGGAACTGGATGAACGGCTCCATCGTTGACGTTGAGGTTGATGGATCCGGGAGAGCGTGATGAGCATTTTGCATGCGTGGCGGAGAGCCAGCTTCGCCGTGGCCGCTTTGGCCTTGCTGACCGCTGGCGGTGCGTTGTCGGCGTGCAGCGCGGTGCAGGGCGCAGGACAGGATGTGTCCGCGATCGGCAACACGGTGGCGGGCGGCGCCTCGCAGACTCAGCGCGCGACCGGCCTGCCCTAAGCGCTGCACGAGTACCCACCAATAGCGACGCGCGCACCGGCTGGACGAGACGCGCATACGAGAAATGGCGCCCAATGGGCGCCATTTTTATGTCCGGTCGATGGTTAGAGCCAGCTTAGGCGGGCTCGGGTCAATGAGCCAGGATCTGGCTTAGGAACAGCTTGGTGCGCTCGCTGCGCGGGTTGGCGAAAAAATCGGTCGGCGGCGCGCGCTCGACGATCTCGCCGCGGTCCATGAACACCATCGTATCGGCGACCGTGCGCGCAAAGCCCATTTCGTGGGTGACGCACACCATGGTCATCCCTTCCTCGGCGAGCTGGATCATGACGTCCAGCACTTCCTTGATCATTTCCGGGTCGAGCGCCGAGGTCGGCTCGTCGAACAGCATGATCTCCGGCTTCATGCACAGCGAGCGCGCGATCGCGACGCGCTGCTGCTGACCGCCCGAGAGCTGGCCCGGATATTTGTCCGCCTGCTCCGGAATGCGAACCCGCTGCAGGTAATAGCGCGCCGTCTCCTCGGCGTCCTTCTTGGGCAATTTGCGCACCCAGATCGGCGCGAGCGTCAGGTTCTCCAAAACCGTCAGATGCGGGAAAAGGTTGAACTGCTGGAATACCATGCCGACCTCGCGGCGGATCGCTTCGATGTTCTTGAGGTCGGCCGTCAGTTCGATGCCGGCGACGACGATGCGCCCGCGCTGGTGCTCCTCCAGCCGGTTGATGCAGCGGATCATCGTTGATTTGCCCGAACCGGATGGGCCGCAGACGACGATCTTCTCGCCTTTCTGGACGTCGAGATTGATGTCCTTCAAGACGTGGAACTCGCCGTACCATTTGTGCACGCCCTGCAGCGTGATCACCGATTGGCTCGGCGCTGTGGCCGTTCGCTGTTCCGCCGTGTCGGTCATCGCCGTGTCGCCTTCCCGAGCGGGGTCAGCGCCGCCGCCCTTTGTTGAACTCGCGTTCGAGCATCTGGCTGTAGCGCGACATGAAAAAGCAGAAGGTAAAGTAGATCGCGGCCGTGAACAGATAATCCTCGACGAAGAAGCCGCGCCAATTGGCGTCGGTCAGGGCCGCGTTCGCGGTGCCGAGCAGGTCGAACAGGCCGATGATCAAGACCAGCGAGGTGTCCTTGAAAGCGCCGATGAAGGTGTTGACCAGCGGCGGGATCACCAGCGCGAGCGCCTGCGGCAAGACGATCAGCCGGGTACGCTGCCAATAGCTTAGCCCCAGCGTGTCGGCCGCTTCGTACTGGCCGCGCGGGATCGCCTGCAGCCCGCCGCGGACGTTCTCGGCCAGATAGGCGGCAGAGAACAGGATGAAGGCGACCTGCGCGCGCAATAATTTGTCGATTGTGACGCCGGTCGGCAGGAAGAGCGGCAGCATTACGGAGGCCATGAACAGCACCGTGATCAGCGGCACGCCGCGGATGATCTCGATATAAGCGACGCATAGCGCTCGCACCGCGGGCAGCCGCGAGCGGCGGCCGAGCGCCAGCAGGATGGCGAGCGGGAAGGCCACCACCATTCCGACAACCGCCAGGATCAGGGTCAGCGGCAGCCCGTTCCACAAATCGGTCTCGACATAGCTCATGCCGAGAACGCCGCCCCACATCAGCACCCCGACCGCCGCCAATCCGGTCAGCCACATCAGGCCGAGCCGGCGCGCGCTCCACAGCCGCCGGTCGCAGCTGGCAAGGATCATCGCGATGAAGATCATGACGACGACGAGCGGCCGCCAATGCTCGTCGTAAGGAAAGCGGCCGAACAGGATGAAACGCAGCTTCTCGCCGATAAAGGCCCAGCACGCGCCATCCGAGCGGCAGTCCTTGCCGGTCGCCGCGCTCCAGGTCGCATCCAGCACGGCCCAACGGATGACGGGCGGTACCGCCGAGGCGACCAGCCACACCACGACCAGGGTGACGATGGTGTTCGGTACACTGCTGAACAAATTGGCGCGCGCCCAGGCGATCGGGCCAGTCAGCGGGGTACGCGGCCGCTGCTCGGGGACGGGCAGGCGTTCGGTAAGATCGGTCATGCGCACCTAGCGCTCCGGCAGGGCGACGGCGCGGTTGTACAGGTTCATGCCCGCCGAGATCGTCAGGCTGATCGTCAGATAGACCGCCATGATGATCGTGATGCCTTCGATCGCCTGACCGGTCTGGTTCATCGTCGTATCGGCGATCGACACCAGCTCGGGATACCCGATGAACACGCCGAGCGAGCTGTTCTTGGTCAGGTTCAGATATTGGCTCGTCACCGGCGGAACGATGACCCGCAAGGCCTGCGGCAGGATGACGAGGCGCATCGCATGGCCCTGACGCAGCCCCAGCGCCGCGGCGGCTTCGCTCTGGCCCCAATTGACGGCCTGGATGCCGGCCCGGACGATCTCGGCAATGAAGGCTCCGGTGTAGATGACGAGCCCGATCAGGAGCGCGGTGAATTCGGGCGAGATCGCATGCCCGCCGACGAAGTTGAAGCCCTTCAGCTCGGGCCGATCGAGCGCGAACGGCATGCCGGCCGCGACGAACACGGTGAGCGGCAGGCCGAGGATCAGCGCGAGCCCGACCCAGCCGCTCGGGAACTGCTCGCCGGTCAGCGCCTGCCGCCGCTTCGCCCAGCGCCGCACGAGCACGGTGAGCACCGCGCCGATCGCCAATGCGAGCGCCATCCACGGCTGCACCGGATCGTATTCCGGGACGGGGAAGACGACCCCGCGATTGCTGACAAAGATATCCGGCAGCAGGTTCCAGGCCTGCCGCGGTCCCGGCGCGGCCTGTCGCAGCATCGCCCACCAGAAGAACAGCTGCAGCGGCAGGGGGATGTTGCGGAACGTGTCGACATAGGCGAGCGTCAGCTTGCGGATTAGCCAATTCCCGGAGAGGCGCGCAACGCCGATCATCGTACCCAAAATCGTCGCCAGCACGATGCCGAGCGCGGCGACTTCGAGCGTGTTGATCAGCCCGACAAGAAACGCGCGGGCATAGGTGTCCGCCGGCGAATACGCGATCGGGGTCTCGCCGATCGCAAAGGCCGCCTCGCGCTCAAGAAAGCCGAAGCCGGTTGCGATGTTCTGGCGATGCAGATTGGCAAGGGTGTTGCTGACGAGATACCAGCCGACCAGCACCACGATCCCGACAAAGACGATTTGGTAGACGATACCGCGCACCCCGGCATCGTTCCAAAACGCGCCGCGGGGCCGCGACACCGGGCTCGATTGGATAGCCATCGCCCGGCCGCGTGCAACCGTTGTGCCGTTGCGCCGCTATTTAGCGGACCGGCATGGCGTACATCAGCCCGCCGCGCGTCCACAGGTCGTTAAGGCCGCGGGCCAATTTGAGCGGCGAATCCTTGCCGACGTTGCGCTCGAAGATCTCGCCGTAATTGCCGACCGCCTTGATCTCGTTATAGGCCCATTTCTCGTCGACCCCGAGCGCCTTCCCCATGCCGGGCGTGACCCCGAGCAGCCGCTTGACGTTGGGGTCGTCGCTCTTCGTCATCTCGTCGAGGTTCTTGGAGTTGATCCCGCGCTCCTCGGCCTCGAGCAGCGCGTAGACGACCCAGCGCACGATGTCGTTCCACTCGTCGTCGCCCTGGCGCACCGCCGGCGCCAGCGGCTCCTTCGAGATGATTTCGGGCAAAATGACGTAATCGTCAGGGTTGGGCGCCTTGGTGGCGCGCGTGCCGGCGAGCCCGGACGCATCCGTCGTGTAGGCGTCGCAGCGGCCGGAGAAGAAGGCGCTCTCGACCTCGTCGAGCTTCTCGATCACGACCGGCTTGAAGTTGATCTTGTTGGCCCGGAAGAAGTCGGCGAGGTTCAGTTCGGTGGTCGTGCCGGGCTGCACGCATACGGTCGCGCCGTCGAGTTCCTTGGCGCTTTTGACGCCGAGCTTCTTAGCCACGAGGAAACCCTGGCCGTCGTAATAGACGACCGGTGCGAAATTGAGCCCGAGCTGCGTGTCGCGCTGCAAGGTCCAGGTCGTGTTGCGCGACAGGATGTCGACCTCGCCCGATTGCAGCGCGGTGAAGCGCTGCTGCGCCGAGAGCGGCACGTATTTGACCTTGCCGGCATCGCCGAACAAGGCCGCCGCGAGCGCCTTGCAGACATCGACATCGAGGCCGGTGTAGCGGCCCTGGTTGTCGGGGCTGGAGAAGCCTGCGACGCCGGTGCTGACCCCGCAGGTGACGATCCCGTTCTGCTTGACCTTGTCGAGCGTCGGGCCGGCCTGCGCCGCAACAGCGAAAAGCGCCGTCGCGGCCAGAGCAAATACGGCCGCAAACGGCACCCGCAGCGATGCTGATATCATCGGAAGAGCCCCCTGAGCCGCAGCCGTTGCCGGGCGGCGTTGCGCGTCGTTGGCCGACGCTAACACAGGCCCGGCGGGGCCAGCAACGCAGCGTTCTAAGCAGGGCGCCGGGGCTCGGCGCGCCTCTCCGGACCGCGCCGAATGCTTCCCGCAACGTGCTTGCCGGTGTAGGACTCGGCGAGGCGGCCGGCCGGAAAGGCTGTGGCGCACACACCGGGAGGGACGCGCAATCATGGATCGCAGGGCTGTGCTGGCCGCCGCGCTCGGGGCCGCGGCAGGAGTGGCGTTTGTCGGCTGCGGCCTGACCCCGGCCGGGGCTCAGGGCCAGGCGCAAGCGCAGCCGCGGCGGCGCGAGGTGTCGCTCAACGGGCGGCGGATCACGACGATCGACGCGCACGCCCACTGCCAGGTGCCGGAGGCGATGGCGCTGATGGGCATGAAGGTGGCGACCCCGAAGCTGGTCGTCGCCGAAGACCGCATCCGGGTCATGGATGAGCAGGGGATCGACATGGAGGCGCTGAGCCTCAACCCGATCTTCTGGTACAAGGCCGATCCCGACCAGGCGCGCCAGGTCGTCACGCTGCAAAACGAGAAGCTGGCCGAGATCTGCGCCGCCCACCCCGACCGCTTTGTCGGCATGGCGTCGGTCGCGTTGCAGCATCCGCAACTCGCCGCCGAACAGCTCGAAGACGGGGTGAAGCGCCTCGGCCTGCGCGGCGTGCTGATCGGCGGCAGCGTCAATGGCGAGGATCTGTCGGACGCGAAATTCCACCCCTTCTGGGCCAAGGCCGAGGAGCTCGGGACCTTGGTGTTCATCCACCCGCAGGGCACCG
>Ga0213875_10000931_pt1 | contig 21099 bp, 18 predicted proteins | sample BarmaccomBMRX_R8_FD_160105 | JGI IMG/M metagenome (GOLD analysis project Ga0213875, IMG submission 160105) | Root-associated microbial communities from Barbacenia macrantha in rupestrian grasslands, the National Park of Serra do Cipo, Brazil - RX_R8 | ecosystem: Host-associated > Plants > Roots... | reverse complement strand
GACGCACCCTTCAACATCATCTACTCCTCGGGCACGACAGGCACGCCGAAAGGGATCGTCCAGCCGCACCAGATGCGCTGGGCGCAGGTGCAGCGGGCGAAGACCTTTCTCTATGGCCGCGACGCCGTCACCCTCGTCTCGACACCGCTCTACTCGAACACCACGCTTGTCGCGTTCTTTCCGACGATCGTGCATGGCGGCACGCTGGTGTTCATGGAGAAGTTCGACGCCGGCTCCTTCCTTGCGCTCGCCGAGAAGCAGCGCGCCACACACGCCATGCTGGTGCCGGTGCAATATCGGCGCCTCATGGAGCATCCCGATTTCGATCGCTCCGACCTTTCGAGCTTCCGGATGAAGTCCTGCACCAGCGCGCCCTTCCCGGCCGCCCTCAAGGCTGAGGTGCTCGAGCGCTGGCCCGGTGGGCTTGCCGAAGTGTGGGGCATGACGGAAGGAGGGGGCTCGACGCTCCTCTTCGCGCATGAATGGCCACAGAAGCTCCATACGGTCGGACGCCCTTCGCCGGGCAACGACATTCGCCTCATCGACGATGAAGGACGCGAGGTGGCGCGAGGCGAGCTCGGCGAGATCGTGGGGCGTTCGCCCGCGATGATGACCGGCTACCACAACCAGCCGGAGAAGACCGCCGAGGTGCAATGGCATGACGCGCAAGGCAAGCGCTTCATCCGCACCGGTGATATCGCGCGCTTCGACGAGGACGGTTTTCTCATCCTGGTCGACCGCAAGAAGGACATGATCATCTCGGGCGGCTTCAACATCTACCCGGGAGATCTCGAGGCGGCGCTCGCCGCGCATGCAGCTGTCGCGGAAGCCGCGGTGATCGGCGCCGCCTCGGAGCGCTGGGGCGAGACGCCGGTCGGTTTCGTGGTGCTCAAGCCCGGCATCCACGTCGCCTCCGCGGAACTTTGCGAGTTTGCCAATGCGCGCCTCGGCAAGACGCAGCGGCTCGCCGCAGTCGAGATCCTCGATCAGCTTCCGCGAAGCTCGATCGGCAAGGTGCTCAAGCGGGAGCTGCGCCAGCAATATTCCATGAGGTTGCCGGCCACAGATCAGCCGAAAAAGAATCCATGTGAATAGGAGTCACGTGCCGCGACGCGGTTCATGTTTGAACCAACGAGCGCCGCGGGTTCATGGATCAGGGAGCCTCTTCGATCGGCTGAGAGCGCCCAAAGTCTTCCCGGCACGCTTCGATCGTGGAAAAAGGGAGATGCCGGCGCTTTTACCGCCCTGTTGCACACCGGGTTTCGACAACCGCTGTCGATGCGGTCCGACGGTTTTGCGGCTTCACTCACGCGAAGGCAAAACGCCGTCAGCGATGAGGATTTTTCGCTGAGCGAGGTCGATAATCGGCACGAATGCCTCCGCAAAAGGAAGGAATTCAGTGCGGGAGTGGCCCGTAAGCGCGACTTCAAGGAGATCGCCGGCACCGAAATTCTGCACCGCGACGACTTTGCCGATCCTTTCCCCGCCGCGCTCGACATCGCAGCCGATGAGGTCGGCGTGCAGGAACTCCGTCTCCTCGAGCCGGGCCGCGACGCGTTCGCGCGGGACGTGAAGCCGCGTGCCGGCGAGCGCCTCGGCGGCGTTCCGGCTTGCGATCCCCACGAGGCGCGCGACGAAAATCTCCGGCGACCCGCCTGGGCGAAGCGAGGCAATGGCGAACGAGCGCTCACCCTTTTCCGTAACGAGGGGGCAGTATTCGGCGATTTTCGCGGGCATCTCGGCAAAGGACCGCAAACGCACCGCGCCCCCGACGCCATGCGCGCCAAGTATTTCGCCGATCGCCAGCAGAGCGCCGTCTTCCGGAGAGCCGGAAGGCGCGGCCACCGAGGCTGAGCTCAGGCGCGGGCCGGTTGCTTGACCGAAATGCCCTTGCCGGAAAGGTGCGATTGCAACTCGCCCGACTGGAACATCTCGCGAACGATGTCGCAGCCACCCACGAACTCGCCCTTGACGTAGAGCTGCGGGATGGTTGGCCAGTTCGAGTAGGTCTTGATCCCTTGGCGCAGATTGTCGTCCTCGAGCACGTTGACGCCCTTGAAGGGCACGCCGACATAGTCGAGGATCTGCACCACCTGCCCGGAAAAACCGCACATCGGGAATTGCGGCGTGCCTTTCATGAAGAGCACGACGTCGTTCGACTTTACTTCCTTGTCGATCAGAGCATGGGCGTCGGTCATTTCGTCTACCTTCGCGTCGGGACGAAGCCCGATTGGGTTTAAGGAACCGCAGAAGCGCCCCTAAATATCGTGCGGCACGGTCGTTAGCGCAAGCGCATGCAAGGCACCCCCCATGCGGCCTTGCAGCGCGCCATAGACGAGCTGATGCTGCTGCACGCGGGTCTTGCCTTTGAAGGCGGCCGATTTCACGGTCGCGGCGTAATGGTCACCGTCGCCGGCGAGATCCTTGATCTCGACTTCGGCATCGGGAAGCGCCTCTTTGATCAGCGCCTCGATCTCGGTTTTTTGCATCGGCATCGCAGCTGCGTCTCCATACTGCCGCTCGGAAAAAACCGTTAAGGTCTCGACGAGCAAACCGGAAAGCCTCGCTTCCCTCGAAAAGTTCGACACCACGCTACGGTTTCATTTTCATCCACGCCCAATCTCGGCGTCCGTCAAGAGAGAGCATCTTTCGGCCGCGCCGATCAATGGGAAACCACGCCCGAACCCATGAAGCTCGGCAGCCAGCTCTCATGGGCTTCGCGCAACGAGGCGACCGATATCGGCGCCTCGCCCGGAATCGCGATTTCGCTTCCGGAGACCTCGCCCAGAATGGTGAGCACGACGCCGTCGGCGAGCGCGAGATTCAAGACATGCTCGAGCTTTTCCGGATCGACCGTCACGAGGTATCTTGCCTGATCCTCACCGAAGAGCGCCGCATGCGCATCGGATTCGCCGGGAAGGCGCGTAATTTTCGCGCCGAGATCGCCTGCCATCGCCATTTCGGCGAGCCCCACCAGGAAGCCGCCATCCGAAAGGTCGTGCACGGCGGTCACATCGCCCGCCGCGATCAGCGTGCGGACGAAATCGCCGTTGCGCCGCTCGACCGCGAGCTCGACGGGCGGCGGGGCGCCATCCGTTCGGCCGCAAATTTCGCGCAGATACACGGATTGACCGATAAAACCCAAGGTCTCGCCGATCAGAAGGATCCGGTCGCCTTCTTGCCTGAAGGCAGGCGTCGCATGGCGCGCCACATCGCCGAGAAGCCCGACGCCCCCGATCGTCGGCGTCGGCATGATCGAGCGCCCATGCGTCTCGTTGTAGAGCGAGACGTTGCCTGAGACGACGGGGAAATCGAGCGCACGACACGCATCCGCGATGCCGCGCAGCGCCTCGACGAGCTGCCCCATCACCTCGGGCCGCTCCGGATTGCCGAAATTGAGGTTGTCCGTAAGCGCGAGCGGCATCGCGCCGACGGCGGTGAGATTGCGCCAGGCTTCGGCAACCGCCTGCTTGCCACCTTCGAAGGGATCTGCCGCCACATAGCGCGGCGTCACGTCACAAGTGAGCGCGAGAGCCTTCGGGCCGTCCCCGACGCGCACGATCGCGGCATCCCCGCCAGGCGGCAGCACCGTATTGCCGAGGATGAGGTGATCATATTGCTCCCAGACCCAACGCTTGGAGCAAAGATCGGGTGAGGCGAGGAGGCGGCGCAGCGCCTCCATATGGGAGCAGGGCGGCTCGATCTGCGAGCTTTCGACCGCGTCAGGCACCGTGGGCTTGATGAAAGGCCGGTTATAGACCGGCGCCTCGTCGCCGAGCTCCTTGATCGGCATGTCGGCCATCACCTCGCCCCGGTGCTTCACGACGAAACGGCGCGAATCCGTGGTGCGTCCGATCACCGCGAAATCGAGTCCCCATTTGCGGAAGATCGATTTGGCCTCCTCTTCCTTTCCGGGCCGGAGCACCATCAGCATGCGCTCCTGACTTTCGGAAAGCATCATTTCGTAAGCTGTCATGCCGATTTCGCGGCAAGGTACATGATCGAGGTCGAGCTCGACGCCGAGATCGCCCTTCGCCCCCATCTCGACCGCCGAGCAGGTGAGACCCGCCGCCCCCATGTCCTGGATGGCGATGACGCAGCCCTTCGCCATGATCTCGAGACAGGCCTCGAGGAGAAGCTTTTCCGCAAAAGGATCGCCGACCTGGACGGTGGGGCGCTTTTCATGGGCATCGGCGCCGAACACGTTGGACGCCATGGTCGCGCCGTGGATGCCGTCTCGACCCGTCTTCGAGCCGAGATAGACGATCGGATTCCCCACGCCCGAAGCGGCGGCGTAAAAAATCTCGTTCTTGCGCGCGAGACCGACCGCCATGGCATTGACCAGGATGTTGCCGTCGTAAGAAGGATCGAAGCCCATTTGGCCGCCGACGGTCGGCACACCGAAGGAATTGCCGTAGCCCCCGATTCCCGCGACGACGCCCGCGACGAGATGGCGGGTGCGCGCATGTTCCGGCGCGCCGAAGCGAAGCGCATTCAAAGCAGCGACCGGACGCGCCCCCATGGTGAACACGTCCCGCAAGATGCCTCCCACTCCCGTGGCAGCTCCCTGATATGGTTCGATGAAGGAGGGGTGGTTGTGGCTCTCCATCTTGAAGACCACGGCGTCACCATCCCCGATATCGATCACGCCGGCGTTCTCGCCCGGTCCTTGGATCACACAAGCGCCGGTGGTCGGCAATTTGCGCAAGTGAATGCGCGAGGATTTGTAAGAGCAGTGCTCGTTCCACATCGCCGAGACGATGCCGAGCTCGGTCAGGCTCGGCTCCCGCCCGAGAAGCGCGAGGAGGCGCTGATATTCGTCGGGCCTCAACCCGTGCTCGGCGACGAGCTCGGGCGTTATGGCGACATCGTTCTTGAGCACTGCCGCTAATCCAAAGGTTCGGGCTGGATGGAGGCTCGGTTAGGATAGAGCCGCGCAGGATGCAAGACTTCGTGCGGGATCCTCTGAAAGGAAGAGCCGCTACGGATCGGCCGGGGCTCGTGCATGGAGGCTGTTGCGCGTGGACAGGAGGCGAGGCAGCCGATAGTTTTTTGTCCATGCTCACCGACCGCATCGAGGCCAAATGGATCGAGAGCTTTGCGGTGGTGTTCCGGCTTTGCGGTCTTGCCTCCGGGGAGCCGGTGCGCATCGTCTCCGAGACGCAGTCGCGCGCCCTCAACGTTCACCTTGCCGAGCTTGCGCTGTCGAGCCTTTCGGCGCGCCCTTTCCACATCGTCGTGCCGACGCCGCGCCAGGCCGCCCCGGTTCCGGTGCGCTCGACCGGCGCCTCGCAGGCCTTGCAGCGGATCGAGTCCTTGGTGAAGGCGCTGAGCGGACCCGGCTTGCTGGTCGATCTCACGCTCGAAGGTCTGCTCCATGCGCCCGAGCTGCCGGAAATTCTGGCAAGCGGCGCACGCCTCATGATGATCTCGAACGAGCATCCCGACGTGCTCGAGCGCCTGGCGCCTGATCCTGCTCTCATGACGAAGGTGAAGCTCGGTTCGGGCCTGCTCAAGAAGGCGCGGAAGATGCGCGTCACGTCGAAGGCCGGGACCGATCTCTCCATCTCGCTCGAGAGGGCACGAACGGGCGGTATCTGGGGCTGGACCGACCGCCCTGGAACCGTCGCGCATTGGCCAGGCGGCCTCTGCCTCGCTTTCCCTCGCGCAGGCGCCGTGGACGGTAGCCTGGTGCTCTCGCCCGGCGATGCGAACCTGACCTTCAAGCGCTATGTCGAGACGCAGCTACGCCTCACCATCGAGAAGGACTACGTCACCAACATCGAGGGGAAGAGCCTCGACGCCGAGCTCTTGCGCGATCACCTCGAGGCCTGGGGCGAGCGCGATGCCTATGCGGTGAGCCATGTCGGCTTCGGGCTCAATCCGAAGGCCCGCTGGGACGCCATGATGATGTACGACAAAGGCGACATCAACGGCACGGAGCTTCGCGTCTTTGCCGGCAATTTCCTTTTCTCGACCGGCGCCAACGAGGTCGCGGGCCGTTTCGGACAAGGCCATTTCGATCTGCCGCTGCGCAATTGCACGGTCACGCTCGACGAAACGCCGGTCGTGACGGATGGAAGGCTCGCGGGCGAACTCGCATGAGCAGGAATCTCGACGCCGCCCCTTCATCACAAGCCGCCGTCCGCGCGCTCGGCCTCGGAGAGGAGACGCTTCGGCTTCTTGAGCAAGTCGACGAGATGGGACCTTCTTTCGCCGAGCGCGCCTTTCGGTACGATGCGGACGCTTCGTTTCCGTTCGAGAACTATGATGATCTGCGCGCAGCGGGCTTCCTCAAGCTCTGCGTGCCTAAGCGCCATGGCGGTCTCGGCGCCGATTACCGCAGCTACATGCTGGTGTCGCAGCGGCTCGGCTTTTGGTGCGGCACAACCGCGAACACCTTCAACATGCATGTCGCGAACTCGCTGTGGACGTCGGACCTCGTGGATGGGCTCGATCTTTTGCGCCGGCAGCGCGAAGAGCATGAAGCGCGCCGCGCGTTGCATTATCGCCGCATGGTCGCGGGCGCGCTTTACGCCCAGCCTTTCTCGGAAGCCTCGAGTGCGGCCGCGGGCGTCTCGCCCTTCGGCACCACGGCAAAGCCCGTCGATGGCGGGTTCGTTCTCGAGGGCCGCAAGATCTTCGCTTCGCTTTCGGGCGCCGCCGACTACTACGGCGTGCTCTGCACGGAGGCGAAGTCGAGAAAAAAGGCTTCGCGACGAGACACGATGTTCGTGGCGGTGCCTGCGACCGCCGAAGGTCTTACGATCGTTGGCGATTGGGATCCGCTCGGCATGCGTGGCACTGTCTCACGCACGCTCGTTCTGAAGAACGTTTTCGTGCCCGATGACGGGCAGCTCATGCCCCGCGGCATCTATGTCCAGGCCGCGATGCGCTGGCCGCATATGTTCATGACGCTTGCAGCGACTTATCTCGGCGTGATGCAGGCGGCCTATGAATTCACCCTTCGGTATCTGCGCGGCGAGATTCCCGGCATGCCGGTGAAACGGCGCATGTATCCGACGAAGCAGATCGCGGTCGCCGAGATGCTGGTGAAGCTCGAGCTCGCCTGGGCTATTTTCCTGCGCGCCGTCGCGGAGGCGAAACTCGACCCTTCGGAAGACGAGCGGGCGCGGGCGCTCGCCTGCCAATTCACCGTCATGGAGCATTGCAACGAGGTCTGCCGACTCGCCATCCGCACCTGCGGAGGTCAATCGATGCTCAAATCATTGCCGCTCGAGCGCTATTATCGCGACAGCCGATGCGGATCGCTGATGCTGCCTTGGACGGCTGAGATCTGCATGGATCGCCTCGGACGTGGAGCCCTGTATCGTCCGGGCGAGACCGACGCGTGAGGACGCCCCTGCGAGATCAGAAGATTCTGCCGCTTTGCAGGCGTGAGAGGCCGGCGCGTGCCGGCGCATTTCCGTTATCCAATGTTTGCGCCTGCTGATAGGATTCCATGGCCTCGGTCTTGTGACCGAGCTTCTCGTCGGCGAGCCCTCTTCCTGCCCAGGCGTCCGCGTTCTTGTTGTCGACGTTGAGCGCCGCGTTGAAATCGTCGAGCGCCATCTGATACTGGCCAAGGGCGAGATAGCTTTGGCCGCGCGCCTGATAGGGCGGGGCCGCGAAAGGATTGCGATCGATCGCGGCCCCGAAATCGGAGATCGCCGCCTGATGATTGCCTTGCCGCTGACGAATGAGGCCGCGTGCATGAAGCGCCTCGGCCGATTCGGGAGCGAAGCGGATCGCCTGGTCGAGATCGGCGAGCGCCTCGTCGAATGAGCCTTGGGCGCGCTCGAGGTTGCCGCGGCCGAGATAGGCCGGGCCGTAGCTCGGATTTGCCGCGATGGCCCGGTTGAAATCGGCGAGCGCGGCGTCGTTTCGGTTCGTCTGCCGATAGGCCAAGGCGCGATTGGTGAGCGCTGCGGCGAAATCGGGCTGGAGTTGGATGGCCTTGGTGAAATCGGCGATCGCCTCGCCGAAATGCCCCGTCTTGGCGTAGGCGGCGCCCCGCGTGTTGTAAGCCTGGGCGTCGTTCGGGCTGCGCGCGATGATGGCACTGAGCGAAGACAGATTGGCGGAGGTGACCGCCGGATCCTCCTTGGCGACGACGGCCACGCCCGGATCGCGGGAGGTCATGTACGGATCGCATCCCGCCAAGCCAACGACCGCGGGAAGCAGAACCGCGAGAGCACCGAAACAGCGCGGCCGGCTTCGCGAGGGCTTCGTTCGCAGGCTCAACGGACCCATTCCCTGCGGTGCTCCCCAAATGCGCATGAGTGCCGAAGCTGCGCCAAATTCAAAGCCGAGCGTCCCGATGAGAACGGAAACGCGGCCGGCGGCAACCCTGCGCGATTGCCTGCTCGGAATGGGCGCGAAGTCTTGCGCCACCTGCTTCGCCTCGCGAAGTCGTCTGGAGAAAACGAGCCTCAGCGAACCGGCTTCGGCTTTACCGGCAAGAGGCCGTCACGCTGCGCGCGTTTGCGCGCCACCTTGCGGGCCCGGCGAACCGCCTCGGCCTTTTCGCGAGCCCGTTTCTCGGAGGGCTTCTCGTAATGGTCGCGAAGCTTCATTTCGCGAAAGACGCCCTCGCGCTGCAACTTCTTCTTGAGCGCCCGCAGCGCCTGATCCACATTGTTGTCGCGAACGAGAACCTGCACGTCTTGTCCTTGTCGAAATGAGTTGGGCCGTTGCAACCGTCGAGCCGGGCAGATGCTGACGAGCCGTGCCCGACAAAACTTGTGCCCGGCGAAGCGCCGCCTGGGCGACGATTGAAATTCGACGCGCGCTGTAGCCGAATTTGGCGCTTCTGTCCATTGCCGAATACCCTTGAGCCATGCTTAAGCCAGCCGTACCGGTGGCGATAGGCTACGAGCCTCGATTCGCCACACTAACCCGAACAGAAATGCGCGTCCCGGGCCGGTTCGCGAGATATTGAATTGGCGCCCCGTGCCGTGGAGAAGTAAGAGGAAGCATGACCGGAAAGATCATCCCACCCTTTACAAGAGCGATCGCCTCGAGCCTCGCGATGCTCGCTCTCGTCGGCGCTTTTGCGAGCGGCTCCGCATCGGCGCGCGCGGGCGCTTACCTTCTCGATGTCATCCGCACCGAACCTTATCGCGCCGCCTGGACCCGCATGCTCGCGAAAGAACACGACGTGCCGAGCTGGATCGCGGGTTTTGCGGTCACTGGAGATGGGGTCACCACACCCTCGCACATGGTGCCGGTGGGCAGACAGCCTTTCACTTTCGCGACGCTCTGCAAGCGCCATGATTGCGCCGATCATATGCTCTACGTCTTCTTTGCTCCGGATGGCGCCGAAGCTTTCGCCAAACTCGTGGAAGTCGGAAAGGCGCCGCGCGTGCTTGGGCAGCCGGACGCTGCGACCGCCTCGGCAATGGACGAGGCGATCGCCGCACCCGCGCAAGACTGAGCCCGCACGCGGAGCACGAAGCGCGGAGCGCCTCTCCAAAAACATTCAAGTTTTGCGGAAGATGCTCCGACCGGACCGTGCGGCAGATTCGACTTCGACCTCCACTTCCCCTAATTTGCGCGGCGCGGATCGATCCACATTATAGAGTTTGGTCAGGCCTTTTGCGTCAAATGGGAACCATTTGTCGGCCCCGACCAGGAGGTGTGAGCGCTCATCGCGGCCCCGAATTGCCCGGCTGGTCGTAAGACCATCGGGCGATATCGCCTTCGGTTGAGAGACATCCCCTTCGTGACATGCTATGCGCGGTCGAGGGGAGGCGGCGGGTGCTGATGCGAAACGAGGACAACCAGGAAGCCTCCTTCGTGCAAAGCGAGGCGTTTGTGGGGGAAGGGCACGCGACCGGGTCGGCCGCGAATGCGTCGCCGTCGTCTTCTCGGGACGAAGAGGCATCGACAAAGCCAGCATCGAGGCCCGCCCGCAGGGTCTTGGCGGCATTCTCCTATTCGCTTTCGGCCGTCGTGGTGCTTGCGGCCTTCGGCTATTTGCTCGCCGTCGGCTTGAGCGGCCGGTTCTCCTCGGCGGCTCAAGTCCAGGGCGATCGAGCCGCGACTGGGACCTCAGTGCAGACGGCGAGCCTCGAGACTGCCGCGAAGGATCAGCCGGTGCCCGCTCCTCCCGTCCAGGCCGTGCCCGTGCTCACGAGCTTGAGCGAAAAGCGCCCCGCGCCGATCACCGCCGATGCGGTGGGCCGGGTGGAATCCATGGCATCGATCACGGTGCGCACGCGCGTCGATGGCCAGATCGCGAAGGTGATGTTCCGCGACGGCCAAGCGGTGCGGCAAGGGGATGTTCTCTACGAGCTCGACGCCCGTCAGATCGATGCGCAGATCCGTCAGGCGGAGGCCGTCGTCGCCAAGGACCGGTCGCAGATCGTGCAGACGCAGCGGGATCTCGTGCGCAACGACACGCTCGCAAGGACCAACGCGGGATCGATCCTCAACCTGCAGAACGCGCAGACGGCCGATGCGCTCGCCCAGGCGAATTTGCTCGCCGACGAGGCCGCGCTCGACAACTTGCGGGTCCAGCGCAGCTACTACACGATCACGTCCCCGGTGAGCGGCCGCGTCGGCATCGGGCTCCAGCGTGAAGGAAGCGCCATTCGCACCGGAGATGCGAGCGGGACCCTCGTCACGGTCAATCAAATCCGTCCGATCTATGTGAATTTCTCATTGCCGCAGAAATTGTTCTCGAGCTTGCAAAGCGTGAACGCGCGCGGCGGGGCACCGGTGGTCGCGACCGTGCAGGGGAGTGAGGTCTCGGCCGAGGGCAAGGTCGCGGCGATCGACAATTCGGTCGATTCGAGTTCGGGCAATATCGGCGTGAGAGCCTTATTCGACAATCCCGACGAGGGGCTCTGGCCGGGACTTTTGTGCAACGTAACCGTCACGCTCGGGCACGACGAGGAGACCGTCGTCGTGCCGCGCAACGCCGTGCAAAGTTCGCAGGACGGCAACATCGTCTTCGTGGTCGAGCACGGGGCCGCCAAGGTGAAGTCCGTGACGGTCGACCGTTTCGAGGGCGCGACCGCCGTGATCTCATCTGGGCTCAGGGGTGGCGAGACCGTGGTGACCGACGGTCAGCTTCGCCTGACCGACGGGACGCCGGTGACCACCCTGGAGGACAAGCGCCGGGGTGGGGGCTGAGCCATGAACGTCTCGGAGCTGTGCATTCGCCGGCCGGTGATGACGACGCTCGTCATGCTCGCCTTCGTGATCTTCGGCGCCTTCGGGTTCCGGCAACTTCCGGTATCGGCCCTCCCGAACGTCGATTTCCCGACGATCTCCGTTTACGCCACCTTGCCCGGGGCGAGCGCCGAGAGCATGGCGTCCTCCGTCGCAGCACCGCTCGAGCGCCAGTTCGCGACCATCTCCGGGGTGTCCACGATGACCTCGGCCTCATCGATCGGCGCCACCCAGATCGTCTTGCAGTTCACGCTTGACCGCAACATCGACGGCGCGGCGCTGGACGTGCAATCGGCGATCTCGAGCGCCGCGCGCAAACTGCCGCCCGAACTTCCGGAGCCCCCTTCGTTCAGCAAGGTGAACCCCGGCGATTTCGCGGTAATGTTCTTGTCCTTGAGCTCCCCGACGCTGCCGCTCACCACCGTCAATGATTACGCCGAAACAGTGCTGCAACAGCAGATTTCGCAGCTACCCGGCGTGTCGCAAGTGCAGATTTTCGGCGTTCAGCGCTTCGCCGTGCGCATCCATGTCGACCCGGACGCGGTGGCGGCGCGCGGCTTGACGCTCGATGATGTGAAGAACGCCGTTTCGGCCGCGAACTCCAACACGCCGGTCGGCGAGATGCGAGGGGACAAGCAGCGCATCACGCTCGAAACCGACGGCCAATTGCTTCACGCGGCAGACTATTCGAACATCGTGATCGCGGTGCACAACGGACAACCGATCCGTTTGCGCGATGTCGGGCTTGCGGTCGACGGCATCGAGAACGATCAGAACGCCGCCTGGTACAACAAGACGCGTTCAATCCAGGTCGCGGTCTATCGACAATCGGACGCGAACACGATCGATGTGGTCGACAGCGTCAAGAACCATCTCGCGACCTACCGGGCGCAGCTTCCCCCCTCGGTGAGGCTCAATGTGCTGCTCGACCGATCGGTTCCGATTCGCAACGCGGTCGACGATGTCGAGAAATCGCTCGGCATCGCCATCACCCTCGTCATTCTCGTCATCTTCCTTTTCCTCAAGCGCGTGTCGGCGACCGTGATTCCGGCACTCGCGCTTCCCATCTCGCTCGTCGGCACTTTCGCCTTCATGCATGTGCTCGGCTACTCCATCGACAACATCTCGCTGCTGGCGCTCACGCTGAGCGTCGGATTCGTGGTCGACGACGCGATCGTCATGCTCGAGAACATCGTCCGCCACATCGAGGGCGGCGAGAAACCTTTCACGGCGGCGCTGAAGGGCTCGCGCGAGATCGGCTTCACCATCCTGTCGATCACCATGTCGCTCGTTGCGGTGTTCATTCCGGTGTTCTTCATGGGCGGCATCGTGGGCCGCGTCTTCCGCGAATTCGCCGGCACGATCTCGATCGCAATCCTGGTTTCGGGCCTCGTGTCGCTGACGCTGACCCCGATGGTGTGCGCGCGCGTGCTGCGGCCTGAGCGGCACGGGGCGGAAGCGAATTGGTTCGAGCGTGCGGTCGATGCGGCTTTCGGCGCCATGCAGCAAGCCTATCGGGTCACGCTCAGGGTCGTGCTCAAGGCGCGCTTTCTCATGCTGCTCGTCACCTTCGGGACGCTCGCGCTGAGCGTCAAGCTTTACATGGATGTGCCGAAGGGCTTCTTCCCGCTTGAGGATACCGGCTTTATCCGCGGCATTTCGGAGGCCGCCGCAGACACCTCGTTCCAGGCGATGGCGGCGCGCCAGCAAGCGCTCGCCGATGTCATCCGTAAGGATCCGGCCGTCGATTACTACATCTCGGTTATCGGCTTCTCGACCACCAATCAGGGATTTTTTTTCATCGCGCTGAAACCGCGCGCCGAGCGTGACAGCGTATTCCAGGTCATATCACGCTTGCGTCAGGCGAGCACCGCGGTACCGGGCATCACCTTCATCGGGCAACCCGTCCAGAATTTGAACCTCACCACCGGGCGTCCGTCGAAGGCCCTCTACCAATACGTCTTGACCGGCCCCGATCTGAAGCAGCTCTTCGATCTCGCGCCGACGCTTCTCGAGAAGCTGCGCAAGATTCCGATCCTGCGCGATGTCGACATCGACCTGCAACTGCGCAACCCGCAGCGCACCATCGAGATCGATCGCGATCGTGCCGGCATTCTGGGCGTCACGGCCGATCAGATCCGCAACGCGCTCTACAACGCTTTCGGCACGCGCCAGATCTCGACGATCTACACCCCTTCCAACGACTATCAGGTGATCATCCAGGCGAACGAGGATTTCCAATCGGACCCGAGCGCGCTGTCGCGCGTCTACGTCACTTCCGCAAGCGGCCAGAATGTGCCGCTGAGCGCGGTGGCGAGGATCGTGCCGAGCGTCGGCCCGCTCACGGTCAATCGGCAGAGCCAATTGCCCGCCGTCGCCTTCTCGTTCAACCTCGGCGACGGCATCGCGCTCGGCCAGGCGATTGCCGCCATCCGCGCCGCGGAGCGGGACGTCAACATGCCCGTGACCGTCTCCACCGTGTTCACCGGCTCGGCGCAGCTCTTCCAGGAGGCGCTCGCCGGGCAAGGGCTCCTGCTGCTCGCGGCCGTGATCGTGATCTACATGGTGCTCGGCATTCTCTATGAAAGCTTCATCCATCCGATCACGATCCTTTCCGGCCTGCCTTCGGCCGGGCTCGGCGCCGTGCTCTCGCTCGAACTTTTCGGCATGGACCTTTCGGTCATCGCCATCATCGGCGTCTTGATGCTGATCGGCATCGTCAAGAAGAACGCCATCATGATGATCGATGTCGCGATCACGCGGCGCCGAAGCGGCATTCCGGCCGCCGAGGCCATCCAGGAAGCCTGCATGCTGCGCTTCCGACCCATCATGATGACGACGTTCGCGGCCTTGTGTGGCGTCATGCCGATCGCGGTCGGCGGCGGCGCGGGCTCCGAGCTTCGCCAGCCGCTCGGCATCGCCGTGGTCGGCGGCCTCGTGGTCTCGCAAATGCTGACGCTCTACATCACGCCCGTTATCTATGTGTATCTCGACAAGATCGAGCAATGGATCGCGGGCGCGGAAGAAAAACGCCTGCGCGAGGCGGAAATCGATCTGCCGGCGCCCGAAGCGGTGCCTTCCCCCGCCTCGCTACCGTCGCCCGCCGAGTAGAGGCGGGAGTGCGCAGCGGCGCCCATCCTTCATGGCAGATCGTGCCTCCGGAACATACATGACGATGCGCAAATCCGGCAGGAATTCAGGCGCGAACGTATAATGTTGAAATCGTAGCTCCCCATCACGGGGCGACAAGAACCGGGTCGCCCCTTCGCCCAGATCGCTGACGTCGTGTTGTCGCCAGAGATGCGTAAACTCCGGACTGACACTCTCGAGCTTGGAAATAAGTGCTCGATAATTTTCCAATTCGGTTGCTTGCCCGAAGCTCATTCGAAACTTCGCGACTAGATTTCGCGCATCCGTTTCCCAATCCGGCATGTTCCGGCGATGATAGGAACGTGCGAACATCAGCCAGATCACGTTTCGCTCTCGCAGGGGAATAAGACCAAAATCTCCGAAGATGCGAGTGTTCGCCATATTCCAGGCGAGCACGTCGAAGCGGCTATTGCGCGCATAGGCCGGACATTCGATTGCGTTAAGGATCAATTTGAGCCTCTCGCCCGCCTCCGGCACTGGATCCGATTTCGGCAATGGAGGAAGTCGCTGCTGCGCGAGGGTGAAGAGGTAGGCTCGTTCGGCCGCCGTGAATCGCAGAGCGAGCGCCAAGCGTTCGAGGAACGACGTTGAAACCCGGATATCCTTGCCTTGCTCCAAGCTTGTGTACCACGTGAGGCCTATTCCCGCCAGCGCCGCGACCTCCTCACGCCGAAGCCCGAGCGTCCGCCGACGGCCGTTTGATGGAAGACCGAACTCGGCGGAAGATAGCCGCGCTCGCCTCGTACGTAAGAAGTGAGTCAACTCTCTTCGAGACTCGCTTTCTGCCATGGTAGTCGCCTTCTCCCGCCTATCACCGTTACTGATAACATAATTTCCCCCCTCCTCAGGCCATTGCCGTTCTGACAGCTTCGCTCGGAATTGCTCGTCAGGACTGCGGGAATCTCAGCCAAGCCCAGAGCAGTACCTCCTACTTGGTCGAGCGCGGAGCTCGCGGGTGAGAGCTGTGATATTGGATTTGACAAAGCCTGATCTCTTCCCTTTGAGCTTGGCAATGATCGCCTCCGCGCTCGCGGGCTTCTCGCGAGGGTTCGCGGCATTCGGCGCGGCGATGATTTACATCCCGTTGGTTACTTTGGCATACGATGCCAGAACCGCGGTCGTGACGATCTTTCTGGTCGATCTCGTACCCTCGCTGCCTCTCATTTGGAAGGCGGCGCCACAATGCGATCGGCAAACCATTTTTTGGATGGCGATTGGGGCCATGACGCTAAGCCCGATCGGGGTCGCGCTCTTGCTGGTCGCCAGCCAGACCCAAACTCAATTCATCATGGGGTCGGTTCTAATGGCGGCTGCGACTTACATGCTGATCAATCGAAATTTTCGGATGAGCGCCTCTCCTCTCCTGAGCATATGCGCCGGCGCAGTTTCTGGCCTGTCTGGGGGAATATCCGGCATATTCGGGCCGCCGGCCATGATCTACCTGGTCGGAAGAAGCAATGATGCGCGATCATCAAGAGATGATACCATTGTATATTTAACAGGAGAAAGTGTTATACTTGGCATATCATACTATATTTACGACATATACGAATCTTCCTATTTTAAATTAGCTATTATACTCATTCCGATTTACGGGCTCTCCATCTGGTGCGGAACGAAGTGCTTTGCTCGCACCAGCGAAGCTTCCTATCGTCGCGCAATTCTGGCGCTTTTATGGGGAATATCCGCGTTCCTTCTCGGCAGATCGGTCTTGGCCTTCTCTGCCTGAACCATTGTCAGCGTAGGTGGCGAAGGAAAAAATATACAACCCTCCACGAATCGGCTATCGATGAGACAAACCTAGGTATATACTAAATACATATTCGAGAACAAGGATGCATGAGCACCCGTCACGTCGAGAAGGCCGCCGAAGTCGCGAAGAAGCTCGCAAGAGATGGATGGGAAAAGCGCCCCGGCAAGGGCGATCATGTGAATTATAGAAAAGCGGGGGTCCGCGAGGTGATCACCCTCGACATGGGGCAACGGGAAATCCCGATCGGCATTCTGCGGCGCATCTACAGGATCGCCGGATGGCACTGGTAACGGAGAGAACGATGGCCGAACATTTCATTGCTGCTCTCGTGGTCGGCCTCCCGGGCAACTACGTCGTCATTTTCCCTGATTTTCCTGGTGCGGGAACCTCTGGCCATACCGTCGACGAGGCGCTTGCGCGCGCGGCCGACAACATCGCGACACATATCGAATTCCGCATCGAGGAGGGCCTCGACATGCCACGCCCGAGCAGCGCCGACGAGGCCTTGAGCTGCGATGACGTCGCCGAGGCTCTCGACATCGGCCAGCAGGTGATCGTCGCTCGCATCCCAGTCGATATTCCTGGAAAAATCCAGCGCCTGAGCATCACGCTGGACGAGGCGCTCATCGGCCGGATCGACAAGGCAGCGGCCCGTATCGGCGAAAGCCGCTCAGGCTTTCTGGCCGCGGCGGCGCGCGAGCGCATCGCCTCATTGGCGCAGGAGGATCGTCCCGCATCGAAGATTCGTAAACGGATGGAAGGCGGGGCAGGAAATGCGCATACCGGCAATTTCCGCAAACGGGCGTGAGCAACGAGGCATCGCTGACACGACAACCGCCCCGACCCCTACCAAACGGTATTGCGATTGATCTTGGTCGCCTGCCTCATGATGGCGGGGCTCTGCATTCCGCAATTCCGTCGCGCCCACCCGCATTGCGTAGGAAATCCAGTCAACCCAGTCTCTAATCCACGCTCATCATCGCCTTGGCCTCGTTCCGCAACGCGGCGCGTGAGGTGTCGCGCGAGTAGAACATATGGCCTCCGGGGTAGACCACGAGCCGGACCCGATCGGCCGAGCCGTAGCGGGGGAGTTGATCGAGCTCCATCTTCGAGCCGAAATAGGGGGTCACGAGGTCGAAGAGCCCATGGGCGACAAGCACCCTGAGCTTGGGGTCGAGCGCCAGGGCCTGTCGCAGCTGCGTTATCGACTCGGGCGGGTTCAGCCCTCTTCCCCAGTCCCAGGATCGGTTCACGGAATCGCTCAGAAGCTCATAGTGTCCGTCCGGTTTCCAATTCAGTCGATGCTCGTAAAGATCGACGACGGCGCTCGTCATCGGGGCGGTCAGTGCATCGATGAGCGGGTCCTCGAAGCTGCTGAAATAAGCATCCGGGAACGGGTCGTATCCGGTGACCGTCGCGTCATAGGCGCTCGTCACCTTGCCGTCACGGCGGTCCAGCTCGCGGCGGAAGGCGTCGGCGGGGATCTGCGCGCCGAGACGGTGCACGAAGCTGCGGTCGAGGCCGATGAGGGAGGCAACCTTGTCGCTAAGCCGATCGAGCGCTTGCGCGTCGCTCTGCCCCTTCATCTCGTCGACCAGGAAATCCGAGCCCGCGTACCGCTCGATGTCCTGAAGGTCGTTTCGGGTCACGGGGCCTTTGCTTTCGCGATTGACGGCCGCCATGGTCGGCAGGCTCGCAACATATTGCAGCACGCTCGAGCCGCGGAACTCGCGGAAATCGAGGAGGGGCGATATGAGGATCAAGCCATTGATGCCGATCCCCTGTTCCTTCTGGAGATCCCAGACGGTGCGCGGCCCACGGATGCCGCCATAGCTCTCGCCCAGGATGTATTTCGGCGAGACGAGACGGTTCGCCTGCTCGAGCCAGCGCCTGATGGTGACGGCGACCGAAGCCGCATCGCCCTCGATCGAGTAGAAGTGCTTGCGCACATCATCGCCCGTGGCGACAAAGCGGCTGTAACCGGTGCCGACCGGATCGATGAAGACGAGATCGGTGAAATCGAGCCAGGTCTCGGCGTTCGGCACGAGAACCGGCGGCGCGGACGGGAAGGCGGCATCGCTCGTCATGGGCAGGCGCCAAGGCCCGGCATTGCCGCATTGAAGCCAGGCCGAAGCCGAGCCTGGCCCACCATTGAAGACGAAGGTCACGGGTCGGCTCTTCGGCTCCGCCCCTTCGAGCTGATAAGCCGTATAGGCAATATCGGCCTGCGGTTCGCCCTTGCCGTCGTAAAGCCTGATCGAGCCCGCGGTCGCGGTGAAGGCGAGAGTGCGGTCGGGAAGGGTGAGCGTCTGCTTCGTTGTCGAATCGGGCGGCAGGCGATGCTGCTCGGCTCCCTGAGCGATGGGCTGCGGCGGGGCTCCGCGCCCTGGCGCGTTGCGGCGTTCCGGACGCTCCCCTGAAGGCGCGTCCGGTGGCGTGACAGCCGATGGCGAGGCGGTTGAAGGCGAGCTCTGGGTCTTGTTGTCGAGCTGGGCCTTATTCTCGAGCTGACCTTCCTGGGCCAGCGCCATGGAGGTGAGGGCGAGAACGGCGGCGCTCGCGGCGGCGATCAGAAGGCGCGACGCGTCGCGGAACAAAGCCATGAGATTCTCCTTCGCGCGCCCCACGCCCGGCGAGTATCGCACGAATAACCTCCCTCGTCTCTCATCGCCTCAGATCGCGGCGCGCTGATCCGGGGAGGCGGACAGAACATCATTGAGCGGATTTTTCGTCGGCTTGCGGACAAATTCGAAAGCCACAAGCAGCGGATCGTCCTTGGGAGCGGCGCATGCGCAAAATCATTTGCATCCTTTCGCTTGTAGCTGCTGCGCTCACTTCGGCCGAAGTTTCCGCCCAGTCCTCTTTGCCGGCGGCATCCGGAAACCGGGCGCTTCTCACAGTCGAGGGAAATGGTCGCGCCGATGCGAAGCCGGACCAGGCGAGGCTCACAGCCGAGCTCGTCGCCAAGGCACCGACGATCGAAGGCGCCGTGGAGACAAGCAAGACGTTGGTGCCGCGTGTCGACACGCTTCTCCGATCGCTCAAGGATGACGGGGTCGAGATCGAGAGCAGCCGTTTCTCGATCGGCGAGACGCCTCCACCGCGCCCGGTGCCGAACGGACTTCAGACCCCGCCTCCATCTTTCACGGCGACCACGAGCTACACGCTCAAGCTCGAGAAGCTCGATCGTCTGAACGCGGTGATCGGCGAGATCGCATCATCGGGGCTTCTCGAGATGCGCAGCGCCACCTTTCAGGTGGAGGACGAGCGGGTGCCGATGGACGATGCGCGCCGCGATGCGGTCGCCGATGCGAGGCGCCAGGCTCAGGTGCTCGCCGCCGCGGCAGGCGTGAGGCTCGACGATCTCGCCTCGATTTCGGACGCACGTGCCGCGCCGCTCGGTCAGGTCGCGTTCGATCTTCCCGCGGCCTCTGTCGCACGCAAATATCTGCAAATCATCCCGCCGGCGAAACTCGACTTCAGCGCGTCGATCGTGATGAGCTGGCACATCTCGCCGAAGCCTTGAGCATGGCGGTGGCGGGCGCGCGATCGATCACCTCCCCCGGTCGATCAGCGTGGAGACCACCTTCGCCGTATAGTCGACCATCGGGATGATGCGCGCATAGTTGAGCCGCGTCGGGCCGATGACGCCGAGAACGCCGACGATCTTCTCGTGGCCGATCTTGAAGGGCGCCGCGATCATGGTCGAGCCGGACAGCGAGAACAGCTTGTTCTCCGAACCGATGAAGATGCGCACGCCCTCGCCGTCCTCGGCACGCGCCAGAAGATCGACAACCTCGCGCTGCGTCTCGAGATCGGCAAGGAGGAGGCGCACCCGCTCGAGATCCTCGGACGCCTTGAGGTCCTCGAGGAGATTGGCTTGGCCGCGAACGATCAATTGCCGAGCCTCGCTGTCCCCCGTCCAGCTCGCGAGTCCGGCCTCGATCAAGCCGGCGGTGAGCGCGTCGATCTCGCGCTCGACAGCGGCGCGTGAGGATTGAAGCTCGGCTCGCAGCTCGGTGATCGTCTTGCCGAGGATTCGCGCATTGAGATAATTCGTCGCCTCGACGAGCGCGGAACCCGGCAGGCCGGGCGGGAGCGCAATGATCCGGTTCTCGACCGAACCGTCGTCCGAGACGAGAACCACGAGGGCCCGGCGCGGCTCGAGCTGCACGAATTCCACATGCTTCAGCTGCGCGTTGTGCTTGGTCGTGACCACGACGCCCGCCCCTCGCGACAAACCGGAAAGCAGCGAACTCGCCTCGCGGAGCACGGTGTCGAGCGTGCGGTTTTCCGACTTCGCCTTCACCTCGGCGTCGATGCGCGCCCTGTCCTCGCTCGAGAGATCGCCGACCTCGAGGAGGGCGTCGACGAAGAAGCGCATGCCGAGTTCGGTCGGCAGGCGGCCGGCGCTGGCATGGGGAGAATAGATGAGGCCCGTCGCTTCGAGATCGGCCATGACGTTGCGCACGCTCGCGGGCGACAAGGTCATGGGGATGAGACGCGAGAGATTTCGTGAGCCGACGGGCTCGCCCGTCACGAGATAAGCCTCGACGATTTGGCGGAAAATCTCGCGCGAACGCTCGTTGAGATCGACGATGGCGCGGGTCGGCGGGGCGGGCTCGGTCATCGGCGATGCCGTCTGTCCATGATTCGCGAAAGCTCGCCCGATCTCCGTTCGTCCCCGCGAAGGCGGGGATCCGGCCCTTGGGCTCGTGTCGCGGATCTGGGTTCCCGCTTCCGCGGGAAAGGGCGGGCCAGTTCGCGGCGCATCGTCAATATGTCGCCCTTCCGCCGGAGAGGTCGAAGACGGCGCCCGTCGAAAAGGAGCATTCCTCGCTCGCGAGCCAGGCGATCAATGCGGCGATCTCTTCCACGAGGCCGAAGCGACCGAGCGGAATTTTCGAAAGCATGAAATCGATATGCTCCTGTTTCATCTGGTCGAAGATTGCCGTCTTGACAGCGGCGGGGGTGACGCAATTCACGCGAATCCCGGTTTTCGCAAGCTCCTTGCCGAG
>Ga0213875_10000929_pt1 | contig 21127 bp, 20 predicted proteins | sample BarmaccomBMRX_R8_FD_160105 | JGI IMG/M metagenome (GOLD analysis project Ga0213875, IMG submission 160105) | Root-associated microbial communities from Barbacenia macrantha in rupestrian grasslands, the National Park of Serra do Cipo, Brazil - RX_R8 | ecosystem: Host-associated > Plants > Roots... | reverse complement strand
CTGCGCGGCTAGCTGGCCGGGGTCGCGTTTGAGCAGCGGGGAAAGCACCTCCCTGAGCACTCGGTCGCGATCGGCGCGGTTGTCTGTGATCCACGTCCACATCGTCACCAGCCCGTTAGGGAACTCCTCAGCGCGCCTGCCGTGGCCGGCAAGCTCGACTCCCAGCGCCTGGCGGGCAGATGCGAAGCGCTCGGGCGTCGTGTTGTATCCAGAAGCCAACCATCCATCACCGAGCCGGGCCACGCGCCGGAGCCCGGCGGGGGATCCCCAGCTTCCGATCCACAGCGGGATGCCGCCAGCTCGCCGGGGTCCCGGCGCGAGGGGTGCGTCTGGCAGCGGGAAGTGGTGTGTGTGGGCGGCCACCGGCTCGTTGCGCAGCAGCGCCCGCACGATCATCACCGCCTCGTCGAAGCGCTTCCACCGGTCATCGAACGAGACGTCGAGCGCGTCATAGTCGCGCTTGGAAGACCCAGGGCCGACACCGGCAACCAAGCGCCCGCCCGACAGCACATCAAGCGCCGCCAACGTCTTCGCCAACGGCACAGGACCGCGGAGCGACGCCAGCGAGATCGTCGTCGCCAGCGTCATCTCGCCCGAGCGCTCAATCACCGCAGCCAGCGCCGTGGGGCCGTCGAGCCATGGCTTCGAGAACACGAAGTGATCATTCGCCGATATCGCCCCGAAACCTGACTCCCGGGCCGCATCGACGACCGTCTGCAGCCGCCGCAGCGACAAACCTTCGCTGCCGAACTCGATCAGCGGCAAGTGCACGCCCATCTCCATGATCGCGATGCTTCCAGACAGCGCCGGCGGTGCCAAGCGCACGCCCCGGACGATCGCGTTCGCCTGTCCGCGAGGCAGTCGAGCCACAATCGCTGCGGCGGACAAGGCGCTGCTGGCCGAGGCCGGGTCGGCGCCAAGGAAGGGAGCGACGTCAAGACTGGTGGGCCGCGCGCGAGGACGGACCCGCCAGGATCGAGTTGACTACAAAACCCGTGGGTGGCGGGGATCATCGGTGCTGGGCGTTCGTGGACGGCGTGGACGATCTCGGTGTTGCCGATCCCGCGTAGGTAGGCCGAGGTGATAGCGAGGCGGCGTGACCGAACTGGCGCTGGATGACAAGCAGCGGCACACCCTCGCGAGACATTTCGACCGCATGCGCGTGTCGCAGCTGATGCGGCGCAAGCGCCTCCGCACGCCCGCACGCCCGCACGAGCGGCGGCGTTTTTCCGCCCTGGCCGTGGCGGATCAGGATCGCGCCGCGGTGCAAGTCCAGGTCGCTCTCTCTGACAGGCCCTGGTGAAAGCTGGACAGGGTTGCGGGCGACCGGCGTCGACCGCAGGCGTCCAGCTGCACGGTGAATGGCATGCGTCCTCCCTCGGACGAAGGTTGACTGCCGATCCTCCCGCGGCCCGAGGCCAGCGCAGCGCTTTCGGCCTCGGCTGGTCGTCACGAGTGCGTCTCGCGAGCGGCGCGCTTCTCGAACGCGGTCCAAGCGAGGCGTCTCAACTCAAAGAGCTCCAGGTACTTGCACAGGCCGTCGAAATCTGATATCACTTTGGAATCAGATGTCGATGAACGCTTCCGCAGGAGGACTCGCTGATGGCCCGGCGTGGAAATGCGCGTTATCCGCATTGGAATGATCAGAGGGCGCATGGGGTGCAGAGGCTCTTACCTGTCTGGGAATACAGGTATCCGCGGCAGTTCGCTTGCGCGCGGATTCTTGCCGGCCTGTGGTTCGTGATTCTGACGACAGTTCTGTTGGGCTACCACCGCGGGCAGACGTGGGCGTGGCTGCTCCTACCGTGCGGAGCCCTGAGCTTCTTGGATGCCTGGTACATCCCTCGTGTAGTCGCGGCAGTCACAGCGTCAAGCAGCGCAGGTTGACGGGTGTCTTATCAGATCACAATCGACGAGCGGTTTGAGTGGAGGGACCATGAGCCACGACGTCCAGCCGTACCGCCCGCCCGAGGCGACCCCGGTCGGGCACTCCGGAACTCGCGTCGAGATTCGTGAGCGTCAGGCTTGGGCGATCAGCGGCTGGGGGGGCGTGCTCCTCACAACCGTATGCGCTGGGGCGGTCGTCGCGCTTGCCGGGACCTCGGTCCCGGGGGTGGCGGTCGCCCCAGGCGTGCTCGCCATCGTCATCCTGACCTCGCTGGTGATCGTGCAGCCCGGTCAGACGAAGGTCGTGCGGTTCTTCGGCAGCTACGTCGGGACGGTGCGGCGCACCGGCCTGTGGTGGGTCGTGCCATTTGCGGATCGCCGAAGCCTGAGCGTCAGGGTCCGCAACTTCGAGACCAATCACCTGAAGGTCAACGACGCGGACGGCAACCCGGTGGAGATCGCGTGCATCGTCGTGTGGCAGGTTGCCGACACCTCACGAGCGGTCTACGCCGTAGACGACTACGTCGACTTCGTCGAGGTCCAGGCCGAGTCGGCGCTCCGTCACGTCGCGACAACCCACCCCTACGACGAGCCCGCCGGCGAAGGCACCTCACTACGCGGCTCGACCGACGTCGTCGCCGCCGAACTTGCCGGCGAGGTCGCCGAGCGGGTCACGATCGCCGGGGTGGAGATTGTCGAGGTACGCATCAGCCATCTCGCCTACGCGTCAGAGATCGCCCAAGCGATGCTCCGCCGCCAGCAGGCCAACGCCGTTGTCGCCGCCCGCACCCGGATCGTCGAGGGTGCCGTCGGAATGGTCGACCTCGCGCTTTCCCGCCTCGACGAACAGGGCATCGTCGAGCTCGACGAGGAGCGCAAGGCCGCGATGGTCAGTAACCTGCTCGTCGTCCTCTGCGGTGATCAACCGGCCTCTCCCATTGTCAACACCGGCACGCTCTATACGTGAGCCGCGAGCGCAAGCAGGTTCCGCTGCGCCTGGACCCCGCCGTCCACGACGCGCTCGCCCGGTGGGCCGCTGACGAGCTGCGCAGCCTCAACGCCCAGATCGAAATGCTGCTCCGCCGAGCCCTCGACGACACCGGGCGCATGCCGAAAGAGGCAGGCGTGATCCCCCGCCGTGGCCGGCCCCCCGCCCAACGCGCCTGAGAACTCCGAAAGCAAACGCCATCACGAAGACTCAACTCCCCCACCCGAAAGACCGTGCTCGTCGCCGCCATCCGCACCCGCCGGCGGGGCGGTGCCACGCTCGCTTTCCGCGTGGATTCCGGCGGCGTCGGTTTTGTCAGCTGCTCCTACGTCGAGTGTCGGCCGCCGGCGCGCATCGACTTCGGCCAGATTCCCTGCTTGCCCGGGGACAGGATGCCGGCCGGGTCGAGCGCGTCCTTGATCGTCTCGCAGAATCGCCGGTAGGCGTGACCCCCGAACGAGTACTGCTCCTGCGCCAGGTCCATGAAGTCCAGGTGAGCGCGGTACTCCCCGTAGCCGAGCTTGGCCGCATCACGTACCAGGCGCTTGGCCACGTCGTAGGCGGCGCGCGCCTGCGGTTCGTTCTTGGTGTCGAAGATGACCAGCGTGATGTGGGCGAAGCTGCGCGCATTGATCGGCAGCAGCGCCGCGATGTAGTCCAGTCCCGCGTCCTCGATCATCCCCCGCAGCAGGTCGCGCAGGGCGCTCGCGTCGTGGCCGGTAAGCGGGGCGATCGGCGAGAAGCCGATGTGCCCGCCCTCCTCTCCGCCGTACCAGGCGGTCATCGCGTTCAGGTCGAGGCTCGGAACGCCGCCCTGCACCCGCTCGGCCGGATTCTCGAGCGCGGGGATCTCGTCGGGAGCACACTTGGAGCCCCACACGTCGCAGCCCGGGATCCGCCCGAACTCTCGTTGTACCTTGGCAAAGCGATAATCGACGACGGCCTCGTCGCCGTATAGCGCGGCCCGCAGCAGCCAGCGCCCGATGTCCAGCTCGCGCCCCATGTGGTCGATTGTCTCGTCGGGCATCGGCCCAGCGCCCTGCCACCACTGCTCGCGACGAGTGAACACCGAGCCATACAGGAGCGTGTTCATCACCTGCGGGACCATCCGGATCGTGTCTTCCAGCATCAGCCGGCGCAGCGTGTCGACCACCGGCCCGAGGTGGTCGTCTTTCCACACCCGCACCCAGATCGGCATGTACACCTCGGGATAGGGCATCAGCCATACGCCCATCTTGGTGACGATCCCGAAGTTCGACTGCATGAACAGCTGGTCGGGCGTGGGCCCGAGGCCGCGCTTATACACATGCCACGCGCGGTTGCCGGGCATCGCCCCCATCCCGGTGCGCATCACCTCGCCGCTGGCCAGCACGACCTCCATCCCGCACTGCATCCCCATATCCACGCCGTAGGGCATGTAGGTGATGCCGTGGTCGAGCGTGTTGCCGATCACGCTTCCCCATCCGACGTCCGCGATCGACAGCATCAGGCGGTGGCCGCCGGTCTTGATCGCCTCGTACAGGTCGAACCAGCGCACCCCCGGCTCCACCACCGCGTACCCGAGCTCCTCGTTCATCTCAAGCACGCGGTTCATGTTGCGCAGCGACACGATTACCGAGCCCTTGACCCGCGGCGCCGGACCACCGTACCCGTTGTTGCGCCCTTGCCCGAGAGTCCACAGCGGCACTCCGCGACGGCTCGCGATCCGGACGATCTCCTGGATCTCCTCGACCGTCTCAGGCATCACCACCGCCGAGGCGGTGTACTCGTCCCAGTTCGAGTGCTGGAACGGATCGCGCCACTCGACAAGCCCCTCCTCGGAGCTGATCACCCTCTCTGAGCCAAGCAGCGAGTCAAACTCGTGCAGCGCGGCAGCAGAGACGCTGGTGGGCGGCGAAACGGCCATCTGACGACCTCCTGACGGAGCGGTACCGGCTTGCGTTGCGCAATCTAGCGCCGCCCCGGCAGTCGAGCCAGCCATTGCGCGCAGGGCCGCATGTCCGGGGGTGCACGTGCGCGCGGAGCCAGGCAGATCCCGTGCGGAGCAGTCTGTCAGGTGGCGGATAGTACGTGGCGGTGACTTGGTCGACGAGTCGCCGTAGGTCATCCTCGCGGTCTTGCCAGCCGCCGCCTCCCGTGTCGACCACGCCATCGGGCGGATTCTCCGAAACGTCAGCGGCGCTCCGCCGCTGACGCGCTTCCATGAACTCGGTCGCGCGTTGGTGATAGAGGTACGTGTCGAGGGTCCCGGCAGCGGCGACCCGCGGAAGTCCTCGAACGGCATGAAGAACCGCACTGCGGAGGGGTCCGGTGACCAGATCCTGTAGGTGGGAGAACTCAACGCAGCCGGAGAAGCTCGCCGAATAGCCCGAAGAAGCCCTCGTACCGGGCGAGCACATCGCCGGCGGACTGGGCTCCTCCAGGTAATGCCGGCGGATGCACTCCAACGTCAGATCGAACCGGTCCCCCATACCCGGATGGAAAGACGCACACCGTTGATCGTTCTCTTGCCATCTGCGCGCTGGGTCGAACGACAACGCTCCCCCCGATCGCGTGGCCGCCGGGCCAGAGCGCTTCGCGCTCCAGCTCCCGGAACTGAGCAATGATCGCCGCCAGGTACAGGGAGTTCGGGACGCAATGTCACTCGACAAGACGAACTGCCGCTAGGAGCGATGGTGCGGGTAATACGGCGGGCGACCGCTGGCGTCGTCCCAAGGAGGACACCGGATGAAGCTGCACGGCACCGTCAGGGGGGTCTGGAGGGGCTGGTGGATCGCTCCTCTGCCCCGGCCGCAGTCGCGAACCGAACTGATGAGCGGCGCATCGAGGTGATCGCGGCGCTCCGGCGGCTGCGGATGACCGGGGCAGAGATCGCCGAGGTGCTCGAGATGCCGCTCTCGACCGTCTCGGGTCTCCTGACGCCGATCGCGATGGGCGAGCTAGGCCGGCTTGGCTTAGAGCCCGCTCAGCGCCATGAGCGACAGCGGCCGGGCGAGTTGATCCGCATCGACGTCAAGAAGCTCGGTCGGATCCACCAGGGCGCCGGGCACCGGGTGCTGGGCGTTCAGGGTCGCCGCTGCACCGGCGCCCGACTCGACGCTGCTGGGGTCCGTCGCAACATGACTCCGGGGGCCGCGGGAGGCTGCCGACACACGTGGCCAGCCTCGTCAGCGGTGGTCTTCGATGGGCTCGAGGTAGTCGAGCATCTCTTGCGCCAGGTGCGCGAACGGCGGCGGGATCTGGACCGTCGTGCCGAGCTGGTCCTCGGGCTCGTCGATCAGGAAGCCGCGATCGGCGGGCGTGAACGCGTACTCGAACAGCGCGCCCCCGGGCGTGCGGTTGTAGCACGACAGAAAGTAGCCGCGGTCCTTCTGCTCGGTCACGTCGGTGTAGCCGAGCCCCTCGATGAAGCCCTTGAGCCCCATCTGGTTGTCCTCGTCGGTGACGTCCCACGCCCAGTGGTGCGGCGTGCCCTCGGCGAAGTGCCACGTCCCCGGCCGCAGTTCGGGCTCGTGGACGATCTCCACGCGGCCGCCGAACCCGCCGGCCACCTCGAACGCCTGTTGCGGGCCGTCCTCGTCGACCTTCTTGGCTTCGAGACCCGTCTCGAGGTACATGACCATCTCGTCGGGGTCGATGACAGAGATCACGGACGCGTAGGCACCCTTGATCCCGTGCTCGGATGGGACGCCGCCCTCGCCGTAGCCGCGGCGGTTATCGCCGCTCGTGCCAACCAGCGTGTACGGAATCCCGCACGGGTGGGCGAAGCGCAGGCGCTTGGTGCCAAGCGCCTCGGTGTGCTCGGTCGCGAAGCGCAGCTGATCGAGCCGGTTGGCCCAGTAGTCGATCGAACCGACGTCGATCGAGAGGCCGATCTCCTTGATCTGGTTGGAGCCCCGGCGGCCCATCTTGCCCTGCTGGCGCATCGGGAACGACGTCAGGATCGACCCCGCGTCGATGTCGGCGTTGGCGTAGTACAGGTGGTAGACCGGCTCGGCGCCGTCGTAGAGCATCGTCTTCTTGACCGGCCGCAGTCCGAGCGCCTGCGTGTGAAAGTCCCAGTCCTCCTGGGCGCCGCCAGTCGACAGCGTGATGTGGTGGTTGCCGACGATCCTGCTGCTCATCGCGTTCTCCTCCGCGGCTCAGGCGAACACGGGGGCGACGTCCCCGTAGACGCGGTAGTCGTCGATCTTGCCGTCGTCACGCTCGTGGTAGATGGTCACGATCGGGACCGTGACGGTGGCCCCGTCTTTGCGGATGTAGGTGACGTCGGATCGCACGATCGTGGTAGGGCCGCTCTCCCAGTGGTCGAGCATTCGGTGACTGACCCCGTCGATCAGGCCGTAGAAGTCGGCCAGGCCCTGGCGCGCCGCGTCGCGCGTTGTGGTCTCCGCGCCGTTCCCGAAGCGAAACCGCGCGTCGTCCGTGAGCCAGTTGGCCCACGCGACCGCGTCCATGCGGTCGATGTCTTCGAACATCGATGCGTACAGAGGCATGACCGTGATTATGCCTTGGACGGGAGAGCCGTCGCGGTCGCCTGATCGCGGAATGAGAGACCGAGATGTCTGAGGAAGAAGTCTTCGTTAGCTCCGCGAACCCCGGGCCAAGTCAAGGACGGGATGTCGCGAGCTTTCTGCCGACGCGAGCAGCGCCCCGCCTTGCGCGCGCAAGGGAGGGTTCTCGCAAATCCGGTCGGGATGCTCGTCGCCGAGTCGAAAGCAGGACTCCGAGGGCGTCGCGGCACCCGGGCAGCAGGTCATCGCGCCCGCCCGCGAGCGCGTCACCACGGCGTGGCGGCTTCGTCGGCGTCCGGTGTCAGGTGGCGCTGGAAGGCGTGCAGAGACGCCAGCAGGTCGTCGGAGTCCAGGCCGTCGACGATGAAGACCAGCCGCGAGTCGCGGACGCCGTCGCGCCAGCGGTCGTGGTGGATGGGGGGGTGGATGATATGGCGCACGCCGTCGAGCTCCACCGGTCCTGTGCCGCCGGCGTCGACCAGCGCCTTGAAGCGCAGCATCCGCTCGCCGTGGGCATGGACGAGCATGCTCAGCCATACGCCGAAGACCGTCCAGTCGAGCGGGTGGTCCAGGTTCAGCGCGACCGTGCGCACCGCGCCCGCGCCGTGGCGGGCCGGCACGCAGGGATCGGCCGTCCGCGAGGGGCTGTGGCTTTCCAACAGCGGCACCACATCCATCTGTCCCCGGGTCGCCTCGACGACGCGGGCGGCGGGGTTGAGCGCGATCAGCCGCCGGCGCAGCGCGTCGACGCGGTCGGCGCCGGCGAGGTCGCCTTTGCTGATGACCAGCCAGTCGGCGGCCGCGGCCTGGGCCCGCGCCTCGGGTCGGAGCTCGAGCTGCGCCGCGCCATCGATCGCGTCCACCACTGCGATGACCGTCTGCACGGAGTACTGGTGGCGCAAGACGGGATCGGAGGCGATCGTGGCCAGGATCGGGGCGGGGTCGGCGAGGCCGCTGGTCTCGATCACCACCCGGCGCACCGGCCGCCGTCCCCGGTCGTCGAGCTCGCCCAGGTCGCGCAGCGCGTCCACGAGGTCGGCTCGTCGAGCGCAGCAGGCACACCCTCCGGCGACCGCGATCGCGCGCTCGCCCATCGGACGCACGAGGTCGTGATCGAGCGCCACCTCGCCCAGCTCGTTGACGATGACCGCTGCCTCGTCGAGCTCGGGCTCGCCCAGCATCCGCGCGATCAAGGTCGTCTTGCCGCTCCCGAGAAAGCCGGTGATGACGGTGACCGGCCGGGGAGTCATGGCTTGAGGCGGCGCAGGAGCTCGGGGTCGAGCGGGTCGGGCATCCGGACCGACAGCCGCGCGGCGCTCGACCAGACCTCAGCGAGGTCGCGAGCCAGCGCCGAGGCGCCCTTGCCGTCAGCGAGGACGAGCCGGCGGCCGTTCCAGTCGCGGACGGTGAGGCCGTAGGCGCCGAGCACGGGGCGCAGGACGGCCAGCCGGCGCAGCCATGCCCGCCGGCGGTCGCCGTCGCGGTCCTCGCCGGCGAGCGCGACCCCGATGGGCGCCGGGTCGGCTTCGCGGTCGGCCCAGTGCACGTCGCTGAGCGGCTCCCCGCACAGGACGCACATCGCGCTCGGGCCTCAGGCGATCGTCGCGTCAGCCGCCGCGCGGGTGGCGGCGGTCGAAGTCGTCGGCGATCTCGTCGAAGGTGACCCAGCGGACCCCGGGCTTGGCGCTGATGTGCTCGATCAGCCGCTCGTGGGCGAGCAGGACCTGCGGGCGGCCGCTGACGTCGGGGTGGACGGTCATCGTGAACGCCGCGTAGTCGTGCTCGCGATAGACCCAGTCGAACTGGTCGCGCCACATCTCCTCGATGTCGCGCGGGTTGACGAACCCGTGGCTGTTGGGCGAGCCCTTGATGAACATCATCGGCGGCAGATCGTCCAGGAACCAGTTGGCTGGGATCTCGATCAGATCGGTCTCCTCGCCACGCTGCAGCGGCTTCATCCATTCCGATGCCGGCTTGGAGTAGTCGATCTTCGTCCAGTGATCGCCGACCCGCACGCGGTAGGGATGGAAGTCGTTGTGCATCAGCGAATGGTCGTACTTGATGCCGTTGCGCAGCAGAAGCTCGTTGGTGATGGTGGAGAACTCCCACCACGGTGCGACGTAGCCGGTGGGCCGCCGGCCCCCCAGCTCGCTCACCAGGTCGATGCAGTGCAGCAGGACCTCCTCCTCCTGGGCCTCGGTCATCGCGATCGGGTTCTCGTGCGAGTAGCCGTGGACCCCGATCTCGTGGCCCGCGTCGACGACGGCACGCATCTGGTCAGGGAAGGTCTCCACCGAATGTCCGGGGATGAACCACGTCGTGCGCAGCCCGTAGCGCTCAAACAGGCGCAGCAGGCGGGGAGCCCCGACCTCGCCGGCGAACAGGCCGCGGGAGATGTCATCGGGAGAGTCCTCACCGCCATAGGAGCCCAGCCAGCCGGCGACCGCGTCGACGTCGACCCCGTAGGCCACCACGATGTCCTTTTCAGGCATGTTCTCCCCTCTCGCTCGCCGACCTACATTCGTCTACCCGTGGCGGCGGCCGGCCAAGCCTGCCTCTGCGCGATCGAGCCAGGTCGCTCACGTGAAGTGCAGACGCGCGAGCTCGACCGCCCGCCCGGGACGTCCCCGGGCGGCTCCCAGCGCAGCCATCAGCAGCATCCGTGCTTTGGGACCTCGCAGATCGCCCGCGGGCACGGCGCCGGCCAGCGCGAGATCATGCCCGCCGCCGTTGCCGTAGAGCGGCGCCACCGCGCCGGCATGACACCGTGAGGTGACCAGCACGACGACGCCGGCCTCGACCGCCTCGGCGACCGCCGCCACCACGTCCGGGTTGGCGTTACCCACGCCGAAGGCCTCCAGCACCAGGCCGCGGGCTCCGGCGCTCATCGCCGAGCGGATGAGCTCCCCGCCGATGCCGACCACGAGCCTGATCAAGGCGACGCTCGGCTCCAGCGTGTCCAAGTCAGGGAAGCCCGCCGGCCGCGACCGCCGACGCCGGACCCGTACGCCGTCGGCGCCGATGTCGCCCAGCGGGCCGGCGCCGGGGGAGCCGAACGCGCGCAGCGCCCAGCTGTCGACCTTGGTCGCCTCCCGTGCGGCCTCGATCGTTCCCTCGAGCGCGATCACGGCGCCGAGGTCACGAGACTCCGGCGCCCGGGCGATGCGGACGGCGTTGAGCAGGTTGGCCGGCCCGTCGCCGCCGGTCATGCCGGCGTGGCGCTGCGCGCCGGTGAACACGATCGGCTCAGGGCCAGCGTGCAGCAGGTCGGTGAGGTAGGCCGACTCCTCCATGGTGTCGGTGCCGTGGGTGACCACGACCCCCGCCACCTCCGGTCGCGCGGCCGCGTCGCGCGCCGCGCCGGCGATCTCAAACACCTGCTCGACGCTCAGCGCGAACGCGTTGACGCGCATGAGATCAACCACCTCGAGCGGTCCCTCCTCGCTGAGCTCGGGAACGGCCGCGATCAGATCATCTCCGCTCATGCTCGCCACCACGCCCTCGCGGCCGGGCCGCGAGGCGATCGTCCCGCCGGTGGCGATCACCACGATCATGGCGCGCCCATCGAGTTCGCGCCACGAGCGTGGCGAGCGCCGAGGACGGCCATTAGCCGCCGACCGCGGGTGTGCTCGCGGGTGGCTTGACGGAGGGGGCGGTGGTGCTCGCGCGCAGCCGCCAGCGTGCAGGCAGCCAGTGGGCAAGTCCGCCGATGCTGGGCACCCAGATCGAGATGGCGTGGTAGAGGAGCACGGCTCCGACGGCGGCAGCCGGCGGGAATCGGTACAGGACGAGCGCGCCGGCGAGGCCGGAGTCCAGCACGCCGATGCCCGCCGGCATCGGGAGCATCGTGGCCAGGTAGCCGATGAAGTACGCCAGTGCCAGCGCCAGCCCGCCGATGGGATGGCCGGTCGCGCGGCACGCGGCCCAGAGCGCGGCGATATCGAACAACAGAAACCCACCGGCGCCGAGCATGCGCCAATGCGGCGCCAAGAGCGAGTCGCGCGCAGCTTCAAGCGACTCTGTCAGAGCCCGTACCGGTGTCGGAGCGCGTGCTCCCCAGCGGCGGCCCAGGAGCATGGCGATCGTGGCTGTGCTGATCACCAACAGCGAGACCAGGATTGGGATCCCGGCGTGCGCACCGTCGTGTGGACCATCTCCGATCCCCACGAGGAGAAGCGCTCCGGCCAGTCCATTGACGACAAAGCCGAACAGGGTGAGCAAACACAGCAGCGCCCCGCACCGCTGCACCAGACAACGCGCTCCGATGCGATGGTGGCGCAGCAGCAAGCCCGTCGCCGCCGCCGACGAGAAGTTCCCGCCCGGAAGCACCGCCCCGGCACCCATGGCGATCCATGCCACGCGCCGGCCGTCGGGACGTGACGCCTCCGGAAAGAACCGCCGGAACACCACCACGTAGCTCAGGCACGAGGACACCTCCAAACCGACGGCCGCGAGAAGCCAGACGGGATCCATGCCGGCGATCGAATCGATCACCTGCCGCGGCGGGGCCACCCACAGCAGCACGCCGATCGACAACGCGCCGAGGACCGCCGTACCCACTCCCCGAGCACCGCGTCTGCTCCACCTTTCGCGCCGGTCAGGCGGGCTCGGCCTCGAGATCACATCGACCAGTCTGACCGGTCCGTCGCAGACTGTCCATCAACCGCCGCCGCGCTTGCTTGGGGCACTGGTGGCACGATGCCCACAGCATTCGCCACGAGCGCGTGGTCGCGGAGGCAATCGCGCGATGGCCGCCCACCGAAACGCGAGGTCGATCGCGGCTGAGGGCGTCGGCGCCTGAGACGGTCGTGCGGCAGCCTGCGGGCGCCCGGCGTCCGCGGGGGTCAGCTCACGGGCTGCACAAGAAGCCGCCGTCCACCGGCAGGGTCTGACCCGTCACCCACGACGCAGCGTCGCTGCACAGGAACGCGATCACCGACGCGATCTCGGACGGCTTGCCGAAGCGGCCCAACGGCGTACGGGCGATGATGGGATCGGCGGCGTCCGGATCGTTCTTGAACGGCGCGAGCGACGGCGTGTCGATCCAACGGGGCGACCGACGTCGATGACGATGGCGGCATCAGCCGCTCATGCCGCCGTCGATGGACAGGGTGTGCGAGGTGACCATCGCCCCGGCGTCGGATGACAGGTACAGGACGGCCTGAGCGATCTCCTCGGGGGTCGTGTGACGGCCGAGCGGGATCATCTCGTCAAATGCCCTGGCCGCCTCTTCCTGGCTCTGACCGGTCGCGGTCATCTCGATCGCGTCCTGGAACGCGGTCGACGTGGGTCTGGGGTGAAGCGTGTTGACGCGGATCCGGCGCGGCGCCAGCTCCTTGGCGGCCGACCGCATGAGGCCGACCTGGCCGTGCTTGGCGGCGACATACGCGGACAGGTCGCCGAAACCCACGAGGCCAACCACGCTGGACGTGATCGTGACGCTGCCGCCGTCCGCCAGCAGCGGCGTGCCGTGCTTGAGGATGTGGAACGCGCCGAGCATGTGCACGCTGATCGTCCGCAGGAAGTCCTCCGAGGGGAAGTCCACGATCTTGCTGATGGCGCCGGAGACGCCGGCGTTGCTGAACAGCACGTCATACGTGCCGAAGCGCTCTGCGCCGGCGGCGAACGCGGCCTTGACCGCTTCCTCGTCCGTGACGTCGGCGGTCGAGGCGAGTGCCCTGTCGGCCCCGATCTCGTCGGCGGCGGCCTTCAGCTTGTCCTCGTCGATACCGACGAGATGAACGCGTGCGCCTTCGGCGACGAACAGCTTGGCGGTCGCCAGGCCGATGCCACTCTCTCCACCGGTGATCAGCGCGACCTTGTCTTGCGGCAGAGCCACGTCAGCCTCTCCTCTCTATCGACGACACGGTGACCGACGGTCCACGTTTGCCGTCGGTCCGACGGATAATGGCCCGGTGCGCTGCTCGTCGCCGGACCGGGTCGCCGGCGGCCGTCGGACGCCGTGGAGATCGGGCATCGATCGTCGCGGGGACGACGTGATCGTCAGGCTGACAACCGTCGCGTGACCGGCCTCCCGAAGATTCCGAAGGAGCGTCGTGGCCATCATAAACAGGCCCGTGCCATCGGGGATTGCTGACGGGGTCGCGTGCGGTCAAGGCCGGCACCGCAATCGCGACTGGTCACCTGCTGCACATCGACGAGCGCCGACAGCCACGACGGTACGCAGTGAGCGTGAGCGGGCGGCGCCTGAACACGCAACGCCAGGCGGTCATGCCCGCCGACTCCGGCTCGGTAGTCGATCCGAGTGATTCGACAGCATCGACGCTGCAGGACGGCGATCGCTCTCGCCAGAGCGGTCGGGCTCTCGGCCCGCAGCGTCATCGTGAGGGCGAGCTCTGCGGCGCCGACGATGCGAGGGCCTGCGCTGGGGGACTTCGATGTCATGCGGTCTCTCCTTCTGGATCTGAGAAACCGAGCCATGCGTCCTACCAGCTCGGTTCCAGAGAACCGGTCTGATCCGCGGCCCACGACGAGCGGCGGATCTAGCTGGTAATGACGGCGATGCTGCGCAGCGACAGGCCCGGGACGGCCAGGCAGGTCTGGTGCGACGGCAGCATCGCTCGACAGCTTAGCGCCCCGGGCAAGCTGGGTTCACGAGCGAGCCGCGAGCCACCGTCCCCGGGGTGCTCGCGGGCGGCTTGCCACCGCGCACCGTGCGGCCCGCTGACCGTCGGTCTTGGCGGCTGGAGCGCGCCGGTGGCTCAGCCGAGGGCCGTATCCAATCGACTCAGCAGGCGGGACAGCGCGCTCGCATCGTGCGCGATTCCGTACACGTACCAATCGGGACGCACGACGACGGCGGCGCAGCCGTGGGCGTCGAACCAGCGGGCGTAGTCGCCGTCGAGATCGACGAACCGGGTCGCGCCGTCGCCGGCGGTCTCCGTGATGGCGCCGTCGGATGCGAACCAGGCCATCCGCCCACCGATGCGTGACCAACGGCGTGCCTGCTCGGCGTCGAGAGTCGCAAGCGGGTCGGTGGCGCGAGAGATGAGCGTGAACCCCTGGCCGATGCGGTCGTCGAACAGCCCGCGCCGGCCGGCGACCTCGACCAGGCCCTGGATGAACAGTTCCCCGGCTCCGGTCTCGGCGTCCTCGGGCTGGGCCGCGGCGGCGACGAGCCCGCCGGTGAGCCCCGGGAAGCGCAGGCGCTCGGGCTCGGCGTGCTGCGCGCGCAGCGCAAGCCAGCGCTCGTCGCGTTCGCGGACGGCCTCGGGATCGCGCAGCGTCTGGATCTTCCCGAGGGCGATCGCCATTTCGGTGATCGCCCGGACGTGGGGGTCGCGCTCGGGCTGGTAGGTGTCGAGCAGCGATGCATCGGCGGTGCCGGACAGGATCAGGTCGAGCTTCCAGGCCAGGTTGTGGGCGTCGCGGATCCCCGAGCACATGCCCTGGCCGAGAAACGGCGGCATCTGATGGGCGGCGTCGCCGGCGAGCAGGACGCGGCCGCGGGACCAGGTCTTGGCGATCAGCGAGCAGAACGTGTAGTGGGCCACGCGCTGCATCTCCACGTCGTCGGGACCCACCCAGCGGGCCACGCGCCTCCAGACGTTGTCCGGATCGGTCGCGTGCTCGACCGTCTCGCCGTCGTGGAGCATGAAGGAGAAGCGCTGGTGGTTGGGCCCGATCCGGATGATCGCCGTCGGCTGCTCGGGATCGCAGACCTGCAGGGCGGCCGGGAGGCCGAGGGGGCGGCGGATCCGGAAGTCGGTGACCAGCCACGGAGCCTCAAAGCCGTAGTCGTCGAGCTCGATGCCGAGCGCCGGGCGGACGAAGCTGTTGCCGCCGTCGCAGCCGACGACGTACCGCCCGGGGACGACGGTCGCGTCGCCGTCGGCGCTGACCGCCACGACGGACGCGACGTCGGCGCAGTCGGTGACCTCGGTGACCCGATGACCGCGGAGGATCTCGACGTTCGCGAGCCCCCGGCAGGCGGCGTCGAGCACGTCCTCGAGGTGGGGCTGGTACATCATGTACCACTCGGCCCAGCCGGCCCGCCCGCGCTGGTCGAACGTGTGCTCGATCAGGAGCTGGCCGTCGGCGTTCTGCCACTCGTAGTTGAGCTGTCGCATCGTCCCCTCCGCGACGGCGGAGGCGAGGCCGAGCTTCTGAAAGGTGCGCATCACCTCGTCGTCGAACGTCGCCGCGCGCGGCTGGTTGTAGAGGCCCCTGTGCGCTTCGACGATCGTGACGCGGTGCCCGCGCTGGCCGAGCAGCAGGCCGAGCATCATGCCGGTCGGGCCGTAGCCGACGATCACGACGTCGCGAGGCTCGGCCGGTCGGATGCTCGAGGCCATCAGCGCATCGATCCCGGAGCGGCAGCGCGGGCGCGCATGTCGCCGGTGGTCTCGGTCGGACTCAGCCCGAGCAGCCGCTGCGCGTTCGTGCGCCCGATCTTCAGCCGGTCGGGCTCGCTGATCGCCACCGTGTCGAACCAGGCCGCCGCGTCCGCGTGGCTCTCGAACGGATAGTCGACGGCGAACATGATCCGGTCAGCGCCGACCTGCAGCAGCGCGCCGATCAGCGACTGGGTGTGGAAGTTCCCGCTGGTGGTGACGTAGAAGTTCTCCCGCAGGTAGGCGGGGGCGGATCGCTGCAGGCTGAACGCGGGCACGTGCGAGAGGCGCTGCTGCAGACGATCGACGGCGAACGGGAGCATCTCGCCGAGGTGTCCGAGGATCACGGTGAGGTCCGGGAATCGATCGAACAGCCCGCTCGTGATCAGGCGCAGGGCGTGGGTGGCCGTCTCGACCGCAAACGCCCACGCCGGTCCGAGCAGTTCGCCGCGATCCTCATAGATCCGCATCTGGCTCTCCCACGGGTTGCGGGGATGGAGGTACAGCGGTACGCCGAGCTCGGCGAGCCGCTCCCACACCGGCAGGAACTGCGGCTCGTCGTAGTAGGCGATCCCGTCGCCGAGGTTGCTGTAGCCGTTGACGAGCGCGCCCCTGAAGCCGAGCTCCTCGACCGAGCGCGCGAGCTCGTTCGCGGCCGCCTTCGGGTCCTGCATCGGCAGCGCCGCGAAGCCGGCGAACCGATCCGGATGGGACTCGACGACGCCGGCCAGGGCGTCGTTCGACGCCCGGGCCTGAACGACCGCTTCGTATGGGTCGGCGATCAGCTGGATGCACGGCGCGGCGAGCGAGAGGACCGCGATCTCGACCCCGTGGCGGTCCATCTCCTCCAGGCGGAGCGAGCCCGCCTCACCAAGGCGGCGCTGCACGTCAGCCCACTCGTCCGGATCCCATCCGATCGTCGGAAACAGCGTGTGCTCGAGCCCCGCAGTCACGAAATGCTCCTCGATCGCGATCTTTCCCTGCATGCGAGCTCCCCTCCAGTCGTCGGGTCTTGAGACGTTGCCTTGCCGCTCATATCTTCAGCAGCGCTTCGGCGTTGAGGTGGGCGATCCGTGCCCGGTCGCCGGGTCCCAGCGGGGCGTCGGTGAGGAACTCGGTGGCCTCGTTGCCGTCGGAGAATGGGTAGTCGACCGAGAACATCATCCGGTCGGCGCCAAAGACGGTCAGCGCGCACAGCAGCGGGGGGGTGGTCGTGTATCCGCAGGTGGTGATCCAGAGGTGCTGTTGCAGGGTTTCGGCCACGGAGGTCGAGAGGTTGACGACTGGACCCAGCTGTTCGTCAGCGCGGGCCAGCGAGAAGGGCAGGTTCTCCCCCATGTGTCCGACGATGACCTGCAGGCCGGGGAAGCGCTCGAAGGTCCCGGTGGCGGCCATCCGCAGGACGTGCATGCCGGTTTCAACATGCCAGCCCCAGCCCGAGGTCGACAGCCGTGCCGCGACACCTGGGTCAAGACCGGAGAAGTAGGCGTCGAACACCGTTTGCGGTGGGGCCGCCGGATGCAGGTAGACGGGCACGTCCAGACGTTCGGCCGCCTGAAGCACGGGTCGCATCGAGGGATCGTCGAGGAACGCGCCGTTGGTCTGACCGGCGACCAGCACGCCGACGAATCCGAGCTCCTGTACGGCCCGCGCGAGTTCATCGGCGGCCGCGTCCGGGGCGCACATGGGCAGCGACGCGAAGGCCCGGAAGCGCCCGGGGTGGGCGGCGATGACGGCCGCCATCCGGTCGTTGAGCTCACGCGACAGCGCTGTGGCCCTCTCGGCGCCGAGCTTCTGGATGCCCGCATTGGGCACCGACAGGATCTGGACGTCGATTCCCGCCTTGTCCATCACCTCCAGTCGCTTGTCGCCGGTGTCGCCCAGCGCGTCGAACAGACCCCACACGCTGGCGGGATCGATACCGGCAGCGGTTGCGACATCCTGCGGGAGGAAGTGCTCCTCCAGGGCGATCATCCTCATCTGCGTCCCTCCCTCGCTGTGGCCACTAGCCGGCGTGTGGGCGATCGAGACCCGGTAGGAGCCTCAGCGCGTTCCGAGTGGTCAGCTCACGCCAGGTATCGCCCGCGGGCTGCGGGGCATCGTCGACTGACTTGACCTGGGCCGTGGTGCCGGCGTCCGGCGTCCAGCAGTAGTCGCTGCCATACAGCAGGCGCTCTGCGCCGAACGCCTTGACCAGCGCCGGGATCTGGTTGGGAAACGGCGTGCCGGCCATGTCGAACCACAGCCGGCGGATCTGCTCGGGCGCGCTGGGCTCATCGGGATCGGCGGCCATGAACACGGACCGGAACAGCTCGATGCGGTCAGCGAGCAGCGGCAGCGTGCCTCCACCGTGGGTGAAGATCCACTCGATGTCGGGATGGCGTCTGAGCACCCCGCTGAACACCAGATCGCTGACGGTCCGGGTGGAATCGAAGATGAACTCGAGCATCGGGCGGGGCCGCCCCAGCGACACCGCCTCCCAGCAGCATGGAGATGTCGGGTGCACGAACACGACGGCCCGGCGGGCATCGAGTTCGGTCCACAGCGGCTCGTAGCGCTCGTCGCCGAGATAGCTGCCCTCGGCATTGGTCTCGATCGCCAGCCCCCGGCTGCCCAGCTCCTCCAGCGCATAGCCGGCCTCCTCGATCGAGCCGGCGACGTCGGGCAGCGGCAGCGACGCGAAATGGCCGAAGCGTCCGCGATGCCCCCGAGCGATCCGCGCCCCGAACTCGTTGACCTCCCGTGCCAGCGCACGAGCCGCCTGGTCATCGCCGAAGTGCACGCCGGGGGAGGAGATCGACAGCACCGACGTCCGGACTCCCCACTGATCCATCAGCGCAAGGTGACGTTCCGCATCCCAGGCGGGGTAGCCGGGCATGCCGTCGGGATGGGTGTGCCCGGCGGCCTTGGCCGCCTCAACGTATCCGTCGGTGACGAAGTGCGAATGCACGTCGATCAGCAGCGCGTCGTGGCCGTGCGTACTCATCGGAACCCCGGCCTCCACCAGCAGCCCGGGACGTCATCGAGCGTCACCGATGCTTCCTAGACGGCCTCATCGCCGGCCGCCACCGGCAGCCGCAGGTCAAGCGGGGTCGCCGGCGAGAACTCGCCCTCATACGCGCGTCGGTGCAGGTCCTGCGGCGTCGCGTCGGCATCGCGTGCGGCGACCACCTTGTCGGGGTCGAGGCTGACGCCGATCGGGTTGGCCGCGAACTGCGATGACGTGCGCATCCACTGCTTGGACTGGCTCCAGTCGCCGAACTCGTCGCATTGCAGCTCGACCGAGTTCTCGTCCGGGTCGACGTAGTAGAAGGACATCGTCATCCCGTGGTCCAGGCAGGCGTGTGGGACGATGCCGTGCTGCTTGAGGCGCACGTAGGTGTCGAGCAGGTCGTCCATCGACGGGTACTCGTAGGCGGTGTGGTGCAGCCCGGCGTGCTTGATCTTCTCGGAATCGTCCTCGACGCCGGGGCCGGTCAGCAGCGCGATGCGGTGGTTGGCGGCATCGTTGGACAGCCACGCCCCGCCCTCGAACTGGTGGGTGACCTCAAGGCCGATCACCACGCCGTACCAGTCGATCATCTCCTGCATGCGCGTCGTCTTGAAGTTGACGTGATGCAGCGTCGGGTTGGGGGTGCTCGTTGTGGACATGGTTGCTCTCCTCGTGCGTTGTCAGTCAGGCCGCCGCGGTGACGGGGTTGCGCAGGGTGCCGACGTCCTCGAGCTCGACCTCGACGACGTCGCCGGCGTTCAGGAACAGCTTCGGGTCTCGGGCGTTGCCGATCCCCGCCGGCGTCCCCGTCGCGATGATGTCGCCGGGCTCGAGCGTCATGATCCGCGACAGGAACGCGATCGTCTCCGCGACGCTGAAGATCATCTCGGCGGTGTTGCCGTCCTGGACGGTCTCGCCGTTGACGCGCGTGCGGACGCGCAGCGCCTGCAGGTCGGGGATCTCGTCGATCGTCACCAGCGCCGGCCCGCAGGGCCCGAAGGTGTCGATCGCCTTGCCGCCGGTCCACAGACTGTTGGCCATCTGCAGATCGCGCGCACTGACGTCGTTGAACGCCATCGCTCCCGCCACATGCTCCAGCGCGCCGGCAGCCTCGACGTTGCGTGCGCGGGCGGCGATCACGACGGCCAGTTCGGCTTCGTAGTCCACCTGCGCAGCGCCATCCCGAGGCGGCACGATCGGGTCGGTGGGGCCGATCAGCGAGTTGGCGAACTTGGCGAAGAACATCGGCGCCGCCGGCTCGCTCAGACCCGCCTCGCGGGCGTGGTCGCGATAGTTCAGGCCCAGGCAGATGATCTTCTGCGGGTCGGGGACCGGCGGGCCGAGGCGGACCTCGCCGGGATCGTGAAGCGCACCACGCTCACGCAGCTGCGCCGCGTGGCCTTCCGCGGCCTGCGCCAGCTCAGCGAGGTCCGTGGCCGGGAGGGCGAGCAGCTGGCGCGTGCTCGTCAAGGCGTCGCGGCCCGCGCCGTCGAGTCCGGCCACGGACGCGATGGCCTCGACGTCGGCGATCCCAGCCGCCGTCACCAACCCTGAGCGCCGCGGGCCAGCGTCGTCGGCGCTGAAGCTCACCAGTCTCATCGCTGCTCGGCTCCTCGGTCGGGGGTTCTCATACGAGCCCTCCGGCACGCCGCATGCGCTCGCGGTGCAGGTCGATGCCCCGCTCGTTGTCGCTTCGGATCGCCTCGCACGCCGCGGTCAGATCGCCGGCCTCATAGGCCTCGACGATCCTGACGTGGTCGGTCGCGACGTCGTCGCCGAGCTCGTCGTCAGGTCCAAGCGCGCGGGTCATCAGGCCGGGCACGGTCAAGCGCCGGTGTGCCGCGATCAGCACCTGGCTACCGGCCGCGCGAAGCATGTGCTCATGGAAGGCCGCGTTCGCCTCGAACCACTCATCGGGACTCATCCGCGTGCCATCGCCGCGAACCGGCAGCGTCTTCTCCATCTCGCGGCGCAGCGAGGTGAGCTGCTCGGCGTTCAGTCCTCCCACCGTCATCACCGCCGCCCCGAGCTGCAGCGACGTGCGCGCTCGGAACGCATCCTCGATCGTCTCGAAAGTCAGCGGCACGACGAGGAACGAGCCATCGTCCTGCTGGGACACCAGGCCCTCATCGCACAACCGGACGAGACCCTGCTGGACCGAGCGGTCCGACACGCCGAGTCGCTGTGCGACTGCCTCCAGGTGCAGTGGCTCCCCGATCGCGATCGATCGGTCGATGATCGCGCTGCGCAGCGCCGCGTGGGCATGCTCGTCCTGTTGGATCTGCAGGCGACCGAACTGGCCACGGAAGTACGCCAGCGGAGTGCCGGCCTGTCCCGACGCGCGGTCGACTTCGCCGATGTACACGGTGTGCGTGCCCCCCAGCACCTGCTC
>Ga0213875_10000928_pt1 | contig 21144 bp, 12 predicted proteins | sample BarmaccomBMRX_R8_FD_160105 | JGI IMG/M metagenome (GOLD analysis project Ga0213875, IMG submission 160105) | Root-associated microbial communities from Barbacenia macrantha in rupestrian grasslands, the National Park of Serra do Cipo, Brazil - RX_R8 | ecosystem: Host-associated > Plants > Roots... | reverse complement strand
CAAAGCGAGCACACCGCCAACGAGCGCCATCGGGATCACGCTGAACGCGAGCAGCGTGTCACGTATCGAGCCAAAATTGGCATAGAGCAGAACGAGGATCAGCAGCAGCGAAATTGGCACGACAACATCCAGCCGAGCAATCGCGTCGTTAAGATTGCCAAGCTCGCCCGCCCATTCGAGATGGTAGCCCGGCGGCAGCGCTACATTGCGCCGGATGCGATTTGTCGCGCCAGCGGCCTTTGCCCTCCATGCTGATCGCGATCTCCTCACGCTAGTAGGACGGCGGTGAAGTCGGTGCTGGTAAATTGGCTCCCCTGATCGGTATTGAAGGTGTCGCGCTTGTCGAAGCGCGCCAGCGCTTACTCCAGGGCCTCGATACAGAAGTCAGCCTCCAGCGTGATCGATACTCGCCAAGCAAGCACCCGACGGCTGAACCAGTTGACGATGGCGACGAGATACACGAAGTCGCGGGCCATCGGCACGTAGGTGATGTCGGTCCCCTCCGCCTGCTTTCCAAACGATGCTGCGCATAGCTGGAACCTTGGCAGGCTCCGCCCAGACCGGGTTCGGCCGCATCAACGCCAGCTTGCGCAGCAGATACGGATAAACTTTGTGACCCGGGGCCGGCTTTGACGTATTGGGCCGGCGGTAGATCGCCGTGATCGCCATCTTCTTCATCAGCGTCGCGACGTGCAGGCGGCCGACCTTGACGCCTTCGCTGCCGAGCAGATCCCGCAGCATCCGCCTGCCGGTGAACGGATATGCCATGTGCAGCTCGTCGATCCGGCGCATGATGGCGAGATCGGCGGCCGGCACCGGCTGCGGCAGATAATAGACGCTGTCACGGCTGATCCGGAGTTGCTGCGCCTGCCGCGCTATCGGCAGCGTGTGCGCCCGGTCGATCATCGCTTTGCGCTCGGCAACAGTCCGGCCTTTCCGAGCGCACCTGACAAAAAATCGTTCGCCCGCGCCAACTCGCGATCATGGTGTGCAGCACCTTCACGTCGACCGCCGGCTCGGGCGCGGATTGCTCCACGCTGAACACGTCGGCCGCGCTCTCCAACAGCTTCGCTCGCCAATGCGTGATCAGGTTCGGGTGAACATCATACTGTTGTGCCAGCTCGGCCAGCGTCTTCTCGCCCTTCACGGCAGCCAACGCTACCTTCGCCTTGAATGCTAGGCTGTAATTCCGGCGTGGTCGCTTGCTCATCATGCCTCCTGCTCGCAGCCATCATGGCTGCTGTCGGGCCGACAATCCACTCATCCCGCTGTTCAAATTCCCCGAGCCACGTCTCTCAACGCCGGAGCGACGTTTTAGCTCGTCGGCAAGCCTGAATGATGATCGTCGAGCTTTTTGTCGCCGCTTCCGATCGCGCGGCCGCGCGCGAAGGAAGACGATGACCGCCCGAGATATTCACGCTAAGCGGACTGCGTCGCCGAGCGGTTCGGCGGCGCGGGTGGTACAGCGCGGGGACAGCCTCGTGGTACAGCGGAGCTAATTTCGGGCTTTTACATCTCTGTAAAATCAGCGACTTAGTATCGCGGCGACCCCTCTAACAGGGGTCACCATGAGCAAGACCAACATTCGGCACCGCCTCCTGGCTTCGACGATCGTCGCCGGCGCCGTCGTCGCCTCCGCGCCTGCATTCGCGCAGGTGAGCGACCAGACCGCGCCCGCCGGCTCGATCTCGGGCGCCGCCAACGCCGCGACCGCGCCGACCACCTCGGCCGACGCGTCGCCGGCCAGCACGAACGGCGGCGAGATCATCGTCACCGGCTCGCGCATCCCGCAGCCGAACCTGACCTCGACCAGCCCGGTCACGGTCGTCACCAGCCAGGAGCTCAAGCTCCAGGGCACGACCCGCGTCGAGGATCTGCTCAACTCGTTGCCGCAGGTCTTCGCCGATCAGGGCGGCTTCTCGAACAACCCCTCGGACGGCACCGCGACAATCAACCTGCGCAACCTGGGCGCGCAACGCACGCTCGTCCTGATCGATGGCCACCGCATGCAGGTCGGCGATCCGATCACCGCCGGTGGCGCCGACATTAACATGATCCCGGACGTCATGATCAAGCGTATCGACGTGCTGACCGGCGGCGCCGGCTCGGTCTACGGTTCGGACGCGGTCGCCGGCGTCGTCAACTTCATCATGGACACCGATTTTACCGGCGTGTCCGTCGATGGCCAATACAGCCTCTACCCGCACAACAATGCCAACAAGACCGCACAAGGTCTGGTCGACTCGGCGGGCTACCCCGATCCCAAGGGGCCGACAGTCGACGGTCGAACCTTCGATGTGAGCGTGAAGATCGGTGCAGCGACGGATGACGGCCGCGGCCACGTGGTCGGCTATTTCAACTATCGCAAGATCTCCGCCGTTACGCAGGGCGACCGCGACTATTCGGCTTGCGGTCTTAATGAGGACAACAGCTTGCCGGCGGGTCGTTATTGCGGTGGTTCGCCGATCGCGGCTCCGGCCAACATCTTCGGCGTGAACAGTGGTACCTTCCAGGTTGGTCCTGGCCGGACTGCAATCCCAGGTTACGGTGTGTACAACTATGCACCAACCAACTACTTCCAGCGTAATGACAAGCGTTACACCGCCGGCTTTTTCGCGCGTTACGAAGTATCGGATGCGTTCAAGCCCTACGCCGAGTTCATGTTCATGGACGATGACTCGTCCAGTCACACCGCCCCGGGCGGCGACTTCACCGACACGTCGACGGTCAACTGCGACAACCCGCTGCTCGCCGCGAATGCCGGTGCGTTTGCTGCGATCTGCGGTGATCCTCTCAACGTGACCGTCGGGGCTGATGGGGTTGCGCGGGGTACGGCGTTCATCGGCCGCCGCAACGTTGAGGGCGGTCCCCGTATCAACGAATATCGGCACACGGATTACCGTGCGGTGTTGGGCTCGAAGGGCGATATCGCCAAGGGCATCAGCTACGACGTGTCATTCCAGTATGGCGACGTTCAGCTTCATGAGACCGCGACCGACTATTTCTCGATCAGCCGTCTCAACAATGCGCTCGATGTGATCACCGATCCGGTCAGCGGTCTCCCCGTCTGCCGATCGGGTGGCACCTGCGTTCCTTACAATATCTGGACCGGAACCACGACGCTGCAGGGCAATGTCGCGGACGGCGTGACGCAGGCCGCTTTGGACTATCTGGAGGCGCCTTCATTCATCTCCGGCGAGACCACGGAGAAGGTGGCAAGCGGCTCGTTCACGATCCTGGGTGGTGAATATGGCATTCAGTCGCCCTGGTCGTCGGAGGGCATCGGCCTGAACATCGGTGCCGAGTATCGTCGCGAGACGCTGAAGGTGGCGTCGGACGCGTTGTCGTCGTCGGGCGATCTGTCCGGTTTCGGCAGCGCCAGCCCGCCGATCAACAATGGATTTGACGTCAAAGAAGGCTTCGCGGAGCTGCGTCTGCCGATCGCTTCCGACAAGCCATTCATAAAGGAACTCGTGCTCACCGGCGGCTACCGCTATTCCAGCTACAACCCGGAAGGTTCGGTTTCGTCCTACAAGGGACAGATCGAATATGCGCCGATCTCCGACATTCGCTTCCGGGGCGGCTACAACCGTGCGGTGCGCGCGCCTAACGTCGCGGAGCTGTTCGCGCCGAACCAGGTCGCGCTCGATGGCTCGCACGATCCCTGCGAAGGCGCGACCCCGACGTTCACCCTGGCGCAGTGCATGCGTGAGGGCGTGACTGCTGCCGAATACGGCAACATCACCGCCAATCCGGCCAAGCAATATTATGGGCAGATCGGCGGCCCGGTCGATCCCAGCACGCTCAAGCCGGAGAAATCGGATACGTATACTGTCGGTGTCGTGCTGACGCCAAGCTTTCTGCGCGGCTTCAATCTCTCGGTTGATGCCTACCGGATCAAGATCAACGGCCTCATCGCGCCTGGTCTCGGCGAGGACAATATTCTCGACGAGTGCGGTCGTACGGGTGAGGCGATCTACTGCGGCCTTATCCACCGTAACACCGATCCGGGTGCGGAGGGTTCGCTGTGGCTCAACAAGGACGGCTACGTGGTCGATACGACGCTCAACGCCGGGTCGGAAACAACCCAGGGCATCGATATCGCTGCGAACTACACCTACCGCATGGAAAAGTGGGGATCGCTGGGCTTCTCGGTTTTCGGGACCTACATCGACAAGTTTGTTGTGGACAATGTCGGACCGTCAAAGTTTGACTGCGTCGGCTACTTCGGGGCGACCTGCGGCACGCCGATCCCGCATTGGCGCCACAAGGCGCGCCTGACCTGGACAACGCCGTGGAACGTCTCGCTGTCCGGTCAATGGCGGTTCATCGGCAAGACCAAGGTCGATACGCTTAATCCGAACATCAATCCGGATGGTACCGGTATCAACACGGTTGACGAACACATCAAGAACGTCAGCTACTTCGACCTGACCGCGACCGCGCGTCTTGCCAACAAGGTCTCGCTCCGCATCGGTGCGCAGAACCTGTTCGACAAGGATCCGCCGATCCTCGGCTCGGCGGTGACGCCGTCGGCCTCGCTGGGCGCCGGCAACACCTTCCCGCAGGTGTATGACGTGCTCGGTCGCTACGTGTTCGTGGGGGCCTCGGTCGATTTCTGATCGGCTGACGCTTCGCTAGGCTTGGGGGCGGCGGCTTTTCGGGGCCGCCGCCTTCATGCTATCTGCGGTCATGGCCGTGGCAGCACTGGACAGCGATGCCGATCGCGCCGCCGCTCGCGGCGATTTCGAGACGGCCGCGACGCTGCTCGCGCAGGCTTGCGCCGGCGATCCGGACGATGGCGATCGCTGGCTGAAGCTCGCGGCGATGCGGCGCGCGCGGCGCGACTTCGAGGGTGCGCTCGAGGCGGTGAACGGCGCGCTGGCGGTCGATCCGCTCGGCTTCGTGCCGCTGCTCGTCAAGGCCGGCATACTCGACGCGCTCGATCGGCCGGCCGAGGCCGCCGAGTTCTGCGGTGCCGCGATCTTCCATGCACCGCCGGACGCGGAGCTGCCCGCGCCGCTCCGCCGCCAGCTCGCGTTCGCGCGCGAGAAGCATACCGCGTTCCAGGCGCGGGAGGAGGCACGGCTCGCGGCGCTCATGGCGGTGGCTGCGGCCAGCGCGGACGCGGAGCAGGCGCGGCGGCTCGATCGCTTCCGCAGCAACACGCTGCGGCTCACCAAACCCTATCATTGCGCGCCGACGCACTTCCATTATCCGGGCCTGATCGAGCGCGAGTTCCACGATCGCTCGCTGTTTCCCTGGCTTGCCGAGCTCGAAGCGGCCACCGCGGTGATCCGCGCCGAATATGAAGCGCTGATCGCGGCGCCCGATGCCCGGCTCGTTCCCTACATCCAGTATGACGAGGCGGTGCCGCTGCGGCAGTGGGCGGCGCTCAACCACTCGCGGCGCTGGTCGGCGGCGCATCTGCTCGCCGGCGGCGCGCGGGTCGAGGCGAACGCCGCGCACTGCCCCGAGACGCTGGCGCTGCTCGCCCGCCTGCCGCAGCCGGCGATCCGCGGGCGCTCGCCGAACGCGATGTTCTCGCTGCTCGCTCCCGGCGCGCACATCCCGCCGCATCACGGCATCTCCAACGCGCGGCTGGTCTGCCATCTGCCGCTGATCGTGCCGGAGGGCTGCTGGTTCCGCGTCGGTGCCGAGCGGCGCACGGTGGAGGAAGGGGGCGCTTGGGTGTTCGACGACACCATCGAGCACGAGGCCGCCAACGAGAGCGATGCGCCACGCGTCATCCTGATCTTCGACGTCTGGCATCCCGGCCTGAGCGCGATCGAACGCGACGGCGCGGCGGTGCTGATCGCGGAACATGGCCCTGGCGGCGACGGCGGCCTCTGAGACCGCCTGGACGGTCTGCGAGCGGCTGTTGCGGCAGACGCGCGCGGCGGTGCCGTCGCCGGCGCTTGCGGCCGATCTTGCCGACGCGGCGCTGACCGCCGGGCGCGAAGCCGAGGCGCTTCCGGTGGTGGCGGCGGCAGCGCGGCGCCACGACGTCGCGGCGCTCTGGCAGTGGCTCGGCTTGTTGCAGCGCGCGCTCGACCGCCAGGAAGACGCGATCGCCGCGTTTCAAAAAGCGGTGCAGCGCGATCCTCGCAATGCGCGCGCGATGCTCGGTCTCGCGCAGAGCGCGTTCGATGCCGGATTGCCGGCGTCGCCGCTGTTCGAGCGCGCGGCGTTGCTCGCGCCGACGGACAGCGCGACGCTGCGCGGCCGCGCCGATGCGCACGTCGCGGAGGGACGGCCCGATCGCGCCCTAGCCGAGCTCGAGGTGCTGCTCGGCGCGAACCCCGGGTGGATCGATGGACACCGGCACATCGCACACATCCGCTGGATGACGGGAGATCGGGCAGGCTTCCTGGATGCGCTCGAGGGTTCGCTGGCCCAGCGGCCCGGCCATGTCGCGCTATGGCAGCTCGGCCTCGATCTGCTGATCGAGGCGCGGCTGACCGAGCGCGCAAGCGCTTGGCTCGCCCGCGCGCGCCATGCGGTCGGCCCTGCGCCATTGTTCGACGCCTATGCCGCGATCATCGCAGGGGAACTCGGCGCGGACGCCGATCCGCTGTTTGCGGCGCTGTCGCCGATCGGCGATATCGGCCTCGCGGTCTACCATGTCCGCCACCTGTTGCGGAGCGGACGGGCGGAGCTGGCACGGGCCGCCGCCGAACGCTGGCTCGATCATCCCGATGCGCGGCTGATGCTGCCTTACGCCGCGCTTGCCTGGCGGCAGCTCGGCGATCCGCGCGTGGAGTGGCTCGAAGGCGATGCCCGCCTGGTCGGCGTCTACGACATCGCGGATCAGCTGCCTCCGCTCGATGCGCTCGCCGCGCATCTGGGCGCGCTTCACGCGCACGGCAGCGAGCAGCTCGACCAATCGGTGCGTGGCGGCACGCAGACCGTCGGGCCGCTGCTCAGCCGGATCGAACCGATCATCCAGGCGACGCGGCGGGCGATCATCGCCGCAGTCGAAAGCCATATCGCCCAGCTGCCGCCGCGCGATCCGCGCCATCCAACGCTGGCGCCGGATCGCGATGCGCCGGTGCGGTTCGCGGGTTCCTGGTCGGTGCGCTTTGCGGGCGCGGGGCATCATGCCAGCCATCTCCACACCGAAGGCTGGCTGAGCTCGGCGCTCTACGTCGCGGTGCCCGATGCCGCGGCGCGCGGGCCCGCGCCCGCGGGGTGGTTGACGCTCGGCGAGGCGCCGGCGGAGCTCGGCCTCGATCTCGCGCCGACGCGGATGATCGAGCCGAAGCCGGGCCGGCTGGTGCTGTTTCCGGCGACGATGTGGCATGGCACGCGGCCGTTCGCGGCGGGCGAGCGCATGACGATCGCCTTCGACGTCGCGCGTCCGATCGGCCGCTAGCGGCGATGCCCGACGCGGTTCCGCGCGAGACGATGCGGGCGCTCGCCGAGCGGGCCGCGCGCGGCGAGATCGGCGCCGCACGCGCCGCGGCTGAAGCGCTGCTGACTGCCAATCCGGCGAGTGCCGCGCTCGTGCGGTTCCTAGGGCTGCTCGATTGTCAGGAGAATGCCTTCGGGGAGGGCGTCGAGCGGCTCGAGGAGGCGCTGCGGCTCGCCCTGCCAGCGCGGTAACGCGGGAGGCATTGTTGCGCGCGCTCCACGATGCGGCCGCGCAGGCGAAGCGGACCGGCGAGCCCGACGTCGCGATCCACCGCTTCGCGCGGATCGCGACGCTGCTCCCGGATGCGGCGGAACCCTGGGTGGAGCAGGGGCTGCTCCATGCCGATCGGCTGGCGCTCGCCGAAGCGGAGGCGGCCTACCGCGCCGCGCTGGAGCGCGATCCGCGCCACGGCGCGGCACATCTCTACCTCGGGCTGCTCTACGAGCATTCGGGGCGCGCGGATGCGCTGCGGGCGCTGATCGACGCGGCGGAGGCGAGGGGCGTGCCGAACGCGGCGCTCGCGCTGCTTCGTGCGCATCGGCTGCGCCGCGCCGGCGATTATCGCGCGGCGCTGGCGGCGGCCGAGGCGTCACCGCTCGCGATCGAGCCGGCGCGGCGCGCGCAGTTGATCGGCGAGTTGGCTGATCGCCTCGGCGACGGCGCCACGGCCTTCGCGGCGTTCGGCGAGATGAACGCGTTGATGGCGCGGCTCGACCCGCAGGTCGACGACAAGGCTCGCCGCTATCGTGAGCGGATCGAGGCGCGGCTTGCAGCTATTCCGAGCCTCGTGGCACCGCCGCTACCGGCGATGGACGAGCGGGCGCCGGTGTTCCTCACCGGTTTGCCGCGCTCGGGCACGACGCTGCTCGACACCTTCCTGATGGGCCATCCCGATGTCGCCATGCTCGAGGAGCTGCCTATCGTGCAAGAGATCGAGGCGGAGGTCGGCGACCGCCTGATGACGCTCGACGATGAGGAGATCGCGGCGTTGCGCGCGCGCTATTTCGATCGACACGCGGCGCTTGCCGGCACGCCCGCCGCCGCGTGCGTGATCGACAAGCATCCCTTGCACATCGCCTCGCTGCCGCTGATCCGGCGGCTGTTTCCCGACGCACGGCTGATCTTCATCGCGCGCCATCCGCTCGATATCGCGCTCAGCTGCTACACTACCAACTTCGCGATCAACGCCGCGATGGCGAACTTCCTCGAGGTGGGCACGACGGCGGTGCTGTGCGATCTGCTGCTGCGCTGCTGGACCGCTTGGCGGCCGGGCTTCGCCGCCGTCCACGAACTCCGATACGAGCGACTGGTCGAGGCGCCCCAGCCGGCGCTGCGGGCGCTGCTCGAATTCCTCGACCTGCGGTGGCGGCCGGAACTGCTCGATCATCGCGCGACCGCGGCCGCGCGCGGTTACATCGCATCGGCGAGCTACGCGCAGGTCGGCCAGGCGATCCACGCCCGCTCGATCGGCCGCTGGCGGCGCTATCGGGCGCAGCTCGCGCCGATGATGCCGCTGCTCGTGCCGTGGGTCGAGCGGCTGGGCTATGATCTCTAGCGCGTGTTGCCCATCGGTCTGATCCCCAACCTCCCGTTCGTGTCGAGCGAAGTCGAGACACGCTTAAGCATCGCTCGCGGCACGTCCCTCGACCTCGCTCGGGACGAACGGGCATGGGGCCCGCTCAAGGCATCGGCGGATCGGTGCGGAGCCAGCCGGTGATCGAGATGCGGGGCTCCGGCGCATAGGGCGCGACGTAGCTGACATGATGCGGCTGCGGCACGGTGAACAGCGAGAGCGCGTTGAAGCGCGGCACGATCGTGCGGCTGACGTTCGCGCCGCTCTCGTCCTGGAAGTGGAGCAGGCCGCCCCACTCCGCCTTCCAGCCGGGCGTGAGGCCGAGCACATAGGCGAGACGACGGCTCTTGCCCTCTGCCTTGTCGTTGTGGCGGGTGAGGAAATCGCCGCCGCGGTAGCGCGTCGCCTGCGCGTCGGCGATGCGGAGATCGTCCGCGCCGGTGACCGACGCGACCCACCGCAGCGTTTCGGGCGCCGACATGAAGCTCGCGAACGTGGCGAGCAGATCGGCGCGAGCGGCGCGCTCGGCGGCGCTGTCCGGCACGCGGATGACGTCGTAGCGGAATTGGAAGCCCTGCGCGGCGGCGGCGAGCACGGCGCTGTCGATCGCCTCGCGGTGGGCGGCGGGCAGCGCGTCATACTCGCCGCGCGCCGTCTCGAAGACCTTCGCGCCGCCGTTGACGACATGGCGCCAGCCGGCACTGGCGGCGAGCTCGCGGCGCAGCGCCTGTGCGGTGGCCTCGGGAAGGAAGCCGTCGATCTGGATGCGGCCGTCGATCGCGAAGCGCTCGGCGAGCGCGGCGCTGTCGAGCGGCGCGGCGACGGCGAAGACAGGCGTAGTCATGCGATCTGCCTAGCCGCGGCGCCTGTCAGCGCGCGAGCAATATCCGCGCCTGCGCGGTGATCTGGGCGAGCATCGCGGCCGTCGGCGCGGCGCTGGCGCGGGCACGTGTTACGAGCGCGACGAACTGCGCGACGCGCGCCTGCTGCGCCTCCAGCCACTCGTCGACGGCGGCGCCGGGATCTCTCCCGCCGACGCGGGCGAGGAAATCGAGCCGCAGCTGCTCGAAGTCGCGCGCGAGGCCGGCGGCGAGCAGCCGCTCCCACGGATCCGATGAGGCGAGGCCGAGCGCCGCCGCCTTCGCCCAATCGAGGCCCAGCGCCTCGCCGAGCCGGGTGTAGGCAGCGGTCGTCTCGACCTCGGCGACGCCGAGCCGGCGGCTCAGCGATGCGGTCCCGATCGCGCCATCGAGCTCATAGAGGCGCACGATGCGGTCGACGAGCGACCCCGGCGCGCTGGTCTGCTCGAGCCGCCCACGCAGGCTTGCGGCCTCGGCGCGGGCCTCGGCGCGCAGCAGCCGCTCGGCGGCGGCGTCGAGCGCGGTGACGCCATCGCGCAGCGCCGCGACCGCCTCGCCGGGCGCCGCATCGCCTTCCGGCGCGCGCAGCAGGTCCGCCATGTGCAGCCGGATGACGCCGGCCGTGCGATCCAGCAGCGACAGCCGGTCGGGCTCGGCGAGCGGCGCCGTCTCGATCGTTCGCCAGAGCTCGCCGAGCTCAAACAGCCGCTCGACCACGATATAGGCCGCGGCGACCTGGGCGAGGCTGGCGCCTTCCTCCTCGGCGAGCTCGAACGGCGTCGTCGGGCCGAGCCGATTGACGACGATGTTGGCGATCTCGGTGGCGATGACCTGCCGGCGCAGCCGGTGCGTGTCGATCGCCGCTTCGTGCCGCGCGAGCATCGTGCGTGGAAAGGCCTGGTGGAGGATCGGCAGCAGCGTCGGGTCGTCGGGCAGCGCGGCGTTCTCGATAGCCTCCTGTAGCGCGAGCTTACCGTGGGCGAGGATCACCGCGAGCTCGGGACGGGTGAGGCCCTGTGCATCGGTGACGCGGCGGAGCAGCGCCTCGTTGCTGCCCAGTCCCTCGACCTCGCGATCGAGGCGGCCCGATGCCTCGAGCATCTCGACGACGCGGAGCTGGCTCGGCAGCGCGCCCGCACCACCGCGTTCCGCGATGGAGAGCGCGAGCGTCTGCAGGCGATTGTCCTCAAGCACGAGCGCGGCGACCTCATCGGTCATTTCGCCGAGCAGCGCGTTGCGCTCGCCGAAAGTGAGGCGGCCTTCCACAATCTCGCGATTGAGCGGGATCTTGATGTTGACCTCGTTGTCCGAACAATCGACGCCGGCAGAATTGTCTATGAAATCCGTGTTGCTGCGGCCGCCCTTGAGAGAGTATGCGATACGACCCGCTTGCGTCACGCCGAGATTTGCGCCTTCGCCGATCACGCGCGCGCCGACCTGATCGCCGTTGATGCGATGGGCGTCGTTCGCAGGGTCGCCGACGTCGAGGTGGCTTTCGGCCGGTCCCTTCACATAGGTGCCGATGCCGCCGAACCAAAGCAGATCGACCGGCGCCTTGAGGATTGCCGCTATAAGTGCGGAGGGGTCGAGTGCCTCCGCTCGGATGCCAAGTGACGCGCGTATCTCGCCGGAAAGAAGGATCTCCTTCTGCGTGCGCGGATGGATGCCACCGCCTGTCGAGATCAGCTGGGGATCATAGTCGGCCCAGGAGGAGGTCGGCAGATCGAACAGCCGCTTGCGCTCGACCCAGCTCTTCGCCGTGTCGGGATCGGGGTCGAGGAAGATGTGGCGATGATCGAAGGCCGCGATCAGGCGGAGGCTCTTCGAAAGCAGCATGCCGTTGCCGAATACATCGCCAGACATGTCGCCGCAGCCGACGACGGAGACCGGATCCTTCTGCAGGTCGACTCCCAGCTCCGCGAAGTGCCGGGTGACCGAGATCCAGGCGCCGCGCGCGGTGATGCCCATCGCCTTGTGGTCGTAGCCCTGCGATCCACCCGAAGCGAAGGCGTCGCCCAGCCAGAAATCGCGCGTCGTGGCGATCTCGTTCGCAATGTCCGAGAAGCTCGCGGTGCCCTTGTCGGCGGCGACGACGAAGTAAGGGTCGTCGCCATCATGGACCACCGTGCGATCGGGATGGACGATCTTGTCGCCGACGATGTTGTCCGTGACGGAGAGCAGCGCGCGGATGAAGATGCGGTAGCTTTCGGTGCCCTCGACGAGCCACGCGGCGCGGCCGGCGGTGGGTAGCGGCAGTGTCTTGGGATAGAAGCCGCCCTTGGCGCCTGTCGGCACGATCACCGCGTTCTTGACCACCTGCGCCTTCATCAGCCCGAGGATCTCGGTGCGGAAGTCGTCGCGCCGGTCGGACCAGCGGATGCCGCCGCGGGCGATCGGGCCGCCGCGCAGATGGATGCCTTCGACGCGGGGACTGTAGACCCAGATCTCGCGCCACGGCCGCGGCGCGGGCAGGTTGGGCAGGGCGGCGCTGTCGAGCTTGAATGCGAGCGCCGCCACGCCGGCGGGTGCGAACGCGTTGGTCCGCAGGATCGCTTCGATCACCGCGCGCAGCCGGCGCAGGATGCGGTCGTCGTCGATCGCGGTCACCTTGAGGAGTCCGGCGTCGATCGCGTCGCGCGCGCTTTGCCCGAGCGCTTCCGCACGCTTGGCGCGCACGGGGTCGAGCCGCGCGTCGAACAGCTCGATCAGCGCGCGTGCGACGTCGGGTGCGCGGCGCAACGCCTCGGTGACGGTGGCGAGGCCGCAGCTCATGCCGGTCTGCCGCAGATACCGGAACCAGGCGCGGAACAGGACGAGCGCACGGGGCTCCAGCCCGACCGAGACGAGCAGCGCGTTGAACGCATCGTTCTCGGCGCGCCCTTCGAGCACGGCGGCGATCGTCGCCTCGATCACCGCGGCGCGCGCGAACAGGCCCTGCGCGTCGCTGGTCTCGAGCGCGAATTCGTGAATGTAGCCGAGATCTTCGCCGAGCGCAGTCGGCATCTCGGCGATGACGCGGAAGCCGAAATTCTCGAGTACGGGCACGACGTCGCTCAGCGGCACGATGGCATCGGCGCGGTAAATTTTGAGGCGCAGGCGATCGGCGGCGTCGCCCTCTGCCTGGTAGAGTCTCGCCGCGCGCGCCTGTTCCTCGCCGAGGCTTGCCAGCCGCAGCACGTCCTGCGCGGCGGCGAGCGTGTCGTAGCGGGCGCGATACTGCGGCGGGAAGGCGTGACCATAGGTGAGCGTCAGCCGGGTCGCGCGCGCCGGGCCGATGAGCTCGGCCAGAGCCGACTCCAGCGCCGGTGCCCAGCCGCGCACCATCTGCTCGAGCCGCCGGTCGAGCGCACCGGCATCAATTGCGGGCATGTCAGCGCCGACATCGAGCGTGTAGCGCAGCATCGCGAGCTCGCCGTCGCCGATCTCGCTCGACCAGCTCGAGACGCTGCCCGCCGAGGCCTCTTCCAGCATCGTGCCGATCTGCACCCGCCGCGCGGTGGTAAGCTCGTCGCGCGGCAGCCACACGAATGCGAAGAGCTTGCGGCCGAGCGTGCCGGGCGCGAGCAGCAGCTTCGGCCGGGGACGGTCGATCAGCCCCATGGCGGTGAGCGCGACGGCTTCCAGGGTAGTGCCGGGGAAGGCGACGAGCAGATCGTGGGGCAAATCGGACAGGACGTGGTGCAGCGCCTTGGCGGCGTGGCTCGCGGGAGCGAAGCCCCATTTCTCCTGCAGCGCGCCGAGGCGCGCGCGCAGCACCGGCACGCGATCGGGCCTCGCCGCGAGCGCCGCCGAGGTCCACAGCCCGCAATAGATGGTGACGCGGTCGAGCGTATCGCCGGTCCGGTGCGGCAGCACGACGAGATCCATGGGCACACGGCGGTGCACGGTCGCGATCCGGTCGGCCTTGAGGACCAGCGGCGCCTCCGCGCCCGCGGCGAACCGTGCCAGGGCCTCGCGGCGTTCGTCCTCGCACCAGAGCGCCGCGCCGCGGTTGCGCAGGATGCCGAGCGACGCGCGCTGCACGCCGTCGCGGCCTTCGATCTCACAGCCGAGCAGCGTCATGTTGCCGTCGAGCAGCCAGCGCAGCAGCGCCGCGCCCTCGCCATCGGGCAGAGCGTCGGCATCGTCACGCATCGCCGCCTGCATGCGCGGCCAGTCAGCGACGGCGACGCGAACGTCGGCGAGGATCGCCTCGATCTCGGCGGCAAGGGCGCGGCGGGTGCGCGCGTCGGCGCGCTCGATCTCGAAATAGAGGAGGGATTCGCGGCGTTCGCCGGCCGCCTCGGTTGGATCCAGCAAGCCGGTCAGGACGCCTCCGGCATCGCGGCGGACCGCGAGGATCGGGTGGAGCAGCCGGTAGACCGCGAGCCCGCGCGCGGCGATCGCACCCGCGACCGAATCGACGAGGAACGGCATGTCGTCGTTGACGACAGCGAGCCGCATTCGCCGCCGCCCGGCCTCGCCCCGGAGGGATTGGAGCGCGACCATCGCGGTTCCCGGGGCGCGCTCGCCGGCGGCGGCCGCGACGAACCGCGCCGCCTCCAGCCGGTCATCCTGGGAAAAGCCGTCGAGTTCGCCGGGAAGTGCGCCGGCGACGAGTATGTCGGCGAGGCGGGAAACGAACGCGGCGTCGGCGCCGGCGCGCTGACGGGTACTGGCAGCCTGCATGATCGTCCTGCGGGTGATCGGCGCGGCATCGTGCGCGCCGCCGATATGGACCCGTCATCGCCGCGGCTCAACCCCGCGGGATCAGGTGCTTAGCGCGGCGAATAGGGGGGCGTGCGCGCTGCGTAACGTCGTCGCAATGCGGCTGCGCGGGCTTAGCCGGCCAGCGAACGCAAGGCGCGATCGAGCAGCGTGCGATCTTCGGCGAGCGTCGCGACAACCGCATAGCCGCCATCCGGTTCGCGACGCGCGACCAGCAGGACGAGTTCGTCGTCGACGCCTTGGAGCGTGATCTGTGCGCTCGGCGCGGCGGTGCGCAGCTTCTCTCGCGCGAGCTCGGCCGCGGTCGGCGGCGGTGCGGCCGGCGCGGAATGCTCCGCGCGATAGGCCTCGGCGAGCGCGCCATAGCCGCTCGGGCTCTCGTCGAGCAGCATTGCGAAGCCGCTCGGGGCGAGCTCGAGCCGGCGGCCGTAGGCGAGCGCGGCGGCATAGTCGCCGAGCAGCTGGGGCGTGCAATCGGGTCCGAAGACGAGTTCAGCGACGGCGAGCATCGGCGCGTCCTCGTGTCCGCCGACTCCCGCCTCAGCGACCAACTCGGCGAGATCGTCGGGGAGCGCTTCGCTCGCGATCGCGAACTCGTAGGCGAGCGCGAGCGCGTGGTTGAGCGCCGGGCGATCGGCGCCGTGGCAAGCGCATTCCGCACCCGCGCGCGCCGCGGCGAGGCGGTCCGCCAGGCCGGCCTCGACCGCCAGCCGAACGGGCGAGGGCATGACCGTCGCATCGCGCACTGGCCGGTCGGGCACCACATCGTCGAACGGCACGCGGCTCGGCCCATCGGCCCAGGAGGTGAGGGCGGGGGCGGCGAGGCTGCCCAGCGCCTCGCGGACCTCGGCCTCGATGCCGGCGCTGATCGCCTCGTCGGCGACCTCCTTCCAGTTGATGACGCCGTAGATGAAGTCGATCGTCACATCGTCCGAGGAGAAGGGCATCAGGATGCCGCGATAGAGGGTGTTGAAGCCGCGCCGGTTGACGAACTCGGCCTCGAAGCCGATCGGCGCGCGGTTGGCGAGGATCTCGGCATAATGATCGGTGAGGCGCGACAGCAGCGAGCCGGCGGGGACGTCGGCGACGCCGCGGATGGCATGATCGTGGCCGCACTCGTCGCCAAGCTCGGCGCCGAGATACGCGATCGTAGGCCGCTCCGGATCGCGCCCGAAATCGAGCAGCACGCCGTGCGGACCGAAGTCGGGGATGCCGGCGGGATCGAGATCGTCGAGCGAGGGGTATGCGCGGCCGCCGAGCAGCGACACCCAATGATTATAGGCGCGCACCTGCATGCGGCGCTCGTCGCTGCCGATCGAGGGCGGCGCCTCGATGCCGGGCGTCTCCTCGCCGAGATCGTCTTCCCTGTCGCCGACCGACCGCAAGCTATCCATGCGCGCACCTCGAGCGGGCGCGAAATGCGCCACGCGACCGCCACTCTGCCAGACCATGGTTGACGCTTGGTAAAGCGCATGGAGGCGACACGGCTCGCGCCGACCGTCGGCGCTTGCCGCGAGCGGCGCCCGCTGCTATCGGCGCGCCCATCTCCGGGCCGCTTTAGCTCAGCCGGTAGAGCATCGCATTCGTAATGCGAGGGTCGCGTGTTCGAGTCACGCAAGCGGCACCATACTTTTCAATGCCTCAGGGTCAATTCGAGCCGGAAATCTGCGGTAATCTTGAACTCTAGCAATCACGCAGCGATCACATCCGCTTTGATCTGGTGAGCCGTGCTTACTTGGCGCGCTAGCGCGTGAACGAACCGAGCGCAGCGATCATTCTCTCTCGCGCGTTGCGAGATAGTCGGGCGAAGGATCGGCGCGCATCTTCAGGATCAGACCGGCGCTCGAGTAGATTGCGTGCCTCAAGATATTTGAGCTGACGGAGCGCGCTTGTCATTGATAGCCCTGTCGCGATGCAGGCGTCCGTGATTGTAACCCTGCGCCGCTCGGCTTCCGCGGCAAAGAGGTCGAGCAAGAGCGACCAAGCCGGATCTGAGAAAATGCCGTCGGGAAGCGCTGTGCTCGTTCCCGGCGACGCTCGATCTCCGCCTTCGCTTGCTCGATAGCATTCGTAGGCAACTCGGCCGAGTATGAGGCAGTGTCAGGGGCCGACAAATCGAGTTTAGCGTCGAGGCCAGCGCCGCCACGCACAAGCTCGGCAAGGCGTGGCGCTTGCCTCAGCCCCGCTCGGATCGTTGCCCTCTGTGGGCCCTGTCCGCTCCGGGCTTTCTTCGACTTACTTCTTCCGCGGCCGCTGCGCCGCTCGAGGAGAACAGGATGACAAAGCTTGCCACGCCCGTGTCGGCCGCGGACATCGCGGTCCCGTCCGCCGTCGAGCCGGGCACCGAAGGCGGCCGTTAGAGCAGACCGGCGAACAGACGATAGCCCACGCCCAGCTCATTCAAGATGAGTGCCGGCCGCGCGGGGTCGATCTCCAGCTTCTGGCGCAGGTTGCGGATGACGATGCGCAGATACTCGGTGCGGCGGTCGTAGCTGTGCGGCCAGCCGGCCTCGAGCGCCTGCTTGTGCGTGACGACGCGGCCGGGATACCTCGCAAGCTGCTCCAACACCGCATATTCCTTGCGTGTCAGATGCACCTCATCGTCTGCGCGAACCACGCGACGGTTGACGAGATCGATCTCGATGTCGCCGGCGATCAGCGTCGCGGCCGCGCCCTGCGCGATCAACGTGTCCCGCAAGCTGGCGCGCACGCGGGCGAGCAGTTCCTCGGTGTCGAACGGCTTCTCGACATAGTCGTGCGCACCGAGATCAAGCGCCGCGACCTTCTGGTCGGTCGCATCGCGCGCGGAGATGATGAGGATAGGTGCCGCGGATGTCTCCCGCAGCAGCTGGATGATTTCCAATCCGTCGCGATCGGGCAGGCCGAGATCGAGCAGGATCGCGTCGGGGTGGGCATGGCGCGCCTGTGCCAGCGCCTCAGTGGCGCTGGTCGCTTCAATCGTCTCATAGCCGGCCCGCGAGAGTGTGCTCTCTAGCAGCCGGCGGATATGAAGATCGTCGTCGACGACAAGGATGCGCTGCCCGCTCATGCGTCGGCGTCCGGGCTGGAGGCGCGGACCAGTAACCGTTCAGGGAAATGCAGGCTGAAGACAGCGCCACGGCCATCGTCGCGGTTCTCGGCGCGCGCACTCATCCCCATCGCCTCGGCGAAGCCCTTGACGATGGCAAGCCCGAGCCCGGTGCCGCCGATTGCGCGATCCGAGCCATCGAGCCGGCGGAAGGTCTCAAAGACCTCCGCCTCGCGGCCCGGTGGCAGGCCGCTGCCTTCGTCGATCACCGCGAGCCGCAGCGCGCCATATGTACGGCTCGCGCGGATCATGATCGGGGTATCGGGCGCGCCATAACGGCCCGCATTGTCGAGCAGATTGAGCAGAACGTGGTGGAAAAGCTGCGGGTCGACCGCGACCAGCGGCAGTTCGGGCGATACATCCAGCTGGATCGCATGCCCCTCCAGCGATCGGCGCGTGTCGTGGACGGCGCCCGCGACCGCGTCGGTCAGGTCGACCGGCTCGATGTTGAGTCGCAGCGCCCCCGCCTCGACACGGGCCATGTCGAGGAGATTGGCGACGAAGCGGTTGAGTCGCGTCGCCTCGCTTTCGATCGTGTCGAGCAGCGGATCGTCGCTCCGGCGGCGGAGCTCGGCGGTTGCGGCGAGCACCGAGGTCAACGGCGTGCGCAGATCGTGACTGACCGACGAGAGCAAAGCCGCACGAAGCCGATCGCGTTCGCGGACCGCGTCAACGTCGCGCATCTCGGCCTCGAGCCGCAGCCGTTCCAGCGCGAGCGCTGTCTGCTCGACGAGGCTGCCAAGCAACGTCAACTGGTCAGCGCGCACCGGATCGGCACCGTCGTCGCGTGCCAGGCCCATCACCGCAAGGATGTGATCGCCGGCGCGCAGCGGCTGGAACTGCCAGTCCGACGCCGTCAACGTGCCGGTGCCGCGACCGGCGGGCTGGCCGTGATCATAGACCCATTGCGCGGCAGCGGTCTCCATCGTCTCCAGCCGCGCGCCGGGCTCGCTCGCCGCCTCGACGGTGAGGCCGGCAGCGCCTTTTTCAAGCAGGATCACACGCAGCGACAGCAACCGCGCGATCTCGGCGCAAGCGGCGTGGGCGACCGCGTCGGCATTGTTGAGCGCGGTCAGCTGGCGCAAGTAGCCGGCGAGCGCGGCGTTGGTCCGCGCGCTTGCCCCCGCCAGATCGGCCTGAACGCGGACGCGTGACGTCAACTGGCTGGTGACGATCGCCACGCCGATCAGCACGAAGATCGAGACGACGTTCTCGGGATTGGAGACCGACAGCGTGCCCACCGGCGGCAGGAAGAAGAAGTTGTAGGCGAGGCTGGAGGCGAGCCCGGCATAGAGGCCGGGGCGCAGGCCGAACAGGCTCGCGGCAGCCATCACGGGCAGCAGATAGAGCAGCGCGATGTTGCCGATCGCGAGGAAGTCGAGGACGGTGGTGCCGAGCGCGGAGACCGCCGCGACCATCAGCGTCGTGTAGAAATAAGCGGCGGGTCTGCCCCAGCCGGCGCGCGGCCCAGGCCGCGCAGGGCGGGCGGCGGTATCGGGCCCCGGCCCGAACGGCAGCACGTGCACCGCGATGCCCGGCGTCTCGCGGACCAGCCTGTCGACCACCGAGCCGTGGCGCAACTCGAACCATTTCGAGCGCGTCGATTTTCCGACGATCAGCTGCGTCGCGCGCGCCTCGACCGCGAACGCCTTCAACCCCTCGATGACATTCTCGGCGGGCACGGTCGCGACCCGCGCGCCTAGCTGCGTCGCGAGCGCCAGCACGCTGGCGATATGCTTGTGCTCCTCGGGGCCGAGCTGGCGCGTCCGCGCGGTCTCGATATGCAGCGCGGTCCACGATGCGTGCAGCGCGTCGGCCATGCGCTTGGCGGCGCGGACGAGGCCGTCGGCGCCGGCGAGCTCACTGACCGCGACGACGATCCGCTCGCTTGCGCCCCACGCCCCGCCGAGAGCCTGATCGCGCAGGTAGTCGAGCATTTGCGCGTCGACCGCCTGCGCCGCGTGGCGCAGCGCCAGCTCGCGCAGCGCCGACAGGTTCGACTTCGAGAAGAAATGGCCGAGCGCCCGCGTCGCTTCCTCCGGGAGATAGACCTTGCCCTCTTTCAGTCGCTCGATCAGCTCGTCCGGCGGAATATCGACGACCTCGATCTCGGCTTGCTCGAGGATGGAATCGGGCACCGTCTCGCGGACGCGGACCCGCGTGAACGAGGCGACGACGTCGTTGAGGCTTTCAATGTGCTGGATGTTGATCGTCGAATAGACGTCGATGCCGGCCGCGAGCAGTTCTTCGACATCCTGGTAACGCTTCGGGTGACGGCTGCCCGGCGCATTACTGTGGGCGAGTTCGTCGACGAGCGCGAGCGCAGGGCGGCGCCCGATCAGCGCGTCGAGGTCCATCTCGGCCAGCGTCCGGCCTTCATAGTCGATCTGCCGGCGCGGCAGGATGGCGAGGCTGCGCGTTAGCGCTTCGGTTTCGGCGCGGCCGTGCGTCTCGACGACACCGACGACGACGTCGAGGCCGGCCGCAGCGCGTGACGCCGCCTCGCGCAGCATCTCGTAGGTCTTGCCGACGCCGGGAGCCGCGCCGAGGAATATCTTGAGCCGGCCGCGTCCTTCCTGCGCCGCTTCACGCAGGAACGCTTCGGGTGCGGGGCGGTCTCTTTCCGTCAATGCGTCCCCAGCCGATCCAGCGCGAGGTTGAGTGCCAGGACGTTGACGCGCTCCTCGCCGAGGAAGCCGGCGATCGGGCGCGCGGTCTGCGCGCCGATCAGCGCGCGCACTTGTGTCACGGAGAGGCGGCGAACGCGCGCCACGCGCGGTGCCTGCGCGTAAGCCGCCGCCGGCGACAGGTCGGGATCGAGCCCCGAGCCGCTGGCGGTGACGAGATCTGCGGGAATCGTCGAGATGCCTGCGTTGTGAGCCTTGGCGACATCGGCCCTGACCCGATCGGCGAGCGCCCGGCTGGTCGGGCCGTAGTTCGAGCCCGAGGAAGCAAGCCCGTCATAGCCCTTGCCCGCCGCCGAGGGGCGCGTGTCGAAATAGCGGTCGCTGGTGAAGCTCTCGCCGATCACGGTCGACCCGATCACCGAGCCGTTGGCATCGCGCACGAGGCTACCGTTCGCCTGTTCCGGGAAGATCGCCTGGCCGATGCCGGTCATGGTGAGAGGGTAGCCAATCCCGAGCAATAGCGCGAACAGGATCGTCATGACGATCGCGGGACGCAGCGCGGTGATGAAGTCGTTGCCCATCGGAGTGCTCCTCAAGCGAGGCCAAGGCCGTTCACGGCCAGATCGATGATCTTGATCCCGACGAACGGCGCCACCAGTCCACCCACGCCGTAGACGGCGAGGTTTCGCGCCAGCAGCGGGCCAGCGCCCATCGGCTTGTAGGTCACGCCCTTGAGCGCGAGCGGCACCAGCAGCGGAATGATGATCGCGTTGAAGATGATCGCCGAGAGGATCGCGCTCTGCGGCGTCGTCAGCCCCATGACGTTGAGCGCGCCGAGCCCCGGATAGAGCGCGACGAACATCGCCGGGATGATC
>Ga0213875_10000927_pt1 | contig 21145 bp, 20 predicted proteins | sample BarmaccomBMRX_R8_FD_160105 | JGI IMG/M metagenome (GOLD analysis project Ga0213875, IMG submission 160105) | Root-associated microbial communities from Barbacenia macrantha in rupestrian grasslands, the National Park of Serra do Cipo, Brazil - RX_R8 | ecosystem: Host-associated > Plants > Roots... | reverse complement strand
GCGAGCCCGCCGCCCGGTGCCGAGGCTCGTGGTGCCCACGCCCAGCGGGGTGCTCTTCAGCCAGGACCTGGCCGCGCGCTACGCCGCGGAACGGCACCTGGTGTTCGCCTGCGGCCGCTACGAGGGCATCGACGCCAGGGTCGCCGCCGACGCCCGGTCCCGCATGCCCGTCGACGAGGTGAGCATCGGCGACTACGTGCTGGCCGGCGGCGAGGCCGCGGTCGCGGTCATCCTGGAGGCGGTGTGCCGCCTGCTGCCCGGGGTTGTCGGCAACGAGGACTCGGTCACCGACGACTCGTTCGGCGGCGGCACGGCAACCGGCTCCGCGGGAGACGGAGCCGCGGGCGGCGGCTCCGTGATGCGAGGCCTGCTCGAGGGACCCGTCTACACCAGGCCGCGGTCCTGGCGCGGCCTGGAGGTGCCGCCGGTCCTGCTGTCCGGCAACCACGCGGCCATCGCCCGCTGGCGCCGCGACCAGTCGCTGCGGCGCACCGCGGCCACCCGGCCGGACCTGATCGCGCGCGCGGCCGCGGAACCCGGCGGCCTGGACGCCAGCGACCGAGAGGTCCTGGCCGACGCCGGCTTTCCGGTTGGCGGCGAAAATATGGCACACTGAAGTGCTGCCCATTGGGGCGTACGCGGGCCAGGACGGATCCTGGCGTCAGCGGGCTTACGCCAGGGGTGCGCGCGAACCCGATCAGGACTGAGGACTTCTACCATGCATACCGCGATCGCCGAACTCGAGCAGGCCCAGACCCGGACGGACATCCCGGCTTTCCGCCCCGGTGACACTCTCCGCGTGCACGTGCGGGTCAAGGAGGGCAACCGCTCCCGGATCCAGGTGTTCCAGGGCGTGGTGATCCGGCGCCAGGGCGGCGGCCTGCGGGAGACCTTCACCGTCCGCAAGGTCAGCTACGGCGTGGGCGTCGAGCGTACCTTCCCGGTGCACAGCCCCTCGATCGACAAGATCGAGACCGTGACCCGGGGACGGGTCCGCCGCGCCAAGCTGTACTACCTGCGCGACCTGCGCGGCAAGGCCGCCCGCATCAAGGAGCGCCGCGACACGACCGCGAGCTGACCCGGCAGGGCAGCCGGGCGGCCCGATGGAAGGCCGGCCTCCGGAGGACCAGGAGAGCGCGGACGGTGACGGCGCCGGGCGGGACACGCGCGGCCCGGACGAGCGGGACACCGGCGGCCCGAAGCGGCGCGGCAGGAAGAAGCGGCCGCTGTGGCGCGAACTCGCCGTCATCGTCTGCGCCGCGCTCGTCCTGACCCTGCTGCTCAAGGCGTTCGTCGTCGAGGTCTTCAGCATCCCGTCCGGTTCGATGGAGAACACCCTGCTGGTCGGCGACCGGGTCCTGGTGAACAAGCTCGTCTACCACTTCCGCGGCATCCGGCGCGGGGACATCGTGGTGTTCAGCGGGCAGGGCTCATGGGGACCGGCCGCGCCCGTGCCCGGCAACCCGGCCGCGCGGCTCTGGGACGGCATACTGAACGGACTCGGGCTCGACAGCGGCGGAACCGACTACGTCAAGCGGGTGATCGGCGTGCCCGGCGACCGGGTGGCATGCTGCGACGCGATGGGCCGGGTGACGGTCAACGGAGTTCCCCTGGACGAGCGGTCCTACCTGTACCCGGGTGATTCCCCGTCCGAGACGCCGTTCAGCGTCACCGTGCCGCCCGGCCGGCTCTGGGTGATGGGCGACCACCGGTCTGATTCCGAGGATTCCCGCTACCGTTCGGGCGACCCCGGCGACGGTACGATCCCGGAAAGCGCGGTGGTCGGCCGCGCGTTCGTGATCATCTGGCCGCCGTCCCGGATCGGCGACCTTACCATCCCCGCCACCTTCCAGCAGGCCGCGCTGCGCGCGACCGCGCTGCCCCTGGTAGGCATGACCGCCCTGCCCCTGCTGATCCGCCACAACGTCCCATGCCATCACGTCGCGGAAACGCCGGGTCGTATGCGAGCCGCTGGCGCGGGGCCAAATGCGCCAGCGGCCCCACTGGGCGGGGCCAAATGCGCCAGCGGCCCCGCTGCCATCGTGAGCCCGGCCGTGACCAGGCTCGCTACCTCCCCGGGCGCCGCGCCGCGCGGCGCCTCGCCGGGCTGCCGATCGCGGCAGCGGTCTCAGCCGCTTATATGGCGTGATTCGTTCGCAAACGCGCGCCGTTTTGCGGCGCGGACGGCGCCCGGACAGGGCTGGCGATCGTGTTTCAGGAAAATGGCGCTAGGCTCGACTCGATGAGGGACGAGGGAGAGGGCCGGCGCGAGTCGCCTGAAGCCGGTGCGCGTGACGGTCAGTCCGCCGGACCGGCTGGCCGGTATCCCACTGCGGGGCAGGAGACGAAGGGTGCGAGCATGAACGGTGCCGGCTCGCGGAAGGAGTTCGGTTCACCGCCCTGGGGCCCCGCGGAGCCCTGGGACCCAGCAGGGCACAGTGGGCTGGCATCCGGCACCTCGCCATCCGGCACCTCGCCATCCGGGGCGACCCCGTCCGGGACGACGGCGTCCGGCACGACGGCGTCAGGCAGCTCGGCACCCGGCACCACGGCGGGCAGCGCCACGGCCGCGGGTACCAGCCCCGGCGGATCTAAGTTCCCCGGCACGGGGGACGGCGCCGCGTGGCGAGCACCCGGCGGCCCGGAGGCGGGGAACGCGCGGCCGGGAGATGGCACGAAGACGCTGGGCGGGCAGGGCGCGCGGTCGCCTTCCGGCGGCAGGACCGGGCCCGGTAAGCCCGGCGCCCGGCGCCGGCGGCAGCGCAAAAGATCCTTCTGGCGCGAACTGCCGGTCCTCGTCGTCGTCGCTCTCGCCCTCGCGCTCATTATCAAGACGTATGCCATCCAGGCTTTCTACATCCCATCGGGCTCGATGCAGAATACGCTCGATATCGGCGACCGTGTCCTGATCAATAAGCTCGTCTACGACGTCCGCAGCATTCACCGCGGCGACATCGTCGTGTTCGACGGCGACGGCTCATGGGACCTCAATGCACCGCTGCCGAGCACGAATCCCTGGACCAAGTTCGTCGCCAACCTGAAGTCGATGATGGGGCTGTCGCACGGCGGGGACGATTACGTCAAGCGCGTCATCGGCGTCCCCGGCGACCACGTGGCATGCTGCGACGCCCAGGGCCGGGTGACGGTCAACGGTGTCCCCCTGGACGAGGGGTCCTACCTCTACCCCGGGAACGCGGCATCGCTGCAGAGGTTCAGCATCACGGTGCCGCCCGGCCGGCTCTGGGTGATGGGCGACCACCGGGCGGTGTCCTACGACTCACGCGGGCACATGGGCGACCCGGGCGGCGGGACCATACCGGAAAGCGCGGTTCTCGGCCGCGCGTTCGTCATCATCTGGCCGGTGAGCAGGTGGCGTTTCCTGCCGATTCCCGGCACCTTCGAGCAGCCGAAGCTGAACGCGTCCGCGGCGGCGGCCCGCGAGAACGCCGCGCTGGCCGCCGAACTGGACCGCGCGACGATACCGGTCAGGCCCGGGGGACCGGCGCTGCCGCTGGCGTTCGGCTTCGCCGGGGCGGTGCCGCTGACCTGGCTGCAGCGCCGCGCCCGCATCCGCCTGGCCGGCCGCCGCGCCGGCCGCCGCGCGCATGAGGACGGATAGCGGGACGACGTTTGCTGGCGCGGCTCCGGCACGGCCGGGCGAAGCGCCCGCGAGGGGCGGCCGGCGAGACAAGTGCCACCTCTCGTTCGGCATGACCAAGGATGGGAACCGGCGACGGCGCGGCAGCGTAGCTACGGTCTTACTGTCCGAGCGGCGGCAGTACCCGGCGTGGCGTAGCCTGCGGAGTGAAATGATCCGCCAGTCAGCCAGGCCACGACGCGCCAGCCCGCGACCGCACCCCCCGGGCTGGCCGCGAGGGCACGGGTACACGCCCAGGCGGAGCGCCGGGCTCGCCGCCTACGAGAACGTGCTCGCGCGCGCCGGGCTCGCGCCCGTCGCGGGCATCGACGAGGCCGGGCGCGGAGCCTGCGCGGGCCCGCTGGTCGTGGCGGCCGTCGTCCTCGACCCCGCGGGCATCCGCCGCCTGCCCGGGCTCGCCGACTCCAAGGCGCTGACCCCGCAGGCCCGCGAGGACCTCTACCGGGTCATCATGCGCCGCGCGGCCGACTGGCACGTGGTGACGATTTCGGTGGCCGAAATCGACACGCTGGGGCTGCACGTCTGTAACGTTGAGGGTATGCGCCGCGCGTTCGCCGGGCTACGCTGCGTTCCTGGATACGTCCTCACCGACGGGTTCCCCGTGCACGGCCTCGGCTCGCCCGCGCTCGCCGTGTGGAAGGGCGACCAGGTGGCCGCGTCCGTCGCCGCGGCCTCCATTGTGGCCAAGGTGACCAGGGACCGGATGATGCGCGAGCTCGATGAGCGTTATCCCCAGTATGGCTTCAGCCGGCACAAGGGGTATGTCACCGAGGACCACCTGCGGGCCCTCGGCGAGCACGGGCCATGCCTGGAGCACCGCCGGTCGTTCCGCTGCGTGCCGGGCGAGGCCGGGCCGGCCGCCGATGCCGCACTGGCCGCCCAGGCTGCGCTGGCCGCCGGCGCCGGGCTTGCCGCGGCGGAACTCGCCGTCGGCGAGCCCGGCCCGGCGGAGTGGCCGGCTGTCGGGCGGATGGGAGGAGAATAGGTGCCATGAGCGCGGAAGACCTGGAGAAGTACGAAGCGGAAATGGAGCTGCAGCTCTACCGCGAGTACCGGGACGTGGTAGGACTGTTCACGCACGTCGTGGAGACCGAGCGCAGGTTCTACCTGACGAACGACGTCGAGCTCAACGTGCGCAGCAGCGACAACGGCGAGGTCTTCTTCGAAGTCACCATGCGCGACGCCTGGGTATGGGACATGTACAGGCCGGCCAGGTTCGTCAAGAACGTGCGGGTCGTCACCTTCAAGGATGTCAACATCGAGGAGCTGGCCAAGAGCGACCTCGAGGTTCCCGAGGACAAGCCCGGTTTCTCCGGATAAGACAAGCCCGGTTTCTCCGGATAGCCGGAGCCCGAACACGGGGGAGGGGTTCAGCATGCTCGGACTGCCCGACGGCGTGCAGGCCTGCCTGTTCGACATGGACGGCGTCGTCACCAGGACCGCCCTGGTCCACGCCGCGGCGTGGAAAGAGATGTTCGACGACTTCCTCCGCCGGCACGCCGCGCAGGCCGGCACGGCGTTCGTGCCCTTCGACCCGGTCGGGGACTACGACGAGTACGTCGACGGCAAGCCGCGCCTCGACGGCACACAGTCGTTCCTCGAATCCCGCTCCATCCACCTTCCCGAGGGCACGCCGGACGACCCGCCGGGCACCCCCACGGTCTACGGCCTGAGCAACCGCAAAAACGACCTCGTGCTGGAGAAACTCGCACAGGGCGGGGTCGGGGTCTACGAGGGCTCCATCCGCTACATCAAGGCCGCGCGCGCCGCCGGGCTGCGCACCGCCATCGTCTCCTCCAGCGCCAACACCGTCGAGGTACTCCGCTCCGCCCAGATCGAGGACCTCTTCGACACGCGCGTCGACGGGCGGGTCGCCGCCGAGCGAGGGCTCAAGGGCAAGCCCGCACCCGACACCTTCCTCGCCGCCGCTCGCGACCTCGGCAAAACACCCGGCCAGGCCACCGTCTTCGAGGACGCACTCGCCGGGGTGGCCGCGGGACGCGCCGGCCACTTCCGTTTCGTCGTCGGAGTCGACCGGGTCGGCCAGGCGGAAGGGCTCAGGAAGCACGGCGCCGATATCGTGGTCAAAGACCTGGAGGAGCTGCTGTGATCAGGCACCCGTCGTACGGCGTCGAGCCCTGGTACCTCACCGAGACGGAGCTCAACCTCGACCTCCTCGCGCAGAGCGAATCCGTCTTCGCCCTCTCCAACGGGCACATCGGCCTGCGCGGCAACCTCGACGAGGGCGAACCCAACGGGCTGCCCGGCACCTACCTCAACTCGGTCTACGAGATACGGCCGCTGCCGTACGCCGAGGCCGGCTACGGCTTCCCGGAAAGCGGCCAGACCGTCATCAACGTCACGAACGGCAAGGTCATCAGGCTCCTCGTCAACGACGAGCCGTTCGACATCAGGTACGGAACCCTGCACTCCCACGAGCGCGTGCTCAGCCTCCGCGAGGGAACCCTCACCCGCCGCGTCGAATGGTCATCCCCGGCCGGCCACAGGGTGAAGATCAGCTCCGTGCGGCTCGTCTCCCTCACCCAGCGCGCCATCGCCGCGATCAGCTACACCGTCGAACCGCTCGACCAGACCCTGCGCCTGGTCGTCCAGTCCGAACTCGTCGCCAACGAGGACATACCGCGCGCCTCCGGCGACCCCCGCGCCGCCGCCGTCCTGGAACGCCCCCTCGTCGGCGAGTACAACATCGCGACCGACGGGAAAAAGCCCCGCGCCGCCCTCGTGCACAAGACACGGTTCAGCGATCTCCGGCTCGCCGCCGCGATGCTCCACGAGACCAGCGCGCCGGCCAAAATGTCCAGCACCTCGGAAGCGTTCCCCGACGTGGGCCGCTACATGGTCGCCGCCGAGGTCGCCCCCGGCGAAAAGCTGCAGCTCGTCAAGTACATCGCCTACGGCTGGTCCAGCCAGCGCTCTCGCGACGCCCTCACCGACCAGGTATCCGGCGCCCTCGCCGCCGCCCAGCTCACCGGCTGGCACGGCCTGCTCGCCGAGCAGCGCGGCTACCTCGACAACTTCTGGGAAGGCGCCGACGTCGAAATCGACGGCGACGCGGAGATCCAGCAGGCCGTCCGCTTCGGGCTCTTCCACATCCTGCAGGCCGGCGCCCGCGCCGAATACCGCCCCATCCCCGCCAAAGGGCTCACCGGCAGCGGATACGACGGTCACACCTTCTGGGACACCGAAGAATTCGTCCTCCCCGTCCTCACCTACACACACCCCGCCGCCGCCGCCGACGCCCTCCGCTGGCGCCACATGGTCATGGCCGACGCACAGCAGCGCGCCAAAGACCTCGGCCTGGCCGGCGCCGCCTTCCCCTGGCGCACCATCCGCGGCCAGGAAGCCTCCGGCTACTGGCCCGCCGGCACCGCCGCCTTCCACATCAACGCCGACATAGCCGACGCCGTCGTCCGCTACCTCGACGCCACGGAAGACGAGCCCTTCGAGCGCGAAGCCGGCCTCCCCCTCCTCGTCGAGACCGCGCGCCTGTGGAGATCTCTCGGCCAGCACGACGCCACAGGCAAATTCCGCATCGACGGCGTCACCGGGCCCGACGAGTACAGCGCCGTCAAAGACAACAACATCTACACCAACCTCATGGCACAGCGGAACCTGCTCTGCGCCGCCGCGCTCGCGCAGAAACTCCCCGAGGCCGCCGAAGCCCTCGGCGTCACCACCGAGGAGACCGCCGCCTGGCGCGACGCCGCCCACGCCATGTACATCCCCTTCGACAAGCGCCTGGGCGTCCACCCGCAGCACGACGGCTTCACCAACTACGCCCGCTGGGACTTCGCCGCCACATCCGAAGACCACTACCCGCTGCTGCTCCACTACCCTTACTTCCAGCTCTACCGCAAGCAGGTCGTCAAGCAGGCCGACCTCGTCCTCGCCATGCAGTTCTGCCCGCACGCCTTCACCCCCGAGCAGAAGGCCCGCAACTTCGCCTACTACGAAGCGATCACCGTCCGGGACTCCTCCCTGTCCGCCTGCACCCAGGCCGTCATCGCCGCCGAGGTCGGCCAGCTCGATCTCGCCTACGACTACCTAGCCGAAGCCGCGTTCATGGACCTCCAGGACCGCGAGCACAACACCATGGACGGCCTGCACATGGCCTCCCTCGCCGGCGCGTGGACCGCGCTCGTCGCCGGGTTCGGCGGAATGCGCTGCGGCCCCGAGACCACCCGCGCGCTGTCCTTCAGCCCACGGCTCCCGCCCGGCATAGCCGGCCTCACCTTCCGCCTCCGCTACCGCGGGCGCCTCCTGCAAGTCGCCATCCGCCCCGGCAAGGCCGAATACTCCCTGCTGGACGGCGACCCGATCCCCCTGGGGCACCACGAGCAGGAGATCACCCTCGGCACCGACCCCATCACCCTCGACATCCCCCCGATCGAAGCAGGCCCCCCGCCCGAACAGCCACCCGGCCGCAAGCCCCTCTCCCGCCGCAACCTCGATTATTGATACCGAACGAGCGGTGGCTCACCCGTGAGCCGCACAACGCCCGTGATCGCCGCGAGCCGGTCACCTGATCGTCCTACGTCACCTACCGCCTCGCCTGCCTCACAGGCAACACCCCGCACCAGCAGCCGGTACCTGCCGTTGGCCCGTTAACGTAGGGCGCCCCACTGGGCGGGGCCAGATGCGCCAACGGCCCCACTGGGTGGGGCCAGATGCGCCAACGGCCCCGCGGCCGCCGGGCGCCCGCCCGTGACCACCCAGAAATACGCGCCACAGGCCCCTTATTAGGCCCCGAATTTCCACCATTCGCAACCCCCAAACAGCGTGGTGGAAACAAAGGTGCCGTATTCGGCCCCGCATTTCCGTGATCATGAATCGCCCCCCCTTGCGGGACGCGCCTGAGCCGTGCGTTATGCTCCGGCCCGCGTAATTCCCCCGGGAGTCGCCCGTTCGTCGCGTCCGCGCCCGCTCGCCTGGTCCGCGCCCGCTCGCCTGGTCCGCCCGTTCGCCTGGTCCGCGCCCGCTCACCGGCTCCGCGCCCGCTCACCCCGGGCCGCGCCGATCGACCCGGCCGCGCCCGTTCACCGGCCCGGGGCAGCCTGTCACCCCGCCGTCCTCGCCGCCCCGCCACGGCCGATGCGTGGAGTCCCCCTTTTATTCAACCGCCCCCCACCGACATTTCCGGGCCTTCTCTCCACAGCACGCCGATTCCTGACAGGCTTTTCCACAGCCTGAAATTGGCTGCTGCGCCGCGCCCCGCACACCGGCGATTGTCGGTGGCGGAGGTGGTGGCGATGCGCGCCAAGGACGTGCTCGGCCGGGACGGCGAGCAGGCGGCGGTCGATTACCTGGAGGGTGCCGGGTTCCGGGTGCTCGACCGCAACTGGCGGTGCGCGGAGGGCGAGATCGACATCGTGGCGGTGGAGCGCCATGTGCTCGTCGTCTGCGAGGTCAAGACCCGCTCAGGGACACGGTACGGGCTGCCGGCCGAGGCCGTCAGCCGCGCGAAATACCGCCGGCTGCGCCGCCTGGCCGCGTGCTGGCTGAACGCGCACGGTGTGCGGTTCGGGCAGGTGCGGATCGACGTGCTCGGGTTGCTGCAGGCGAACGCCGGGGGCTACACGATCGAGCACATCCGGGGGGTGGGGTAGGTGGCGCTGGCCCGGACGCACTCGGTCGCGCTCGTGGGCGTACAGGGCCACGTGATCGAGGTGGAGGCCGACATCACCAGCGGCTTGCCCTGGACCGTCGTGGTCGGGCTGCCCGACACCTCACTGCGCGAGGCCAAGGACCGGATCCGCGCCGCGATAACCAACAGCGGCGAGGAGTGGCCGCACCAGAAGATCACCGTCGGGCTGTCCCCGGCGAGCCTGCCCAAGCGCGGCAGCGGCTTCGACGTCGCGATCGCCGTCGGGGTGCTGGCCGCCGCCGGCGCATTGCCGCTGGCCGCTCTGGACGGCACGATGTTCCTCGCCGAACTCGGCCTTGACGGGCGCCTGCGGCCGGTGCCCGGCGTGCTGCCCGCGGTCGCCGCGGCCGCCGGCGCCGGGCTGGGCACGATGGTCGTGGCCGCGGAGAACGCCGCGGAGGCCGCACTTGTGCCCGGCGTGCGCGTGGTTCCCGCGGCCAGCGTGGCCGCGCTCGCCGCCTGGCTGCGCGGCGGCCCTGTGCCCGAGACGGACCCGAGCACCGCCCGGAAACCGGGCACGGTCGGCCTGGTGCCGCACCGTCCCCCGGCCGACCTCGCTGAGGTGCTGGGTCAGGCCGAGGCCCGGCGGGCAGCCGAGGTCTGCGCGGCGGGCGGCCATAACCTCTCGCTGCTCGGGCCTCCCGGAGCGGGCAAGACGATGCTCGCCGAACGCCTTCCGACGATCCTGCCCAGGCTCGAGCCGGCGGCGGCGCTGGAGGTCACGTCCATCCATTCGGTCGCCGGCACGCTGACGCCGGAGACGGGACTGGTGACCGAGCCGCCGTTCTGCGCCCCGCATCACACCGCCAGCAAGGCCGCCATCGTCGGCGGCGGCAGCGGCATCATCCGCCCCGGTGCCGCGTCCCTGGCGCACCTGGGAATCCTCTTCCTGGACGAGGCTCCGGAGTTCGCGAGAGACGTGCTGGACGCGCTGCGGCAGCCGCTGGAGTCCGGGGAGGTGGTGATCGCCCGGTCTGCGATGTGCGCCCGCTTCCCCGCGAGGTTCACGCTCGTGCTGGCGTCGAACCCCTGTCCGTGCGCCAAGGCGGCATCGTCACGGGCGGGCTGCGACTGCAGCCCCGCGGCCCGGCGCAGGTACCTGAGCCGGCTTTCCGGCCCGCTGCTGGATCGCGTGGATGTGAAGGTCGAGCTGCAGCCTGTTTCACGGTCGGAGATGCTGTACGACCGGAAGCTCGCCGAACCGAGCACCGTGGTGGCCGAGCGGGTGGCCGCGGCCAGAGCACGTGCCGCGCACCGGCTGCGCGGCACGCCCTGGCGGCTCAACGCCGAGGTGCCCGGCGCCCAGCTGCGCCGGTCCTTCGCACCGGCGCCGGGCGCGCTGGCAACACTGGATCGCGCCATGGAACTGGGACGGGTCAGTGCGCGCGGGGCGGACAAGATCGTCCGCGTCGCCTGGAGCCTGGCGGACCTGGCCGGCCGGAACCGGCCGACGGCCGATGACTGCAATTCCGCGCTTGGCCTGTGGCTGGGGATTTCCCGGTGACGGCCCGCACCGGCACCGCACCGGCACCGTCTGGCGCATTCGCCCCCGCCGTGGCCGCCCGCGCGGCGCTGACCTACCTGGCTGAGCCCGGCGACATCAGGCTCGGGGCCGTGCTCAGGGTCTGCGGCCCCGAGCAGGCGCTGGACGGGATCAGGGCGGCCTGCCTGCCAGGCGCCGCGATGCGGGCCGCGTTCGGCAGCGGGACGGCCGCCCGTGCCGCGGCGCGAAGGGCGGTGGAACGATGGCGCGCCCGGCTGGCCGAGCTGCCGCGGGCGGACGGGCTCGGCGCCTTCGCCCGCGCGGGCATCAGGCTGGCCTGCCCCGGTGATCCGGAATGGCCGTCGCAGCTGGCCGGCCTGGGCGACGGCCAGCCGTACGCGCTGTGGCTGCGCGGAGGCGCCGACCTGCGCTTCTGCTGCCTGCGTTCGGTGGCGATCGTCGGGTCACGCGCGGCGACCGCGTACGGGTCCTACGTTGCCGGGGAGACCGCCGCGTCGCTGGCGGCGCGCGGCTGGGCGATCATCTCCGGTGGCGCCTACGGCGTCGATGCCGCCGCGCACCGGGGTGCGCTCGGCGCCGACGGCGTCACGATCGCGGTGCTGGCTTGTGGCGTGGACCACCCCTACCCGGCTGGGCACAAGGACCTGATGGACGCGATCGCGGCCCAGGGCGTGCTCGTCAGCGAATGGCCCCCGGGGCGGACACCAACGAGGCTGAGGTTCCTCGTCCGGAACCGGGTGATCGCGGCGCTGGCCACCGGGACGCTGGTGGTGGAGGCCGGGGCGCGCAGCGGCGCGCTGAACACCGCGCGGCACGCGCGGGACCTGTACCGCCCGCTGATGGCCGTGCCCGGCCCGGTGACGTCCGATCTGTCCGCCGGGTGTCACACGGTCATCAGGGAGTGGCACGGCACGCTCGTCACGAGCGCGGCCGACGTCATCGAGTTCCTGTCACCGCCTGGGTCGGCGGCGGCCGCCCCTGGGGCGTCGCCCGGACCGGCGGGAGCTTCGCCGCAGGGCGGCGCTCCCGGGCTGGGAGCCAGCGACGGCGTCCTGCTGCCTCGTGACGTGCTCGACCTGGATACCGCTAGGGTCCTCGACGCGCTCCCAGTGCGCGGCGGGGCGGGTCCCGCGACCATCGCGAACGCGGCCGGGCTGGACCTGGAAACGGTCATGCGGTGCCTTGGCGCGCTCGCCGCGGGCGGGTTCGCGGAGCGCTGCGCGGGAGGCTGGCGGGTGCGCCGCCCGGCCGGTGACCGGCGCCGCGCGGGGCGGATGTGAAAGCTGAATGCAACATGCACGTAAAACCTCGGCCAGGTTGTTCCGCACAGGCCCCGGCAGGTGCACACTTTGCGCATGTCCACGCTACGGGCGGAGGCCCCGGACGCGGCCGGCCCGGCAGAGCTGCCCGCGGCGCTCGGCGCCGCGCTCGCCGAGTTCACCCGGCACCTGGATGCCGAGCGAGCGCTTTCACCGCACACGATCCGTGCGTACCACGGGGATATCCAGTCGCTGCTGCAGCACGCCTGGCGCCAGGGCGTGGCCGGGCCCGGCGAGCTGGACGTGACGATCCTGCGCGGCTGGCTGGCGGACCAGCACGCCGCTGGTGCCGCGCGCGCCACGCTGGCGCGGCGGGGCGCGGCGGCGCGTGCCTTCACGGCATTCGCGCACCGCCGTGGCTGGGTGGAGGCGGATCCGGGGCCGCAACTCGGGACGCCGAAGTCGCGGCGCGCGCTGCCGAGGGTGCTGCGCCGGGAAGAGATCAACGTGGTTCTGGCCGACTGTGAGGACCGGGCGCTGCGGGACTTCGCGTCGGGACAGCGGGCCGCGGCCGCGCTCGCCATGCGCGACGCGGCGGTGCTGGAGCTGCTTTACGCGTCGGCGATCCGGGTCAGTGAGCTGTGCGCTCTGGAGCAGAGCGGGCTGGACAGGGACCGGCGGACCGTCCGGGTTCTTGGCAAGGGCAGGAAGGAGCGCGTCGTCCCCGTCGGCGTGCCCGCCATGCGCGCGGTGGCCAGGTGGGAGGACCTGGGGCGCCCTGTGCTCGTCAACTCCCGCAGCGGCAGCGCCCTGTTCCTCGGTGCGCGCGGGGCGCGCCTGGATCCGCGCACCGCGCGGCGGATCGTGCACACCCGGCTGCGAGCGGCGGAGGGGGACGGCGGGGCGGTGGACGCCGGGCCGCACGCGATCAGGCACACCGCGGCGACGCACATGCTGGAGGGCGGGGCGGACCTGCGCAGCGTGCAGGAGTTCCTTGGCCATTCCTCGCCCGCCACCACGCAGATCTACACCCACGTGTCCAGCGAGCGCCTGAAGTCCAGTTACCGGCAGGCGCACCCGCGCGCGTGACGGCGGGCCCGCGCGGCGGGGAGCGCGGGCGGCGGGAATGCTGGCAGCGTGCGCGGCGTTTGGGGCACGGGGAGGTGACCGGGGCGGCCTGCGGGATATGGTAACGCGTCGCTCCGGGACTTCCAGTAACCTTGATGATGGTCACCTGACATCAGCGTGACCATACTTCGCGTACCCGTCTGCCGTACGGGACCCCGGCAGGGGACCCCTCGGGGCGCACCGCTCGGTCCGCCGGCCCACCGGGGCCGGCCGCAGGTGCGTGACAACACGGGTGCCAGGATGAAACCGAGCCGCGTGCGGCTTGCGGGCCGCACGCACGAAGGAAGGGACCGTAGGGATGGCCCCGGTCGTCAGCATGAAGCAGCTCCTGGAGAGCGGTGTCCACTTCGGTCACCAGACCAGGCGCTGGAACCCGAAGATGAAGCGCTACATCTTCACCGAGCGCAACGGCATCTACATCATCGACCTGCAGCAGTCGCTGGACTACATCGACCGCGCGTACGAGTTCATCAAGCAAACGGTCGCGCACGGCGGGACGATCCTGTACGTGGGCACCAAGAAGCAGGCGCAGGAAGCGATCGCGGAGCAGGCGCGCCGGGTCGGTATGCCGTTCGTGAACCAGCGCTGGCTGGGCGGGATGCTGACCAACTTCTCCACCGTCTTCAAGCGGCTTCAGCGGCTCAAGGAGCTCGAGGAGATCGACTTCGGCGACGTGGCGGGCTCCGGCATGACCAAGAAGGAGCTGCTGCACCTGAAGCGGGAGCGCGACAAGCTCGACCGCACGCTCGGCGGCATCAGGGACATGTCCCGTGTGCCGAGCGCGGTCTGGGTGGTGGACACCAAAAAGGAGCACATCGCGGTCAGCGAGGCCCGCAAGCTGGGCATCCCGGTGGTGGCGATCCTGGACACCAACTGCGACCCCGATGAGGTCAGCTACCCGATCCCGGGGAACGACGACGCGATCCGCAGCGTGGCGCTGCTCACGCGGGTGGTCGCCGACGCTGTGGCGGACGGCCTGCTGGCGCGGGCGGGTGCCTCGGAGGGCGACGAGAAGCCGGCCGACGACCAGTTCACCAGCGAGGAGCCGCTGGCCGAATGGGAGCGGGACCTGCTCGAAGGGCGCGGCCAGGCCAGGCAGGAATCCGCTGCCGCCAATGGCTCTGCTGCCGCCAATGGCGCTGCCGCCGATGGCGTCGCGGCCGATGGCGCTGCTGCCGCGGCGGCTCCGGCGGATGCGGAGGGCATCGCCGCGGAGCCGGTGACCGAGACCGCCGCGACCGACGCGGCGGTGGCCGAGTCCGGCCGCACGGCTGAGGAGCTGAGCGCCGCCGCGGAGGCCGCCGTGGACGAGCCGGGCACGGGCGCCGAGATCACCGAGGGCGAGTCCCCGCGCCGGGCGGCGGCCGGCGAAGACGTGGCCGAGTAAAGACGTAAAGGGACGAGGACATGGCGAATTTCACTGCCGCTGACGTCAAGCGGCTCCGCGAGCAGACCGGCGCCGGGATGCTCGACTGCAAGAAGGCCCTCGAGGAGGCCGACGGCGACCTGGAGGCCGCCATCGAGCTGCTGCGGCTCAAGGGGCTGAGGGACCAGAACAAGCGTGCGACCCGCACCGCCGCGAACGGGCTGGTGACGGCGGAGCTGGACGGCAACCAGGCCGGGGTGCTCGTCGAGCTGAACTGCGAGACCGACTTCGTCGCGAAGACGGACCTGTTCCAGGATGTAGCGGCGCAGATCGCGCGCGCCGCGCTGGCGTCGGGGGTGACCGACAGGCTCACCCTCCTGGGCACCGAGGTGCGGCCGGGGATCACCGCCGAGCGGCTGATCGAGGAGGCGGCCTCGTCGCTGAAGGAGAAGCTGGAGCTCGGCCGGTTCGCCCGCTTCGAGGGCGGCTACGTGACCAGCTACCTGCACCGGTCCGATCGCGCGCTGCCGCCGACGCTCGGCGTGCTCGTCGAGCTGGACAAGGCGAACGACGAGGTGGCCAGGGACCTGGCCCAGCAGGTCGCCGCCATGCGCCCGCTGTACGTCACCCGGGGTGACGTCCCGCAGGACGTGATCGAGAAGGAGCGGAGGATCGCCGAGCAGATCACCCGCGACGAGGGAAAGCCCGAGCAGGCGATCCCGAAGATCGTGGACGGCCGGGTGAACTCGTTCTTCAAGGATGTCGTGCTGACCGAGCAGGCATTCGTGAAGGACCAGAAGCAGAACGTGAGCAGGGTACTGGCCGATGGCGGGGTGAACGTGCTCGGATTCGCCCGGTTCCAGGTCGGCCAGGCCTGATGCCGGGACCGGGGATGCCGGGCGGCGACGGCGCTTGTCCCCCTCGCTGGCACCGGGTGGTGGTCAAGCTCTCCGGCGGCCTGTTCGCGGGGGATGAGCCGCTCGGCATCTCGCCCGACGTGGTCGCGCACCTTGCCGAGGAGATGGTCGCGGCGGTCAAGGAAGGCGTGCAGGTCGCGGCCGTCGTCGGCGGTGGCAACATGTTCCGCGGTGCCGCGCTCGCCGAGCGCGGCATCGACCGGGCCCGCGCCGACTACATGGGCATGCTGAGCACGGTCATCAACTGCCTGGCGCTGCAGGATGTCCTGGAGAAGCTCGGCGTCGACACCCGCGTGCAGACCGCGATCACGATGGGCCAGGTGGCCGAGCCGTACATTCCGCGGCGGGCGATAAGGCACCTGGAGAAGGGCCGGGTCGTCATCTTCGGCGCCGGGCTCGGCGCGCCGTATTTCTCGACGGACACCGCCGCCGCGCAGCGGGCGCTGGAGATCGGCGCCGACGCGGTCCTCAAGGGCACCCGGGTGGACGGGGTGTACGACGCCGACCCGCAGACCACCCCGGGCGCCAGCCGCTTCAGCCGCCTGGACTACGGCGAGTACCTCAGCCGCGGGCTGCGGGTCATGGACGCGACGGCGGTCAGCCTGTGCCGTGACAACGGGCTGCCGATCGTCGTGTTCGCGTTGATGGAGCCGGGTAATGTGGTGAGAGCTATCCGTGGCGAGCCGATCGGTACGCTGGTGAGCAACGCCGGGGCACAGGAGCCTTACGATGATCGATGACACGCTCCTCGAGGCAGAGGAGAAGATGGACAAGGCCGTCTCGGTCGCCAAGGAGGAGTTCGGCGCCATCCGTACCGGCCGTGCCCATCCGGGCATGTTCGCCAAGATAACGGCGGAGTACTACGGCGCGCAGACCCCGGTGAACCAGCTCGCCTCGTTCCGTGTGCCCGAGCCGAGGATGGTGGTCATCGAGCCGTACGACAAGTCCTCCCTGGCGGCGGTCGAGAAGGCGATCAGGAACAGCGATCTCGGGGTGAACCCGTCGAATGACGGCGCCATCATCCGGGTGGTCTTCCCCGAGCTGACCGAGGAGCGCAGGCGGGAGTACATCAAGACCGCCAGGCACAAGGCCGAGGACAGCCGGGTGTCCATAAGGAACGTCCGGCGGCACGCGAAGGACGCCCTCGACAAGCTGGTGAAGAACGGCGAGGCGGGCGAGGACGACGTCCGCCGCGCTCAGGGTGAGCTGGAAAACCTGACGCACACCTACATCGCGCAGATTGACGAGCTGCTCAGTCACAAGGAAGCCGAGCTTCTCGAGTTCTGACCGGCTGCCGAGTTGAGCCCGGACGACGGCATGGATGCCGATGCGGGCGCGCCGCCGGTTCCCGCGCCGCCCGTCCCGCACGGTCGTACCGGCCGCAACCTTCCCGTGGCGATCGGCGTCGGCGCGGCGCTCGGTGGTGTCGCGCTGCTCACGCTGCTGACCGTCAGGGCCACGTTCCTGCTGTACATGGGCGCCGCGCTCGCCGTGGCCCTGCACGAGCTCGACCACGCCCTGCGGGCCCGGGAGATCCGGGCGCCCGTCATCCCCGTCGCGGCCGGCGGGGTGGCGATGCTGGCCTGCGCGTACTGGGCGGGCAGCCGCGCGACGCTGGCGGCCTTCATGCTCACCGTGCTTGCCGTGCTGGCCTGGCGGCTGGTCACCGCCGGAGCTCGGGGCACGGCGGGTTACGTCAGGGACGTGACGGCCGGCGTCTTCACCGCCGCCTACCTGCCGCTGCTCGGCTCATCCGTCGCAGCCATGCTCGCCCCGGCCGACGGCGGCCGCCGTGTTCTGGTCTTCATCATCCTCACCATCTGCAGCGACATCGGCGGTTACTTCGCGGGCATCACCCTGGGCAGGCACAAGATGGCCCCGCTCATCAGCCCGAAGAAGACGTGGGAAGGTCTCGCCGGCTCGGCGGCCGCCTGCCTGCTGGCGGGCGGGCTGACCCTGCCCCTGCTGCTGCACGGGCACGTCTGGCAGGGGCTCATCACGGGCGCCGCCGTGGTCGTCGCCGCGACGTTCGGCGACCTCGCCGAGTCGTTGATCAAGCGGGATCTGGACATCAAGGACATGGGAACGATCCTCCCCGGCCACGGCGGCATCCTGGACCGCATCGACTCCCTCCTCATCGCCGCCCCCGTCGTCTGGCTCCTGCTAGCCGCCTTTCTCCGCTAGCGCGGCGAAGCCGCCTCCCGGAAAATTCTGCGTTTAATAAGAGCTTTTTATGGGACTTGTTGGGGCAGGTGCCGGATCGGCATAGGGACCGGAACGGAGTCGAGGCAGCATGTCCCGTACATGGTTCAGGAACCTCATCATCGCGATTTATCTCATCATCGGCGGCTTCATTGCGTGGGACCACGGCTATCTTGGCCTGGCGTGGCTCCGCGCGCTGGCGAGTGCGTTGCTGGCGATAATCCTGTGGTGGCTGGTTCTGCTCGGCGTCAACCTGCACGTCCACTGACGCCTGGCGCGGCGCGCCGGGCCCCCGCGCGCCGCGCCCCGGGCGCGCACCCGTCTCACTCGCCGGCGATCCAGCTGCGGCGCTCCACCGCGAGACGGTTGACCAGGCTCGAGGAGCCGCGGTCCTTGGCGAGAAGCCGCGCTCGTTCAGTGATGGGAATGATCCACAGCCACCGGACGGGGTCGCCGCCGGCGCTGAATCCCGACAGGTCCGGTACCTCCGGCGCGGACGGCGAGGACAGCCCGGACGGGTCGTCGAGCAGCAGCACCGCCTCGAACCCGCCGCCGAGCGGGAACGTGGCCGGCTCGGCGTACCAGCGGATGCTGTGCCCCGGCCCGAACCAGGTGACCGCGCGCCACGGGTAGGTGGCCAGCCACAGGAACACCCGTGCCGCCGTCGCCGGGGCAAGCGTCGTCGCCACCGCGAGCTCGATCCTCGCGTAGTCGCGCGGGTCGTCGAGGACCTGCTCGACGATCGGCATCCGCTGGCAGCTCATCCCGACCGTGGACAGGACCGTGTACGGGCGCCCGGGTGCGGGCGGCCGCTCGGAGATGCCGACCGCCGGGCGCTTGCCCCTGGACGCGTCCCAGTAGTGCGCGCCGGGGCCGAGCCTGGAGGTCAGGTGGCCGAGCAGCGCCTGCTGGAACTGCTCCCAGCCGTCGGCGGACTGCCGCCACTGCCAGTACGCCCTGGCCCGTTCTACCCGGGGCCCCAGCCCTTCCATGGCGTCGTCGAGTGACCAGCCGAACGGCGTCTGGCCGATGATGTCGCGGCAGTAGCCCGGCATGCCGCGGCTCATGTCGGACCAGCCGGGGATGACCGCGAGCAGGGTGCCGCGCTCGGTGACGGCGACGCCGTCGCCTTCTTCGAACCAGAGCGCCTGGAGCGTCGCCGGGTCAAGCGGCGGGCGCCCCCGCGGATGCCTGGTGTGCGCGGCCGGCATGACCGGCGCCAGGCCGGAATCGAGCCGTCGCGTGTCGGTGGTCTCCGGTGCGCGCACATGGTTGGCGATCCAGGTGGCGGCGATTGTCGACGTCTCGTCGTGCAGGTATGCGGCCGTGGTCGCGCCATCGGATTCGACGGTCAGCCGACGGCTCTCGTACGGGCTCAGGCTCTCCAGCAGCGTCGCCGGCTGCTGGGACGGCGGGGGACCGGAGCGCATTATCGCCATGATATGAAATCTACTGGTTTGCGCTCAGTGATCAACCCCTCGCACGGAGGAACCCTCGCGCGGAGGACATATCCTGGGCTGGAACCCCATTTTCAGGTAAGAACGGAGCGTTGTGTCCCGTCCACCGCGCCATCTCGCCGATCTCGGCCTGGCCGAACGGCGGCTTGCCGTCACCGAGCTCGGTGAGCGCGCCTTCCGCGCCGACCAGCTTTCGCGGCACTATTTCGCGCGGTTCACCGACGAGCCGGGCCAGATGACGGACCTGCCGGCGGCGGCCCGCCAGGAACTGGCGGCGAACCTGCTGCCGCGGCTGCTCACCGCGGAGCGCGAGCTGTCGTGCGACGGCGGCGCGACGCGAAAGACGCTCTGGCGCGCCTTCGACGGGGCGCTGATCGAGTCGGTGCTGATGAAGTACCCGGACCGGGTCACCATGTGCGTGTCCTCGCAGGCCGGGTGCGGGATGGCCTGCCCGTTCTGCGCGACCGGGCAGGCCGGGCTGACGAGGAACCTGTCCACCGCCGAGATCGTCGCGCAGGTCGTCGCCGGGGCCCGCGCCCTCGCGTCGGGCGGCGCCGGCGACGTATCCGCCGCGCCGTCCCCGCGGGCGGCCGCCGCCGCGGCGCGGGTGTCCAACGTGGTGTTCATGGGGATGGGTGAGCCGCTGGCAAACTACCGCAACGTGGTCGCGGCGGTCCGGCGGCTGACCGACCCGGTGCCCGGCGGCCTCGGGATCTCGCAGCGCTCGGTGACCGTGTCGACCGTCGGCCTGGTCCCGGCGATCGGCCGGCTGGCCGCGGAGGGCCTGTCGGTCACGCTGGCCGTCTCGCTGCACGCCCCCGACGACGAGGCACGGGACGAGCTGGTACCGGTGAACCGGCGGTGGAAGGTCGCCGAGGTGCTCGCGGCGGCATGGGAATACGCGGCCGTCACCGGCCGCCGGGTATCGATCGAATACGCGCTGATCAAGGACGTGAACGACCAGCCGTGGCGCGCCGGCCTGCTCGGCTCGCTGCTCGCCGGGCACCTGGCGCACGTCAACCTGATCCCGCTCAACCCGACGCCCGGCTCGAAGTGGACCGCGTCGCTGCCGCCCGTGCAGCGCGAGTTCGTCCGCGGGATCGCCGCGCACGGCGTCCCCGTGACGGTGCGTGACACCCGCGGTCGCGAGATCGACGGCGCCTGCGGCCAGCTAGCCGTTTTCCCCGGGAGGTAGCCCCGAGGGCTCTGCTTGCCCGGCCCCCCCGGCCCCCCGGCCCGCCGCGTCCCCGCCCCAGCCCGCCGCGGTCCCGCCGCAAAGCGCGGTGCCTGAACCGGACGCTCTCATGATCGTGGGTCAAAGGGCACCGATAGCGGTGCATAACGACCCATGATCATGGCGGTCGGTAAGCCGCGGGGGCTGAGCGAAGGGGAGAATAGCCGCGTGTGGTTGAGGAAAGTGCACACGTGTGGCTGACGAGACTCGCGGGGCGCGCGTACCGGGCGGCGCTGTGGCGGCTCGCTCACGGCGCGTGGCGCGAGTTTCAGCGGGCCGGGAGGGTCACGGCGGACACGCCCGCCGGGCGGGCGTTCGCCGCGTTCGGCCGCGGCTCGATTTTCGCCTTCCCGGCGGGGTCGGTTTTCGGCGAGGCGTGGATCGCGGTGGGCGAGGGCACGCTGATCGGGGCGTTCGTCTCCCTGTCGGCGGGCCTCGTGCCCGGCCAGGACCTGGGCCCTGAGCCTGTGCTGCGCATCGGCAACCGGTGCGTGATCGGGCGCGGCAGCCACATCGTGGCCCACTCGTCGATCGACATCGGCGACGACGTGTTCACCGGGCCCTACGTCTACATCCCTGAGCATTCGTAGACGTAGGCTACTTGCATGGGTACCGAGCAGCGCGGCAGTGCAGGCGAGACGGGTCTCCGCTGGGGCGGGGACGTGCGCATCTCTGAAGACGAGTGGGTCAAGGACCCGAAGACGGGCGAGATGCGCCTGTCTGAGAAGGGCATCACCCGGCAAAAAGAGGACATA
>Ga0213875_10000926_pt1 | contig 21146 bp, 19 predicted proteins | sample BarmaccomBMRX_R8_FD_160105 | JGI IMG/M metagenome (GOLD analysis project Ga0213875, IMG submission 160105) | Root-associated microbial communities from Barbacenia macrantha in rupestrian grasslands, the National Park of Serra do Cipo, Brazil - RX_R8 | ecosystem: Host-associated > Plants > Roots... | reverse complement strand
TGACGACCTGTGGCTGACAGATCACGAAGGTAACAGGTACACGTCGGAGTTCCGGTTCACGTGGGTGGACGACCGACAGTTGGAGGCAACGCCTCCGGAGCGCTGCGGCAACTTCGGGCTAGATAACCACCTGCGCGCCCGAGAGCATGGAAGGCAGGAGGCCGCGCATGGGCGGTAACCAGGCGAGGAGGCTGCCGCGCCTCGGAGCTCGCGCGGTCTACTTGGCAGTGGTGGCCCCGGGCGTAGGCCGCTTGCCGGCCGCCCTCAGCTACCGCATGGCATGCTGGCGCGGCGACTGGCATTTTCGGCGCCAGGCCGGGAAGCGCACCGAGATGGCCCGCAACCTGCGGCTGGTGCTCGGCGACGAGCTCAGCCCGGCAGCGGCGCAGCAGGTGACCCGGGAGTGGTTCCGGCTGGCCTCCTGCGGGCCGGTTGACGTGATGCGGCTGCGCCGCGGGACTCAATCGTTGCAGCGGCTGGTCGAGATCCGGGGGCAGGGACACCTGGCGGCCGCACTGGCCGCGGGCAAGGGAGCCATCGTTTGCACCGGCCACCTCCGCTGCGCCAGCAGCTTCTCGGTGCTGCACGCCAGTGGCTTCCCGGTCACCAGCATCGGCCGTGAGTGGCCCAGGTATGACACTGGCCTTTCATCTGCCGAACGATGGCTCTGGGAGCGCTACTTGAGGCCGGTGCGGCGCTATCGGCAGCGGCCGAATATCGAGCCATGGCCTGGTCGGCCTCAGGTCGCGGCGCTGGCAGCCGCCGCGCTCCGCGCCAATGAGGTGGTGACGATCACGATCGACGCACCGCCGATGGACAGCGACCGGGCGCGCGCCACCGAGACTCCCTTCCTCGGCCGCCAGGCCCGGCTGCTCCCGGGGGCAGTGACCCTCGCCCAGCTGACCGGCGCGCCGCTGCTCATGGGCATCGTGCACCGCGCGGCCGACTACCGCCACCAGGTGCTGCAGATTTCCGCGCCGGTACCGATGGACGGAGATATCGAGACGGTATTCCGGCGCTGTGCCGCCGAGGTGAGCGCCGCCATCCGGAGGAGCCCAGCCAGCTGGGGATTCTGGCCGGAAACAGGCGATCTTGTCGCTATGGGGCTCATCCCGCCGCCGCGGGACGGGTCACCAGCCGCGGGAGCGGTACCCCGACCACCCGGGAGACTCCTACAACATGATGGATCACCAGATAGCGTCCCGGCTCGGGACCGACCTGTTCCCGGTGCACGCACCCAGCGTCTATGACTTCCGTGAGCACCGACACACATGAAAATCCTGGTCACTGGCGGAGCCGGGTTCATCGGCTCGCACATGTGCGACCGGCTGCTGTCGCTGGGGCATGAGGTCACCGTGCTCGACGCGCTGACCCGGCCGGTCCAGCGGAACGGGCGGCTGCCTTATCTGGCTCCAGGGACGGACTTCCACCACGGCGACACCCGCGACCGCGACCTGGTCACTAACCTTCTGCGCCGCGTGGATGCCGTCTACCACTTCGCCGACCACCAGGATTACCTGCCCATTTTTTCGCGGTTCTTCGACGTGAATGTCGTCTCGACCGCCCTGCTCTACGAGATCATCGTGGCCGAGCGCCTGGACCTCGCCCGGGTCGTGGTGGCCTCGTCGCAATCGGCGATGGGCGAGGGGCTCTACTGGTGCCCGGTCGACGGCGAGCAGACGCCGGGGATGCGGCCGGAAAGCGCGCTTGCTGCGGGCACGTGGGACATCCTGTGCCCGGTATGCGGCGGCCCGATGGAGCTGCGGGCCACACCGGAGCGTGTCTGCAATCCGCAGAATGCCTACGGCATATCCAAGCTTGCCCAGGAGATGATTGCCATCAACCTGGGGCGCCGGTACGGCATCCCGACCGTCGCGCTCAGGTACAGCAGCGTCCAGGGCCCCCGGCAGTCCATCTACAACGCCTACTCTGGTGTGTGCCGCATCTTCTGCCTCAGCTATCTGCTCGGCCAGGCTCCGATCCTTTACGAGGACGGCGAGGCGATCCGGGATTACGTCAACATCGAGGACGTGGTGGACGCCAATGTGCTGGTGCTCTGGGACGATCGCGCCTCCGGACGGGTCTTCAACGTTGGCGGCGGTCAGGGGGTCACGACCCGGGAGTTCGCGGACATCGTCATGCACCAGTACGGGTCGGACCAGCCGGGGGTGGTGACCGGGGAGTACCGCTTCGGCGACGCACGGCACAGCCTGTCCGACATCAGCATGCTGCGGGAGTTGGGCTGGGAACCTCGGCGCGCTATAGCCCGGTCCGTGGCGGGGTACGCCGCGTGGCTCGAGGGCATGGAGGGCCTGGAAGGGGTGCTGGCCGACGCCGACGCGCGGATGCGTGCCCTCGGGATCGTCAGGAAGGTCCCAACGTGAGGCCTTCTTGCTCCAGCCCAGGCCCCAGCTCACTCCAAATCGAACCGCACCCGCAGTTCCGGCGGCGACCGGAAGATCATCCCGTGAACATGCTGGTCGGTCGCCGAATCGTCCAGCCGCAGCCCCGGCAGCCGGTCCAGGACCGCGTTCACCAGGATTGAGGTCTCCAGGCGGGCCAGGTGCATCCCCAGGCACCGGTGCGCCCCGTCGCCGAACGACAGGTGCCCGCGTGCCTCGCGGAACAGGTCGAACGCGTCCGGTGAGCCGAACCGCTCCGGGTCCCGGTTCGCCGACCCCAGTGACACCGCCACGAACCCGCCCGCCGGGATCGCCACCCCGCCCAGCTCGGTGTCCCGCGTCGCGACCCGGGCCACCGTCATCAGCGGCGTCTCCCAGCGCAGCCCCTCCTCGATCGCCTGCGGCAGCAGGCTGCGGTCGGCCCGCACCGCCGCCAGCTGGCCCGGATGCGACAGCAGGCCGAACAGCAGGTTGCTCGACGACCGGTACGTCGTCTCCGCCCCGGCGGGCAGGAGCAGCAGCAGGAACGGGTAGATCTCCTCGTCGCCGAGGCGGCGCCCGTCCACCTCGGCCTCGGTCAGCTGGCTGACCAGGTCGTCCCGGGGATCGCGGCGCCGGTCCGCGATGATCTGGGCGAAGTAGCCGCGCAGCTCCCGGCTGGCCGCGATGGCCCGGTCGTAGTTCCGCATGACCGCGATCAGCTCGGTCGACAGCCGCAGGAACCGCGGCCAGTCCGCCTCCGGCAGGCCGAGCACCCGGGCGATCACCCGCACCGGGAACGGGAAGGTCAGCTGCCGCACCAGGTCGGCCTGCCCGTCTGACGCAAAGGCGTCGAGCAGCTCGGCCACGGTGGCCCCGATGATCGCGTCGCTCCACCGCTCGAGCATCCGCGCCCGGAACGCCCGCGCCACCAGCGCCCGGTACCGCTGATGCTCGGGCGGGTCCATCTCCAGGATGGTCCGGCCCATCACCGGCCCCATGGTCCTCGCGTACCCCGCCGAGGAGAACGTCTCGTTGTCGGTCAGCACCTGCTGGGCCAGCTCGTAGCTGGTCACGCTGTACAGCGTGCTGATCGGCGGCGCCTTCTCGTCGTGCCGGTACCGCCCCGGCCCGCCCAGGCTCACCGCCAGCACCGGGCTGTCCGCCCGCACCGCGGCCATCATCGGGTACGGGTCCCGCACATCCCCGGCCAGCTCGGAGAACTGCCGCATCGGGTCGTATCCAGCTTCGGGCATACCACCATCATGACGGCCGAACGGGCTCCTGCGTGCCCCGGCTCAGCCACAACGACACGTGGGCTGGCTCCAGTGCCCGGTATACCGCCCCGGCCAGGTCGTCCCGGACGGCATCCAGCTCGACGGCGTCCTTGAGCCGGGCCGCGAACGCGGTCACGGTCTGGTCGGCGTCGTACCGGGCCCGGTTGAACCGCCGGTCCACCGCGTGCTGGACCCGCCGGCGCACCGGGGCGAACAGGGCCGCCGCGGCCAGCGTGGACGCCGCCACGGCCACCGGCGTGTGCAGCCCGAACACCCCGTTGGTCAGCAGGACCAGCCCGGCGTACACCCCGATCAGCAGCCCGGTCACGATCGCGTAGGCCAGCGTCCGGCTGATCAGCCGGTCGATCTCGTACAGCCGGTATTTGCCGATCCCGACGCCGATGCTGGCCGGCAGCGCCACGATCGCGATGCTCAGCAGCTCGCCTACGGGACCGCCCGCCGCCGAGCTGCCCACCACGCCCACGCCAATGGTCACCACGGCCCCCGCGGCGAGCCACTTCAGCTGCTGCCGGCGCTCGCCCGTGGCCCTGCGCCAGCTCAGCACCTGATGCGCCGCGAACGCGAGCCACAGCAGGCTGATCGGGATCAGGGTCAGCGCCGCCACCCACACGGGCGGATGCTGCGTCGCGAGGACGTCGCCGGAGCCGGTCAGCCGGACGTCGTGGCGCGCGAGCGCCCCGATCGTCTCGGCGTAGCTGAAGACCAGATACCCGGCCACCAGCACGACGTAGAGCCGCACCACCGCACGCCAGCGAGGTCCGGCCGGCCTGCCGTCCGGGAACAGCGCGATCACCAGCGAGAACAGCGCCGCGGCCGGCGCCCACAGCGGCACGAGCAGCGCCGCGGCCGGTGCCAGCCACGAGCCCGTGTGCCCGAGGGTGTAGCAGTAGACCGCGTAGTAGCCGCCGTCCAGGCTGAGCATGATCAGCAGCGTGAAGAAGACGAGCAGCCAGCCCAGCGGGTTGCGCGGCTGATGACGGGCCACGATGACGCCGACCAGCGCGCTCACCAGCACCTGGATGATGGTCGCGGCCTCGCCGGGAACGGTCAGCTGCCGGACCAGCCCGGCCAGCGGAACCGACGCCGCCACCAGGGCAACCACCAGTCCGCCGAGCAGCAGAGCCGTCCTGGGGGTCCACACCCCCCGCTGGTCAGTCACATCCCAGAGGCTACGTCCCGACCGTTCCGGCAACGTTACCGCTGGGCCCGGTGCCCCGCTCCTCGCGTGCCGCCGTGCGCACGACCGGCTGGTCCGCCTGCCGGCGCAGCGTGAGCATGACCAGGCCCCCGAGCAGGAGCGCCGCCCCCAGCGCGATCGCGGTGGACACGAAACTGCCGCCACTGGCGTCCTGCAGGAAGCCGGCCACCGAGGGGCCGACGAACCCGCCCAGGTTGCCCAGCGCGTTGACCAGGCCCATCGCCCCGCCGGCCAGCGCCACCGGCACGGCCCGCGACGCGCTGGCCCAGAACGCCCCGTCGTAGGCCAGCGCTCCCGCCATGGCCAGGCTGATCAGGATCACCGACAGAGCCACCAGATGACTGAACGTCACCGACAGCACCAGCGCCACCGCGCCGGCCGCCAGCGGGACCGCGACGTGTACGCAGTACCGGCCGGACCGGTCGGCCGAGCGGGCGTTGAACCACAGGGCCACGATGGCGAACGCATAGGGGATGGCGGTGACGCCGCCGACCACCAGATAGGACGACCCGATCGTCGTCTTGATCAGGTGCGGCAGCCACAGGTTCAGGCCGTAGAAGCCCACCTGGATCAGGAAGTACACGACGACCAGGCGCCAGACCACGCTGCTGCGGAACACGTCCCGGTAGCCGGCGGACGCGGGCGCGCCGGCGGTCTCCTGGTTCAGGGATGTCTCGATGTACTCGCGCTCCCCGGCGCCCGCCCAGGCCGCTTCGGACGGCCGGTCGGCGACCAGCCACCACCACAGCGGGGCGGCGATCAAGAACGGGAACGCGCCCTCGACGAAGAACAGGGTGCGCCAGTCGCCCCAGGTCAGGATCCAGCCGGACAGCGGTGCGGTGATGATCGAGGCGATGGCGATGTTCATCATCCACAGCCCGTAAGCCCGCGCCCGTTCCCGCGCCGGGAACCAGTGGCTGATCAGCACCAGGATGGCCGGCCAGATGCCGCCCTCCGCCACGCCGAGCGCGAACCGCACCAGCAGCAGCTCGGCATAGTTCTGCACCAGCCCGGAGGCGATTGCCAGCACACCCCAGACCAGCACCATGATCCCGACGAACTTCTTGGCGCTCCACCGCTCGGCCAGGTGCCCGCCAGGAATCTGCAGGACCAGGTAGCCGATGAAGAAGATGCCGCCGGCCAGCCCCTTCCCGAACGCGTCGATGTGCAGGTCCTTGCCCATCCCGTCGAACGCGAAGCCGATGTTGGTCCGGTCCATGAACGAGATGACGTAGACGACGATCGCCACCGGGATCAGCCGCGTCCAGCGTGAGCGGCCGGCGGAGGCAGGAAGGCCAGCGGGGGCAGAAGGGGGAGTCGCGGCCATAAGCAGCCTTCTTCCGTGCGAGATGCGCCCCCTACCCTGCTGATAACCGCTTAATCACCCTTGCGCGACCGCCCGTGGAGCCCGCGTCCATGATCGCGAAGACTTACTGCTGCCCCGCCAGCAGTAAGTCTTCGCGATCATGAAAACCCGCCGCCGCCGCGGCTTACCGCGTCACTACCTGCCCCTTGCCGACCACGGTGACGCCGCCGGCCGACACCGTGAACCCCCGGGCCTGATCACGCTCGTGGTCGAAGCCGACCGTCGCGCCGTCTTCGACCACGACGTTCTTGTCCAGGATCGCGTTCTGTACCACCGCGTGCCGCCCGATCGAGGTGTTGTCCAGCACCACCGAACGCTCCACCCTGGCCCAGCTGTTCACCCGTACTCCCGGCGACAGCACCGACTCGCGGACCAGGCCGCCGGACACGATCACGCCGTTGCTGATCAGGCTGTCGAGCGCCCGGCCGGTCCGGTCGCCGTCGGCGTGCACGAACTTGGCCGGCGGCTGCGCCGGCACGTGGGTCAGGATCGGCCACCGGTCGTTGTACAGGTTGAACATCGGCTGCGCCGCGCACAGATCCATGTGTGCCTCGAAGTAGGAGTCGATCGTGCCTACGTCACGCCAGTAACCCCGGTCACCGTCGCTGGCGCCGGGCACCTCGTTCTGCATGAAGTCGTAGACGTGCGCCGCGCCCTCGCGCACCAGCTTCGGGATGATGTCGCCGCCGATGCTGTGCCCGCTGCTCTCGTCCTCGGCGTCCTTGCGCAGCGTCTCCACCAGCACGCCGGTGCCGAAGATGTAGTGCCCCATGGAGGCGAACGACTCCTCCGGCCGGCCGGGCAGGCCCGGCGGATCGGCGGGCTTCTCCATGAACGCCTCGATCCGGTGACTGTCCGCCGCGGCCTGCACCACGCCGAAGTCCCTGGCCGAGTCCCGTGGCACCGGGATGGCCGCCACCGTGACCCCGGCGCCCCAGCCCAGGTGGGCCTGGATCAGCTGGCCCGGATCCATCCGGTACACGTGATCGGCCCCGAACACCGCCACCAGGTCGGGCCGCTCGCTGTAGATCAGGTTCAGCGACTGGAAGATCGCGTCCGCCGAGCCGGCCTGCCAGCGCGGGCCCAGCCGCTGCTGGGCCGGGACCGGCGCCACGTAGCTCCCCAGCAGGCTGTTCAGCCGCCACGCCGTGGTGATGTGCCGGTCCAGGCTGTGGCTCTTGTACTGCGTGAGCACGCAGATCCGGTAGATGCCCCCGTTGACCATGTTGGAAAGCGCGAAGTCCACCACCCGGTACAGGCCGCCGAACGGTACCGCCGCCTTGGCCCGGTCCGCCGTCAGCGGCGCCAGCCGCTTGCCCTCGCCGCCCGCCAGGACGAGTCCCAGCACTCGCCGTCCCGCCATCTGTTCCGACTCCGCTCGTTATCCCGCCTGCCGGTCCACACCCTGCCCGCCCGCGGGCCGCTCAAGCCTCCCGGTTTGCCCTGGCCGGCCCCGGGTAGCGAGCCGCCCGCCACATCGCGGGAGGAGAACGTCATGCAGCTCGGGTACAAGCTTGCCACCGAGGCCTTCGGTCCGAAGGAACTGATCCGCCAGGCCATCGCGGCTGAGCAGGCCGGCTTCGACTTCGTCGAGATGAGCGACCACTATCATCCGTGGCTGGATGCCCAGGGGCACAGCGCGTTCACCTGGAACCTGCTCTCCGCGATCGCCGCCAAGACCGAGCGGATCGAACTGGCCACCGGGGTCACCTGCCCGTCGGTCCGCTATCACCCGGCCATCATCGCCCAGGCCGCCGCGACCCTGGCCATCATCTCCGATGGCCGGTTCACGCTGGGCGCCGGGGCGGGGGAGCGGCTCAACGAGCACGTGGTCGGCCTCGGCTTCCCCGGCGCGGGCGTCCGGCACGAACGGTTCCGCGAGGCGCTGGAGATCATCCGCCTGCTCTGGCGAGGCGGCTACCAGTCCTACGAGGGCAAGTACCTGCAGCTGGAGGACGCCCGGGTCTTCGACCTGCCCGACCAGCTGCCGGTGATCGCGGTGGCCGCCAGCGGGACGGAATCGGCCAAGATCGCCGCTGAGCTCGGCGACGGGCTGTTTGCCACCGACCCGGACGCCGACCTGATGCGGACCTGGCAGGAACTCGGCGGCAGCGGTCCCGCCTACGCCGAGGTCCCGGTGGCCTGGGCTCCGGACGAGGACGCCGCCGTGCAGGCCATCATGGAGAAGAGCAGCTTCGCGCTGCTCGGCTGGAAGGTCATGGCCGAGCTGCCCAACCCGGTCAACTTCGAGGCGGCGGTCGCGAACGTCACCCCGGACGCGGCTCGCCAGCAGTTCGCCTGCGGCCCGGACGTGAGCCGCCACCTGGAGGTGGCCCAGCCGTTCGCGGATGCCGGCTTCGACCACCTGGTCATGCAGAACGCCGGTCCCGACCCCGACGGCTTCCTCGACTTTTTCGCCCGCGAGCTGGCCGAGCCGCTGCGCAAGCTCACCCCCGCCACGACCAAGTGAGGACCGTATGCCCTTCCAGCCACGCCGCGCCATCGTCACCGCGTCCGACTCCGGGATCGGTCGCGCCACCGCAGTCGCGCTCGCCGAAGCGGGCCTGCACATCGGCGTCACCTGGCACACCGACGAGGACGGCGCACAGGCGACCGCCGAGGAAGTTCGCCAGACCGGAGCCAAGGCCGAGGTGGCGCACCTGGACACCACCGAGCTGGACCACTGCGGCGACGTGATCGACGATCTGGCCGGGCGCCTCGGCGGTCTGGACGTCTTCGTGAACAACGCCGGCACCGGGTCGGCCACCCTGGCCCTGGACATGACGATGGAGCAGTGGCGTCAGGTGGTCGCGGCCGACCTCGATGGCGCGTTCGCTTGCTTGCAGCGGGCCGCTCGCCAGATGGTGCAGGCGGGGAACGGCGGCCGGCTTGTCGCCGTCACCAGCGTGCACGAGCACCAGCCGCGGGTCGGCTCGGCCGCCTACGATGCGGCCAAGCACGGCCTGGGCGGCCTGATGAAGACCCTCGCTCTGGAGCTTGGCCAGTACGGCATCACCGCCAACTGCGTCGCACCCGGCGAGATTGCCACCCCCATGACCGGTCAGGAAGATGAGGATCCGCACGCCAGGCACCGGCCGGGGGTGCCGCTCGGCCGGCCGGGAGACGCCCGCGAGATCGCGTCAGTCATCGCGTTCCTGGCCTCGCCGAAGGCCTCCTACGTCACGGGAGTCAGCTGGCCGGTGGACGGCGGGATGCTGCAAATGGGTCCGCAGGCCGGATCGCATATCACCGCCGACGACTGGCGCACCGTCTGACTGCTGTCGGTCATGAGGGGCATCCCTGCTGGTGGGGGTAAGGAGGGATCCTTCAGGTGTCCCGGAGGACGTCGGACAGGAAACGGGTGCTCTCCTCCGGGGTAAGAGCCGAGGTGCTGAGGGCGTTCATGACCTCGAGGTAGTGATCGAGGTCATCGCGCTTATCCAGGTACAGGGCGCTGGTGAGATGCTCGAGGTAGACCACGTCCGGCACGTCGGGCTCGCCGAACCGCAAGATGGTGAACGACCCGCCTGCCGCCGCGTGCCCGCCCCGGCTGAACGGCATCACCTGGATGGTCACCGGCCGCAGCCTGGACACCTCGAGCAGCCGCTCGAGCTGCCCCCGCATGACGTCGCGGTGGCCGACCGGCCGCCGCAGTACCCCCTCGTCGATGACCGACCAGACCTGCTTGGGATTGGGCCCGGTGATCAGCTCCTGCCGCCGCATCCGCACCGCCACCCGGCGGTCGATCTCCTCGGCGGGCGCGGCCGAGTAGCCGAGCAGGGTGACGGCCCGGGCGTACTCCTCGGTCTGGAACAGCCCGTGCACGAATTGCAGCTCGAAGGTCCGGATGACCGAAGCCGCCATCTCCAGGCCCAGATAGGCCTCGAACCAGTCGGCCATGATGTCGTCGTAGCGGGACCACCAGCCCGGCGAGTTGGCCTGATGGACCAGCTCGACCAGGCCGGCCCGGACGTTCTCGTCGGTCACCCCGTACAGGGTCAGCAGGTCGGTCACGTCGCGCTGCTTGAACCGGACCCGGCCGTTCTCCATCCGGCTGATCTTGGACCGGGAGGCGCGGATTTCATATCCCGCCTGTTCCGGTGTTACCCCGGCGGCCTCGCGGAACCGGTGCAGCTGCAATCCCAGCAGCATCCGGGGAACGGTCGGACCCGGGGCATTGGCCTGCTCATGGCCGTCCCGCTCGTCCCTTCCCATCCCTCACTCCGAGAGCCGGTGAAATAGCGCCCCATGCTACAGCTGTGGTGCACCACAAAGCACAATATCACCGGCTAATCGCTACGCCGGGGTGTCTTTAGTACCGCCGGGGAAACCGTCACAGATCATCGAACTCGCCATTCCTGACCCCGGTCACGAACGCGTCGATCTCGGCGCGCGTGTAGATAAGCGCAGGTCCAGACGGGAATCGGGAGTTACGGACGGCGATGGTGTCGCGGTCGAGCACGGCGACCTCGACGCAGCTCCCGCTGGGATTGCTCGCGGTGCTCTTGCGCCACTTGGCCGAAACCAGCTGGTCAGCCGGAATGCCGTTGTTGACCTGCATCTGTTCCTCAATTCTCCACTGGTGAGAAATGCGGTCTCCTCGCAGGCAGGCCATGATCCACCTGCACTGTGCAGCCTAACAGAGCAAATGCAAATGCATAAGGACGTGCAAGAAAGTCCCGCCCGGCAAAAGCAGCAAAGGTTATAAAAAGCCCCAAAAAGAAATCGCAGCTCAGGCGGTGTCCCGCCCGGAGGACGTCATGCCCCAGTCAGGGGCCGCAGCTCGCCGCGCACGGTCACGCCGTCTTCGGACCTAACGACCAGGAATCGAGTGAACCCGGCTCCTTCCAGCCTCTTCAGCTGGGCGCCGAACTTGCCGCTGCGCCGCACGGTCTCTACCACCTGGTCCCGGGCCACCTGGCCGCCGGTGCGCAGCTCCCGCGCCACCTCGAGCGCGTCGGCCAGCGGGACGTCGCCCTCGACCAGCACCGCGGTCGCGTCCCGGCTCGTCTCGGCCGACAGCAGGTCCACGATCCGCTCGAACCCGATCGAGAACCCGCAGGCCGGGACGTCCTGGCCGAGCGTCCGGCCGATCAGCTTGTCGTAGCGCCCGCCGCCGGCCACCGAACCGCTCATGCCGGGGTGCACGACCTCGAAGACCTCGCCGGTGTAGTAGCCCAGCCCGCGCACCAGCGTCGGGTCGAACTGCCAGTTCAGCGCGCGCCGCGCCGCCAGCCGGTCGAGCGAGGTCGCCACCGCGGCCAGATCCTCGGTCACCTGGGCGTCCATCGCGGGCAGCGTCTCCGCCAGCACCTGCGCCACCTTGGGCCCCGGCACGTTCTCCAGGCCCTGGATCTTCTCGGTCGCGGTGCCGATGGTCTGGGCGGAGAACCCGGCCTCGGCGAGCTCGGCCTGGACCCCGGACCAGCCGATCTTGTCCAGCTTGTCCACGGTGATGAAGAACTGGCCCATCCGGTCCCCGGGAACCCCGCAGTCCGCGGCCAGCGCGGCCAGGAACCGCCGGTCCGACACCCGGACCGTGGTCCCGGTCAGGCCGATCGCGGCCAGCGCCTCGGTGGTCGCCTCGATCAGCTCGGCCTCGGCCAGCACGGTGGGCTCGCCGATCATGTCGATGTCGCACTGGTAGAACTGCCGGTACCGGCCCCGCTGTGGCCGGTCGGCACGCCACACCGGGCCCACCTGCAGCGACCGGAACGGCATCGGCAGCGACGCGTGGTTGTTCCCGTAGAACCTGGTCAGCGGCACGGTCAGGTCGTAGCGCAGGCCGAGGTCCACCAGGTCGCGCAGCGTGGTGGCCGCCTCGACCTCCGGCGGCAGCCCGCGCCGCAGCACCTCGAAGATCAGCTTCTCGTTGTCTCCGCCCTCGCCGCTGCTCAGCCGGGCGATGTTCTCCAGGGCCGGGGTCTCGATCCGCTGGTAGCCGAACGTGCGGTAGACCGCGGTGATCGACGCCAGCACGTGGTCCCGGACGGACGTCTCGGCGGGCAGCAGGTCCCGCATCCCCCGGGCTGGGCTGTTGTCGCTCTTCATGCCCCAAGCGTAGCGAGCCCGGGCCAATCCTTACGATCCAAAAAAACACCTCCCCGGCCCGTGCACCTTTGCTACCGTCTCGCCCCATGCGCCCCGGAGTTGCCCTTTCTGTGCTCGCCGCGATCGTGGCCTTCTCCGTGACCGCCTGCGGTCCCGGCGATGCCGCCTCGGGGCCGTCCCAGCAGCCCACCAGGACCGCGTCGCTGGCCGCCACCACGCCGCCGCTGACCATCTCGGCCACGCCCGCCAAGGCGGCCAAGCAGGCCAAGCCGCACCCGCACCCGCGCCCGCACCCCGGCACCCGCCACTCCAGCTCCGCCAGTTCTTCCGCGGGCGCGCCCGTCTCGGCCACTCCGGCCATCCACGCGGACCACGTCGTCGGCCACGGAACCCCGGCGAGCTGCACGTCGCAGGCCGTGGTCCAGGCGGTCGCCGAGGGCGGCGTGATCGCCTTCTCCTGCGGGTCCCGGCCGGTGACCATCGCGATGACGGCCACGGCCAAGGTGCGCAACACCAGCGCCCGGGTCGTCCTGGACGGCGGTGGCCTGGTCACGCTCAGCGGCGGCGGCGCCCGGCGCATCCTGTACATGGACACCTGCGACCCGGCCCAGACCTGGACCACCTCGCACTGCCAGGACCAGGCCACGCCCGCGCTGACCGTGGAGAACATCGGCTTCACCGGCGGGAACTCCACCGGCCAGACCTACGAAGGCGGAGGCGGCGGCGCCATCTTCGACCGCGGCGGCGAGCTCACCGTCATCGACTCCCGCTTCACCGGCAACCGCTGCGACGCCAGCGGCCCGGACCTGGGCGGCGCGGCCATCCGGGCCCTCAGCCAGTACGGCAACCGCCCGGTCGAGGTCACCGGCAGCACCTTCACCGGCGGTGTCTGCTCCAACGGCGGCGCGCTGAGCAGCATCGGCGTGTCCTGGGTGGTCACCGGCAGCACGTTCACCGGCAATCAGGCCATCGGCGACGGCGCCAACCCGGCCAAGGCCGGCACCCCGGGCGGTGGCAGCGGCGGCGCCATCTACACCGACGGCGACGACTACACGGTGACCGTCGACGGCTCGGTGATCAGCGGGAACAGTGCCCGCGAGGGCGGCGGCGCGCTGTTCTTCGTCAGCAACGACCGGACCGGCACGCTGAGGATCGAGGATTCCCGGCTGCACGGCAACCCCAACGCCGGCTTCGCCACCGCGGGCTATCCCGGCATCTTCTTTCTGGGCCGGGGTAACCCGCAGGTCCTTTCGTCCGCACTGAGCTGACGTTATGGTGATGAGACCAACGTGACCTGCTGATCAAGGGGGAATCCCGTCATGCCGAACTTCTTCGACGAAGCCAAGAAGCTCGCCAGCGAGCACTCCGACCTCACCGACAAGGGTCTGGACGAGGCCGTCAAGCAGGCCGAGAACCGTACGGGCAACAAGTACAACAACCAGTTCGAGCAGGGCGAGGAGAAGCTCGAGGGCTTCCTCGGCGTCCACGTCGAAGAAGAAAACCGCTAGCCCGCACACTCCCTGAAAAGCACTCCCCGCAACAGCATGAAACCCGGGTTCCAGCGCGTTCGAACGCCCTGACTCCCGGGTTTCATAGCGTCCGGGGCTCGCCTCAGCCGCGCCGCAGCGCCCGCAGCACCGTGTCCTGGACGTGGGCCGGGCGGCCGTCCACGTCGGTCCCGGGCCGCGCGATCGCCGTCGCGACCAGGACGTCCCACACCTCGGGAGCAAGCGTCGCGGCCAGCTTCTCCGCCGACCAGAGCATGTCCGCCGGCCCGTGCCGTCCCACGTTCGCGTGCCAGTCGTCCGGATGGTGCCCGACCAGCAGCAGCGTCCCGCCGGGCCGGACCGCCCCGGCCAGCCGGGCGTGCAGCCGGTCGAGCTCGTCCGGCGGCAGATACATGAAGTGCGCCGTGACCAGGTCGAACCCCGCCCGTTCCGGGGTCCAGGAGCGGAGGTCCTCGCGCTGCCAGCTGATCCGCCCGGCCACCTGCTCACCGGCGGCCGCCGCCAGGCGGGCCGCCCGCTGCAGTGCCACCCCGGACACGTCCACCGCGGTCACCGTCCAGCCCTGCCGGGCCAGCCAGATCGCGTCGGCGCCCTCGCCGCTGCCGGCGTCCAGCGCCAGGCCGGGCCGCAGCCCGGTGACCTGCTCGACCAGCTGCACGTTGGGCCGCCCGCTGAACAGCTGACCGGCGCTGGAGTAACGCTCGTCCCAGAACTCCTCGGTGAAGTCGACCTCAGGCGTCTCGCTCATCCCACCAACCCTGCCAGACATCCACTCGCTAGTGCCTGGCCCGGGTCGTCCACGCCGTGGCGGCGGAGGAGGTACCGGCGGTCTTCGCGTCGTTGCGGCCGAGTATCCGGTCCACCGCGGAGCCCACGGTGCCGTCGGCGTTGATGATCCGGCGGACGACCACGATCAGGCAGGGAATGGCCCAGAAGTCCCCGCATACCCACAAGATCCCGGCCCCGATCTGCTGATCGGCCAGCGGCGGGAGCGTGACCCCGGGGATGTGACCGTAGACCGGGTACCAGGACGCCTGGGTCAGCAGTCCCATCGACATGGCCAGGATCCACATGATCACGTTCGTGGCCACCAGCGCCACCGCCTGCGAGACCGGCGGCATCCGCATCCGGAACGGGGGCGAGGGGATGAACTGCAGCCAGAAGAGCACGCCGGCCAGCAGGAAGCTGGCGTGCATCAGCCAGACGTGCACCGCCTGGTTGTTCTCCGCCAGGTCGAACAGCGCGGGGACATGCCAGGCCAGCATCACCACGCTGAACGCGGTGACCGAGACCCACGGCCGCAGCAGCCAGCCGGCGACGGCGCGCAGCGGCCGTGACCAGCCGCCACGCAGCACCCCGGCGGTCGCACTCCGGCCGGCGTGGCCGGGCAGCGCGTCGAGCAGCGGCTGCCACGGGGCACCCGCCACGATCAAGGTCGGAGCCGCGAACATCAGCAGCAGGTGCTGAATCATGTGCACGAAAAAGTAGCTGTCGGCCCAGTAGTCCAGCGGAGACTCGACCGCGAGCAGCAGCACCACCAGCCCGCCGTAGAACGCGAACGACCGGCGCCTGCGCTGCCGGGTCCGCTCCGGGCGCGATCGCCTGGCGAGCCGCGCCAGGCCGATCTCGTGCCAGCCGGCCAGCACGAGCGCGACGAGGAGGAACGGGTCGAAGGACCAGTGCGCGGTCAGATAGCTCATGGCGGCCTAGCTCGATGAGCCGTACGGGATGGTGACGTGGACCGTCTGGGCCAGGCGCCACCTCGCGCCCGCCACGAGCCGCCAGTCGGCGAACGTGCCGGCCTTCGCGGTGAGCGCGTCCACCTGGCCACCGGGCCCGAGAGCCAGCGCCGCCGCCGAGGCGGGCAGCCGGGGCAGCGCGTGCCAGCTGGATCCCGGGCCGGATAGCGTCTCGCCCTGGCCGTCGGCCAGCACGACCGCCACCGCCTGCCCCGGCCCAAAGGACGTGGCGCGGAGCCCATTCGCCCCGATGCGCAGCGGTGCCGACTGGGCCCACCCGCCCGCGGCCGGCCAGGCGGCGATCAGGCTGGCCGCCGCGCCGGATCCAGCCCGCAGCAGCGCCCCGGACGTGGTCAGCCGGAGCACCCCGGTGTCCGCACCGGCCAGGGCCGGCGGCACGGCCGGCCCCGCCGCCCGCCACGTCCCGCCGTGGTCGGCGAAGATGCCCACGGTTCCCGGCCGGCTGCAGGTGCCGGCCAGCATCGGGACCCCCGACGGGCCGAACGAAGCTGCGGTAAGCCCGGTCAGGCCGCAAGTGTGCCCGGCCGGAGTCGCCAGTAGTGTCTGGACGCTGGCCAGCCGGGTCCACGCGTTGCCGGTGTCCGCGCCGAGCTCGGCCGTGCCCTCGCTGGTCAGCGCGATGAGCTGCCCTCCGGGGCCGGCGGCCAGCGCGTCGGGCGCGTCGGCGAGGCCCGGGGTTACCGGCCCGGCCGCGGCCCAGCTGGCCCCGTCGTCGTGCGTGGCCGCGAGCGGTGAGAACGCCAGATCCTGACTCGGCCGGAACCCCGCCACCAGTGACCCGCCGGTGCCCGCGGCCTCCAGGCCGCCGTTATCGGCCACACCGGCCGGGGTGGCCAGCCGCCAGGCCGCGCTTGCCGCCGGCCGGACGAACAGCTCCCAGAAGTTGTCCTCCTGGGCCGCCGAGCCGCCCATCTCCACGATCGCCCACCCAGCCCCGGCCGCGCCGGTGGAAGCCGTCGCCAGCGGCGGGGGAGCGGCCGGCCCGGCCGTCGCGGGCCGGGTACTCGCCGGGCCGCTGGCACACCCCGCAGCCAGCACGCACGCCGCGGCGGCCACGGCCCGTCCCCAGGCTGCCCTCATGGCTGCCTCGACACCGCTGCGGCCGCGGTGGTCAGCTCGGCCGCGAAGGAGGATTCGGTGCTGGGCGTCCCCGGCCCGGGGTCGAAGTTGAGCTCGGACCTGGTGTGCCCGTTCGCGTCGATGACGAAGGTCACGTCGCTGTGGGCGATCATCCCGCCGGCCGGCAGGATGTCGGCCGCGACGCCGTAGTTCTTCCAGGCTTGCCGCAGCTGGGGCAGCGATCCGGTGAGGTAGCGCCAGTTCGGCAGCGCGGTGAGGCGTTCGGCCTGGTCGAAGGCTCGTGTGTAGGCGGCCGAGTAGTAGACCGGGTTGGCCACGATCGCGACGAGCTCGACATTACGGCCGGTGCCACCGAGCATCTGATCGGCCTGGCGGAACTCCTGGGCGATGACCGGGCAGTCGCTGGTGCAGACCGGATCGAGGAAGGTGAGCAGCACCACCTTGCCGCGGAACCCGGCCAGGCTGGCCGCCCGGCCGTACTGGTCCGTCAGCTGGAAGGCCGGTGCCGTGGCGTCCAGCGGGGCGGCGTCCCCGTCGACCGCCTGGGCGATGATCGGGTCGGCGTTGCGGCTGGTCTGGGCCATCGCCATCGGGGCCGCCCCGAGCAGGACGATGACCAGCGCCCACACGGTCAGCACCGCGCGGGTGCCCGCTGCGGCGAACGCGCCGGCTAGCCGGGCCGGCTGGAACCACCCGGACCGATCTGCCCCGCCCACCGGCTCCGCCTCCCCAGCCGCCTCCCCGGCCGGCTCGGCGGCGGGTACTGGCGCCCGGGTCAGCGCCAGGTAGCCGGCCACCCCCAGCAGGGCCAGCGGGATCATGCTGTTGGGATCGGTGCCGAGCCCGCCGAAGAAGCCGAAGTCCTCGACCAGCACCCAGTCCGCCAGGCAGAGCACCACCATGGCGATGACGGCCAGGCGACCCAGCTCCGGCCTGCCGCGGCCGGCGGCCAGCAGGCCCGCGCCGACCGCCGCCAGCGCGATCACGGCGAACAGGTTCACCGCGAAGCCGTGCGCCGCCGTGAACGACGCGAAGCCGCTCACCCATCCGGCCAGCACGGCCGGCTGCGGGGTGGTTGCCATCGACCGGATCATCGCGGTGAGCGTGCCGCTGCCGCCGTGCAGCGTGCCCTGCCAGAACCCGCGGCCGGGCCACGCCTGCAGCACCGCCATGCCCGCGAAGAAGACGCCCAGGGCCGTCAGGATCGCCCGGCCCGGGGGCGACTCCCGCCAGCTGCGCGGTGGCGCGGCGATGAGCAGCCCGGCGGCCAGATAGAGCGCTGCCGCCCCCGGCGCGCCGAACAGCCAGCTCAGACCGGGCGCGAAGATGCCGCCGAACGCCTCGCCGAAGACCCACACCACCAGGGCCCAGCCGGCGCTGACCAGCCCGGCCAGCCGCGACCACGATCCTCGCGGTGCGGTGATCAGCCAGACGCCGATACCGATCTGGATCCAGACCGCCGCGGCGCCGGCCTGGATCGGGTGGTAGGACCAGCTGGTGCCCGCCCAGTTCACGATGTGCTGCACCCAGCCGGGTGAACTCGCCGCGGCCGGCTGGATGACCTGTGCGGGCAGGCCTTCGGCCATGGCCGGCTGGGCTTGCAGCAGGCCGTCGAAGATCCAGAGCACGCCAAAGCCGACGCGCAGCAGCAGCCGCCACGCGGGCTCGGACCCGGCCCCGGGGCGGGATCCAGCCGGCGTACCGGCCGGACGCAGCCATTCCCGGACGATGAGCCAGGCCAGGGCCAGCACCGCGAACACGGCCACCAGGATGAGCCCCTGGTGCAGCAGCGCGCTGCGGAACGCGGCCACGATGGTCGGGTTGTCACTGCTCAGGCCCGAGGTCATGCCCGGCATCGCGGTTCACCGCCCCTCATCCGGGGAGCCTGGGTGGGGCGGCGTGCACCGACAGTGACGTGATCGCGTGCGTCATGACCGCGTCGACCGCGGTGCGCTGGGCGTCCAGTACCCGCAGCGCGCCGTGCAGCGTGGCCTGGGCCTGGGCACGGGACTGCGGGCTCCGGGCATCGATCACCTTCGCGATGTCCGTCTGCACGGTGACGGCGTCCGGATCCGCCCAGGTCACCAGGCCCTGGACCGCGGCGGCCAGATGGTAGCTGGTCAGCGACTGGGTGACCTGGTAGGAGGTCAGGTCGTCCAGCTGCATGCTGTAGGCCAGCGTGCAGTTGTTCGCACCGTCCGTGGCTACCTTGGCGCCATCGGCCACGTCGCGGCTGGCGCCGGACTCGATGCCCTGCATCGCGGTCAGCGACTCGCCGACCCCGCCCGCGCAGGACTCGATGGAGGTGTTCATGTCCTGCAGGAATCCCCGCAAGTCGGACGCCTGCTCGGCGTGCGACGGCCGGTGTACCAGAGCCAGCGCCACGGCGATGGCCAGCACGGCCGCGCCCGCGACCCAGAGCAGCCGCGGTGAACGCCGGGTCGGCCACCCGCTTCGCCTGATGGGTACGTACGGAGGTTGCGTCCGCGGCGGTGACTGCACCTGCTCAGCCTCAATCCTGGTCGCTGTGGGCGGTGCTCGCGTGCTGCCCGTCGATCAGGGCAGTGTCGGCGTTCAGCTCCGCCATGGTCACGTCACCGAAGACCCGCTTGACGATATGGTGGCTAGCGTTCAGGAAGAACGTCTCCGGGATTCCGCCTCCGCTGACGCCGTAGGCGTCCGCCACCGCCGGGGTGGACTCGAAGCCGATCGGATAGCCCACCCGCTCGTCGGTCACGAAGTGGCGGGCCGCCGTGGCGCTGTCGTCCGCGTCCACCCCGATGATCATGGCCTTGCCTGCCGTGGCGCGGTAGAAGCCGGCCAGGGTGGGGGTTTCCCGCTGGCACGGGCCGCACCAGGACGCGAAGAAGTTCACGATCACCGGGTGCCCGCGGTAGGCGCTCAGCGATACCATCTGCGCCGGGTCGCGCAGCGACGGCAGAGCGAAGGCCGGTGCGGCCGGCTCGGCGGCGGGCCCGGGCCGGTGACCGGTGGCGTCGACGGCGATAACCGCCGCGACCACCACGGCGCACACCGCGGCCACGACCATGACCGCCGGCCGCGGCCGCCATTCCCTGTGTGCCCTGCGTCCCTTCTGTTGTGCGCCCATCAGCTCTGTGCCTCCCGGGCTCTGGCCGGCCTCGGACGTGGCCGGGAGCACGACCTCGAAGCTGCTGCCCGCACCGGGCGTGCTGCGCACGCTCACCTCGCCGGCGTGACTGCGGGCGATGGCGCGGACCAGGGGCAGACCGAGCCCGGTGCCGCGCGGGCCGCCCCGGGCCGGGCCGGTACGGAAGCGCTCGAAGATGTGGTCGATCTCGGACGCCGCGATGCCCTCGCCGGAGTCCTCGACGATCAGCCGGACCTGCGCCTCGCCGTCGCGGGCGACCGAGAGCGCGATCGTGTCGCCGGGCGCGGTGTGCCGCACGGCGTTCTCCACCAGGGCATCCACGGCCAGGCCGAGGCGCTCCCGGTCGGCGGGCACGGTCACCGCGTCGAGCCGGCCGTTTACCCAGGCCCGGGACGCGGTGGGCCGCCAGCGCCGCAGCGCCTCGGTGACGACGCTGTCCAGCGCGACCGGCTCCAGGCAGAGGAATCCGGGATCTTGTGACGCGGCGATCAGCAGCAGCCGCTCGCTGATGCTCCTCAGCCGGGTCAGCTCGCCGACCACCACATAGATGTCCTCCTCCTTGCGGTGGCCGGCCAGCTCCGATGCCAGCAGCTCGGCGTGGCCCAGGGCGATGGTGACCGAGGTCCGCAACTGGTGCGCGGCATCCTGCAGGAGGGAGCGGTGCCAGGCCGGCAGCTGATCGCCCGGTGCAGCGCCGTGGCCGTCGCCATCGGCCGCCACCGCGGGCCGGACCAGGTTGTGGTGCCGTACCAGGCTCAGCCCGGAGATCAGCAGCAGCCCGAGCCAGACCGGCCAGAAGACGACGCCGTCCCGCCGGGCGAACGTCAGCAGAGCGGCCAGCCCCGTCAGGCCGGTCAGCGCGAACAGGCCGAGCACGATATAGCCGCGGCTGCCCGGGGCCGCCGGCTCGCAGGCGGTGGCGGCCCTAGGACGCAAGCTGGTAGCCGGCACCACGTACCGTCCTGATCAGTCCGAAGCCGAGCTTCGACCGGAGCCGCCGCACGCAGACGTCGACCACGTTGGAACCCGGGTCGAAGGTGTAGCCCCAGATCGACGCGAGCAGCTGATCCTTCGGCACCGAGTGCCCGGCATGCTCGATCAGCTCCCTGAGCAGCAGGAACTCCAGCCGGGTCAGCGCGATCGGGCCCTGCCCCGTGTCGGCTTGCATCCGGCCCACGTCCAGGCGCAGGTCGCCGGACCTGAGGACCTCGTGGCGGGGATCGCCGCGCAGCCGGACCCGCACCCGGGCCAGCAGCTCCTCGAGCGCGAATGGCTTGGTCAGGTAGTCATGCGCGCCCAGATCCAGGCAGGCGGCCTTCGTCGTGGCGTCGGCCACGCAGGACAGCATCAGCACGGGCTGGTCCGGGTGCAGGC
>Ga0213875_10000925_pt1 | contig 21163 bp, 19 predicted proteins | sample BarmaccomBMRX_R8_FD_160105 | JGI IMG/M metagenome (GOLD analysis project Ga0213875, IMG submission 160105) | Root-associated microbial communities from Barbacenia macrantha in rupestrian grasslands, the National Park of Serra do Cipo, Brazil - RX_R8 | ecosystem: Host-associated > Plants > Roots... | reverse complement strand
TGTCAACGACGTGCGGAAGTGGACCCGTCTGTGACGGCCGAACCCGGACCCGCCCGGATGGTTGTTGATCTCTAATCGTTGGTCTTGGCCGCGGGGACGCGACCCAGGTCCCGGTCCTTGAGCCGGTAGCTGTCTCCCTTCATCGAGATCACTTCGGCGTGATGCACGAGGCGGTCGATCATCGCCGCGGCCACGACATCGTCACCGAAGACCTCACCCCACCGACCAAACGGCTTGTTCGACGTCACGATCAAACTCGCCCGCTCATAGCGGGAGGACACCAACTGGAAGAACAAGTTGGCCGCCTCGGCCTCGAACGGGATGTAGCCAACCTCATCGACCACGAGCAGCGGGATCCGGCCCAGCTTGACCAGCTCCTGCTGCAGCCGGCCAGCATGATGGGCATCAGCCAGCCGAGCGACCCACTCCGCGGCGGTGGCGAAGCAGACCCGATGCCCCGCCTGGCAGGCCCGGATGCCCAACCCGATCGACAGGTGCGTCTTGCCGGTCCCGGGCGGCCCGAGGAAGACCACATTCTCCTTGCCAGCAATGAAATCCAGCGTCCCGAGATGAGTGATCGTCTCTCGTTTGAGTGAGCGCTGGTGGTCGAAGTCGAACTCCTCTAGGGACTTGCGGGACGGGAACCGGGCAGCGCGGATGCGTCCCTCACCACCGTGGGACTCCCGCGCGGCGACCTCACGTTGCAGACACGCGGCCAGGAATTCCTCGTGCGACCAGCCCTCAGCGCGGGCGCGCTCGGCCAGCCGTTCGACCGCACCAGCCAGCGACGGCGCCTTCAGCGCCCTGGTGAGATAGACGATCTCGCTGGAAACATTGCGGCCATTGCGGTTCGTGCTCGTGGCGACCATCAGGCCATCTCCTCGTTCTCGCCGTCGGCCAGGCCGAACATGCGGTCGTAATCAGTCAGGCTGCGGTGCTCGACGGCGGTGTCGACAGCGGGAACGGCCACCAGCCGGCGGGCGGCGCGCAGCTCGGCCGCCGCCGTGGCATGGACCGGGTCGGTGATGCTCTGATGGTCGGCCCAGCAGCGCGCATGCCGGGCGACCTCAACACTGTCCAGGCCGACCGCGACCTGCTCCAGGTCAGCGACGATCTCCACGCGCCGCCCGATCGCGCTGGGGTGGACCGAGTAGTCGTTGGAGTCCACGCGAACGTAGTGATCACGCGACAGCCGAGTAGCCGACCGCCAGCCCACCACCGGATCCACCGGCGGCAAGTCCAGCATCGCGGCCCGGTCGGCCTCCCACCGATCGACCGGACGGCAGCCCAACCTGCGGTGCTGACGCTGATTGGCCCGCACCAACCACTGGCCAAGTTGACTGTTGAAGTCGGCCGGCGAGACGAACCCGCGGCCGGGCAGGAACGAGGTCTCCAGGTAACCGTTGGCCCGCTCGACCAGGCCCTTGGCTTCCGGATCGGCCGGCCGGCACTGAACGACCTTGATGCCCAACGTTCCCCGGAAGGCGTTCATCGCCTCGGTCAGCTGCGGCTTGCCGCCCCGCCACTGTCCGACCGCGGACTCGTTGTCCCAGACCAGGACCTTGGGCACTCGCCCGAGACCGCTGATCAGGGCCCAGTGCCCGGCCAGCAGGTCCGGGCTCTGTCGGGACGGGATCATCCGGGCGGTCATCATCCGCGAGTAGCCCGACACCATGACCAGCACCGGCGGTCGACCGAGCTGCCCGAACCCCAGCGGGATGTTCACCGGCGGGAACCACAGATCGCACTGGGCCAGCTCACCGGGCCGATAGTCAGTCCGCGACGCGGGGTCCGGCGGGACGAACACCGGCCGCAACTCCCGGACGCGATCCTTGAGTACGGTCAGCGACCTGGTCCAACCGATCCGTTCGGCGATCACCGTCGCCGGCATCGTCGGCCACTGCGCCAACAACTGCCGGATCTGGGGCTCGACGGCGTCCACGATCGATCCCTTGGCCGGCCGCTGGTACTTCGGTGGTCCGTCTGCGGCCAGCGCACGACGGACGGTGTTACGGCCGATCCCGAGCTGACGGGCGATGGACCTGATTGGCATCCCCTCAGCCCGGTGAAGACGGCGGATCTCCGCCCAGTCCTCCACGTTGAGCACTCCCTACTGTCGCCGGGCGGGTCCGTTTTCACCCGTCGACAGTGGTCACCGTTTCACGCGACGCCGACACCACGTTGCTCCGCCGTTGCTTCAATCCTGGGCTCGCTGCGGCACATGGTGAAGGGCTTGCGGCTGCGAAGCGACGGGCTGAGGCGCTTCGTGCTTTCGGATATGGTTTCGCGTGAGAGACCAATAATCTGCTAGCGTTTCGGGCTCCACGGTAGACAACTCGAATCGCGGTCAAGGAGCTAGTTCACGGTGGCACGGGTGCGAGGATGACGACGCTCGTCCACCTGGTTCAACAGACGCGTCCTTCTTGGAGACAGGGTCTATCCCGCCATAGACGACGACACGCAGCGGTCCACTGGGCAGGACTTCGACGCTGCCACGTGGGCGCCTACGGGGCTTCGAACCGGTAGCCATGGGACGACCGTACGACGGTTCGTCCCACATGTCTTCCCACGAAAAAGGTCAGAGGCCCCGCGAGGAGGCCTCTGACCTGGGAGCCGCCTGTCGGAATCGAACCGACGACCTGCTCATTACGAGTGAGCTGCTCTGGCCGACTGAGCTAAGGCGGCGACGCGTGCCCGCTCACTATAACGGCACCCCCGGTGGGCCCTTCCCTCCGGGCGCGTCCCGCCATCCTCTCAACCCTGATACAGGGCGGTGACCATGGCTTCAACGGCGATACGGGGCTTGACGTTCTGCCGCAAAGCTTCGCGGCACCACAGCACCGCCTCCAACCGGCGCAGAGTCGAGGACGGGCTCCACGCCGCGGCGGCACTCGCCGAATCCTCCGCCCGGTCGGGATGGTTCAACGCCACCGACGCGCCCGTGCCAGCGACGAGAACGTCTCGGTAGAAACCCATCAGGTCGATCAGTGCGAGGTCGAGCGAATCGCGCTGAGTCCGAGTCGCCCGGGACTTCTGCCGCCGTTCCAGCTCTTTGAGCGCGCCCGCGGTCCCTCTCGTGGCCGACGCGGTGCCCTTGCCGGTGCCGCCCGCGCCCATCGCCGTCTTCAGCGCGTCGACCTCGGCGGTGTCACGCGATTCGTTCACCACGGACGCCTCGGCTTCCGCAGACTTCACCAAGCGGTCGGCACAGTCGAAGATATCGCCGAACCGACGTAGCCCCATCGGTATGCCCAGCACCGCCTCACGGTGCTCCCTGGCGGCCGGGTCTGTGGCCAGCCGGCGGGCACGTCCGATATGGCCGCCACACACCGACGCCGCCCAGGAAGCTAGTTCGGACGCGACCCCGTCCCGGCGTTCCAACACCTCGGCGACCGCGGCCGGGGACGGTGTGCGCAATGCGACACTCCGGCACCTCGACCGGATGGTCACCGAAACGTCCTCAGGGTGATCAGAGGGTGCGCACAGCAGGAACACGGTGCGCGCCGCGGGTTCCTCGACGGCCTTGAGCAGCGCGTTGGCCGCGCCCTCGGTAAGCCGATCCGCATCCTCGATGACCACGATCTGCCAGCGGCCGGCGGTCGGGCGCCGCGCGGAGACCTGCACCAGTGAACGCATCTCGGCTACTGAGATGGACAGGCCTTCGGGAACGACCAGGCGCACGTCGGCATGCGTTCCCGCGAGCACAGTGCGACACGCCGGACAGTGCCCGCAACCACGAGGTCCCACCGCGGCGGCGCACTGTAGGGCGGCGGCGAACGCCCTTGCCGCCACCGACCGCCCGGAACCCGGCGGGCCAGTGAACAGCCAGGCATGGGTCATCGCGCCCAGATTGGCCGGCCGGCCGGCGACCACATCGGCGGCCGCGTCCGCGGCGGCGGTGAGCACGGCCACCGCGTCGGGCTGCCCGACGACGTCCTCCCACACGGTCATCCCGCCGCCTCCCCTGACACAATCACGTCGACGGTCACAGGGTCGCCTCCACCGTCCGCTTCACCTCGTCATCATGCCGGTCGCCCATCAGTTGGCAGGACAAGGTCCCGGCGAGCACGGCGAGCACACCAGCGGCCGTCAACGCGGTGCGGACGCCGGCGAAGGCGACCAGCACCGGCGCCGAGGTCGTCACCGTGAACAGGACGACCTTCACCACGGCCTGCAGCAGGCCGTTGACCCGGCCGCGAATCGCGTCCTCGACCTGGGAGCCGACGACCGTGAGGCCCGTCAGCAACGCCACACCGGCGCAGGTTCCCGCCACCCCTACGGCAGTCAATGCCAACCATGGCGGTCCGGCGAGAGCCGTGACGGCCAACAGAACGCCGGTGAGGATGATCGCCGCCCCGAACAGACGAGTGTGCGGCGACAACCGAGCCAGCCTCGGCGTCAATCCAACGCCCGCGGCGACGCCGGCGAACACGGCGATCGCCAGCATGCCGAACATCGCCTCGCCGCCATGCAGGCTCTCGGCGTACGAACGCGCGACAGCGATCATGGTCCCGGCTCCCGCCGACGCGCCGGCCGCTCCGGCCAACAGGCCCCGCACCAGTCTGGCCCGTGAGACATGCCGGACGCCACTCTTCGTCACCGTGCGCCGGGCGGGCTTGCGCGGGCGGAGTCCGCGTGCGATCTCCGGCACCCGGATGGACAACAGGATCGCCGAGCCGAGGTACAGCAGTCCGTTGATCACGACGATCGTCACGGTGAGCCCGAGACCGCCGCCGGAGCCAGGCAGCGAAACGGAGACCAGTGAGAAGAGGCCGGCACCGGTCAGCAAGGCGAGGCCATAGGTGGTGACCAACGTGAGCTGGCCGGCCGCCTCCATCTGTTCGGGCCGGCCCAACAGCGCGGGAACCGAGGAGTCCTTGGCCGGTACCCACATCATCGAGCAGCAGCCGACCAGGAAGTTGGCCGCGAGGAGCCACTCGGTCGTTCCCACCGCCGCAATAGACAGGAACAGGCCGCAGCGCACCAGATCGGCGGCGATCATGATCCGGCGCCGGTCGAACCGGTCGGCGAGCACCCCCGCCAACGGCGCGAGCAGCAGGCCGGGCAGCAACTGCGTGATGACGACTCCGCTCAACGCGAAGTCCCGCCATAGCGTGCCCGCGCTCAACGCGGCGAGCAGCGATGACAGTCCGAGCAGTGACAACCAGTCGCCGACACAGCACAGGTACGCGGAGACCCACAGTCGGCGGAACGCCGGAATGGCGAGCACCTCCGCCGCATGTCTCAATGGCTCTGGTCGTCGCACTGGTGCTCCATGGCCGCCGGCACCGCCCCGGCCAACAGGACTTGCCCGCGTGCTGGGTCCTCAGCTCTCGCGCGCCGCGGCGGCCTTCTTCGGGGCCGCCTTCTTGGTCGTCTTCTTCGCCGTGGTCGACCTGCGGGCCGGTGTCTTGCGCGGCGCCGGCCCTTTGGCCCGCTTCTCCGCGAGCAGCTCGGCCGCACGCTCGTCGGTCAGGTCCTGCACCGAGTCGGACTTGCGCAGCGACGCGTTGTACTCCCCGTCGGTCACGTACGGACCGAACCGGCCGTCCTTCACCACCATCGGCTTGCCTGAGACCGGGTCCGCACCGAGCTCCTTGAGGGGCGGCGCGGATGCGGCGGCCTGACGGCCCCTCTTCTTCGGCTCAGAGTAGATCTTCAGCGCCTCGTCGAGAGTGATCGTGAACAGCTGGTCTTCCGTCTCGAGAGACCGGGAGTCGGTGCCCTTCTTCAGATACGGCCCGTATCGTCCGTTCTGCGCGGTGATCTCGTCACCGGACGCCGGGTCGACACCCACGACCCTCGGCAGCGACAGCAGTTTGAGCGCGTCGGCGAGCTCGATCGTGTCCAACGCCATCGACTTGAGCAGCGAGCCACTGCGCGGCTTCGGCCCCTTCTTTCCGTCGGGCGGCTCGGGGAGCACTTCGGTCACATACGGTCCGAAGCGCCCCTCCTTGGCGACGATCTCGTGCCCGGACACCGGGTCGAGGCCGAGCGAGCGTCCTTCGGCGGGCGTGGCGAACAGCTTCTCGGCAACCTCCGGGGTGAGCTCGTCGGGAGGCAGACTGTCGGTCAAATTCGCCCGCTGGACCTGACCTGCTCCGTCCGAATTGGACAGTTCACGTTCCAGGTACGGTCCGTAGCGGCCGACCCTGACGACCACGGTGTGGCCATTGGCGTCGGTGAACAGCGGAATCGAATTCACCTGGCGCGGGTCGATCTCCTCGACGCCGGTGTCGATGAGCTTCTTGAGGCCGCCGCCACGGCCGACCGAGCCGGGCAACCCGACCTCACCGCCGAAGTAGAACCCGGTCAACCAGCTGGTTCGCCGCTGGTCGCCCGCGGCGATCCGCTCGAGCTCGTCCTCCATCGCCGCGGTGAAGTCGTAGTCGACCAGCCGTTCGAAGTGCTGCTCGAGCAGACCGACCACGGCGAAGGCGACCCAGGACGGCACCAGCGCCGAACCTTTCTTCCACACGTAGCCGCGGTCCTGGATCGTCTTGATGATCGTGGCGTAGGTGGACGGTCGGCCGATGCCGAGCTCCTCCATGGTTTTGATCAGGCTGGCGTCGGTAAAGCGCGGCGGCGGAGTCGTGGTGTGTCCGTCAGCGGCCAGCCTGGCCGCCGTGACGATCTGGTCGGTGACCAGCCTCGGCAGCCGGCTCTCGGCGTCGTCAGCCTCGCCGCCGGCTTCGGAGTCGATCGCCTCGACATAGGCCTTGAGGAAGCCGGCGAACGTGATGGTTCGTCCGGACGCGGCGAAGGTGCACCGCTCGCCACTGGCGGCAGTCCCCGCGATTCGCACGCTCATCGTGGTGCCGCGGGCGTCACGCATCTGGGACGCGATGGTGCGCTGCCAGATCAGTTCGTAGAGGCGGAACTCGTCGGCGGCCAGCTCGCCGGCAACCTGCCCGGGTGTGCGGAACACCTCGCCGGCCGGCCGGATCGCCTCGTGGGCCTCCTGGGCGTTCTTGACCTTGCGGGCGTACTGGCGCGGCTTGTCGGCGACGTACTCGGCTCCGTACAGATCCCTGGCCTGGGCCATGGCCGCGGTGATCGCCGAGTCGGAAAGCGTCGTCGAGTCGGTACGCATATAGGTGATGTAGCCGTTTTCATACAGCCGCTGTGCCGTGCTCATCGTGCGGTCAGCAGAAAAACGCAGCTTTCGGCTGGCCTCCTGCTGCAACGTCGAGGTCATGAACGGGGCGTACGGCCGGCGGGTGTACGGCTTCTCCTCGACGCTGACCACCGACAGCGGCGCGTCGGTGAGGGCGGTCACCAGTCGGCGGGCCTCCGGCTCGTCGAGCACCCGCACTCCGCCGGGCGACTTCAGCTGACCGTTCGGCCCGAAGTCCCGGCCGGTGGCGAGGCGGACGTCGTCGATCGCGACCAGCCGCGCGCCGAACTGGCGCGGTTCGGCGTCGGCGCCCGCGTCAAGCTGCGCACCGATGTCCCAGTAGGAGGCGGTGACGAAGCGCATGCGCTCCCGCTCCCGCTGTACCACGATCCTCGTCGCCACGGACTGCACCCGGCCGGCCGACAGTTTCGGCATGACCTTCTTCCACAGCACGGGTGAGACCTCGTAACCGTAGAGGCGGTCGAGGATGCGGCGCGTCTCGTAGGCCTCGACGAGGTCGGTGTCCAGGTCACGAGGGTTGGCCGCGGCCGCGAGAATGGCCGGCTCGGTGATCTCGTGGAAGACCATCCGGCGCACCGGCACCTTCGGCTTGAGCGTCTCGAGCAGATGCCATGCGATGGCCTCCCCCTCGCGGTCACCATCGGTGGCGAGGTAGAGCTCGTCGGCTCCCTTGAGCTTCTCCTTCAGTTCGGTGACCGTCGAACGCTTGTCCGGCGTGACGATGTAGACCGGTTCGAACCCGTGTTCGATGTCCACCGCCAGATTCGCCCAGGGTTCGCCCTTGTACTTGGCCGGGATCTCGGCCGCCTTGCGGGGCAGATCGCGAATGTGCCCCTTGGAGGACTCCACGACGAAGTTCCTGCCGAGATAGGAGGCTATCTTGCGGGCCTTCGCCGGGGACTCGACGATCACCAGCCGGCGATTGCCGGACCCGTTCCCCCCGGCACCGCTGTTGTTCGCCTTCGTCGACCCAGCCACGCTGTCCCGCTCTCCTGTTGCCTTCGTCTCCAGCCGCCACTATGCCCTGCCGGGCGGCCGTTCACACCGATCCACTCCAGGACAGGGTGACATAACGCTGTGACATCTCACCAACACGGCGCCAGACGGCGACCTGGGCAGCCTACGCGAAAACGGAACGGATCCGCTGGTCGAGTGCTGGTTTACGGTCCAGAACCAGACCGCCCGGCCCACCCCAGAGCTGGGTGGACCGGGCGGGCGGCACACAACGCCGCCTCGGTCAGACGGCGCTGTTGCTGTTGCTGACCGACTCGGCCGGGGAGTCGGAGATCGCGGTACCCCGACGCTTGGCCGCGGTGACCGCGCCGACGATGATCCCGACCGCGATGACCGCGATGATGATCCGGTATGCCGGGTTCACCCCGTCCGCGTAGAAGGCGACGATCGCCGGTGCGATCAACACCGAGACCAGGTTCATCACCTTGATCAGGGGGTTGATCGCGGGACCAGCGGTGTCCTTGAACGGGTCGCCGACAGTGTCACCGATGACCGTGGCCGCGTGGGCGTCAGAGCCCTTGCCTCCATGGTTGCCGTCCTCGACCAGCTTCTTGGCGTTGTCCCACGCACCACCGGAGTTGGCAAGGAACACCGCCATCAGGGTGCCGGCGGCGATCGCGCCGGCGAGGTAGCCGGCAAGCGGACCGACACCGAGGCCGAAGCCGACCGCGATCGGGGCGAGCACCGCGAGCAGACCAGGGGTGGCCAGTTCGCGCAACGAGTCCTTGGTGCAGATGTCGACGACCTTGCCGTACTCCGGACGGACCGAACCGTCCATGATTCCCGGGTGGTCCCTGAACTGCCGGCGCACCTCGAACACGATGGCGCCGGCGGCCCTTGTCACGGCGTTGACCGCGAGACCGGAGAACATGAACACGACAGCGGCACCGACGATCAGGCCGACCAGCGTACTCGGGGTAAACACGGCGAAGGTCGACACGATCTGCTTGGACGCGGCGTCCAGGCCGGCGGCGTTGACATAGGAACCGAACAGCGCCGTCGCGGCGAGCACGGCCGTGGCGATCGCGATGCCCTTGGTGATCGCCTTGGTGGTGTTGCCGACCGCGTCGAGCTCCGTGAGGATCTTTGCGCCGTCGCCTTCGACCTCACCGGACATCTCGGCGATGCCCTGTGCGTTGTCGCTGACCGGCCCGAAGGTGTCCATGGCGACGATAACGCCGACCGTGGTGAGTAGTCCGGTGCCGGCGAGCGCGACGGCGAACAGGGCAATCGCGACGCTGCCGGAGAGCAGGAACGCGCCGTACACCGCCGCGCCGATCACGACCGCGGTGTAGACGGCCGACTCGAACCCGACCGAGATACCCGAGAGGATCACGGTGGCCGCACCGGTGAGCGAGGTCCTACCCACCTCGTTGACCGGCTTGTGCTCGGTGCCGGTGAAGTAGCCGGTGAGCCACAGGATGATCGCCGCGAGCACGATACCGATGATCACCGCGACCGCGGCGACCAGTGCCGGGTTGCCCGGATCCGTCAGTCCGCCGCGCAGGCCGGCGAAGCTGCTCGGCAGGAACGTGAAGGCCGCGATCGTGCTCAGCACCGCCGAGATGACGGCCGAGATGTAGAAGGAGCGGTTGATCGCCAGCAGGCCGTTCTCACCGGGACGCGCCTTGGTGATGTAGACACCGATCACCGCGGTGAGCACGCCGATGGCCGGTACGATCAACGGGAACAGCAGGCCCTGGGTACCGAACGCCACCGAGCCCAGGATGAGGGCGGCGACCAGCGTCACCGAGTAGGACTCGAACAGGTCGGCCGCCATGCCTGCACAGTCACCCACGTTGTCACCGACGTTGTCGGCGATGGTGGCGGCGTTGCGCGGGTCGTCCTCGGGAATGTTCTGCTCGACCTTGCCGACGAGGTCGGCACCGACGTCAGCGGCCTTGGTGAAGATGCCACCGCCGACACGCATGAACATCGCGAGCAGGGCCGCGCCGAACCCGAAGCCCTCCAGCACCTTCGGGGCCTGGCCGGCGAAGGACAGCACCACGATCGACGCGCCGAGCAGGCCAAGGCCCACGGTGCTCATGCCGACGACACCACCGGTGCGGAAAGCCACCCGCATCGCCTTCTCGCGGCCGGCGTCGCCTTCGTTCGCCGCCGCGGCGACACGCAGGTTCGCCCTGGTCGACAGCCACATACCAAGGTAGCCGATGGACGCCGAGAAGATCGCGCCGATGATGAAGAACACAGACCGGCCGACGCGTTCGCCGGCGCTGTCCGCCGGGAGGAAGAACAGCAGTACGAAAACGATAACGACAAAGACGACGAGCGTGCGGAACTGTCGGTTGAGGTAGGCCGCCGCACCCTCTTGAACCGCCTTGGCGATCTCCTGCATCTTCGGCGTTCCCTGGCCGGCGGCCAGGACCTCCTTGAGCAGGACATAGCCGACGGCCAAGGCCGCGAGGGCGACCGCGGCGACCACACCTACGACGGTGTAGTCACCCCCGGAGAGCGTGAGGCTCTCCGCGAGTACATGCCGGGACATCCGTCCTCCTGGTTACTTCATGCGTGTCTCAGCGTTCGGCGCCAGGAGCCAGCTCTCGTGCGTCGGCCCCGACTCGGCGCGTGCACCCTCACATTGGATGCGATGACGGCGGAGTCTATTGGGCAGGCGAGGCGGCCTGACGACCAGTCCCGATCCAATGACCGTCTCGTTATCCACAGGGGCAACCCTGTATCGATACAGGACCTCGGTCCAGTTCACGTCGTTTCCACGGTTGGTGTCGCACGGTTGTGCGAAGCTCGCTGTTGTGGGCGGAGTAGGTGATCGGCGCCGGCAAGGCCGGGTGCTGCTCGACCATGTGCTGGCAGTCGTGTCGCCCGATGAATCTCCCGTGACGCACGTCACCGACCAGCCAGAACGGCTCGGACGGCCCGCGAGTTGGCCGGCATGGGCCGCGCCGGAGTTGGTCACGGCTCTGCGAGGGACCGGAGTGCGGCAGCCATGGAGCCACCAGGTCGAGGCGGCCGAGATGGCCTGGGCCGGCCACCACGTGGTGATCGCGACCGGCACGGCTTCGGGAAAGTCGCTGGGTTACCAGCTTCCGGTGCTCTCCCGGCTGCTGCGCCAGCCACGCTCGACCGCGCTCTACCTGGCACCGACCAAGGCGCTCGGCGCCGACCAGCTGCGGTCGGTCCGCGCCCTCGGGATCGACGACGTGCGACCGGCCTCCTTCGACGGCGACACCCCCCTCGCCGAACGAGACTGGGCACGGTCACACGCCCGCTGGCTGTTCACCAATCCCGACATGCTGCACTGCGGCATACTGCCGACACACGCCCGCTGGTCGCTGTTCTTCCGGCGTCTTTGTTTCGTGGTTGTCGACGAATGCCATGCCTACCGCGGTGTGTTCGGCTCACACGTCGCCCTGCTGCTACGACGACTGCGCCGGATCGCCGCCAAATACGGCGCGTCACCCGTCTTCATTCTCGCCTCGGCGACCGTGGCCGAACCGGCCGTCGCCGCACGACGGCTCTCAAGCGTGGACTGCGTGGCGATCACTGAGGACGGCTCCCCACGTGGTGCGCGCACCCTGGCGCTGTGGGAGCCTCCGCTGCAGCAGGAGTCTGTCGGCGAGCAGGGTGCGCCGGTCAGACGCTCGGCGGGTGCCGAGGCCGCGCGGATTCTCGCCGGTCTCGTTGGAGCACGGGCCCGCACACTGGCGTTCGTCCGGTCGCGACGAGGTGCCGAGCTGACCGCCCTTGCCGCCCGCCGAACCCTGTCTGAGTCCGGCTGTTCGGGGGCCGACCGGATCGCCGCCTATCGGGCAGGCTTCCTTCCGGAGGAGAGGCGGGCTCTCGAGCAGAGCCTGAACAGCGGCGACCTGCTCGGCGTCGCCACCACGAATGCTCTTGAGCTCGGTGTGGACATCGCCGGCCTCGACGCCGTGGTGGTGGCGGGCTACCCGGGCACGCTGGCCTCGTTCTGGCAGCAGGCGGGCCGGGCGGGTCGTGCCGGCAGCGGGTCGCTCGTGATTTTCGTGGCCTCCGATGACCCCCTGGACACCTACCTCGTTCACCACCCGGCCGCGGTGCTCGACAGACCCGTCGAGACCACGGTGCTCGATCCGACTAACCCCTATGTGCTCGCACCGCAGCTGGCCTGCGCCGCGGCGGAGTTACCGATCACCCCGAGGTGTCTGGAGACGCTCGGCGGCGACATCGCGGCGTCGGTACTCGACGATTTGGTCTCGGACAACGCGCTGAAACGGAGACCGACAGGGTGGTACTGGGCCTCGGCCACCCGGCCGCACGGCCAGGTCGACATCCGTGGATCCGGCGGCGACCAGGTCGTGGTCGTCGAGGGGGACTCGGGACGGATGCTGGGGACCGTGGATGCGGCATCCGCATGCCGGACAGTTCACCCTGGAGCGCTGTATCTGCACCAGGGCAGGTCGTACGTGGTTGACACGCTTGATCTCGACGACGGCCTAGCCCTTGTGCACAACGAGGATCCGGAATGGACCACCCAGCCGAGGACGGTCGTTGACATCTCGGTGGTGGGACTCATCCAGGAACGACGGTTCGACACCCGCGTAGCCGTGTGTTTGGGCGAGGTGGACGTGACGTCACAGGTCGTCGGCTACCTGCGCACATCCCTGTCGGGCCGGATACTGGACCAGGTGGCGCTCGACCTTCCGGCGCAGAGGCTGCGGACCAGAGCGGTCTGGTACACGGCCGGCGACGAGCTGCTGACCGGCAGTGCGCCGGGGGGCGCCGGTCTCGCTCCGGCACGCATCCCCGGCGCTCTGCACGGTGCCGAACACGCGGCGATCGGCCTGCTACCGCTGTTCGCGACCTGTGATCGATGGGACATCGGCGGCGTCTCGACCGCTCTGCACGCCGACACCGGGGAGGCAACGGTGTTCGTGCACGACGGTCATCCCGGGGGAGCCGGTTTCGCCGACCGCGGCTTTGCCGCGCTGGTCCCATGGCTGGTCGCTACTCGGGAGGCGATCTCCTCTTGTGAGTGTTCGGCTGGATGCCCGTCCTGCGTTCAGTCGCCCAAGTGCGGGAATGGCAACGAACCACTGGACAAGCATGGTGCGGTAGCCGTGGTGGACTCCGTGCTCGGGGTCATCGACAGCGGGAGGCAGTCCCACGAAATCCATCACGGCCGGCTCGGTGGTCAGGACAAGCGGTCGGAGGAGACCAGCCGCTGAGCACCGGCCAGTGCCGGCTCGTCGAGTTGCTCGCCCTGGCCACTGGGGAGCCGGGTGGCCTCGACAAGGGCCTCCTGGACGATGCCGGAAGCCGGCAACGTCCCGCCGCACACCTCGGGCTTGACCCTCCAGTGCACGACCCCGTGTTGGAAAGGAGTTGGCGGCAACGGGATCCAACTGTTGCTGCCGTGGAGCACGATGTCGCCGCGGCCACTCAACTCGGGGGCAAGCTCCCGACCGGATTCCGTGAGGAACAGCCACTGTCCGGTCGGCGTCGCAGCGATCGGAACCGGGACGCCGGTCGCCCGCAGTACGGTGGCGACCCGACGGCCGAGATCCGCGGGCACCTCGATGGCGTCTACCACGTATCCGGTCGCCACCAGCAGACTGAATCGCTGGCCAGTCCACCAGGCAGCCACCTGCTCCGGCTTGGTGCCGATCCGGTCCGCCCAGTCATGATGTACGGGCACCGGACCTTCATCGACGACGCCGTCACGACCGGACCAGTGTGAACCTGTCGGGTAGGTACCTGGCAGCACCGGCCATCCGCGCCACGCGAGGTTCATCGCCTCAGCACGCAGCTCGATGCGGAACGCTCCGCGCCAGCTATCCGACCAGTCCATCTCTCGTCGCCTCCACGCTTCATCAGATTGCTGAGGTCTTCCCGGGCATCGGTCCGGTGCCCACGAGACACTCAACGGCATACCTGGCATGAGCTGTAACTCCTCGTCGGCAACTGGTAGGTATCGGACGGTGAACGAGAGGCGGTTCATCGAAGGGCCGAACGGCGGTTGTCAGTCAGCCGTCCTCCCATCGACCGCCCAGCGCCAACAATGACCGGCTGGGTGCCACTCACCGCACCCCACGAACCGCTTGTCGCACTCACGCGGGTCACCCGGCGCCGGACTCTTCAGCCGGGCCTGCCCGCGCGTGTGCGCTGGCAGTACCCGCCGCCGACAGCCAGTCCGGCGGCCGAACCGTCACCTCAACGAAGACCTCCTGACCGCGCACCTGGCAGGCCGCCAGTCGGGCACCCGAGCGGTCCGCCACGCGATGGGCGCGCTGGCAGGCCTCGTCCGGCCCCGCCGCCACGGCCGCGGCGGCAGCCAGTGCCGACAGGTCGGCCACGTTGGCGGCACGGTGCCGGATCAGCATCGCCGCGCCGAGGTGAACGCCGAGCGCGGCGAGCGACAACAACACCGCGATCGCCACAGCGGCAACGATCGTCGCCGCCCCCTCATCGCCACAACGGTTCGCCCCGGCGATACTGTCCACCGCCTCCGCTGGGACAAGCGCCAACGTCGCCTCGGTGGGACAGCGTGCTTCGGCGGGCACGTCGGCGGTGCCCGATGCCGCCTCCGCTGAGACGAACACGTCGGCGGTCACGCGAGGTCCGTTCCCGGTTCGAGCACCGAATACGCCTCGGCACGCAAGCGCAGCCCGGTCAGGAAGTCGCCGGGGGACGGGGCCGTGACCTCGACACGGACCTCGTCACCGTCGACGCGCACTACCAGTCGCGCCCCACGTGGCGCCAATCGCCCGACAGCCTGCTCCGCCCGCTCCCGATCACCACGGGAGACCAGCCTCACGGCTTCGCGCGCCGCATCCGTACAGCGCAGATAGCCGATGACCGACGCGAGCCCGGCCACCGCAGTGGCGACGACGACGAGCACCGCGCAGAGCGCGATCGCGGCCTCGACGGTGACGGCACCGCGGTCAGTGCCCACCAGAGTGTCACCGACAGCGCCCGTTCGATCAGTCCGGTGAGCGCCGAAACCACGGAGGAGCCGGTCACCACCGTGTAGAGAACGGCCGCCAACGCCGCCGCGGCAATGGTGCCGATGGCATATTCCGCGGTCGACATGCCCGTGTCGGATCGAATCACGGCACCGAACCGGGCTATTCTGCGAAATCGCATTTCTTCTCCTCAACTGTCTTGGTCCGCACTATCTCGGTCCGCTGGTGCGCGACTTCCCGCGTCACCATGTGGCCATCAGTCGCTCGGCCATGCCAACCACCACCGGCGCCACTCCAAGACACAGGAAGGCCGGCAGGAAACACAGGCCGAGAGGCCCGGCGATCAACACTCCAGCTCGCTGTGCCTTCGCTTCGGCTACGTCCGCGGCCGCCGATCTGATCTCATCGGCCAGCCCGGTGGCGACCCTGGCCAGTCCAGTGCCTGATCTCGCGGTTCGGCGTGCGCCTCGAGCCAGCGCGGCGGTGCACGGCTCCGCCAGCGCGGGTGCCCAAGCCTCAACCGGGTCCGCGCCGAGCGCCATGAGATCCGCCGACTTGAGCAACGCCTCCCTGCTGGGGCTCGGGGCACCGGCGGCAACCGCGTGGACCGCAGTGGGAACCGGCATGCCCGCGTTCAGGCAGGCGGCCAGCAGGTCCCAGGTCGCGGCCAGTGACAGGGGGTCGGGGTTTCGGCGCCTGCGGCGCCCGATCCACTGACGGCACCAGATCGCGACCGCCGCGGCGACCGCTCCGGCCAGCCAACCGAACAATGCGACCGAGAATCCGCTCAATACCACGACAAACAGCCAGAAAGCCCGGCGTGTCGCACGCTTCAGCGGAGTTGGCGGCGTGGAAGCTGAGCGGACGCGAACACAGGCCAGCCGAATCCGAGCCGGTGCGGTCCAGGCAACAGGATCAACGCCGCCGCGAACAGCAGGGCGGCAAGGGCGCTCATGGTGACACCGCATGCTCGGTGAGCTTCGCGCTCCACAGGACACCGCCACAGATCAGTGCCGCACCGATCACCAATAGCGTCTGGCCGATCACCGTGTTGGCAAGGACATGCATTGGTCGTGCGTCGATCGCCTCCCCGAGCAACACACCCAACTCCGGCAGCACCGCGAGTACCGCGGCGCTCGCTCTCGGGCCAGCCATTCTCGCGTTGACCTGCATGGTGAACCGGTGTCGTTGCTCAAGGTCCCGGCGCACGGCGTCGAGCAGCTCGGCGAGCGGCACACCGTGGCCGGCGGCAAGCCGCCACGCATGTCCCACCTGGCGGAGGATGTCGCGCAGGAATGGCTCCTGTTTAGCGCCGACGAGCAGAACGCGGTTGACGTCCCCACCGAGTCTCGCGGCCGACGCGACGGCGGTCATGGCTCTCGCGGCCGACGGTTCAGCGTCGGCCGCCGCACGTTCGGCCGCGGCCGCGGGATGGGCACCAATTCTCAGCTCGGCCATGAGAGCACCGAGCGCACCGACCATCCCCTCGGTGATCCGCTTCCGCCGTCGAACAAGCCGGCGCGAGGACCAGCGCCGCAGGCAGGTCACGCAGAGCACCGCGTTCGCGACGGCGCCGCCGGGACCCAAGACCGACCACCCGACGCAGGCGCCGAGAACGGCCGACACAACGCTGCCAGGCAGCGGCACGGCTGGCCGTCGACATGCCGGCTCGACCGGCGCCAGCACACGGAGTCGATGCGGCGCGGGATACGCGGGCCACAGCAGCACCGCCGCGGCGAGCAGGCACGCGCAGACACTCAACATGACCACTCTTCCCCCCTCTCGGCAAGCAGATGTGACAGCATCGGCCAGCCGTCCAGCCGCTCTCCCAGTCGCCAGGCCGAACGCACGATCACCTCGCCTCGCGACCGGCCGAGCACGGCGATCTCGACAAGCCTGCGTACGCCGTCCCGTCCCCTGCGCATGTGCAACACGATCTGGACGGCCGCGGCAAGCTGACTGTGCAGTGCCGCTCTGGGCATTCCGCCGAGCGCGGCAAGCGCCTCCATGCGTGCGGGCACCTCCGTCGGCGAGTTGGCGTGCAGCGTGCCCGCACCCCCGTCATGTCCAGTGTTCAGCGCGGCGAGTAGTTCACTGACCTCGGCGCCCCTGACCTCGCCGACCACAATTCGGTCAGGCCTCATCCGCAACGCCTGTCGGACGAGTTCGCGTACGGTCACCTCACCCGCGCCCTCGACATTGGGCGGCCTGGCGACCAACCGGACGAACTGCGGGTGATCTGGCTGAAGCTCGCCGGCGTCCTCGACACACACCACACGCTCCGTCGCCGGCACAACACCGAGCAGCGCGGCGAGAAGGGTGGTCTTCGCGATCTTTGGTGAAGGACACACCTAGTAGACGGCCCCGGTCGGTGACGCCATCACCGCACCAGGGCCTCGACCGGACAGCGAGGGTCCGACCGTGGCTCAGAATCCTGCCACCCCTGACACTCCAGAGGGGTGCTTCCTTCCCAATTCCACCCACTCGGCACCAATGCAGGCCGACGGTTTGGCGTGCGTGATGTGCGGTGATGGCCAGTGAGCATCTCCGAGTTCACAGCCGGTCTCCGGCACGGTGAACTGGCCTCAAGCAACTTCACCATCGTGGCTAACTCAGTCGCTCGTGACAGGAACCTGTCCTACGCGGCCAAAGGCTTGTTTCTGAACCTGGTCAGCCACGCGGCGAATTTCAGGATCACCGAAGAGTTCCTGGCCTCCCAGTCCACCGACGGTCTCAAGACCGTGCGGCGGTTGCTCGGTGAGCTGCGCGCGGCTGGCTACGTCTACCGCGGCGAGCGTTCTCGGTATCCGAAGGGCACCCGCAACGCTGTCGGCAAGGACATCTCCGGCGCACTCGGCCCGTACACGTGGTACGTCACGGACAAGCCTGAGGAGATCGCCATCATCCTCGCCCGATACGCGACCGAAACCGCAGGTCGTGACAACGTGCCATCCGGGGACGTAGCCGCGACGTCGCTGTCAGACACAGACCCGGACGACGGTGGACTACCTCCCGTTTGGGCCGGTAGTTCTGACCAGCGAGAACAGGGTGTTTCCGCAGGTGAAGACAACCGGCCCGAACCTACCGGAGGTTCCGGGAGGTCTATAGAAGACCAATTCAAGAAGAACATGAAGAAGAACAGCGGGGGCGCAGTCGCGCGCCCCCGGACCCCCGCGACCCGAAAACTCCTGCCGGACTCTGCGGGTGGTTGCGGAGAACTCGAGTTGGGAGGTGACCCATCTGACGCGCGCATGGAGCAGGAACCACGCGTACGCGAGGAAGCCAACCAAGCCGAGGAAGTGCCGGCCAAGACCATCGTCGGCGGTCAGAATCCGTGGGCTGTCTGGGACGCTGCGGACCTGCTTGATGAGCTAGCCAGAGTCTGCATTCAACTCGACGGGGCCACTGGCAAGGACGCGTTTGACGTCGCTAGGCGGATGGCGGCACTACGTGCTGAGTGCCGACGGCGGGAGTTGTCCCCTGCCGTGATCGGGGCCGCCGAGCTTGGCCTGCGTGAGCTCGATGGTGGCTCCCAGCCGCCCACTGCGGCCCTAGTCGGCGGCGCGGGTGATGCCCGGTGAGCAGAACCGTTGCGATGTTGAGCGGCAACCTGGCCTCAGTCCGCGCTGGGCGGATCCTCAAAGGTGGGTCGTTTGGGCAGCTTGGCTCCTGGCTCGCGCAGGTACCACGCCAGCAGGGCGTTGATGATTTCCGATCGGTTCTTGCCGACGGACGTCGAGGCGTGGCCTGCCGCTATCCAGCGGTGGTCAGGAACACGGATAGCGCGCTGCGGCGTCTTGGGTTGGTCCGGCACAGCTCAACGATAATGCCCGTCTATACACCGCGTCTAGTATCAACTCTTGCGGTGTCTATACACCCGATGCTACGGTGTATAGACACCTCGTCGAAGGGGCCAGTACAGATGATCACCTCGAATCGTCACCGCAGAGCGCAGCGCCGGGCCATGATCCGCGAGATTCGCGCTCACAACCGGGCCGGCCGCAACGTCAACACCGGCGCTCCGCAGACCGCCAAGACCCATCTACTCGCCGCTGGTGTCGACACCGCCGCCGCAGCCCGGTTCGCCCCGGCGTTCTCCCGATCGGTGATCCCCACCGCGACCACAACCGGCCGCGTCAAGCTCACCCGACGGTCCCGCAAGACCAAGACCGTGCCGGTCAAGGTCTACGACCTGGCCACCTTCCGTGCCCGGCTGGCGGTGTACCGCCCCAAGGACGCCACCGCAGCCGCAACGTTCGCCGCGGCAGCCACCGCTCTAGCCGCCTGACCTGCACAAATAAGCAGCCCCCGGCCGGTGAGCCAACACCAACCGAGGGCCTTGACCCCAACCGCCTGACATCACCAGGAGTTGAGACCCGATGACCATCATTCCGTCCGACACCACCGCGATCCAGAGTGCTCGCCCATCCACCGACCAACCGCAGGTCAACCAGTGTGTTGCCCAGCTATGTGACCTCGAGCGGTGGTTCGGCACTCGCGGGCTCGCTGCGGCCCTCGACCAGCTTCAGACCGACCCTGGGTTCCAAGCCCGGACACGTGCAGTGCGCTCTGACGGCATCGCTGAAGCCGTCGAGCGTGCCCGCGACCTCGGCGCGGGCGACCTCGCCGACCTACTGGAGCGCCGCGCTGCTCAGCTGCCGGTGGCCGAGCCCTACCTCGGTGTCCTGGCGCAGCGGACCGCTGGTGGTGCCCAGTGAACTCCACACGAACCACTCTGGCGGAGCTGGCCGAGCCGTTTACGGCAGCCCAGGAGGAGCTCCAGAAGGCCATCAACGACACCGAGGCGCCTTACGCCGAGTGGACGGCGCGAGTATCGGCGGCTCACCTGGCGCTGGCCGACCTCTACTACACCGCCGCGACGTGCCCGGAAGTCGTCCCGGGTTCGCTGGTGCACGCGGCCCTGATCGACGCCCTAGTCGCGCACCGCGGTCGGGCCGAGGCGGTGACCAGCCAATGACTTACGCCGCGATGTCCCGCTACGACAACACCGGCCTGATCCGGGTCGCCGCACTCACGTTCCTGGCGCTGCTGGTCCAGCTGATCACCCTGCCGCTGATGGTCGGTGTCGTGTTCGGCGAGCGGGCCGCACAGACCCTCTCGGCCGCCGCTGCCGCCGTCCCCACGGCTCCCCTCGTGATCACCCCTGCGCCTCGGCGTGTGTGGGCCACCACCACAACCGCCTACCTGCGTACTCGTACCGGAGGTGCCCAATGAGCGCCCCAACAGCTGAACTGGTCGATCAGGTTCGCCAAGTACTCGACGCCGCCCGGCAAGCTGGGGAGCAGGCGCCGGGCCGGCCGACGCTGGCGAAGTTGGTCGGCGCCAGCGAATACCAGGTTCGCCAGGCACTCGCTGTGCTGGCGACCGAGGACACCGCAGCCACGCCGACGCTGCCGCCGTACACCCCGGTTAGCGAAGAGCTGGCGGAGGAGTTCGCCAGGTTCGCCAGCTCCGGCGACTCGCCTGGCGGCCCGTCCGCCCGGCTGGCAGATGCCGACCGCCACGAGATCCCCGAGCCGGCCACTAGCGGGCCAGGCACCGCGCCCGCTGGCGAGGAGCTGGCAGACCCTGGTGAATCCCTGGCGCCAGCGTTGGCGGCCCCTGGCAGTGCTGGCGCCAGTCACTCACCAGCGGGCGGGAAGCTCGTGGCTTGGTCCGGGTTCCTGTTCGGCTCGGTCACCTCCATTGCGGCCAACGTGCTGGCCGCCAGGATCGCCCCCGAGCACGCCCCGAAGGACTGGACGCCGAGTCTGGACGCTCAGCTCGGTGCCGCCGTGTGGCCGCTTGGCCTGCTGCTGTCTGTGGAAGTTCTGTCCCGTGTCCGGTGGCCTCAGGGCTGGTTGTGGGCGCTGGCCAAGTACGGCGGTGCGGGCACGGTGGCTCTCGGCTCGGCGGTCATCTCCTACGGCCACATCCGCGACGTCCTGACCTCCTGGGGCTACTCCCCAGTGGGCGCCGGCGTCGGCCCCCTGGTGATCGACGGCCTGATGACCATCTGCGGTTTCGCGATGCTGGCGACCGCTGGCGACCAGACCGCCAACGCTGGCGCCAGCCCGGCGACCGAGGGCGG
>Ga0213875_10000924_pt1 | contig 21182 bp, 18 predicted proteins | sample BarmaccomBMRX_R8_FD_160105 | JGI IMG/M metagenome (GOLD analysis project Ga0213875, IMG submission 160105) | Root-associated microbial communities from Barbacenia macrantha in rupestrian grasslands, the National Park of Serra do Cipo, Brazil - RX_R8 | ecosystem: Host-associated > Plants > Roots... | reverse complement strand
GGGGAGGGGTAAAATCAGCGGGCCCGGATAGCGGCACCGGAAGCTTCGCGGCATTTCTGCCCCGTCACCCCGGCGCAGGCCGGGGTCCACCTTCGCCATGGATACCGGCCTCCGCCGGTATGACGAGGAGAGGGCAGATGCCGCTGGCTGGGCTGACCGTCAAGATGCTCGGCCCGCGGGGCGGTTACCGGTCCAGCCGATAGCGGTTGACCTTGTCCCAGTCGAGTTCCAGGCCGAAGCCGGGGCCGGTCGGGACCTCGATGATGCCGTCCCTGATCGGCGCGCGGTTCTTGATGAAGCCGGCCCAGAACGGGTCGCGCTCGGGGTCGGGAAAGCATTCGACATAGGTGCCGTTGGGGACGGCCGAGAGCATGTGCACCGCGATCTGCGGCTCTTCGTGATGCGCGAGTTCGATGCCGTGCACCGCGCACATCCCGGCCACCCGCCGCCATTCGGTGATGCCGCCCGATTCCGAGGCGTCGAAATTGACGATGTCGACCGCCCCCGCCGCGATCAGGCGGCGGACGCCATGGCTGGAGATCTCGCTCTGCCCGGCATTGATCGGGATCGTCGTGCGGCGGCGCACTTCGGCCATGCCCGCCGCATCGTCGTACCAGTGGCAGGGCTCCTCGAACCAGCGGATGTCGTGCCGTTCGACGAGCCGGGCGAATTTCACGGCTTCCGCGACCGGCCAGCCGCGATTGGCATCGACCGCGATAATCCAGTCCGGCCCGACCCCGTCGCGCGCCGCCGCGACCCGCGCGGCATCCGCCTCGGCCGAGAGCCCGCCGACCTTGACCTTGCACCCGGCCATGCCGGCGTCGCGCAGCCATGCCATTTCGCGCGACAGGTCGGCGAGAGTCTTGCCCTCTTCGTAATAGCCGGCGATCGCAATGATCGGGAGCCGGTCGCGGAACCCGCCGAGTAATGTCGAGACCGAGGCCCCCAGGGACTTGCCGAGCAGGTCCCACAGCGCCGTGTCAATGCAGGCAATCGCCTCCATGACGAGCTTGCGGTCGCGGTTCGGGATGGTGAGCGGAAACATTGCCGCCCACAGCCGCTCGATGTGCCGGGGGTCCTCACCGATCAGCAGCGGCGCCAGCTCGTCCGTGACGATCGCGACGATGTCGCGCGCGTGATGGCGATTGTCGCCGTTATAGACCTCGCTGACGAGCCCGTCCGAGGTGCGGATGCGAGTGACGATCGTGTTGCGGGTGGCGACGCGGTAACCGCTGCCGCTGAACACCTTGCCGAGCGGGATCTCGACCGGTATGGCCTCGACGCTTTCGATCCTGCTCATCCGCCGCCCTTCCCTGCCGGTCTCGCTCCGGATTATCGCGAACGGCGCCGCGCGGGCCTATTATTTTGCATCAGCGGCCCGAGGCGGCGCGGCGCAGGCGGTCGTTGATGGCGCGGCCGAGCCCGGTTTCCGGGATCGGCATGACCGCGATCCCGGCCAGATCGGGGCGGTCGAGGCTGCGGAGCATCGCGAACAAATTAGCCGCCGCCTCGGCAAGATCGCCCGCTCGCGACAGCCACAGCACCTCGGCGAACCCCGGCGGCGCCGCCGGCCCGAAGGCCAGCAATCCCTCCCGCGATCGCGCCGCGACGGCCGACAGGCGCAACGGCAGCGACGGCGCATAATGGCTCGCGAGCTGTCCCGGCGAGCGGGGCGCGGCGGGGTCGCCGGCGCTCGCGCAGACCGGGCCGAGGACGGCGCTGAGTGTTTCCGCGCTCACCCCGCCCGGCCGCAACAGGACCGGCGCCGCACCCGAGAGATCGAGCACCGTCGATTCCAGCCCGACCGCGCTCGGCCCCCCATCGAGGATCAGCGCGACCCGGCCGCCAAGTTCTGCGGCGACATGCGCCGGCGTCGTCGGGCTAATCCGGCCGGAGCGGTTGGCGGAGGGCGCCGCGACCGGCCGGGCCGCCGCGCGCAGCAGCGCTTGCGCGACGGGATGCGCCGGAACCCGCACCGCGACCGTATTGAGCCCGGCGCTGGCGAGCAGGGACACCGCGCATTCGCGGTGCCGCGGCAAGACCAGGGTCAATGGCCCCGGCCAGAAACGACGCGCGATGTCCCGCGCCCGGTCATCGAAGGCGGCGACCGTCTCGGCCTCGGCAAGGTCGGGGAGATGCACGATCAGCGGGTTGAAGCGGGGCCGACCCTTAGCCTCGAAGACCGCGGCGACCGCCCGGTCATCGGTCGCGTCCGCGCCGAGCCCGTACACGGTCTCGGTCGGAAAAGCGACGAGGCCGCCGTCGCGCAACAGCTTGGCGGCCCGCGCGACCGCCTCCGGCGCGGGTTCGAGGACCCTGGCCCGGCTCAGCGCCCGCGCACCCTGCCGCCGAACAGCACCGGCCATGGGTCGGGCATCTCGCCGACCGACACTTCGATCAGGCTCGGGCCGCCGCGCCTCAGGGCGGCCGCGAGTTCGCGGCGCAGCCCGTCGGGACCGGTCGTCCGCACTCCGGCGACCCCGTAGGTCTCGGCCATCCGGGCGAAGTTCGGGTTGTGCAGATCGACCGCGATAAGGCGGTTGCCGTAATCCTGCTGCTGCATGCGGCGGACATTGCCGTAGGCGCCGTCGGCGAACACGATCGCGACCACGTCGATGTTGTGCCGCACCGCGGTCGACAATTCCTGCACATTGTACATAAATCCGCCATCGCCGGAGACCGACACGACCGGCAGGTCGGGGCGCGCCACCTTGGCGCCGAGCGCGGTCGGGAAGCCGAAGCCGAGGGTGCCCTGATAGCCGCTATGCAGATACGTCCGCGGCGCGTAGGCCGGGAAGGCCAGCCTTCCGACATAGCCGACCTGGGTCAACTCCTCCGCGTAAATGCCCTCATCGGGCAATTCGGCGCGGATCGCGTCGAGGTACTCGCATTGCGGCCCGAGGCGTTCGCGCAGGCTCTTGGTGATCGCTGCTTTCAGCGCTTCGAGCTCCTCGCGTCGCGACGGCCGCGCCGAGTTGCGGCCCTCAAGCGCCCGGAGCAGGGCGGCGCTGGCCGCCTTCGCATCGACGACGAGCCCGATCGCGGGCCGGGCGACGCGGCCGATCTCGATCGGATCGACATCGATGCGGATGATGCTGAGATCGGCGTCGAGGCCCCAGCGGGTTTGCGGGATATTGAGCCGCGTTCCGATCGCGAGCACGACATCGGCCTCGCGCCACAGCGTATTGCCGGCCAGCAGGTTCTGCGCCAGGTAGTGCCGATCGCTGACAATGCCCTTGCCGCCCGTGTAGCTGACCACCGGAGCCTGCAGAAGCTCTGCCAGCGCGAGGATTTCCGCGCCGGCCTCGACCGCACCGCTCCCGACATAGATCAACGGCTTCTTCGCCGCGGCGAGCAGGCTCGCCGCCTTGTCGATCTGCTCCGGGTCGGGAAGGGCGGCCGGTTCCGGCTGGGCGATGCCCGGCAGCGCCAGTTCGGTCTGCAGCGCCAGGACGTCGAGCGGAATTTCAAGCGCGACCGGGCGCGGGCGGCCGGTCATCAGCTGACCGAAGGCCTCGTTGACCAGCCGCCCGGCCTGCGTCGGATGCTCGATGCGGGCGGCCCATTTGGTCAGGCCGCGCAAAATCGCGAGCTGGTCGGGGATCTCGTGCAGCAGGCCGAAACCGCGGCCGATCATATAAGACGGGATCTGGCCGCTGACGCACAGAACGGGGGTGTTCGTCGCATAAGCGGTGGCCAGCGCCGCGGTGGTGTTCAACAACCCCGGCCCGGGCACGACCGCATAGGCGCCCACCCTGCCGCTCGCTCGCGCGTAGCCGAACGCCATGTAGGCGGCCGCCTGTTCGTGACGGGTATGCACGACGCGGATCGTCTCGGCGGCGTCGTAGAGCGCAACGAACAGCGCGTCGTTTTGCACCCCCGGCAGCGCGAATAATGTGTCGACGCCGTGCCGGACGAGCATGTCCACCAGCGCTCCGCCGCCCGTCATTCGCGTCATGTCGTCTCCTCAATCATGGCTCGAATCATGGCTCACCCGCTGCAACCGCCCGGGCCGGTCTGGCGAGCCTACCAGCCGGTTCTCCGAACGCCAGCGCTCGATCGCATCGGCCACTCGCGCGCGGCGTGCGGTTATCGCGTGCGCTGCCAATCGGTGACCCACAACGTGCTCGGATACTGGTTTCCGGTCGGGCGCAAACCCGATAGCCATTTCGGCAGGATAAACGTATCCGACCGGAAATAGAGCGGCAGCGAGGGCAGTTCGGTCGCATAGAGCCGCTGCGCCGCGGCCCACAGAGCATCCCGTTTGTTGCGGTCGAGCTCCACTTCGAGCGCCTCGATCAGCCGGTCCATTTCGGGGCTCTTGAGACCGCTCAGATTCTCGCCCGTGAAGGCGTTGGCGGCGCTTGGCACCTCGCTCGAATGGAGGATCGAGCGCGGCACGTTCTCGGGCGAACTGATCCAGGCATACATCGCGAGCTCAAAACGGCGATGCGGCAGGGTTTCCCCGAACAGCACGCGGGCCGGCTCATTCTTGATGCGCACCTCGATGCCGAGACGGCGCCACTGGCTCTGCAACACCTGTTCGACCAGTTCGCGCGAGCGGTTCCCGGCGGTGGTCATCAGCTCGAAGGAGAGCGGGCGCGCATCGGCATCCTGCCGCGTCCCGCTCCCTTCTGCGTGCCACCCGGCCGCCTCGAGCAGCGCCGCCGCCTTGCTCGGATCGTAGGGATAACGCGGCACCTCGCTGCTGTACCCTGCATCGAGCGGGCTCACGAAATTCTCGGCAACCGGCTGCTGTCCGGCGAAGAGCTGACGGCTGACCGCCTCGCGGTCGAGGCCGCGCAACAAGGCCTCGCGCACACGCCGGTCGGCCAGGACCGGGTTGTCGAGGTTGAGATCGACATGCTCGTAGGCGAGGTCCGGCTTATAGATGATGTTGTAGGCGCCGGCGTGGCGCTTTTCGAAAGCGAGCGCCTCGTCGAGCGGCAGCCCCAGCTCGCCCGCGATCATGTCGATCGAGCCCGACAGCAGGTTGGCTTCGAGCGCCGCGGTATTCTCGATGGCGCGCACCACGATGTGGCGGAAGTGCGGCGGCGGGCCGCGCCAATTCGGGTTCGGCTCCAGCCCGATCTGGGAGCCGGGCACGAACTCGGCGATCCGGTACGGTCCGTCATAGAGGCCCGGATCGGTCGGTGCGGCGGCATACCGCGTGCGCAAGCGATACTGCGAGGGGTCCTCAAAGGCCGGGCGCTCGAGGTGCTCGGGCAGCAGCACGAAATCGTTGATCGCGGCGGAGTCGAAGGTCAGCTTGTCGAGATGCAGCGTGAAGGTCCGGTCATCCTTCGCGGTGACCCCGGTGATGCGGCGGTACAGTTCGCCGTTGCTGACCGCGCTTTCGGGATTGCGGCCGACCTCGTAAGTGAAGAGGACGTCGGCGGTGGTCACCGGCACCCCGTCCCCCCAGCGGGCATCGCCGCGGATCGTATAAGTCAGATCGACGCCTTTGCGACCGTCGGGAAGGTCGACCGGCACGGCCAGGCCGTTCTCGATGGAGGGCAATCTCTCGCAGAGCAGACAGACCAGCTTCCACTCCGCGTCGTAAACCGTGAACGGACGCCGGGCCAAGCCGAGCACGTAGCTCTTCGCCGCCATCACGTCGATGTTCGGGTTCAACGTAGACGGGAATTGCGTGATGCCGATCGTCAAGCTCTCCGCGTCGTCGGCGAGCGCCGGAGCGGCCTGGCACCCGACGACGAGCGATAGCAGGATGCCGACCCGCAATCGGCCGACGGAGGATGGCCGGGATCGGCCCGGAGCGGGCGCGAACGCAAGCTCGCTTTTTCGTTTTGTCCGGCGCATTCGAGAACTACCCAGGCGCTTGAAAGCGGGGTATGTTGAGCATATCATTTGGACTGGCGGGGTTGGATACGTGACACCGAGAGTTGCGTATTCGCGGGAACGAAACGACCCTTGGGTCGTTTCACGCCCGAGATCCGAAAGGGCCGCCCTCGGGGTAGAACGCGCCGTCCTGTTCAGGCCAATCCGGAACTGCCACAGAGGATAACGGGTATGAAGACTCTCTTGAACGGTGTTGCAGTTGCTGCGTTGCTGGCGGCCGCCGCGCCGGCTTGGGCCCAGACGGGCCAGCCCGCTCCGTCGACAACGCCACCCATGATGTCGACGCCTCCGGCCGCGGGTGGGCCGGCAACTCCAGGTGGCCAGCCTTCGACGATGGGACAGCCGTCCACTATGGGGCAGCCGTCCACTATGGGGTCGCAACCGAGTGGCGGGCAACCGTCGACCATGCGAGGCCCCGCGACCGGACAGACCCAGATGGGCGGGCAGTCCATGGGCGGCGGCACGCAGATGGGCGGCGGCCAGCAAATGGGCGGCGGCACGCAGATGGGCGGCGGCACCCAGATGGGCGGCGGCCAACAAATGGGCGGCGGCCAGCAAATGGGCGCACCGCGCGGCAAGATGGCCGGCGGTCAGCAACACCACCGCCGCTACGCCGCTTGGCATCGCGGGTGGCGGCATCATCACCACGGGTGGTGGGGTCACCGCGGCTGGTATTGGGAAGGCTCATTGGCCGAGCAGCTCAACCGCCAGGAGCTCGCTCGCGTGACCGGCGCTGCGCCGATGATGGCACCCGGTGCGCCGGGCATGGCGCCCGGTGCGCCGATGATGGCACCCGAAGGGCCGCGGCCGAGCGGTCACTAATCGACGGCCGGGCCCGATTGCGCGATCGGGCCCGCTGCCGACCGGCGGATCGGAATTGCAGAGAGGATGATGGGAATGAAGCATCTGTTGAACGGCGCTGCGATTGCTGCGGCTCTCGCGGTAATCACGCCGGTGTCGGCCCAAACCCAGATGAGCCCTTCCGGCTCAGCACCCTCGATGGGGGCGCCCTCCACCGGCGGCGGCAGCATGGGAGGCGGCGCTATGGGCGGCTCCGGCGCCGGAGGCTCGAGCATGGGCACCTCTCGAACGGGCGCGCCGGGCTCGTCCTCATCCTCCGGCATGAGCGCTCCGTCCGGCGCGATGGGGGGCTCGTCGTCGGCCTCTGGCATGAGCGGCGGGCCCGGCGGGGCGCCGGCCGGAGCCTCGTCCGGAATGGCACCGTCGGCCTCGAGCGATACCTCCGGCACAGGGCCGCGGCAGATGCATCGCCGGACGCGTGCGTCGCGCGCGTCGATGCACCGCCGCTCGGGCCGCATGGCGCAGACCGGCGGCGGGGATTCGATGACCGAGCAGCTGAATCGCGAAGAACTCGCCCGCATTCAGGGCGGTGGCGGTTCAGGGTCGATGGGCGGCATGGGCGGCGGGATGGGGATGGGCTCGCCCATGCCCCCTCCTCCCGGACCGCGTCCGAGCGGCCACTAGGCCGCGCTCGTAGGTCGGCCGTTGAGAGTGCGCTGATAACGGGGGGCTTCGGCCCCCCGTTTCGTCCGCGCCGCCTGCCTTGCGGCAGGACAGAACACCGGTGCTGGCAGTACCCGCCCGCTCTGATCCGCTTCGGCACGCCCCGAATCAGAGCCGAAATTGGGTCGGCGAACCACCTTCGCGCTTCGCGACCAAGCCGGCGAATGATTGCAGTGCGTCTCTGCTCGCCGCGAATGCGGTTCGAGACGAAAAACTCCGGCGTTTAAGGCGGATGGTTCTTGTTCACCTTCGCCCGGGGTTACGATCGAGCTGCGGAGGCGCGCACGCCGCCGTGATCCGTCGCGGCGAATTCGCTCGATAAGCCGGGATGGCCGGACCCGCCGCTTCCGCGTCGCAGCATATACAGCCCCGCTCGGTCATTGTGATCGGTGCGGGGATCGTCGGCATGTCCTGTGCGGTGTTCCTGCAGCGCGACGGTCACAGGGTGACGGTCCTCGATCCTCGGGAGCCGGGCGACGGCGCTTCCTTCGGCAATGCCGGGATCATCGCCAGCAACCAGGTCGCGCCGATTGCCATGCCCGGGCTGGTTAGACGCCTACCGCGGCTGTTGCGCGATCCATATGCGCCATTGCGGGTGCGGATGCGGCATTTGCCGCGGCTGGCGCCGTGGCTCGTGCGCCTGCTGCGCTCGACCCGCCCGGAGCGCATCGACGAAATCTCGAGCGCGCTCGCCGCCCTGCTCGAGCGCGCGAACGAGGATTACGCCGAGTTGCTGCGCTTGGCGGGGGCCGCCGACCTCTACCGCCGCAGCGGTTGGCTGAAGGTATTTTCGACTGAAGCCGCTTTCGACGAGACCGCGGAGGAGCGGGACCTGATGCGCTGGCATCGGGTGCGGTTCGACATTCTGAGCCGCGACGAAATCCGCCAGATGGAGCCGGAGCTGTCGCCGATCTTCGAGCGCGGGCTGTTCTTTCCCGATTGCGGGATGGTCAGCAACCCGAAGCGGCTGGTCGAGCGGCTCGCCGCCGCGTTTGCCGCATCGGGCGGCACGGTGTTCCGCGAAGCGGTGCGGCGTTTCTCGCTTCGCCGAGATCGCCGTGAGGCGGTGACCGATCAGGCCCGTTATCCCGCCGACGCAATCGTTCTTGCGGCGGGCGCGTGGTCGCGTCCGCTGGCGCGCGCGCTCGGGGCGCGCGTTCCGCTCGACACCGAGCGCGGCTACCATTTGATGTTCGAGGCGCCCGAACCGGCACTACGCCGTCCTACCGTTTGGGTAGACCATCACTTCGGCCTGATCCCGATGGAGCACGGCCTGCGCCTATCGAGCGGGGTCGAACTCGGCGGGCTCAAGGCCCCACCGGATTACCGGCGCATCGATCGGCTTGCCGAGTTGGCGCGGGATATGCTGCCCGGCTTGGCCGGCGAAGCGCGCTCGCGCTGGATGGGGTTTCGCCCGTCGCTGCCGGATTCGCTCCCCGTCCTGGGACGCAGCGCACGCGATCGCGACGTCTACTTCGCGTTCGGGCACCAGCATCTCGGTTTGACCCTCGGCGCCGTCAGCGGCCGGATCATTGCCGATCTGGTCGGCGGGCGCGACCCCGGCCTCGATCTCACGCCGTACCGAGCCGAGCGCTGGTGAGCGGATACCACAAGGGCTCTCTTGCGTGAGATGGCGCGAGCCGGTCGTGGCTGTTGTGAGCTTAAGTTGTGCCGGCGGTTGACTGCATACGATTGTGTGATCTATCAAGGCGGCCCGCTCCACCAGGGACCGCCATGGCCCGCTCGCAGAAACCGCCCGTCCGCCGCGGCCGGGCAAAGGGAGGAAGCCCGCACCGGGTCGATGTGCATGTCGGGATGCGCCTCCGACAGCGGCGGAACGAGCTCGGGTTGAGCCAGGAAGCGCTCGCTGAGATGATCGGCCTGACCTTTCAGCAGGTGCAGAAATACGAACGCGGGGCCAACCGCATCGGCGCAAGCCGCCTGTGGGAGGTGAGCGAGGCCTTGAAGGTCGAGGTCGGCTATTTCTTCGAGGACCGCGAGGACGGCGGCGGACGCTCGAATTCGCCCGGTCTCGCCGAGGCTGCCGCACCCACCTTCAACTCCGATCCGCTGCGCCGCAGCGACACGGTTGAGCTCGTCACGGCGTATCATGCAATCGCCAAAGCCAATTTACGCCGGCGCATTTTCGAATTCGCGAGGGCGCTGGCCGCCGACATCAACGACGGCGCGACCTGTTAACTCTGTCCGTACCGGCCCGCGCGCAACATCGGTCTTGACCGCCGCCGCCGGAGGTCGGACAAGGGCGCCGGCGCGCCCACCGTTCTCTGTTTCAAGCCATTAAGGAAGGGACCATTCTTGGCCATGCGCGATTTCGTCTTTACCAGCGAATCGGTTTCCGAGGGTCACCCGGACAAGGTTTGCGACCGGATTTCCGACGCGATCGTCGACACCTTTCTCGCCGCGGAGCCGGAAGCGCGCTGCGGGGTCGAGACCCTGGCGACGACGAACCGGATCGTCCTTGCGGGCGAGGTGCGCGGTCCCGCCTCGATAACCTCGGAGATGCTGGTCGATGTCGCGCGGCACGCGATCCGCGACATCGGCTATGAGCAGGAAGGCTTTCACTGGCAGCGCGCCGCTATCGACTGCCACATCCACGGTCAGTCGAGCGACATCGCGCAAGGGGTCGACGCCTCGGGCAACAAGGACGAGGGCGCCGGCGACCAGGGCATGATGTTTGGTTACGCCTGCACCGAGACCCCGGACTTGATGCCGGCCCCGATCTACTACGCGCATGCGATCCTGCGCTCGCTTTCGGAGGCGCGGCATTCGGGAGCGGCCCCGAGCCTCGGACCCGACTCGAAGAGCCAGGTCACCTTGAAGTACGTGAATGGCAGGCCGGTTCGGGCCACCGCCGTGGTGGTTTCGGCGCAGCATTCCGAAGCGATCGAGCAGGAAGAAGTGCGCGAGATCGTGCGGCCGCACGTCGTCAACGTGCTGCCCCAGGGCTGGATGTGCGACGAAGCGAATTTCTTCGTCAACCCGACCGGCCGTTTCGTCATCGGCGGGCCGGATGGCGATGCCGGGCTGACCGGCCGCAAGATCATCGTCGATACCTATGGCGGCGCGGCGCCGCATGGCGGCGGCGCCTTCTCCGGCAAGGATCCGACCAAGGTCGATCGTTCTGCCGCCTATGCGGCGCGCTATCTCGCCAAGAACGTCGTCGCGGCCGGCCTCGCCGAACGCTGCACGATCCAGGTCGCCTATGCGATCGGCGTCGCAAAGCCCGTGTCCGTCTATATCGATACGGCCGGGACCGGCAGCGTCGACGAGGAGAAGCTCTCGCGCGTTCTGCAAGAGATGATGGATCTGTCGCCGCGCGGCATCCGAACGCATCTGCGATTGAACAAGCCGATTTATGCGCGGACCTCGGCCTACGGTCATTTCGGCCGCCCGCCCGAGCCGGATGGCGGGTTCTCGTGGGAGCGGGTCGATTTGGCCGCGGAGCTGCGCCGCGTCTTCTGACGGGGCCGATGCCGGCGCGCCGGCGCGCCGCCGCTTCGTCTACGGACGGCGCCGCGGGCGGCCATTGCGGGCAACGCAGCGCAGCGCCGCGGACGCGCTCCTTCCCGAACGCGCAATCGAGCTGCCCGAAAGCGGGCTCGTCGATCCCCGCAATCTATTTCCGCGCCGGCCGGAGAAAGTCTGGCTCGAAATCGGCTTCGGCGGCGGCGAGCATCTATGCGCGCAAGCAACGCAATACCCCGATATTGGATTGATCGGCTGCGAGGTGTTCGAGAACGGCATCGCCAAGCTGCTCGCCGAAGTGGCGCGCCTCGGGCTCGGCAATGTCCGGATTTTTGCCGAGGATGCCCGAGTGCTGCTCGACAGGCTGCCGCCGGCGGCGATCGGGCGCGTGTTCGTGCTGTTCCCCGATCCCTGGCCGAAGCGGCGTCACCACAAGCGCCGCATCGTCTCGCGCGCGACCCTCGACCGGCTGGCGGACATTATGCAAGACGGCGCGGAACTGCGGCTCGCGACCGACGACCGCGACTATCTGCGAGCGATGCTCGAGAGCGTGCTCGATCACGCCGCTTTCGCGTGGACGGCGAGGGGTCCGCGCGACTGGCGGGAGCGCCCGCCGGATTGGCCGCCCACGCGCTACGAGACGAAGGCCCGCGCGGCAGGCCGCGCGCCCGCCTTCCTCACCTTCCTGCGCCGGCCGCGCGCGACGGCCTGAGCCAGGCATTGCCGCCGGCCGACGGACCCCGGAATGCCCTTGCAGATCGAGCGATTTTCACTATATTTCCGGCAAAAGAGCTCTTGACGGTCCGCTCGACGGGCCATTCGCAGGTGGGCCAACGGCCCACTTTTTTGTTAGGCCGTTCCAGACAAGGACAGGCGTCTTTTCTTGACCGACACGAACGACATCGCACGGCTGATCGAGCCCTCGCTGCAGGATATGGGCTACCGTATCGTGCGGGTCGTGGTCACGAGCGGACGGCGCGCCACGCTGCAGATCATGGCCGAGCGGCTCGACGACGCGTCGATGACCGTCGAGGATTGCGCCGAGATCAGCCGTTCCGTCTCCGCCCTGCTCGACGTCGCCGACCCGATCGCCGGAACCTACAGTTTGGAAATCAGCTCGCCCGGCATCGACCGGCCGCTGGTGCGGCCCGAGGATTTCGACCGGTTTGCCGGGCAGGAAGCGAAAATCGAACTCGCGCGGCCGCTGGACGGCCGCAAGCGGTTTCGCGGACGCCTGCTCGGCCGCGACGCGGATTGCGTCCGTCTAGTGACCGAATCCGGCGAGATCGCGTTGCCGCTGGAGGCGGTCGCTCGGGCCAAGCTGGTCATCACCGACGAACTGCTCGCGATCGCGGCCGGCAAGGCGCCTCCCGACCAGACACCCGCAAATAACCAGACACCCGCAAATAAGAGGTCCGCCGAGAAGCGGGCTTCTTCTCCGTTGCAACCGGTCGCTGATCGCGCGGCCAATTCCTGAGCGGAATCCGGACCCTCCGATGGAAACCTCTGCCACCTACGCCCGCCCCGAACTGCTGCAAGTCGCCGATACGGTGGCCCGCGACAAGGGCATCGACCGCGACGAAGTTCTCGACGCGATGGAGCAGGCCATCCAGAAGGCGGGTCGCTCCAAATACGGGCAGGATTACGACATACGCGCCGAGATCGACCGGCGGAGTGGGGAGATTCGCCTGCTGCGCTTTCGCGAGGTGGTTGAGACGATCGAGAACGAGGCGACGCAAATCTCGCTGCGCGAGGCGCAGCGCCTGAACGAAGAGGCGGAGATCGGAGACTTCATCACCGACCCGTTGCCGCCGATCGATTTTGGCCGCATCGCGGCACAGACGGCAAAGCAGGTCATCGTCCAAAAGGTGCGCGACGCCGAACGCCAGCGCCAATTCCGCGAGTTCAAAGATCGCGTCGGCGAAATCGTCAACGGGCTCGTGAAGCGCGTTGAATTCGGCAATGTCGTCGTCGATCTCGGCCGCGCGGAGGCGGTGTTGCGGCGCGACGAGTTGCTGCCGCGCGAAAGCTTTCGTCAGGGCGAGCGGGTGCGCGCCTATGTGTATGACGTACGGCAGGAGCCGCGCGGTCCGCAGATCTTCCTGTCGCGCACGCATCCGCAATTCATGGCCAAGCTGTTCGCGCAGGAAGTGCCGGAAATTTACGACGGAATCATCGAAATCAAGGCGGTCGCGCGCGATCCCGGCAGCCGCGCCAAGATCGGCGTGATTTCTCGCGACAGCAGCATCGACCCGGTCGGGGCCTGCGTTGGGATGCGGGGCAGCCGCGTCCAGGCCGTTGTCGGCGAACTGCAGGGCGAGAAGATCGACATCATCCCATGGTCGCCGGACCCTGCGACCTTCGTCGTCAACGGTCTCGCCCCGGCCGAAGTGGCCAAGGTCGTCATGGATGAGGAGCAGCGCCGCATCGAGGTCGTCGTACCGGACGATCAGCTGAGCCTCGCAATCGGGCGCCGTGGCCAGAATGTGCGGCTCGCTTCGCAGCTGACCGGCTGGGACATCGACATTCTGACGGAAGCCGAAGAATCGGAGCGGCGCACCGAGGAGTTCCGCAATCGCAGCCAGATGTTCATCGATGCGCTCGACATCGACGACGTGATCGCGCATCTGCTGGTTACCGAGGGTTTCACCTCGCTCGAAGAAGTCGCCTACGTCCCGGTCGAGGAAGTGGCCGGGATCGAGGGTTTCGACCTCGATGTCGCCGCCGAATTGCAGGAGCGCGCGCGCAACTCGCTCGAACGCCGCGACCGCGAGTACGAGGAGCGCCGTCGCGAACTCGGCGTCGAGGACGAGTTGGCTGCGATCAACGGGCTGACCCCGGGGATGCTCGTCGCGCTCGGCGAGCGCGGCATCAAGACTCTGGACGATTTCGCCGATCTCGCCGGCGACGAGCTTCTGGAATTGCTGGCGGCGTCGGACAAGGGCGGCGTCCAGCTCGAGGTCGACGATGCGAATGCGATGATCATGGCGGCGCGGGCGCACTGGTTCGAGGATCAGGGCGCCGAAGAGAGCGCGCCGGCTCAGGGGGAGTAGATCGCCACGGTCGACGTCCAGGACGCGGCAGCCGGGCGCGAGGCCGGTGCGGTCGAGCCCCAGGCGTTGGGGCCCGATGCGCTCGGGCCGCAGCGTCGCTGCATCGTCACCGGCGAGGTGCGAGATCGCGCAGCCCTGCTGCGGTTCGTCGTCGGCCCCGGCGGGGAGATCGTGCCCGATGCCGCGGCGCGGCTGCCTGGTCGCGGTTTGTGGTTGTCGCCGCGGCGGGATATAGTGGAGCGAGCGGCCGCAAAGCGCCTGTTCGCGCGCGCCGCGCGGCGCCCGGTTTTGGTGCCGCCGGATCTGGCGGACAGGATCGAAGCGTTGCTGGCCCGGCGCTGTTGCGAGACGCTTGGCCTGGCGCGTCGCGCGGGCCTAGCCCTTGCGGGGTTCGAGAAGGTCAGCGAGGCGGTGCGCACCGGCAGGGCCGCCTTGTTGCTGTCTGCGCTCGACGGCGCGGAAGCGGGACGCCGCAAGCTCGCCGCGCTCGGGCGCAGTCTGCCTTGCATCTCCGCCCTCGCTGCGGCCGAGATGGGGGAGGCCTTCGGGCGCGATCGGGTCGTGCATGCCGCGGTCGGTCGCGGGCAGTTGGGCGAGCGTCTTCTTGGCGAAGCCGATCGCTTGGTCGGCTTCCGCCGCGAAGCGGTGGTGGTTCGAGACGTGACATTCGCGCCCGCTTCGGCGGCGCGGCAGGATGATGGTACCGGACGGACATGAGCGAAACGAAAGAGCAAGAGCAGAAGCGGCCGCTTACCCTGGCGCGGCCGGGCGGCCGGCTGGAGCTCCGCAAGGGCGTCGAGACCGCGCAGGTCAAGCAGAGCTTCTCCCACGGGCGCTCGAAGACCGTGACGGTCGAGGTGCGCAAGAAGCGCACCCTCACTCCCGGGGCGGTCGAGCCCGCTCGCGCCGAGGCTACTCCGGCCGTCGCGCGCGAGCAGGCTGCGCCGCGTCCGGCCGGAGCGGAGCCGGTACGGCGTCCCGTGCTTCCGCGCGCGCTTACGGCCGAGGAGAAAGCCGGCCGCTTCCGGGCGGTTCAGGACGCGCGCAAGGCCGACGAGGAGTCGCGGCTGCGCGACGCGCTGGCCGAAGAGGACCGTCGGCGTCAGGCCGAGGAGCATGCGGCCGAGCAGGCGCGGCAGCAGGCCGAGGCGGAAGCGCGCCGCCGTGTCGAAGAAGAGGAATCGCGCCGGCGCGAGGAGGCGGATGCCCGCAAGCGCTCCGAAGAGGAGGCGCAGCGCCGCAAGGAGGAAGAGGCCCGGCGCGAAGTCGCCGAGCGCGCCGGCAAGGCGGCCGCCGCCAAAGTCGCTGCGCTTGCGGCCGCAGGCAAGGTCGCGGTCTCGCCCGACGATGAAGAGGAGCCGGCGCAGGCGCGCCGCGGCGCGCGGCCGGACGCGCGCAAACCGGTCGCGCCGGTCCGGCGCGACGAGCCGCGCCGCCGCGTCGGCAAAATGACCGTCACGCGCGCACTGTCCGATGACGACGAGCGGATGCGCAGCCTTGCCTCGGTCCGTCGCGCCCGTGAGCGGGAGCGGCAGCGTATGCTGCAGCAAGGTCAGCAGGATCCGCTGAAGGTGGTGCGCGAAGTCGTGGTTCCCGAGACGATCACCGTCCAGGAGCTCGCGAACCGTATGGCCGAGCGCGGCGTCGATGTGATCAAGACGCTGATGCGCATGGGCGTCATGGCGACGGTCAACCAGGTGATCGACGCGGATACGGCCGAGCTGGTCGTCAGCGAATTCGGCCACCGGCTGCGCCGGGTTGCCGAATCCGATGTCGAGATCGGCCTGCGCGGCGAAGAGGACACGGCGGAAGAGATGCAGCCGCGCGCCCCGGTGGTCACCATTATGGGGCATGTCGACCACGGCAAGACCTCGCTGCTGGACGCGCTGCGCGAGACCGACGTGGCCGGCGGCGAAGCGGGCGGCATCACCCAGCATATCGGGGCCTACCGCGTCACCTTGCGCAGCGGCCGGCAGATCACCTTTATCGACACGCCGGGCCACCAGGCCTTCACCGCGATGCGGGCGCGCGGCGCCAATGTGACCGACATTGTCGTGCTGGTCGTCGCGGCCGATGACGGCATCATGGAACAGACGGTCGAAGCCATTCGCCACGCCAAGGCAGCCGCCGTGCCGATTATTGTGGCGATCAACAAGATGGACCGGCCGGACGCAAGACCCGACCGGGTGCGACAAGAATTGCTGCAGCACGAGATCGTCGTCGAGCAGCTCGGCGGCGAGGTCCTCGATGTCGAGGTCTCCGCGCTGAAGAAGACCAACCTCGACCGGCTCGAGGAAGCGATCCTATTGCAGGCGGAACTGCTCGACCTGAAGGCGAACCCGAACCGGCTGGCCGAAGGCGTCGTGCTCGAGGCAAAGCTGGAGCGCGGCCGCGGCGCGGTCGCCACCGTGCTGATCCAGCGCGGCACCTTGGAGGTCGGGGACATTTTCGTGGCCGGCAGCGAATGGGGCCGGGTGCGCGCCCTGATCGACGATCGCGGGCAGAACCAGCAGGAGGCCGGCCCCTCGACGCCGATCGAGGTGCTCGGGCTCAACGGCACCCCGCTCGCCGGCGACGATTTCGTCGTTGCCGAAAACGAGAGCCGGGCGCGCGACATCGCCGATTTCCGGCAGCGCCGGCGGCGCGATCAGGTCGCCGCTGCGGGCGGACGCGGCACCCTCGAACAGATGTTCTCGCAGATCGCAGCGGGTGTCGCGAAGGAATTGCCGATCGTCGTCAAGTCAGACGTGCAGGGTTCGCTCGAAGCGATCACCGGGTCGCTCGAAAAGCTCGCGACGAACGAGGTCTCGGTGCGCGTGCTGCATTCGGCCGTGGGCGGCATCAACGAGAGCGATGTGATCCTCGCCAAGGCGACCGGCGCGGTGATCGTCGGCTTCAATGTCCGCGCCAACCCGCAGGCCCGCGACCTCGCGCGCCGCGATGGGGTCGAGATCCGCTATTACTCGATCATCTACGATGTGATCGAGGACATGAAGGGCGCGTTGTCGGGCCTGCTGGCGCCGACCCTGCGCGAGCGCTTCCTCGGCAACGCCGCGATCCGCGAGGTATTCGCGATCACCAAGGTGGGCAAGGTCGCCGGCTGCATGGTCACGGAGGGAACCGTGCGGCGCGGCGCCAAGGTGCGCCTGCTGCGCGACAACATCGTCATCCACGACGGCACCCTGAAAACCTTGAAGCGCTTCAAGGACGAGGTTCGCGAGGTTCGCGAAGGCTACGAGTGCGGCATGGCGTTCGAGAACTATCAGGACATCCAGGCCGGCGACGTGATCGAGTGCTTCGAGGTCGAGGAAGTCGCGCGAGCGTTGTGAGCGCGACTCGCGTCAGTTTCGGATGTGCGGGCCGATGGCGCGCAAGCGGCGCGACCGCGAACCGAGCGAAAGCGCGCGCGCGGCGAGCCAGCGACAATTGCGGGTCGGCGAGGAGTTGCGCCACGCACTGGCGCAGCTCCTGCGCCCCGGCGTGCTGCGCGACCCTGCACTGGAAAACGCCAGCATCACGGTCAGCGAAGTCAGGGTCAGTCCCGACCTGCGCAACGCGACCGCCTTCGTCATGCCGCTCGCCGGCGAGAACGCGGCGGAGATCCTCGCCGGATTGCGCCGCAGCGCCGGGTTTCTGAAACGCTGCATCGCACAGGAACTGACGTTGCGGCGTGTGCCGGAAATCGTCTTTTCTCTCGATGAATCCTTCGATCAGGCGGACCGCATTGCGGCCCTGCTGGCGCGCCCCGAGGTGGAGCGAGATCTTCTCCGCTCGGAAGACGAAGCCGAACAGCCGGGCTGAGCGGCAATGGATGGCTGGCTCGTCATCGACAAGCCGCTGGGCCTAAGTTCGGCGCGGGTCGTCGCGCTCGTGCGCCGCGCCACCGGCAGCAAGGCCGGACATGCCGGTACGCTCGACCCCATGGCCACGGGGGTCCTGCCGATCGCGCTCGGCGAAGCGACCAAGACCGTCCAGTACGCGATGTCGGGGCTAAAGCGCTATCGGTTTCGCGTCCGCTGGGGTGAAGGGCGCACAACCGACGACAGCAAAGGCGCGGTCGTCGCCGAAAGCGCAACTCGGCCGAGCCGGGGCGAGATCGAGGCGATATTGCCGCGCTTCGCCGGTCGCCTGCTGCAGAGGCCGCCCGCCTATTCGGCGCTGAAAATCGGCGGGCGGCGCGCCTATGCGCTGGCCCGCGCGCAGCGCGTCCCGGAACTGGCGCCGCGGCCGGTCGAGATCCGCGAGTTGCGGCTTTGCGACATGCCCGACCGCGACCACGCCGATTTCGAGGCCGATGTCGGCAAGGGCACCTATATCCGCGCGCTCGCCCGCGACATGGCGTTGGAGCTAGGCACGCTCGGCCACGTCGCGGCCTTGCGCCGGCTTTCCGTCGGCCGCTTCACCTTGGATCAGGCGATTTCGCTGGAATTGGTTGCTGCGCTCCCCCATATTCCGGCTGCTTCCGGGCATCTGCTTCCGGTTGAGGCGGCGCTGGACGACATCCCGGCCCTGTCCTTGACGGCAGCCGAGGCCGCCTCGCTGCGTCACGGTAGATCGGTGACGCCACGCGATCCTGGCGAACGGGCGCGTCTTGACCAGCTTGACGACGGCACGATCGTCAGTGCTCGGCACGACGAGCTTCTGATCGCTCTGACGCGGATCGAGAATGGCGGTCTCAGGCCGGTGCGCGTCATCAATCGTTGAAGGACCGAACCGATGTCGATCACAGCGGAGCGCAAACAGGCGCTCATTACCGAATACGCGACCCGGGACCGCGACACCGGTTCGCCCGAAGTTCAAGTCGCGATCTTGTCGGAACGTATCCGCAACCTGACCGACCATCTCGGGACCCACAAAAAGGACTTTCATTCCCGGCGCGGGCTGCTGGTGATGGTGGGCCAGCGGCGACGCCTGCTCGACTACCTGAAGGGCACGGATGCCTCTCGCTACGAGACGCTGATCGGTCGTCTCGGCTTGCGGCGCTGACCGTTTCCTTGGCATCCGGGGTAACCCTTCCGATCTCCGCCGTCCCGACCGGGACGGCGTCGCGAGCCCGTTTTCTCAACCCGCTTCGCGTGCGGCATGAGCCGCCCGCGGCTGTTTTTCCCGAGCCGCCCGCGGCCCCTCCGGGCCGCGCGCGCTTGCCTGTCTTTCTGCGAAGGATGATCTGAATGTTGCAAGTTTTCCGCAAGGAACTGATGTGGGGCGGCCGCCGCCTCGTGCTCGAATCCGGCAAGATCGCGCGCCAAGCGGATGGCGCCGTGCTCGCCACCTATGGCGAGACCACGGTGCTGTGCACCGCGGTCGCTGCCAAGACCGCCAAGGCCGGCCAGGATTTCTTTCCGCTGACCGTCAACTACCAGGAGAAGACCTTTGCCGCCGGCAAGATCCCGGGCGGCTTCTTCAAACGCGAAGGCCGCCCGTCGGAAAAGGAGACCTTGGTTTCGCGCCTGATCGATCGACCGATCCGGCCGCTGTTCCTGCCAGGGTTCCGCAACGAGACGCAGGTGATCTGCACCGTTTTGAGCCATGACCTCGAAAACGACCCCGACATTGTTGCAATGGTCGGCGCTTCTGCGGCGCTGACCCTGTCGGGCATCCCGTTCCTCGGGCCGATCGGCGGTGCGCGGGTCGGCTATATCGACGGCGAATACGTGCTGAACCCGACCCTCGATCAATTGCCGCGCAGCAAGCTCGACCTCGTGCTCGCTGGCACGATGGAAGGCGTGCTGATGGTCGAGTCTGAGGCGAAGGAGCTCTCCGAAGACGTCATGCTCGGAGCCGTGACCTTCGGCCACCGCGAGTTCCAGCCGGTGATCCAGGCGATCATCGACCTCGCCGAGACCTGCGCCCGCGACCCGTGGACGATGCCGGAACCCTCGTCCGAGATGGCCGAGATCGAGGAGAGGGTGCGACAGGCGGTCGGGCCGCAGATCGACGCGGCGTACCGCGAACGCGGCAAGCAGGATCGCCAAAACCAACTCGACGCGGCGAAGGCGCAGGCCTCTGCCCTGTTCGCGGACGAGGGGCAGCGCGCGCTGGCGCAAAAGCTCTTCAAGGACCTCGAAAAGGAGATCGTGCGCGGCGCCATCCTGCGCGACGGAACGCGGATCGACGGGCGCGACACGCGCACCGTGCGGCCGATCGCCAGCGAGGTCGGCCTGTTGCCGCGGGCTCACGGCTCGGCCCTGTTCACCCGCGGCGAAACCCAGGCGCTCGTCGTCACGACCCTCGGCACCGGGCAGGACGAGCAGATCATCGATGCGCTCGAAGGCGAGTACCGCGAGAATTTCATGCTGCACTACAATTTCCCGCCCTATTCGACCGGCGAGACCGGCCCGATGGGCTCGCCGGGACGGCGGGAGATCGGGCACGGCAAGCTCGCCTGGCGCGCGCTGCGTCCACTGCTGCCGGCGAAAGAGAATTTCCCCTACACGATCCGCATCGTTTCGGAGATCACCGAGTCGAACGGCTCGTCGTCGATGGCGTCGGTTTGCGGCGCCTCGCTGGCGCTGATGGACGCCGGTGTGCCGCTGCCCCGGCCGGTGGCGGGGATCGCGATGGGGCTGATCAAGGAAGCCGACCGGTTCGCGGTCCTCTCCGATATCCTCGGCGACGAAGACCATCTCGGCGACATGGACTTCAAGGTCGCGGGCACCGAGACTGGCGTCACCGCCTTGCAGATGGACATCAAGATCACCTCGATCACCGAGGAGATCATGCGCATCGCGTTGCACCAGGCGCGCGAGGGCCGGGCGCACATTCTCGGCGAGATGGCGAAGGCCCTGACCGGCGCGCGTCAGGACGTCAGCGAGAATGCCCCCCGCATCACGACGATCTCGATCCCGAAGGACAAGATCCGCGAGGTCATCGGCTCGGGCGGCAAGGTCATACGCGAGATCACCGAAACGACGGGCGCCAAGATCGACATCGACGACGACGGCACGATCAAGGTCGCCGCGGTCGATGCCGACGCCGCCAAGGCCGCGATCGACTGGATCCGCGGCATCGTCGCCGAGCCGGAATTGGGCGTGATCTATACCGGCAAGGTCGTCAAGGTCGTCGATTTCGGCGCGTTCGTGAACTTCCTCGGCGCCCGCGACGGGCTCGTCCACATCAGCGAACTGGCGCCGCAGCGGGTCGGAAAGGTCGCCGACGTCGTCAAGGTCGGCGACCAAGTCAAGGTCAAGGTGCTGGGCTTCGACGACCGCGGCAAGGTGAAGCTCAGCATGCGACAGGTCGACCAGCAGACCGGCCAGG